>Ga0247818_10001233_pt1 | contig 16098 bp, 14 predicted proteins | sample 13C_Glucose_Day1_FD_192424 | JGI IMG/M metagenome (GOLD analysis project Ga0247818, IMG submission 192424) | Soil microbial communities from agricultural site in Penn Yan, New York, United States - 13C_Glucose_Day1 | ecosystem: Environmental > Terrestrial > Soil > Agricultural land | place...
CCTGCGACCGGGGCCGCGCGCTCCGGGAGCGGAGCCCGTACGCCTCCCGCGCGCCCCGCGGCCCCCGGCACGGAAGCCGCGCCCGCTCACCGGACGTCACGCACCGATTACCGGTCGGTTCCCACGTTCCTACAGGGCGTGGCCTCAGATGAACGCACCGTAGCGAAAACCGGCCATTTTCGCCTACCGTGGCGAGGTGCACCAACCCTCTCCTCCCTTCGACGCCCCGGCCGCGCGCCGCCTGCGCCAGGGGCTCGGCATGGCGCCGGGCCACGTCGCGTACGGCCTGCGGGCGCAGTACGGCCTGCCGATCGCCCCCGACACCGTCGCCGCCTGGGAACGCGGCACCCTCGTGCCGAGCGAGCAGGAGCTGACCGCGCTCGCGGGCGTGCTGTGGTGCTCGCCGGCCGATCTGATCGCCGTCGCCTCCACGCTGCGGGAGCACCGGGTGGCGCGGGGCCTGTCCGTGGAGGAGCTGGCCCGGCGGGTCGGCGTCGCCGCGCACGTGTACGCCCGGATGGAGGACGAGGGCGGCTGGAAGGGCACCGAGCGGCAGACCGCCGCGCTCGCCGAGGTCCTCGGGCTCGGCCCGCGGGCCCTGATCACCGCGACCGGCGGCGACGAGCGGCTGGCCGAGCTGCTGCGGGACGCGGCGACGACCCGCTGGCAGGCGTACGTGAAGCCGGCGGTGCGGATGCTGCCGCTGCCCAAGCGGGTGGTGGAGCCGGCGCTGGCGCGGCTGCACGCGGAGTACCACGCCCATATGGCGGCGACGTCCAGCTGGGGCGCCTCGGGGGCGACGGGCGACGAGGGCCGGGCGTATCTGGAGGCGGTCAACGACCACTTCTGGGCCGCGGTCGGGCTGTAGGTCCCGCGAAGGAGACGACGGAGGTCCCGCCGCGCGGGACCTCCGTCCTGGTGTCGCGGGAGCGGTCAGAAGACCGACTCGGCCTCGCGGAACCGGTCCGCCGGGACCGTCTTGAGCCGGGTGACGGCCTCGGCGAGCGGGACCATCTTCACGTCGGTGCCGCGCAGCGCCGTCATGTTGCCGAACTCGCCGCGGTGCACGGCCTCCACCGCGTGCCAGCCGAAGCGGGTGGCCAGGACGCGGTCGTAGGCGGTCGGGGTGCCGCCGCGCTGCACGTGGCCGAGGATGACCGGGCGGGCCTCCTTGCCGAGGCGCCGCTCCAGCTCGTAGGCGAGGGCGGTGCCGATGCCCTGGAAGCGCTCGTGGCCGAACTGGTCGATCTCGCCCTTGCCGTAGTCCATCGTGCCGTCGGCGGGGTGGGCGCCCTCGGCGACGCAGATGACGGCGAACTTCTTGCCGCGGGCGAAGCGCTCCTCGACCATCTTGACCAGGTCGGCCGGGTCGAAGGGGCGCTCGGGCAGGCAGATGCCGTGGGCGCCGCCGGCCATGCCGGACTCCAGCGCGATCCAACCGGCGTGACGGCCCATCACCTCGACGACCATGACCCGCTGGTGCGACTCGGCGGTGGTCTTCAGCCGGTCCATCGCCTCGGTGGCGACGCCGACGGCGGTGTCGAAGCCGAAGGTGCGGTCCGTGGACGAGATGTCGTTGTCGATCGTCTTGGGGACGCCGACCACGGGCACGCCCGCGTCGGACAGCATCCGGGCGGCGGTCAGCGTGCCCTCGCCGCCGATCGGGACGAGCGCGTCGAAGCCGCTCTTCTCGACGAGCTCCTTGGCGTTGTCGCAGGCCGCGGCGAAGCGGTCGCGCTCCAGGCGGGAGGAGCCGAGGATGGTGCCGCCGCGGGCCAGGATGCCGCTGACGGCGTTGAGGTCCAGGGGGCGGTAGCGGCCGTCGAGGAGCCCGGCGTAGCCGTCCTCGAAGCCGATGACCTCGTCCCCGTAGTGCGTCACGGCCCGGTGCACGACCGACCGGATCACTGCGTTCAGGCCGGGGCAGTCGCCGCCTGCGGTGAGAACTCCGATACGCATCGTGCTGTGTCTCCTGCTCGGTCGAGGTTCCGTTTGAGCCGTTTCGATTCTCACACGCCGGACGCGTCCGGGCCGTTCGCCGCCGCTCCGCGCGCGGCGGGAACGGGTCCGTACGGGGGTCTTTCGTCCCCCGGAGAGGGGCCTTCGTACGGCGGGCGGTCTACCCAGGTGCAGGGGTATTGTCAAGGGGGTAATGCCACCCTATCGGTGCCTTTCCAGTGCCGGGGGTTGACGCAGGACGAGGGCCGGGCCCGAGGACGGGCCGGGCCCTCACGCAGGACGGCCCTTCCACGGGACGGGCCCCTTCCGCAGGACGGGACAGGAGACCGCGGCGTGACGCGCAGTGTGTACGTGACCGGGATCGACCGCGGGGACGGCCGCCAGGTCGTCGAGCTGGGAGTCATGGAGCTCCTCACCCGACAGGTGGACCGGGTGGGGGTGTTCCGTCCGCTGGTGCACGACGGCCCGGACCGCCTCTTCGACCTGCTGCGCACCCGCTACCGGCTCACCCAGGACCCGTCGACGGTCTACGGCATGGACTACCACGAGGCCTCCGCGCTCCAGGCCGAGCAGGGCACCGACGAGCTCCTCTCCCAGCTGGTCGACCGCTTCCACGCGGTCGCCCGCGACTACGAGGTCGTCCTCGTCCTCGGCACCGACTTCGCCGGCACCCAGGTACCCGACGAACTGGCGCTCAACGCCCGGCTGGCCAACGAGTTCGGCGCCTCCGTCATCCCGGTCGTCGGCGGCAAGGGCCAGCCCGCCGAGTCCGTGCGGGCCGAGGCGCGCAACGCCTTCCGCGCCTACGACGGCCTCGGCTGCGACGTCCTCGCCATGGTCGTCAACCGGGTGGCGGCCGAGGACCGCGAGACCATCGCCGAGCGGCTGGCCGCCCGGCTGCCCGTGCCCTGCTACGTCCTCCCCGACGAGCCGGCCCTCGCCGCGCCGACGGTCGCCCAGATCACCCACGCGCTCGGCGCGACCGTCGTCCTCGGCGACGACGCCGGGCTCGCCCGCGACGCCCTGGACTTCGTCTTCGGCGGGGCCATGCTGCCGAACTTCCTCAACGCGCTGACCCCCGGCTGTCTGGTCGTCACCCCCGGCGACCGCGCCGACCTGGTCGTCGGCGCCCTCGCCGCCCACTCGGCCGGCACGCCCCCGATCGCGGGCGTCCTGCTCACCCTGGACGAGCGGCCCAGCGACGCGGTCCTCACCCTGGCCGCCCGGCTCGCGCCCGGCACCCCGGTGATCTCCGTCGCCGGCAACAGCTTCCCCACCGCCGCCGAACTCTTCGCCCTGGAGGGCAAGCTGAACGCGGCCACCCCCCGCAAGGCGGAGACCGCGCTGGGCCTCTTCGAGCGGCACGTGGACACCGCAGACCTGCTGGGGCGGATCTCGGTGGCGCCCAGCGGCCGGGTCACCCCGATGATGTTCGAGCACGAGCTGCTCGAACAGGCCCGCGCCGACCGGCGCCGGGTGGTCCTCCCCGAGGGCGTCGAGGAGCGGGTGCTGCGCGCCGCCGACGTGCTGATCCGCCGGGACGTCTGCGACCTCACCCTGCTCGGCGACGTCGAGGCCATCCGCAAGAAGGCCGCCGACCTCAGCGTCGACCTGCGCGGCACCCAGCTGATCGACCCGCAGACCTCCGAGCTGCGCGACGCCTTCGCCGAGAAGTACGCGGCGCTGCGCGCCCACAAGGGCGTCACCGTGGAGCTCGCGTACGACGTCGTCTCGGACGTGAACTACTTCGGCACCCTGATGGTCCAGGAGGGCCTGGCGGACGGCATGGTCTCCGGGTCCGTGCACTCCACGGCCGCGACGATCCGCCCCGCCTTCGAGATCATCAAGACCAAGCCGGACGCCTCGATCGTCTCCTCGGTCTTCTTCATGTGCCTCGCCGACAAGGTGCTCGTCTACGGCGACTGCGCGGTCAACCCGGACCCGAACGCCGAGCAGCTCGCGGACATCGCCGTGCAGTCGGCGGCCACCGCCGCCCGCTTCGGCGTCGAGCCGCGGATCGCGATGCTCTCGTACTCGACCGGCACCTCCGGCTCCGGCGCCGACGTCGACAAGGTGCGCGAGGCGACCAAGCTGGTCCGCGAGGCCCACCCGGGGCTGCGGATCGAGGGCCCGATCCAGTACGACGCCGCCGTGGAGCCCTCCGTGGCCGCCACCAAGCTGCCGGAGTCGGAGGTGGCCGGCCAGGCGACCGTGCTGATCTTCCCGGACCTCAACACCGGCAACAACACCTACAAGGCGGTCCAGCGCTCGGCCGGCGCCGTCGCCGTCGGCCCGGTCCTCCAGGGCCTGCGCAAGCCGGTCAACGACCTCTCGCGCGGCGCCCTCGTCAGCGACATCGTCAACACGGTCGCCATCACGGCGATCCAGTCCCAGGTCCCCGCACCGACCGAGGAGCTCCCCGCATGACCGGCACCCCCACCCGCGTCCTCGTCCTCAACTCCGGCTCCTCGTCGGTGAAGTACCAGCTCCTCGACATGGGCGACGGCGGCCGGCTGGCGCAGGGGCTCGTCGAGCGGATCGGCGAGGACACCTCCCGGCTCGCCCACACCCCGCTGCGGGGCGGCGGCGCGAAGCGCGAGCGGACCGGCCCGATCCCCGACCACGCGGCGGCGCTGAAGGCGGTCGCCGAGGAGCTGGCGGCGGACGGGCTCGGCCTGGACTCCCCCGAGCTGGCCGCGATCGGCCACCGGGTGGTGCACGGCGGGCTGCGCTTCACCGAGCCGACGGTCATCGACGAGGAGGTCGTCGCCGAGATCGAGCGGCTGGTGCCGGTGGCGCCGCTGCACAACCCGGCGAACCTGCTCGGCATCCGCACGGCCATGGCGATGCGCCCCGACCTGCCGCAGGTCGCCGTCTTCGACACCGCCTTCCACACCACGATGCCGGAGGCGGCCGCGCGGTACGCGATCGACGTGGAGACCGCCGACGCGCACCGGATCCGCCGCTACGGCTTCCACGGCACCTCCCACGCGTACGTCTCCCGGGCCGCGGCGAAGCTGCTCGGCAAGGAGCCCGGGGAGGTGAACGTGATCGTGCTCCACCTCGGCAACGGCGCCTCCGCCTCGGCGGTCCGCGGCGGCCGCTGCGTGGACACCTCCATGGGCCTCACCCCGCTGGAGGGCCTGGTCATGGGCACCCGCTCCGGCGACGTCGACCCGGCCGTCACCTTCCACCTCAAGCGGGTGGCGGGCATGTCCGCCGACGAGATCGACGTCCTGCTCAACAAGAAGTCGGGCCTGGTCGGCCTCTGCGGCGACAACGACATGCGCGAGATCCGGCGCCGGATCGACGAGGGCGACGAGCGGGCCGCGCTCGCCTTCGACATCTACATCCACCGTCTGAAGAAGTACATCGGCGCCTACTACGCGGTCCTCGGCCGGGTGGACGCGGTCGTCTTCACCGCCGGCGTGGGCGAGAACGCGGCGCCGGTACGGGAGGCGGCGATCGCCGGCCTGGAGGAACTGGGCCTCGCGGTGGACGCCGACCTCAACGCCGTGCGGTCCGACGAACCGCGGGTGATCTCGCCCGTCTACGCCCGGGTCGCGGTCGCCGTGGTGCCCACCGACGAGGAGCTGGAGATCGCCCGACAGACCTTCGAACTGACCGGCGGAAAAGTTACCCGAACGACAAACGCCTGAGCGGGCCCGCGCCCATTTGTACTTTCCGCCAGCCGGAATATTCCGCAGTGAAACAAACCGATAGGATCCGCCTCATGCGCCGTTCCAAAATCGTCTGCACGCTGGGCCCCGCCGTCGACTCGTACGAGCAGCTGAAGGCTCTCATCGAGGCCGGTATGAACGTGGCCCGTTTCAACATGAGCCACGGGACCCAGGCAGAGCACCAGGAGCGGTACGACCGTCTCCGCAAGGCCGCCACCGACACCGGCCACGCCGTCGGCGTGCTGGCCGACCTCCAGGGTCCCAAGATCCGCCTGGAAACCTTCGCCGAGGGCCCGGTCGAGCTGGTCCGCGGGGACGAGTTCACCATCACCACGGAGGACGTCCCCGGCGACAAGTCCATCTGCGGCACCACCTACAAGGGCCTCCCGGGCGACGTCTCCAAGGGCGACCAGGTCCTCATCAACGACGGCAACGTCGAGCTGCGCGTCGTCGAGGTCGACGGCCCGCGGGTCAAGACGGTCGTCATCGAGGGCGGTGTCATCTCCGACCACAAGGGCATCAACCTGCCCGGCGCGGCGGTGAACGTCCCGGCCCTCTCCGAGAAGGACGTCGAGGACCTCCGCTTCGCCCTCCGGATGGGCTGCGACATGGTCGCCCTCTCCTTCGTCCGCGACGCCAACGACGTCAAGGACGTCCACAAGGTGATGGACGAGGAGGGCCGCCGGGTCCCCGTCATCGCCAAGGTCGAGAAGCCGCAGGCCGTCGAGAACATGGAAGGCGTCGTCGCCGCCTTCGACGCCGTCATGGTCGCCCGCGGCGACCTCGCCGTCGAGTACCCGCTGGAGCGGGTCCCGATGGTGCAGAAGCGTCTCGTCGAGATGTGTCGCCGCAACGCCAAGCCGGTCATCGTCGCCACCCAGATGATGGAGTCGATGATCACCAACTCCCGTCCGACCCGCGCCGAGGCGAGCGACGTCGCCAACGCGATCCTGGACGGCGCGGACGCGGTCATGCTCTCCGCCGAGTCCTCGGTCGGCGCCTACCCGATCGAGACCGTCAAGACGATGTCGAAGATCGTCGTGGCGGCCGAGGAGGAGCTCCTCTCCAAGGGCCTCCAGCCCCTGGTCCCGGGCAAGAAGCCGCGCACCCAGGGCGGCTCCGTCGCCCGCGCGGCCTGCGAGATCGCCGACTTCCTCGGCGGCAAGGCGCTGATCGCCTTCACCCAGTCCGGCGACACGGCCCGCCGCCTCTCGCGCTACCGGACCCAGCAGCCGATCCTCGCCTTCACGACGGACGCGAACACCCGCAACCAGCTCACCCTGAGCTGGGGCGTCGAGTCCTTCCTCGTCCCCTTCGTCGACAACACCGACGCGATGGTCGACCTCGTCGACGCCGAGCTGCTCAAGCTCCAGCGCTACAACGAGGGCGACACCATGGTCATCACCGCCGGCTCGCCCCCCGGCGTCCCCGGCACCACCAACATGGTCCGCGTCCACCACCTGGGCGGCGCGCAGCGCGACTGACGTCGCACCGCCCGCACGGCACCATGACGAAGCCCCCGCCCGGAGGACCGGACGGGGGCTTCGCCGTGTGCGGCTCCCGGAGGGGTACGGGGATCAGCCCGGCTCGATCGTGTTGCGCAGGTCCTCGACGTGGAGGTTGCCGCCGAACTGGCCGGCCTGCTTCAGCTTCACGTTGCTGAAGAAGACGGCCGGGATGTCCAGCGGGGGCGGCGACTCGGGGGCGAAGGTGATCGGGATGATGCCGAGGAGGTTGCCCTTCAGCTCCTCCGTGTACATGGTCACCGTGCCGCCGGTGATGGTCGACGTCGAACCGCTCTTGGAGCGGACGTGGCCGACCAGGCCGTCGGAGTGCTCGGTGATCTGGTGCAGGTCCTTGATGCCGACGTAGGTCGCGGTGAACTTCAGGACCTTCTTGACCTGGCCGCCGTAGGTCTTCACCTCGACGATGCCGTGGTACTTCAGGCCGCTGAGGGTGAGCAGCGAGCTCTCCAGGCGCCAGGGCGCGTCCGGCAGCAGCGGGATGCCCTGCTCGACCTCGGCGGCGGCGAGGGCCGCGTCGTCGCGCTCGGGGCACGGGAAGCGGGGCTTGGCGCCCTCGGGTATGTCGGTGTCCGGCTTGGCGTCCAGGCCCTGCGCGCTCTCGGGCAGTTCCTCGGCCTCGACGCCGGCCTTCTCCGCGGCCTCCTTGATGGCGGCCTTGGTCTTCGCGGCCTCGGTCTCCCCGGCCTTCGTGTCCGCCGTGCCGGTCTTCGCGGCGGGCGCCTCGGTGGCCGCCGGCGCCTTGGTGGCGGCGGGGTCGTCGGCCGTGGCGGCCTTCTGCTGCGGGGCGGCCGTCGTCGCCGACGGGGCCGGCGTCGCGGTGGCGGACGGGGTCGCGCCGGCCGACGGGGCGGCCGTGGGCTCCTCCTTCGGGGCGAGCCCGCCGAAGAAGTCCTTGAGGGCGTCGCCGACGCCCAGCGGGTCGAGCGGGTTGACCGACTTGGTGGGCGTGGGGGTGGGCGTGGGCGTGGCCTTCGCCGCCGTGTCGGCGGTGTCGGCCAGGGCCTGCGCGCCGCCCTGGGTCGCCTCGGCGGCGCCGGTGGCCGTCGCGGACGGGCTCGCCGTCGCGGTGGGCGTGGCGGTGGCGGACGGGGTCGCCGTCGGCTCGCCGGTGGGCTCGGCCGGGCGGGTGGTGGCCGTCGCCGTCGGCTCGGGCTTCGCGGTCTCGGTGGCCTTCGCCGTGGGCGTGGCCGTCGTCTCCTCCGCCACCGGCTCGTCGGAGCGGGTCACACAGGGGCCGGGTGCGAAGGGCACGTCCTTCTCGTCGGCGAGCGCGGGACTGGGCGCGAGGCCCATGCCCATGAGCACCGCGGTCGGCATGGCGGCGAACGCCATCGCCTTGCCCGCCGGGCCCTGGATCCTGTTCAGCAGCGTCTTGCGCGGGGCCGCGTGGCGCGGCCCGCTCCTGCCGAGGCCCTGCTGGGTCTCGTCACCCCGCACTGTTCCTCCCGCCCTTGGCGTCGATCGTCGTGTCGGTCGCCGGCCCGTATGCCTCGCGCGGCTCCGGGACTCCGGCCGCGAGGACCGCCCGGGTCTCGGCCTCGGAGTCGTACGCGGCCTCCTCGGAGGCCTCCGGCTCACCGTCGTGCTCCGCGTCGTCGGTCTCCTCGACCGGCGGGGCGGGTGCCCAGGCCGCGGACATGCCGCCGCCGATGAGGGCGAACAAGAACCCGATGACGAGACCGCCGAAGTTCGACACGGGGATGGAGACCAGGCCGAGCACGATCGTCGCGACGCCCGCGAAGACCCGGACGATGGGCTGGAACCACATCGTGAGGCCGAGCGTGAAGAGCAGGACGCCGATGATCAGCGCACCGGCTCCGGCGGTCGTGGCCATGGCCAGGGTCATGTTGCCGAGCCGCACGTCCCCGTAGGGGAGGTACGCGATCGGCAGGCTGGCGAAGATGGTGAACAGTCCCGCCCAGAAGGGCCGGGTCTGCCGCCAGACCTTGAACCGGTTCTCCTTGCGGACTTCGGGGGAGGCAGGGGTCTCGGCGCTCATGGAAACAGCTCCCTGGAAGCGGTGTTGCTGAGAAGGGTGAAGAGACCGGGGACGGGCCCCGGTGCGGGTGCGGGCCGCCGGAACGGCCCGCACCCCAAGGACCGGCTGGGGTCCTAGAAGCACTCCGCCTCGGTGCCCATGTGCAGGGAGAGGTTGAGGTCGGGGAGCTTGAAGGTGCCGGCCGTGGTGGCCCACGCCTTCTGCTTGACGTTGGACAGCGTGGCCACGTCGGCGCGCTGGCCGAAGCCGTTCGGGTTGGCCTCGGTGTTGGGCTGGATGCCCTGGCCGCCCTCGGTCTTCGGCAGCGAGCCGGCCGCGACGCCGATGTCGATGTTCTTGAAGTCGGCGTCGGCCTCGAGGTACGAGACGTCGAGGTAGAGGTCCTTGCCGTAGACCTTGTCCTCGTCCTTGCCGGTCTTCGCGGCGGCCTCGCCGGCCTTCAGGCGAAGGGTGATCGGACCGAGACCCGGAACCGGGGTCACGACCGACTGACACATGTTGGTGATCTTGGCCGTGTCGAAGCCGGAGACCGCGACCGGAGCCGCCAGCGGCTTGCCGTCAAGGGTCTTGCCCTTGGCGATGCTGCCGTACTGGACGAACTCGGTGCCTTCCAGCTTGTCCGTCGTGACCTTGAACTCCTGGCCGGAGATCGCGAACGACGCGGCGAGCGCACCCTGGGCCAGACCGACGCCGATCGCGGCCGTGGCCGCCAGGCTCGGGACCATGACGACGGCGAACCGCTTCCATCTGGTCCCGCCACGAACCTGGGACTTCATGAGAATCCTCCTTCTCGGACGTACATCTCCAGAAGGGCCCGGGGCCCGTCCTGGGATGGGAGAAGAGCTACGTCCTCGGGAAGGAGAGCGCCGAAGCGTCAGGAGGCGCGAAGCGCATCCGGATCACCGGCGATCACCCCCGAGCGACAACCATGTGCCGCGCGTGCGCACGGCCCGGTGGACAGGTCCTGCCCGGTGGGAGCAGGAACCCCCCTGTCCGACGACCGGCCGCCTGTGGCGCCGGTCCGCCCGGTGGGGACCCTCGCCGCGCTCCCCGATGGTGGCCGGGGCGTGCGGTTCGGACCGAGCGTGGCCGATCGTGGTCCATTCACGGCGCCCGCACAAGGGGTTCATTACTCGCTAGTAACGGATGCGTGACCACGCCATGGCGCGATGCCGCCGCCCGGGTACGCAGGGTGGAGGTTCGTGGTGCGGAAAATCCGCTTATGGGAGAAGAAACCCGGACAGACCCACGGGTTCGATTTACTGCAAGTAACAGCGGCCGCGATTATCAAGATTTGGTAAAGCGCGGCCGCCGTTTGTCACCGTGTCGCCAAATCGCCAGGCGATCCGGCGCTTTCCCCTGCCCTGAGCAGGCGCTTAGCCCAGGGCCGGGAATTCGGGGCTAGAACAGCACCCGCGCCAGCGCCTGCCGGCCCGCGATCACCCGCGGGTCCTCCGGGCCGATCACCTCGAACAGCTCCAGGAGCCGCAGCCGCGCCGCGTCCCGGTCGTCGCCGAAGGTCCGGCGCACGGTCTCGACGAGCCGCCCGAAGGCGTCCTGCACGTGACCGCCCACCAGGTCCAGGTCGGCGGCGGCGATCTGCGCGGCGACGTCCGACGGGTTGTCCGCCGCGTTCTTCCGCACCGTCTGCGGGTCCAGGCCCTGCACCCGGCTCAGCAGCTCGGCCTGGGCCAGGCCCAGCTTGGCCTCGGGGTGCGCGGGGTCGTCGGCGAGGACGTTCTTGTACGCCTGCACCGCGCCGGCCAGGTCGCCCGCGTCGAGCGCGGACATGGCCGCCTCCAGGAGGGCGTCGTAGGGGCCGGCGACCGGGCGGGCGGCGGCTTCGGAGCCGTCCGCGTCCCGGTCCACGGCGAGACCGGTGAGGCCGAAGCGCTCCTCGCCGACCTGGATCAGCTGGTCGAGGGTCTCGCGGATCTGCGCCTCGGGCACCGCACCCTGGAAGAGGGGGAGGGCCTGACCGGCGACGACCGCGAAAACGGCCGGAATTCCCTGGATGCCGAACTGCTGCATCAGCATCTGATTGGCGTCGACGTCGATCTTCGCGAGCAGGAAACGGCCGTCGTACTCCACGGCCAACCGCTCCAGGAGCGGGCCGAGCTGCTTGCAGGGCTCGCACCACTCGGCCCAGAAGTCGAGGACGACCGGAACCTCGGCGGAACGCTGGAGCACATCGCGCTCGAAGCCCGCCTCGTCGACGTCGATCACGAGGGCGGAGGGCGGTACCGCCGCGGGTCCGCCGTGGCGGGCGGCCTCGGCGCGCGCCTGCTCCGCCTTCGCCTTGGCCTCTCCGGCCGCCTTCACCGCGGCGAGGTCGACGACGCCGCTCATGGACATGTTTCGGGGCTGCATGAGTACATCCTCCCCCTTCCGCGCGCGGATCCGGTAAGTCATGGCTGAACAGCGCCCTCCGCCGAGGGCGCCTTCCGCTCGCCGGGTCCCCACCCGGCGTCCTGCGTGGTTGTCGCTCGGGCCGCTCAAAGCCTTTCGCTACGGGTCGTAGCGTAATGGGGCGGGCCCCGCCGGGGGGAGCCCCGTACCGTGAACTGCCTCACATCGCGCGCCTCTGGCGCCGTACCTACCGGCGGGTATGGTCGTCGTCCATGTGCAGCACCACCCCCCGCAACACCCGTACCGGCCGTCCCCGCTCCACCGAGGCCGACGCGGCCATCCTGGAGGCGACGCGCGCGGCCCTGGTGGACATGGGCTGGTCCAAGCTCACGATGGGCGACGTGGCCACCCGGGCCGGCGTGGCCAAGACGACCCTCTACCGCCGCTGGGCCAACAAGAACGAACTCGTCGTCGACGCCGTCGCCGTCCTCTTCGATGAACTCGAACTGCCCGACCTTGGTTCCCTCCAGGCCGATATCGAGCACGTCGTCCTTCAGTTCGCGGCCCTCCTGGAGCGGCCCGAGACCAAGACGGCGCTGATGGCGGTGGTCGCCGAGTCGACCCGCGACGCCCCGCTGCGCGAGCGGATCCGCACCTCGATCGTGGACCGCCAGAAGCGGCTGGTGCTCGACGGCCGGCGCCGGGCCCAGGAGCGCGGCGAACTGTCCGCGGACCCCGACCCGGTGACCGTGGACGCCCTCGACGACCTCATCTTCGACGTGGTCGCCGGCGCGGTGGTGCACCGCGCGCTGGTGAGCGCCGAGCCGGTCGACACGGCCTGGGTGGCCCGCCTCTCGGCCCTCCTGGTGGGCGGCCTGGGCGCGGCCGCGGCACTCGGCTAGCGTGCCCCGCATGACCATCCGTTCAGACATCCGGCTCTCGGAGCCGGTGCGCACCCTGCTCGACGGCGCCCACCCCGCCGTGCTGTCCACGCTCCAGCCCGACGGGTCCCCGCAGACCTCCGTGGTGTGGGTGGGCCGGGACGGCGACGACGTCCTGGTCTCCAGCGAGGAGGGCCGCCGCAAGGTCAAGAACATCCGGGCCGACGCCCGGGTCTCCCTCCTCGTGCTCGACCGCGACGACCCGGACCGCTACTCCGAGATCCGCGGCTCGGCGACGGTGACCGAGGACGAGGGCCGGGCCCTGGCCGTGGCGCTGGCGGAGAAGTACGAGGGCGCGGAGGCCGGCCGGGAGTACGCGGAACTGCCGCCGGAGGAGGTCCGGGTGACGCTCCGGATCACCCCGGCGAAGGTCGTGGGCCCGGTCCGCTGACCGCGCGCGGACAGGGCCGGTACGGGAGCTCCCGTACCGGCCCTGTCGTCGTTCCCGTGCGGGGGGTCAGAAGCCCGCGGGCTCGACGTACACGCCCCACTCCTCGCGGAGCACGTCGCAGATCTCGCCGAGGGTGGCCTCGGCGCGGACCGCGTCGAGCATCGGCGGGATCATGTTGGATCCCTCGCGGGCGGCCGCCAGCATGGCGTCGAGGGAGGCGCGGACCTTCGCCTCGTCGCGCCGGCCCTTGCGGTCGCCGAGGACCCGGACCTGCTCCCACTCGACCTCGTGGCTGACCCGCAGGATCTCCAGGTCGCCGGTGACGGAGCCGTGGTGGACGTTGACGCCGACGACGCGCTTCTCGCCCTTCTCCAGGGACTGCTGGTAGCGGAAGGCGGACTCGGCGATCTCGCCGGTGAACCAGCCGTCCTCGATGCCGCGCAGGATGCCGGAGGTGATCGGGCCGATCGGGTGCTTGCCGTCCGGGTGGGCGCGCAGCCCGCGCTCCTTGATCTGCTCGAAGATCTTCTCGGCGTCGGCCTCGATGCGGTCGGTGAGCTGCTCGACGTACCAGGAGCCGCCCAGCGGGTCGGCGACGTTGGCGACGCCGGTCTCCTCCATGAGCACCTGCTGGGTGCGCAGCGCGATCTCGGCGGCCTGCTCGCTGGGGAGGGCGAGGGTCTCGTCGAGGGCGTTGGTGTGGAGGGAGTTGGTGCCGCCGAGGACGGCCGAGAGGGCCTCGACCGCGGTGCGGACCACGTTGTTGTACGGCTGCTGGGCGGTGAGCGAGACGCCGGCGGTCTGGGTGTGGAAGCGGAGCCACTGCGCCTTGTCGGTCTTGGCGCCGTAGACCTCCTTCATCCAGCGGGCCCAGATCCGGCGGGCGGCGCGGAACTTGGCGATCTCCTCGAAGAAGTCGAGGTGGGCGTCGAAGAAGAAGGAGAGGCCCGGGGCGAAGACGTCGACGTCCAGGCCGCGGGAGAGGCCGAGCTCGACGTAGCCGAAGCCGTCGGCGAGGGTGTACGCCAGCTCCTGCGCGGCCGTCGCCCCGGCCTCGCGGATGTGGTAGCCGGAGACGGAGAGCGGCTTGTAGGCGGGGATGCCGGCGGCGCAGTGCTCCATCAGGTCGCCGATGAGGCGCAGGTGGGGCTCCGGCGGGAAGAGCCACTCCTTCTGCGCGATGTACTCCTTGAAGATGTCGGTCTGCAGCGTGCCGTTGAGCACGGCGGGGTCGACGCCCTGGCGCTCGGCGGCGACGAGGTACATGCAGAAGACCGGCACGGCGGGGCCGGAGATCGTCATCGACGTGGTGACGTCGCCGAGCGGGATGTCCTTGAAGAGGACCTCCATGTCGGCGGCGGAGTCGATGGCGACGCCGCAGTGGCCGACCTCGCCCAGCGAGCGGGGGTCGTCGGAGTCGCGGCCCATCAGGGTGGGCATGTCGAAGGCGACCGAGAGCCCGCCGCCGCCGGCGGCGAGGATCATCTTGTAGCGCTCGTTGGTCTGCTCGGCGTTGCCGAAGCCGGCGAACTGGCGGATGGTCCAGGTGCGGCCCCGGTAGCCGGTGGGGTGGAGTCCCCGGGTGAAGGGGTACTCGCCGGGCCAGCCGATGCGCTCGAACCCTTCGTACGAGTCCCCGGGCCGGGGCCCGTAGACCGGCTCGACCGGGTCCCCGGAGAGCGTGGTGAAGTCCGCGTCGCGCTTGCGGGCCTTGTCGTAACGGGCCTGCCAGCGACGGCGGCCTTCCTCGATGGCGTCAGCGTCCATGCCTTCGAATTTACTAGGACGTCCTAGTAAATGTCGATGACAAACCCCCGCACGTCTGTGCGGGGGTGGGGGTCAGGCCTTGACGGGAACCGGCTGCGCGCCGCTGACCAGCGGCTTCACCTCGGCGACGACCCTGCGCTCGACGAAGAAGGCGGCGAAGGGAATCGTTCCGCTCAGCAGCACCCACACGATCTTGCCGAACGGCCACCGGGCCTTGGAGCCCAGGTCGAAGGCGAAGACCAGGTAGATGATGTAGAGGACGCCGTGGGCCTGGGAGACCGCGAAGGTCACGTCCTCGCCCATGTCGAACCCGTACTTGAAGACCATGCAGGTGCACAGCACGAGCAGCATGACGGCGGTCACGTACGCCATGACGCGGTAGCGGGTCAGCACGCTGGATTTCATGCCGTCGAGCGTAACCGCCCGTTCCGGGGCGATCTTCGCGGGGGTCATCCCTCGTCGAAGTCGTGCGCCGCGACCCGCAGGGGGCGCAGCAGGGCGAAGATCTCGGCGCACTCCTCGGCGTCGTACGCGCCGAGGCCGAACTCCATCTCCATCAGGTCGCGGGTGGCCGCCTCGACCACCTCGCGGCCCTTCTCCGTGATGGAGGCCAGCGTGCCGCGCCCGTCGTTGGGGTTGGGGCGCTTGGCGACGAGGCCCGAGCGCACCAGCCGGTCCACGGTGTTCGTCACCGAGGTGGGGTGGACCATCAGCCGCTCGCCGATCTTCGACATGGTCAGCTCGCCCTCCTTGGAGAAGGTGAGCAGCACCAGCGCCTCGTAGCGGGCGAAGGTCAGTCCGTACGGCTTGACCACCGCGTCGACCTCGGCCAGCAGGATCTGGTGGGCGCGCATGATCGAGGTGATCGCGGCCATCGAGGGGACCGGACCCCAGCGCTTCTGCCAGAGCTCGTCGGCTCGGGCGATGGGGTCGAACGGGAGACTGAGCGGCTTCGGCACGCGTCGACCTTACCGACTGGTCATATGGCGGTCAGCCCCGTCTCGTCCTTCGGTCGCCAGGAGGACCGCGAGGATCACGGTGGCCAGCAGTCCCGCGCCGGCGACGACGAGGTGGACGGGGACGAATTCGGCGGCGAGGCCCGCACCGGCCATGCCGAGGCCCTGGACGGTCATCATGCCCGCGGTCATCAGGGTCATGGCCCTCCCCCGCCGCTCCTCGGGGACTGCGGCGACGAACCGGGCGTCGAGGCCGAGGGTGTACGCGCCGGTGGCACCGGCCAGCACGAGGGCGAGCGCCGCGAGGGCGGGGCCGGGGCGGAGCGCGTAGAGGAGGAAGGGGAGGAAGCCGGCCAGCAGGAGCGGGGCGACGAGGCGGACGCGGGTGGCGGGGCGCAGGACCGCGCCGGCGAGGAGTTCCCCGGCGATGGTGCCGACGGGCAGGGCGCACATGAGGAGGCCGAGGGCGGCGGTGGAGACGCCGAGCTCGTCGGCGTAGGGCGCGGCGAGGGCCTCGGGGACGACGACGA
>Ga0247818_10001234_pt1 | contig 16090 bp, 16 predicted proteins | sample 13C_Glucose_Day1_FD_192424 | JGI IMG/M metagenome (GOLD analysis project Ga0247818, IMG submission 192424) | Soil microbial communities from agricultural site in Penn Yan, New York, United States - 13C_Glucose_Day1 | ecosystem: Environmental > Terrestrial > Soil > Agricultural land | place...
ATAATAACCCGTGCGGGCTGATAAACTGCGCGCAATTACAAGCTATCGTTTTGATTTTGTAGAAAAAGCCCTTCTGGAGGCGCCCAAGAAATTCATTCACCAGCGCGAACACCTCAACGAAGACGACATCGTCGTCATCCAATGCTCGCAAATGTGCAACATCCGTCTGATGAACGACGCCAACTTCCGCAGCTTCAAGAATGGCGGCCGTCACACCTATCACGGCGGCGCCTTCGACACCTTCCCGGCCCGTATCACCGCGCCGAGCACCGGTTTCTGGAACATCACCATCGACACCGTCAACCGCCGTGCGATCAGCGTGACCCGCAAGCCGACGCTGACCCACTCGATCAAGATAATCCGTCGCTCCAGCAGCAAACTCAGCTGAGACACGTCGCTCAACCAGAAAGGAATGCATGACCGTGGCCCAAACAACCAAATACGTCATCAAGTACAAACTCAACGGTGAACGCCGCTTCGAGTTCGCGCAGTTGGTAAACGGCACTGAAGAAGAGGCCAAGGCTGAACTGGACAAGCTTCACGACCAGACAGACGTGATCAGCGAAATCGCCGTCAGCAAAGCACTGTAAGACGCGGCAGCGAATTCGATCCAGACTGACTGCTTCGACCATGAGTCAAGGAGTGACCCTGCGTCACGGCGTCAGTCGCCTGCACAGTGGAAAAAGGCATACCCTAGGCATCATCTTTCACGACGCCAGTTGACCAGCATGCAACCGAACACATTCGATCTGTTCGCCGATCATGAACCCGAGCAACGCCCGCGCACTGAACAGATTGGCGAACAATCGTGGGTGCTGCATGGTTTTGCCTTGCCGCTGATCGAGCAAATCCTGCCGGCGCTGGATGCAATTCTTGTCGCAGCGCCCTTGCGCCACATGGTCACGCCAGGCGGATTCAGCATGTCGGTGGGCACCAGCAGTTGCGGGCCTTTGGGCTGGATCACCGATCGCCGCGGTTACCGCTATTCAAGCGTCGACCCGCTCAGTGATTTGCCATGGCCAGCGATGCCGGAAGTGTTCTCGACGCTGGCGCACTCGGCAGCGGCGCAAGCCGGATTTGCTGACTTCAATGCCGACTCCTGCCTGATCAACCGCTACGTCCCCGGCGCCAAGATGTCATTGCACCAGGACAAAGACGAAAAGGCCTACAGCGCACCGATCGTTTCGTTGTCACTCGGGTTACCAGCCATGTTCCTTTTCGGTGGCTTCAGTCGCAGCGACAAGAGCCAGCGTATTGCCTTGCTGCATGGCGACATGGTGGTCTGGGGTGGCGTTGATCGCTTGCGTTATCACGGTGTGTTGCCGATCAAGCAGGGTCGGCATCCACGCTTGGGTGAGCAGCGGATCAATCTGACCTTTCGCGTGGCCGGATAACCTGCAAAAGTTTGACCGCAAGGCCCGGAGTGTTGCGCCCTGCGACGCTGGTTAACCTGAATCAAACAGGTCAACGGACAAACCATCATGAAAACGCTTTCGCCCCCCTTCAAGACCGAAAACGATCCACGCTGGGCGGCCGTGGTGGCGCGAGATCCACAGGCGGACGGGCAATTTGTCTACGCGGTGAAAACCACCGGCATCTACTGCCGCCCGAGCAGCCTCTCCCGCTTGCCGAAACCGCAGAACGTGGTGTTTTTCGATACTGCTGAACAGGCCGAAGCTGCCGGCTATCGGCCGAGCAAGCGTGCCAGCAAAGATCAAAGTGACGTCGCCGCGCAGCATGCCGCAACTGTCGCCATTGCCTGCCGCCACATCGAATCCGCCGAAATATTGCCGGCGCTCAACGAACTGGCCGCAACCGCGGGTCTGAGTCCGTTTCACTTCCATCGCGTGTTCAAAGCCGCGACGGGGTTGACGCCCAAAGGCTATGCGACAGCTCATCGCTCGCGCAAAGTCCGCGAGCGTCTGGCAGACGGCGGCTCCGTGACGGATGCGCTGTACGACGCGGGTTTCAATTCCAACAGCCGTTTCTATGAATCAGCGGATCACTTGCTGGGGATGAAACCCGGTGACTATCGCGCGGCGGGAAAGAACAACAACATTCGTTTCGCCGTCGGCCAGTGTTCGCTCGGGGCGATTCTGGTGGCGCAAAGCGAGCGCGGTGTGTGCGCGATTCTGCTGGGTGATGATCCGCATCAACTGGTGTGCGATCTGCAGGATCAGTTTCGCCAAGCCAACCTGATCGGCGCGGACGCGGGCTTCGAGCAACTGATCGCCAAGGTCGTGGGTTTTATCGAAGCCCCGGCGCTTGGCCTGGATCTGCCGCTGGACGTTCGCGGCACTGCGTTTCAGGAGCGCGTGTGGCAGGCGCTGCGGGAAATCCCGGCGGGCCATACGGCCAGTTACGCCGAGATTGCCCAACGCATCGGCGCACCGACCTCCATGCGCGCGGTGGCTCAGGCTTGCGGGGCCAACCGCCTGGCGGTGGCGATCCCGTGCCACCGCGTGGTGCGCAGCGATGGCAATCTCTCGGGCTATCGCTGGGGAGTGGAGCGCAAGCGTCAGTTGCTGGAACGCGAGACGCAGGCTTAACGATTGACGTCGACCACAACCCGTCCGCGAAGCTTCCCGGCGAGCAATTCTGGCGCCGCATCGATGGCTTCACTCAAGCCGATTTCATGGCTGATCAATGCCAGCAAGGAGAAATCCAGATCCTTGGCCAGACGACCCCACGCTTCCAGGCGTCGCGCCTTGGGCTGGGTCACGCTGTTGATGCCGGCGAGGGTCACGCCACGCAAAATGAATGGCGCCACCGAAGCCGGGAAGTCCATGCCTTGCGCCAGACCACAAGCGGCGACGGTGCCTTCGGAGCGAGTGCTCGCGCAGGCATTGGCCAGTGTGTGACTGCCCACTGAATCGATCACCGCTGCCCAACGCTCTTTGGCCAACGGCTTGCCGGGCGCCGACAAGGTGGCGCGGTCGATGATTTCACCGGCGCCCAACTGCTGCAGATATTCATGCTCGGAGACACGGCCGGTGGATGCGACGACGCGATAGCCGAGCTTGCTCAGCAGGGCGATGGCAAAACTGCCGACGCCGCCATTGGCGCCGGTGACCAGTACTTCACCCTGATCCGGCGTCACGCCATTACGCTCAAGCGCGAGAATGCACAGCATCGCCGTATACCCGGCCGTACCGATGGCCATGGCTTGCGCCGCCGTAAAGGCTTTGGGCAAAGGAATCAGCCAGTCGCCGTTGAGTCGCGCCTTCTGCGCCAGACCGCCCCAGTGATTCTCGCCGACACCCCAGCCATTCAGTAGCACCTGATCACCCACCTTATAGTCGGGGTGCGAACTGGCTTCTACGGTGCCCGCCAGGTCGATCCCCGGCACCATCGGAAACTGGCGTACCACCGGGCTGCTGCCGGTAATCGCCAGGCCGTCCTTGAAGTTCAGCGTGCTGTACGCGACGGCCACGGTGACATCGCCCTCGGGCATTCGCTCTTCGTTGACCTGTTGCAGATTGGCGCGATAACCGCTGTCGTCTTTGTCGATCACAATGGCGTTGAACATGACTGCCTCGCATGACTGTTTCAGAATGTCGTGCCTTGAAATACCACATCGCAACACCCTGCCACATTCGACTTTGTGCCAATCGGTGAATCTGCCCGGTATTTTCATGGCGGGCGACTATGCTTTTTCGACGGTCGTGGCATTCGTGTCGACAACAGCAGTTGGTATGCAGTCGGAAACGGCATCTGGTTCTCCGCCACCAGCGTGAACGGTCCTTGGGTGGTGGCCAGCTCCGACGCTGAAAAACTGCACGGGTTGTTCTGAATTTCGAACTGGCTCCAAATCCGTTTTTGCTGTTAAAAACCGGGTCTGCCGTCCCTGCCCGCTACCTCGTTCGGAGAACAGCTTTCATGAGCCAATGGCCAGACACACGCATTCTTGACCTGCTCGGTATTGAATTGCCGATCATCCAGGGCCCGATGGCCGGAGCGACGAACTCGTCCATGGTCATCGCCGTCTGCAACGCCGGTGGCTTGGGATCGATGCCAGCGGCCATGCTGAGCATCGAGCAATTGCGCGAAGAGCTGAAAACCATTCGCCAACACACCAGAAATCCTTTCAACGTGAACTTCTTCTGCCACCAGCCACCGGCAGCCGATGAGCAACGTGCGCGTGACTGGAAGCATTTGCTGGAACCGTATTACCGCGAACTGGGCGCCGATTTCGCTGCACCGACACCGGTGTCCAACCGGGCACCGTTCGATGCGGCAGCCTGCGAGGTACTGGAAGAATTTCGGCCTGAGGTCGTCAGTTTCCATTTCGGTCTGCCAGAGAAATCCCTGCTCGATCGGGTCAAGGCAACCGGAGCGAAAATTCTCTCCTCGGCCACCACTGTCGATGAAGCGATCTGGCTGGAACAGCACGGCTGCGACGCAATTATCGCCATGGGCTACGAGGCCGGCGGCCATCGCGGCATGTTTCTCAGCGAGGATCTGAGCAGTCAGGTCGGCACGTTTGCCTTGGTGCCTCAGGTGGTCGATGCGGTGAACGTACCAGTGATTGCCGCCGGAGCCATTGCCGATGCACGCGGCGTGGCGGCGGCATTTCTGTTAGGGGCCTCAGCGGTACAGGTCGGCACGGCCTATCTGTTCACGCCGGAGGCCAAAGTCAGCGCCGCTCACCACAAAGCGTTGCGCACCGCCAAGGACAGCGAAACGGCGATCACCAATATTTTCACCGGGCGGCCGGCGCGAGGCATTCTGAACCGCGTCATGCGTGAGCTGGGTCCGATGTCGCCCAAGGCACCGGCATTTCCCTTGGCCGGTGGTGCGCTGATGCCGTTGCGAGCGATCAACGAGGCAGAGTTTGCCAACCTCTGGGCCGGTCAAGCCTTCACCTTGGGAAGAGACATGGGTAGCGCTGAACTGACCCGACAATTGGCTGAGGGTGCGCTGGCAAAGCTCAGTCGGCATTGAGGCCAGGCAGCATGAGGATTCAGGCGTCCTCAGGCTGATTTCAACCAACACTTCCTGTTTGGCGGCATTTCGCTATATATTTCTATATATAGCGAATTCGCCCTCTCGCATCGGCGCAGTTCACTCCCAACAATAGCTGCCCTCTGCATTAGCCAATAACGGAGCTGTTACATGACCATTCGTGCTTCACGCTTTGCCCCTGCCTGCCTGGCCTCTTTGCTTGCGGTCTTCGCCGTAGGCGCAGTTGAGGCTGATGAAGTGCAAGTGGCGGTTGCAGCCAACTTCACTGCGCCGATCCAGGCCATCGCCGCCGATTTTGAAAAAGACACCGGGCACAAACTGGTTGCAGCCTATGGCGCTACTGGGCAGTTCTACACTCAGATAAAGAACGGCGCGCCGTTTGAAGTGCTCCTCTCCGCTGACGACACCACCCCGGAAAAACTGGAAAAAGAAGGCGACACCGTCAAAGGCTCTCGCTTCACCTACGCCATTGGCACTCTGGCGCTGTGGTCGGCGAAAGAAGGTTATGTCGATGCCAAAGGCGAGGTGCTGAAAAACAACCAGTATCAGCACCTGTCCATCGCCAACCCGAAAGCGGCTCCCTACGGTCTGGCAGCCACACAAGTGCTGGAAAAACTCAAACTGACCGAAGCCACCAAAGCCAGGATCGTTGAAGGCCAGAACATCACCCAGGCTTACCAATTCGTCTCGACCGGCAACGCCGAGCTGGGTTTTGTCGCCCTGTCGCAGATCTACAAGGATGGCAAAGTCAGCAGCGGTTCGGCGTGGATCGTGCCTGCGAGCCTGCATGACCCGATCAAACAGGACGCCGTGATTCTCAACAAAGGCAAAGACAATGCGGCCGCCAAAGCGCTGGTCGAATATCTCAAAGGCCCGAAAGCCGCTGCGGTGATCAAATCCTACGGATACCAACTGTAAATGGCGCTGACGAGTGCCGATTTCGCGGCGATCTGGCTGACCCTGAAACTGGCGTCCCTGACCACCGCGATTCTGCTGGTGGTCGGCACTCCGATTGCCCTGTGGCTGTCGCGTACCCGCTCGTGGCTGCGCGGCCCGATCGGGGCGATCGTCGCTCTGCCCCTCGTGCTGCCACCGACCGTGATTGGTTTCTATCTGCTACTGATGATGGGGCCGCACGGCTTTCTCGGCCAATTTACCCAATGGCTGGGCCTGGGCACTTTAACCTTCAGCTTCACCGGTCTGGTGATCGGCTCGGTGATCTATTCCATGCCGTTCGTGGTGCAACCTTTGCAGAACGCATTCTCGGCGATCGGCACCCGCCCACTGGAAGTCGCCGCGACCTTGCGCGCCAATCCGTGGGACACTTTTTTCAGCGTGATTGTGCCGCTGGCGCGCCCCGGTTTTATCACGGCGGCGATCCTCGGCTTCGCGCATACCGTCGGTGAATTCGGCGTGGTGCTGATGATCGGCGGCAACATTCCCGACAAGACCCGCGTGGTTTCCGTACAAATCTACGACCATGTCGAAGCGATGGAGTACGCGCAGGCCCACTGGCTGGCCGGGGCGATGCTGGTGTTCTCGTTTCTGGTGTTGCTGGCGCTGTACTCCAGCCGCAAGACCCGCGCAGGCTGGAGCTGATCGATGATTGATGTACGTCTGAAACGGGCCTATGCGGGCTTTAGCCTCGATGTCGACCTTAACTTGCCCGGCCGTGGCGTGACTGCGCTTTATGGGCACTCCGGCTCGGGTAAAACCACGTGTTTGCGCTGTATCGCAGGGCTTGAACGGGCTGAACATGGCTTCGTTCAGATCAACGACGAAGTCTGGCAAGACAGCGACAACGGCATTTTCGTCCCGCCACACAAACGTGCTCTCGGCTATGTGTTTCAGGAAGCCAGCCTGTTTCCGCATCTGTCGGTGCTGGCCAACCTGCAATTCGGCCTCAAGCGTATCGCCCGATCCCAGCGTCGAGTCGACATGGCGCAGGCCACCGAACTCTTGGGTATCGGGCATTTGCTCGAACGTCACCCGCAGCACTTATCGGGTGGCGAACGCCAGCGCGTCGGCATCGCCCGTGCGCTATTGACCAGCCCGAAACTGCTGCTGATGGATGAACCGCTGGCAGCCCTCGACAGCCAGCGCAAACGTGAAATCCTGCCGTATCTGCAACGCCTGCATGACGAACTGGAAATTCCGCTGTTGTACGTCAGCCATGCACAGGACGAAGTCGCGCGGCTGGCTGACCATCTGGTGTTGCTCAGCGAAGGCAAAGCGCTGGCCAGCGGCCCTATCGGCGAAACCCTCGCGCGCCTGGATCTGCCGATGGCCATGGGCGATGACGCTGGCGTGATCATTGAAGGCCAGGTCAGCGCTTACGATGCGCAATATCAATTGCTGAGCCTGCAATTGCCGGCCACCGAGATGAGCATTCGCGTCACCCATGCACCGATGCAAGTAGGCCAGACCCTACGCTGCAAAGTGCACGCTCGGGACATCAGCCTGAGCCTGCAGAACAGCGAGTTCAGCAGCATTCTCAATCGACTGCCGGTCACCGTGGTCAGCGAGCAATCGGCCGACAACGCTGCCCATGTGCTGATTCGTCTCGATGCGGGCGGCACCCCGTTAGTCGCGCGCATCACCCGCTACTCCAGAGACCAATTGGGTGTGCATCCGGGCCAGCATTTATGGGCGCAGATCAAAGCGGTCGCGGTCCTCGCCTAAATCATTCGGCACCACGGCATCGGCGTGCGGTCAATCGCTTTACAGACCGCCGCGCCATTAAAGGAAACTGCCATGCCCGACACCGTGCTGACTGCCGACCTGCCACCCGACCTGCATTACGTCGACGACACCCAGCCCGGTATCACCCGCAAGAAGCTGCGCGGCAAATTCTGCTACTTCGAACCGTCAGGCCAGCGCATCACCGACGCCGACGAAGTCAAACGCATCAATGCCCTCGCCGTGCCGCCGGCCTATACCGACGTGTGGATCTGCCCCGACCCGCGTGGTCATCTGCAAGCCACCGGCCGTGATGCCCGTGGCCGCAAGCAATATCGTTATCACGCGCGTTGGCGCGAAGTGCGCGATGCCGACAAGTATTCGCGGCTGCGCGAGTTCGGTCTGGCGTTGCCGAAATTGCGCAAGCAACTGGAGGCGTTGTTGGCCGCGCCCGGCTTCAGTCGCGACAAGGTCATGGCCACGGTGATCACCCTGCTCGACGCCACACTGATTCGCGTCGGCAACACGCAATACGCCCGCGACAACCGCTCCTACGGCCTGACCACCTTGCGCAGCCGACATGTCGAGGTTAACGGCAGCGCGATCCTGTTTCAGTTTCGCGGCAAGAGCGGCATCGAACATCAGATCACCATCAAGGATCGGCGCCTGGCGCGGATCATCAAGCGTTGTCTGGAGATTCCCGGGCAGAACCTGTTTCAGTATCTGGATGAAAACGGTGAGCGGCACACCGTCAGTTCTTCCGACGTCAATGCGTACCTGCAAACCCTGACCGGCGCCGACTTCACCGCCAAGGACTATCGCACATGGGCTGGCAGCGCCCTGGCGTTGGCGGTATTGCGCGAACTCAAGCATGAATCCGAGACCGAGGCCAAACGGCATGTGGTGGAGATGGTGAAAAATGTCTCCAGGCAGTTGGGTAACACCCCGGCGGTGTGTCGCAAGTGTTATATCCACCCGGCGGTGGTGGAGAATTTCATGCTCGGCACCCTCGCCGAATTACCGCGCCCCCGCGTGCGCAAAGGCCTGCGCGCCGAAGAAGTGGCTTTGGCAATGTTTCTTGAACGCATGAGCGACATCACCACCGCGCCTTGATCGACAACTTATCGCCCAGCTACAGGCCATGACCGGCCATTCACCAGCGTCGAAGATTGGTGCCCGTTGAGCAACGCCTGGATTGATCGGAACGCTGAGAAAGGCGCTGGCAACCGACGAGCTGAGCTGCCTATTTTTTGCACGATTGCCGGGGGCTTCTATAGTTGATCTGACACGAATCAGCTGCGGTGACGCCATGGAAGACATTTTCGTCGTGAAGCATTGCAACAAGATCATTATTCACGGTCGACGCGCCGGAGACAGTCAGCATGATCCAGCCGAAGCGCATAGCTGGTTTCGCATCTGCGATACGCGTACTGGCGGTTTCATTGGCGATGGCTACGACAAAGAGGAAGACGCACAGCGCGAATGCAAGCGTCTCAACGCAGCGAGTTCCCCACTACCGGCCCGCGAGTCATCCGGCTGATGCCGATCAGAAGCGGGTCTATACTGAAACCAGCTGAAGGAGCGGCGCCCCACGGCAGAAGGCTCGCAACACGCGGGCTTTTTGCTGCAGCTCAGGTTTCATAGAACGGAGGTGTTCCATGTCCGAAAAAGAGTCCATCACCACCCTCCTCACCTTGCTTGACGCTCGACAAGCGCGCCTTGCAGCCGCCTGCAAAGAGATCGCCGACTGGGTCGACCACCAAGGCGGACATCCGACCGCCCTGCGCATCCGTGACCGGCTGAACGATATAGAGAAGGATGCTCCGCTGATTCGCAATACGCTGTCGGCGCTCAAACCTGTCGATCGGCCACTGCCTCGGTTCAGATGACAACGACCTCGCCAAGGTTTCAGGAGTTTGCCTCACAGGCGGTGACACACAGGTCACCGCTCATTTGCCTTGCGAACTGTTTATTCTTTCCGCATTTGCGTTTTTCACATAACGATCACATCTGCGCATCTACAGTGAAATCACTCCTTTGCAGAAAACTCTCTCACCCGCCCGCATGCGGGTGTTTTTTTGCCTGCGCCCCACTGCCGAACGGCACAGGGCGTGAGTTGTCAAAAGTAATACACGTCGCAAGGGAGACAGTTCATGGTTATCCATTTCAACGTTGACGGGCATCTGGCCTGTGGCCACAAAGGCAAACAACTGTCGGCAAGCAGAGAGCTCAATCGTGTGAAATGCCGCAGTTGCCGCAACACCGACGCCTACAAACAGGCACGAAAAGATCAGCGCAATGCAGCCCGCAGAATGGCCCGCCAGGCCAAAACCACGCACGGAGAAGCAAACTGGCGCGCAGAGTGGGTCGAGCGGCTGACAGCAATGGCCGGACTTCAGCGCTTGCCTCGGGGTTTTAGCGGGCAGATTTTCGTCTAGCCCTGCGTAAAAAAGGCGCAAAAAAAGGCCTGCATGAGAAAACTCATGCAGGCCTTTCATATTCATGGTGCCCGAAGCCGGAATCGAACCGGCACGCCCTTACGAGCGGGGGATTTTAAGTCCCATGCGTCTACCAGTTTCGCCATTCGGGCGGTAGCGCGGTGTTGCTGCTTTCTGCTGCACGGTCGCGACCCTGACAGGATCCAACCTTGAACAGCAGAGCGGGAAATATATACATCACTTCCCGGCGAAGCAAGTTGCAATGGCCGTATTTCAAGACTAAATCTTGCAACGCAGCGCAAATAAAAAGCTCTGTAAATCATGGATCTACTGAGCTTGTTTATAGTGGAGGTCGAGGTTTGAATCGAACCGGCGTAGGTGAACTTGCGATCCACCTATAAAGCAAAGCATTTCAATAGCTTAGCACTATATGAGTTTCGCAAGCTACTGATTTTTATACGCTACAAGCCCTGCGCTACAAGGGGTCTGTTTTTGGTTGCGGGACTTATTCGCGTCCCGCCTTCACCCTATGCCTGCAAAAAATACTACAACTGCAGCGATGGCGCGCAGCCGTCGATGATCAGGGCTTGCGGCTGCAAAACCCGGAAGGCCACAGGGAAACACTTCCTGAGATGGCGGACACCACGTACCGACACGCAGTCGAGGAGCTGCAGTACTCTCCCCGGTACTACCGCGGCTTCTCGACCTATGACCTCGCTCAGAACGACAACAGAAATTTGCTGGGCCCGATCAGCCGCTCAATCTTCAACTTCGACAGTGATCAGCCGCGCCCGGGCCTCGATCCCTTCGCATTGCGCAATGATTGTTCGGCGGGTACCGGCAATGGTTTCGTGGTAAAGCCGCTGCCCTCAAGCACATAAGCCTGGTACGCCGCCAGCACTTTTTTCCAGGCACAAAACCAGCTCAAGACCGGCACTCAAAAGCGTTTCTAACAATCACTGCCAAAGGCTGTAGAATGCCGTCATCACACTTAACACCAAAAGTACTAGTAGATGAGCCAAACGAAGGAAAGCATCAAGTATATAAATGGGTTAGACGGACTTCGAGCCTTCGCAGTACTTCTGGTTATATTTTTCCATTTCACAATAACTTTTCCTGACCACTCAAGCTCCACAAATCTTTCTCCCATATGGAAATTTTTCTCCATTGGATGGGTCGGCGTAGATATATTTTTTGTGATATCCGGTTATTTGATAGCAGCAATGCTAATGAGAAACCCAGTTACTACAACCCAAGAATACTGGAAATACTTGCTGCGCCGGGCAAAAAGACTATTACCGGCATATCTCACCTGCTCTACAATATCAATTGCCCTTTTATATACAATAGACTCAGATAGTAAAATTATCAGCAATCAATATTTGCTCTGGACGCTCACCTCAAACATTCCATCAATTTTTGGAGTTCGAGCACCACTAGGCGATGGCTATATTAACCTGCTGCACTTCTGGTCATTAGCTCTAGAATGGCAGTTCTATATCACATTCCCGATCGCGCTAGCACTTACAAAATCAGCGCGGGCAACCGCAATTATCGCAATATTAATCGCCATCATCTCTCGACTGTACCTGATGTGGTCCCACCCACTAAATTTCGACAACGCCATTTACTCGTTTACGACCTGCCGTGGTGACGCATTGGCATTCGGTGTTTTATCCGCAACAATAAAGCCAATAAAAAACCAGGTTTTTATAAAAACAATCGGCGTAACAGGAGCTTTGCTGCTCTCAACCCTGCTTATTCTGGTTGCTCAAAGCGGCCCATCATTCAAGGCCATTCCATGGCTTCAGTCTTTCGGCTATACGGCTATAGCTTGCGCATCGGCAATGGTAGTTTTCTCGGTAGCCAACTTAAGCAAGACAGCAATACCAATACGAATCTTGGAGTTAAAACCAATCACATTGATTGGAAGGTCAAGCTATAGCCTGTACATATGGCACCTACCACTACTTCCGATGATCTATGGTTTTTCTAGAACAATAACAACCTCAAGCACCGAACACATGGCTGTTACTTTTGCTATAGCAATATCATTCACTATCATCGCCGCGTCGATCTCCTACATCCTGCTCGAAAAGCAGTTTATGTATAGAAGACCTACACCCAAGCTTAGATATTCAACGGATAGTTCGGTTTAAAGGGGAACTGGCAGAGTCACCATCCTCGACACTGACCATCTCCCGAAGAACCCATGTGTATGCGCTCCAATCCCGAGGATAAGAAACACCTGCGAAACGAAGCAACCAAAGCAAAATGAGCATCTTGTTGACGGATTCGCCGAAGGCGATACCTCTCAATCGCTGCAGCCTCTTCTGGTGTTATTACCGCTGGAGTGTAGGGGGCTAGCGGAATCGGAATGCTAACAACCTTAACGTTAGATGCGGTGCAGGACGCATAAATACCCTGCCAGGAAGAGATGGGTTTGATCTCGATGGGATCGCCGCCGGACACCGCGAGGATGACCGTCAGGCTCAGCCGGATGATGTCGGCTTTCTCGCTGCGGATCTCGATCGCATTCACGTGGCATCGGCATCATCCAGAAGTCGACGCAGGGCTTTACTCGTGCAGAACTCCGCATTGCGCTGCGTTGCGTCAGTCAGCTTGACCTGGCGCAAAAACCACAAGCGCGAGCCGATGCGGTCATCAGCAAGATCTGGGCATCCGGCCAAAGGCAGGCAGTGAAATCGAGGACGCTAAGGATGCCTGCCGCTTGCTTGGGCACTCCACCGAAGAGATGACAAAGAAGGACTACCGGCGCGCTGGGGAGATCGTAAAGCCTACGAACTGACACCCAGTTGCGGAACACCTCACTTTTTCTACCGGCAAGAAAAAACCCCGTAGATCGCTGATCTACGGGGCTTTCAATGATGGAGGCCGAGGTCGGAATCGAACCGGCGTAGGCGGATTTGCAATCCGCTGCATAACCATTTTGCTACTCGGCCTCAAAGCATCTGCTGTCAGTAGCACAACAACAAACACGTAAAACTGGAGCGGGAAACGAGACTCGAACTCGCGACCCCGACCTTGGCAAGGTCGTGCTCTACCAACTGAGCTATTCCCGCTTGGTGATGCGCATTCTATAGAATTAAGAAGCTCCGTCAACCCCTTGATTCAAAAAAGTTTTATTTCTTTTCGACATCGGTCTTCAGGTGCGGCCAGGCAGCGCGAAGGTATTGAACCATTGACCACAACGTCAAGCCGGCAGAGACCATCAGCAAGGCGTAACCCAGGATAACCCAGAAACTGAAGTCCTTTGGATTGGCCAGCAGGATCACCAGTGCGAGCATCTGCGCGGCGGTTTTCCATTTACCGAGATTCGAAACGGCTACGTGGGCACGGGCGCCAAGTTCGGCCATCCATTCGCGCAAGGCCGATACCACAATCTCGCGACCGATGATGACAGCAGCCGGCAGAGTGAGCCAGAGATTGCCGTGTTCTTGCACCAGCAGCACCAGTGCCACTGCAACCATGAGTTTGTCGGCTACCGGATCGAGAAATGCCCCGAACGGAGTGCTTTGCTCCAGACGACGGGCCAGATAACCATCCAGCCAGTCCGTTGCTGCCGCAAAGGCAAACACCGAAGCGGAAGCCATGTAACTCCACTGATAAGGCAGATAGAACAGCAAAATGAAGATCGGAATGAGCAGGACGCGTAGAACGGTAATCAGATTAGGGATATTCATCGGCACAACTGGCTACGAGGTGAAGGGGCATTCTACTCGCTATGCAGGTTCGCATAAATCGACTCTGCGAGCTTTTTACTGATCCCCGGGGCTTTGGCGATCTCTTCGATGCTTGCACGAGACAGCTCCTGCAATCCACCAAAATGTTTCAACAAATCGCGACGCCGGGTCGGCCCGACGCCCGCAACGCCTTCCAGCGTTGACGTACGGCGGGTTTTGCCGCGGCGTGCGCGGTGTCCTGTAATCGCGAAGCGGTGGGCCTCATCGCGGATCTGTTGAATCAGGTGCAGCGCCGGCGAATCGCCACGCAAGGTGAACTCATGCGCCGCATCATTCAGATACAACGTTTCGAAGCCAGCCTTGCGCGTGGCGCCCTTGGCGACACCCAGCAAGATCAGATCCGGCACGGCGAGCTCATTGAGAACATCACGCGCCATCGACAGCTGACCCTTGCCACCGTCCACCAGCAAGATATCCGGCAACTTGCCCTCGCCTTCCTTGAGTTTGCTGAAGCGTCGCGTCAGCGCTTGATGCATGGCGGCATAGTCGTCACCCGCCGTGACCCCTTCGATGTTGTAGCGCCGGTAATCGGACTTGATCGCGCCTTCCGGGCCAAACACCACGCAGGAAGCAACCGTTGCCTCACCACTGGAATGACTGATGTCATAGCATTCCAGACGCTGCGGCGGCTCATCCAGGTTCAACACTTCGGCCAGGGCTTCAAACCGCGCCGCCGTATGTTGACGGTTGGCCAGGCGTGCGCCCAACGCCTGCTCTGCGTTGGTCACGGCCAGTTGCTGCCAGCGCGCACGCGTACCACGCACCCGATGACTGATGGCCAGCTCTCGGCCACGCAACTCATGGATCGCCTCGATCAACGTCGGAAAATCTTCGTGAACCACATTGACGATCAGTTCACTCGGCAAATCCCGCTCAGGGCTGCTGATGAAGTATTGACCGAGAAACGCGGCCATGACTTCCGACACATCCTCTTCGATACCGACTTGCGGAAAGAAATTCTTGCTGCCCAACACGCGCCCGCCGCGGACGCTGATCAAATGCACGCAGGCACCACCCGGGTTGACGAAAGCCGCGATGACATCGATATCCCCCGTGCCGCCTTCCATGCTTTGCTGATCCTGGACCCTGCGCAACAGCGCGATCTGATCGCGCAACTCGGCAGCCCGCTCGAACTCCAGGTTGATTGCCGCCTCTTCCATCGCCGTCGACAATTCGTTGGTCAGCGCGTGACTACGCCCCTCAAGAAACATGACCGAGTGACGCACGTCTTCGGCATAGACTTCAGGCTCGACCAGCCCGACGCAAGGCGCTTTGCAGCGTTTGATCTGATACTGCAGACAGGGGCGCGTACGGTTCTTGTAGTAGCTGTCTTCACACTGGCGAACGAAGAAGGTCTTTTGCAGCAGACTCAGGCTTTCGCGTATGGCGCCGGCGCTCGGATAAGGACCGAAATACTTGCCCTTGGCTTTTTTCGCCCCGCGATGAATGCTCAGGCGTGGGAATTGGCCGTCGGACAGAAATACGTAGGGATAGGATTTGTCGTCGCGCAGCAGGATGTTGTACGGCGGCCGCCACTCTTTGATCAGCGTTTGTTCAAGCAGCAGCGCTTCGGTTTCGTTGGCGGTGATGGTCGTTTCGACCTGCGCAATGCGACCCACCAATGCTGCGGTTTTAGGCGCCAGACCGGTTTTGCGAAAGTAGCTGGCCAGGCGTTTCTTCAGATTTTTGGCCTTGCCCACGTACAACAGGCGTGCATCGCTGTCGAACATGCGATAGACGCCTGGGCGCCCGCTGACTGTCGACAGAAACGCGCCGGAATCGAATGTGTCAGTCATGGTCAGAGGCTGGCATCAACCATGCCGTGACGAACCGCCAACAGTGTCAACTCGACGTCGCTGCTGATCGAAAGCTTTTCGAAAATACGGTAGCGATAGGTGTTCACGGTTTTCGGCGACAGGCACAACTTGTCGGAAATGATTTGCACCTTTTGACAGCCGACGATCATCAGCGCGATTTGAATTTCCCGCTCGGACAAGGCATCGAAAGGAGAATCGTTAGACGGCTGGAAGGATTTGATCGCCAATTGCTGGGCGATTTGCGGACTGATATAGCGTTGTCCGGCAAACACCAGGCGAATCGCCTGAACCATTTCCGGCAAACCCGCACCCTTGGTCAGATAACCCGCAGCACCTGCCTGCAGCAAGCGTGTCGGAAAAGGATCCTCCTCACACACGGTGACCGCGACTACTTTGATATCCGGATGACTGCGCAACAGTTTACGCG
>Ga0247818_10001238_pt1 | contig 16046 bp, 14 predicted proteins | sample 13C_Glucose_Day1_FD_192424 | JGI IMG/M metagenome (GOLD analysis project Ga0247818, IMG submission 192424) | Soil microbial communities from agricultural site in Penn Yan, New York, United States - 13C_Glucose_Day1 | ecosystem: Environmental > Terrestrial > Soil > Agricultural land | place...
CTGCACCCATGCGGGCCCTGGTCGAGTCGCTGACGCTGGAGCCCGACAGCGTCGACCTCGTCGTCACCGCCCTCGACGTGGAGGACGGCAAGCCGCACCCGGCCGGCTTCGCGCTCGCCTGCCGGAGGCTCGACGCCGACCCGGCGACAGCAGTCGCGGCGGAGGACTCGCCGGCGGGTGTCCGCGCGGCGCTCGCCGCCGGCGTACGCCGTGTGCACGGGATCGGCACGTCCCACCCGGGCGAGGTGCTGCTCGACGCTGGTGCCGTCGAGGTGCACGACGACCTGCGTCCGCTGCTGTCCCTGCTTGCGAGGTGATGCTGCTTCACCATGGGATGTCGGGAAGACCTGCACTTCCCGGGGTCAGTTGACCTGGGGAAGTGAGGTGCTTGCCCACATCCCATGGTGAAGCAACGCCCGCGGGGCGGGACGCGCCGCGTCACTTCGTGTGGAACTTCCAGGTGCCCGTCTTCAGCGGGTTGCCTGCCCGGTCGTGGATGCCGGAGCGCACCCGGACGCGGTAGGTGGTGTCCTTCCTGAGCTTGCCCTTCGGGTCCAGCTGCCAGACGGCGCCCGACACCTTCGTGACCTTGGCCCTGACCACCCTGCCGGACTTCGCGTTGGCCAGCCGCAGGCTGCGCCTGTCGACGCCGCGGACGGTCTCGCTGAACTCGACGACGATGTTCGCCCGGCGCTTGACCCGCTTCGCGCCTGCCGCGGGTGAGTGGCGCTTCAGCACGGGTGCCACGTCGTCCTTGCCGACGCCGGTGCCGGCCACGGTGACCGCCGGCGTGCCGACGCTGGTCGCCACGTTGAGCACGGCCGAACGGATGCCCCTGGACCGGGGCGAGAAGATCACGCGGACGTTGCAGGCCGCGCCGGGAGCCAGGGTGGCGCCGGCGACACAACCGTCCTGGATGAGCCCGACGCGGAAGTCGAACGGGTCCCTCCCGTCGAAACGAGGCTGCGCGACCGTCAGGTCGAGGTCGCCCGTGTTCGTCACCGTCACGACGTCGCTGCGCTCCTGGCCGACCTTGGTGTCAGCCAGGACGACCGAGCTCCGGGACAGGGACGCGACTCCGAGGCGGCCCTTGCCGGTCAGGGGGATCACCTTGGTGCCGGTCTGGTCGGCGATGGACAGGGCACCGCTCGAGACGACCCCAGGCGTCGGGGTGAACGTGACGTCGATGTCGCACTGGGCTCCCGACGCCAGGGTCACACCGTTGCAGGTGTTCGCGGTCACGGTGAACGGTCCACTCGGCGTCACGCTGCCCACGCTGATGGACTGGGTCCCGACGCTCCTGTAGGTGATGTGGCTCGACGCCGGCGCCGTCAGGGAGCCGAAGTCGATCGACCTCTGACTGGTGCTCCCCATGGGTCCGGGCGCCAGCTTGCCGTACACGTTGAAGAGGGTGGTCGTCGCGCTGACGCCGGGCCCCGTCACCTGCACGAGGTTGCGTACGGGGCCGCCCTCGACCCTGTGCGGGGTCGAGTCGCCGTCGCCGATGTAGCCGGCGGGCGGGGCACCGGTGGCGTCGCCGAAGGTGTCCCAGGTCAGGAACGGGCCGATCGGCCCCGCGAGAGCCCCCGCGAAGTCGTTCGCCCCGGCACCGCCGGCCTCGGTGCGGCACGCGTTGTTCGCGATGTTGCCGGACGCGTCGGCCGTGCAGGTGCTGGTGCCGTAAGGGTGGAGGATGGTGTACGTCCCCCCCGGCGCGAGCAGGCCGCCGCGGGAGGCGAACTGGAGCCGCTGGAAGACGATCGGCGCGGTGACGGCGTCGAGGAACGCCATCTCCAGGTCGAAGGCCATGTCGAACCCGCCGACGCTCGTCTGGGCCGAGTAGTAGAAACCCTCCCCGCCGGCGCCGGCACCGAGCAGCTCAGCTTCGGTCCCGACGCACAGCGGCGGACCGTCGAGGCACGGTTGCAGGCTCAGCCCGCTCGTGTCGGTGTAGAAGCTCGGGAACGTCGTGGCCGGATCGATCGGGCCGAGCCGGGTGAGCGCCGCATCGGCGCTCGTGGTGGTGAGCGAGAGGCACGAGGCCGCCAGCAGGCACGTGGCGGCGAGAGTGATGCGCCGTCGTTGCCTGGAGCGTGGCGAGGAGCCGAGAACCGAGAACATGTCCTACCCCCTGAGATCGGTGGCCGGTGCGCGGTTGCGCGACCGTCCGTCAAATCTTGAGAGATGCCCGTGAAATGTTGGTAAAAAATTCGAGTGGGAGGCGGTGTGGTCAGCCGGTGACGTGGTCCCCGACGGTCTTCGCGTGCGGGCGACCGGGGTCGTCGTACACCGGCGCGACCTCGCCGGCCCGCAGCGCCTCGAGCTGGGCGCAGACGGCGGTGCCGTAGAAGAACGCCACCGACGACAGCAACGCCCAGAGCAGCAGCGCGAACACGCCGGCGAGGGGCCCGTACACGCTGCCGAACGACGCGCTCAGCGAGACGTACGCCGCCAGCCCGGCCGTGGCCAGTCCGCTGAGCACCACGGCGATCCCCGATCCGAGCGCGAGCCACGACAGAGCGGGCTGCCGGCGGCGCGGCGCGTGGTCGAGCAGCACGGCGATGGCGAGGACGAGCAGGGCCAGGCCGACGGGCCACCGTACGCCGTTCCACCAGTCGACGGCCGTGTCGGACCAGCCGTAGCTCGCGGCCATGGCCTCGCCGAGGGCGCCGCCCCCGACGATCATCACGAACCCCACGCCGACGGGTGCAGCGAGCACGGCGGTCAGCACCGCCGCCCGGCCGTACTTGTGCAGCGCCTTGCGGTCGCGGCGGATGCCGTAGATGCGGTTGGCGCCGCGCTCGACCTGCGCCATCGCGGTGGTCATCGACACCAGGGCGAGGCCGAGGCCCAGCACGAGTGCGAGCTCGCCGGCCAGCTCGGAGGCGTCCGACTCGTCGACCGCCGAGGCGAGCGCGTCGCCGTCGCCGGATCCCGGCGAGAGCGAGTCGACGACGTGGGCGACGACCGCGGCGGGGCGCTCCCGGTCGATGTCCGAGGCGAGACCGGTCAGGGCGAGGAGGAACGGCACGACGGCCAGGCACGCCTGCAGCGCGAGGGCGCGCGAGCTGGTGAAGCCGTCGCCGTAGCGGAAGCGCACGAACGACTCGACCGCGATCTTCCCGAGCCCGTGGTGGCGCGCGAGGTGCCAGGCGTCGAGGGCGTCCAGCTCGTCACCGTCCATCTCGGTGGTGACGGGCACGGTCCGCGCGGTGGTCATGGGCGCACCCTAGGTGGCGAGCGCCACGACGGTGTGCCCGGATTCGCCGGACGGGCACCCGACAGCGCCTCTACTCTGGAGGCCCCACCGGTCGTCGCGACCGCTGGAGGACGATCCCGACCTCCCGACCTCTCGGAGTCTCCGTGTCCCTCTTCGGTCCCGCCCTGTCCCGTCGCGCCCTCCTGGGCGCCTCCCTCCTCGGCCCCGCAGCCGCAGCGCTGTCCCTCACGCCCGGTCCGGCCCACGCGGCGTCCGGCATCCCGTTGGGCCGGCAGGTCCGCTTCGGCGCCTACGCCTGGAACGTGCCGTGGACGCCCGGAGTCCTCGACGACCTGCAGCGAACCGTCCAGGCGCCGGTCTCGATCGCCTCGTACTTCTACGGACCCGACGACGTGTTCCCCGTCCAGCAGGACCTCGACACGGCCCGGGGTGGCGCGCGCGACCTGCTCGTCGCCTGGGAGATCGGGAAGTTCCGCTACAGCGAGTGGCCGGCCGGCCTGCACGACGCACGCCTCGACCGGATAGCCGAGGCGGCGCGCGCGTTCCCGTACGTCGTGCATGTGCGTCCCTGGCCGGAGATGAACGGCGACTGGACGTCCTTCCAGCCCACCCCCGCCGGCGAGAAGGAGCACGGGGGCACGCCGGAGGAGTTCATCGCGGCGTGGCGCTACGTCGTGACCTACCTGCGTGAGCGGGGAGCCACCAACCTGCGCTGGGTGTTCAACCCGACGACCGACACCTACGAGGGCACGACCGACATCCGCACCATCTACCCCGGTGACGACTACGTCGACGTGCTCGGCCTCGACGGCTACAACTGGGGCAACACCGGCCTCGGCTGGGGGCCGTGGCGGACGTTCGAGGACATCTACCGCGAGCAGTACGACCGGCTCGTCTCCCTGCACCCCACGGCTCCGGTGTGGGTGTGCGAGGTCGGCTGCAAGGAGCCGTCGTACGACGACGGTGCGCCGCGCATCAAGTCCGCGTCGAAGGGCCGCTGGATCACCGACATGTTCGCGGCGACCACCTTCCCCCGCATCCGCGCCGTGTGCTGGTTCCAGGCCAACAAGGAGCGCGACTGGCGGGTCAACTCGTCCAACGACGCGCTCAGGGCGATCCGCACCGCGCTCGACCAGATGCCCGCCTGAGGCAGGCCGGACGGTCGCGACTGTCGGTCGCCGGCGCCAGACTGGGGCCATGCTGGCTCGGGAGCGCATGCGATCGATGGGGAAGCAGGTCACGGTGGAGCCCCGCCGGTTCTACGACGGCGGCACGCTGCCTCGCGACGGGCGCCCGGGGGAGCGGCCGGACCCGGGCGCCGACCCGCGCATCGTGCTTGAGCGGCACACCGAGGAGGGCATCGAGACGTTCGCCCTGGAGCGGCGGCTCGCCTACCGCGACCGCCACCTCGGCGAGCTGCTGGTCCCTGCCGACGCCGGCTTCCGCACCGACCTGACATCGGTGCCCGCCCTGTTCACCTGGCTGGTGCCCAAGACCGGCGCCCATCTCCCGGCGGCGCTGCTGCACGACGCCCTCGTGGCCGGTCGCGGCGACCCCACGTCGTACGTCTCCAGCGACGGCCACGTCGTCGACCGGGTGACGGCCGACCGGATCTTCCGCGACGCGATGGCCGACACCGGCACCGGCGTCATCCGCCGCTGGATCGTCTGGACGGCCGTCACGGTCGCGACGATCTTCGTGGGCCGCGAGGTCCCGTGGTCCCGGGCCAGGCACTGGTCCTACCGCGTCGCCGCCGCCGCCACGATCCTGTCGATCCTCTACCTCGGCTACTCCTCGACCAGCGACCTGTTCGACCGCTCGTGGGTCGGTGCGATCGACGTGCCGTGGATGGGCGACCGTGCGTGGTGGGTCGAGGTCGCCGGGGGCCTGTCGGGCGCGATCGTGCTGCCCCTCGCGCTCAGCCTCCTGTGGGGGCGGCTGCGGATGGCGGGCGCCATCGCCGGGGTGATGCTCGCGGTCCTGCTGCACGTCACGGTGGGGCTCGCCGTCATCGGTGCGACCTACATGGCGCTCGAGCGGCTGGCCCGACGCTCGCCCCGTGTCGCGTGGGCGCTCGCCGTGCTGGTCGTGGTCGGCGCGCTCGTCGTGTTCGGGCTGGTCAGCCTCGGCTGAGCTCTCCGCGTGCCGCTCCCGCCCTGGTCAGCGCAAGGAGTAGGTCGCGAGCGAGACGCCGACGTAGTGCGCGGCGAACGCCAGGACGGTGAACGAGTGGAAGACCTCGTGGAAGCCGAACCAGCGCGGCGAGGGGTCCGGGCGCTTGAGGCCGTAGACCACGCCGCCGAGGGTGTAGAGCACGCCGCCGACCGCGACGAGCACGAGCGTGGCGACCGCGATGCCGCTGCTGAAGCGGTTGGCGCCCTCCATGAACTGCGGGATGAAGAACACCGCCGCCCAGCCCAGGGCGATGTACATCGGGGTGTAGAGCCAGCGCGGTGCGTCGGTCCAGAACACGCGGAAGAACACACCGGCGATCGCCGCCAGCCACACGACCAGCAGCAGCGTCGTACGCGCGGTGCCGTCGAGGAAGAGCAGGGCGTACGGGGTGTACGTGCCGGCGATGAGGACGAAGATGTTGGCGTGGTCGAAGCGACGCAGGAAGGCCCACGTGCGCGGCGACCAGGTGCCGCGGTGGTAGATCGCCGAGACGGTGAAGACGAGGAGCGCGGAGAATGCGAAGGCCGCCGACCCGACGCGGGTGGCAGCCGTGGGGGAGAGCGCGACCAGCACGATGCCGGCGGCGAGCGCGATCGGTGCGGTGGCGGCGTGCAGCCAGCCACGCAGGTGCGGCTTGATCTCGGCCACCTTGTCGGCCATCACCTCGCCGGCACGCTCGACGGCGTGCTCCACACGGTCGCGAGAGGTCATGCCGAAGTCTCCATGCCATGAAAGTACCCGGATGGGCGTGAAGTACGCAGCCGAGTGCACCGCGTGCCCGGTCACACCGCGTGACGGCGTTACGATCGTTCGATGGTCAAGGTGAAGGACGCCGTGCGGCGGGTGCTCTACCCGGCCTACGAGTCCCGGGTGGTGAAGTCGCTGCCCCACGACCAGATCCCGAAGCACGTGGGCGTGATGCTCGACGGCAACCGCCGGTGGGCCAAGGCGGTCGGGCTCAACACGGCGGAGGGCTACCAGGCCGGCGCCGACAACATCCGCCCGCTGCTCGGCTGGTGCGAGGAGGTCGGTGTCCGGGTCGTCACGCTGTGGCTGCTCTCCAGCGACAACCTCACCAACCGCCCGCCCGAGCAGCTGACCGGGCTGCTGAAGATCATCGAGGGCGCGGTGGAGTCGCTCGCCGAGGCGAGGCGCTGGCGGATCCATCCCGTCGGGGCGCTCGACCTGCTGCCGCCCGAGACCGCCGAGCGGCTCAAGGCGGCGGAGGAGAGCACCCGCGACATCGACGGCCTGTTCGTCAACGTCGCCGTCGGCTACGGCGGACGCCGCGAGATCGCCGACGCCGTACGCGCCCTGCTCGCCGACCACGCCGCGAAGGGCACGTCCCTCGAGGAGCTCGCCGACATCATCGACGTCGAGCACATCGCCGAGCACCTCTACACCAAGGGGCAGCCCGACCCGGACCTGGTGATCCGCACCTCGGGGGAGCAGCGCCTCGGTGGCTTCCTGCTCTGGCAGTCCGCCAACTCGGAGTTCTACTTCTGCGAGGCGCTCTGGCCGGACTTCCGGCGCGTGGACTTCCTGCGCGCGATCCGTGCGTACGCCGAGCGTGAGCGCCGCTTCGGCGGCTGACCCGCGACTCGCAGACGTCATCCGTCCGTCACCTCGCGTTCGGGCGTGTCGCCCCGGATCGGGTCGCGGGCGGGCGTACTTTCGCGACATCAGCAGGTGGGGAAGCCGGCTGAACCGGGAGGCACACCTTGGGCACTCAGATGGGAGCTCTCCGGTCCGTTGAATGACATCGGGCCGGGCGAGGAGTGCGCGCGCGGACCCGCAGCAAGGGGTTAGTCGTGGCCAGCAGCAAGACCTCGCCCAGCAGCACCCGCCGCACGTACGTCCTCGACACCAGCGTCCTGCTCGCCGACCCGGCGGCCCTGAAACGCTTCGCCGAGCACGAGGTCGTGCTCCCCGTGGTCGTGATCACCGAGCTCGAGGGCAAGCGCAACCATCCGGAGCTCGGGTTCTTCGCGCGCTCCGCGCTGCGGGCCCTCGACGAGCTGCGCATCGTCAACGGGCGCCTCGACCAGCCCGTCCCCGTCGGGACGGAGGGCGGGACGGTGCGCGTGGAGCTCAACCACACCGACCCCGAGTCCCTGCCGTCGGGCTTCCGGCTGGGCGACAACGACACCCGGATCCTCGCGGTGGCCTGCAACCTGGCCAACGAGGGCCACCGGGTCACCCTGGTCAGCAAGGACCTCCCGCTCCGCATCAAGGCCTCGGCGGTGGGGCTGGACGCCGAGGAGTACCGCGCCGAGGCCATCAGCAGCTCCGACACCGGCTACACCGGGATGTCCGAGCTCGAGGTGCCGTCCGGCGACCTCGACGAGCTCTACGAGGACGGTGTCATCGACCTCGCCGATGCCCGCGACCTGCCGTGCCACAACGGGCTGGTGCTGCTCTCGGACCGGGGTACGGCGCTGGGCCGCGTGGGTGCGGACAAGCGGGTGCACCTCGTGCGCGGCGACCGTGACGCCTTCGGCATCCACGGCCGGTCGGCCGAGCAGCGGGTGGCGCTCGAGATGCTCCTCGACCCCGAGGTCGGCATCGTCTCCCTCGGTGGCCGCGCCGGCACCGGCAAGTCCGCGATGGCGCTGTGCGCCGGCCTCGAGGCCGTGATGGAGCGCCGCCAGCACAAGAAGGTGGTCGTCTTCCGGCCGCTCTTCGCCGTCGGCGGGCAGGAGCTCGGCTACCTGCCCGGCTCGGAGAACGAGAAGATGTCGCCGTGGGCGCAGGCCGTCTTCGACACCCTCGGCGCCCTGGTGTCCCGCGACGTCGTCGACGAGGTGATGGACCGCGGAATGCTCGAGGTGCTGCCCCTCACCCACATCCGCGGCCGCTCGCTCCACGACGCCTTCGTCATCGTCGACGAGGCCCAGTCGCTGGAGCGCAACGTGCTGCTGACCGTGCTGTCCCGCATCGGCGCGAACTCGAAGGTGGTGCTCACCCACGACGTCGCGCAGCGCGACAACCTGCGGGTCGGGCGCCACGACGGCATCGTCGCCGTGGTGGAGAAGCTCAAGGGCCACCCGCTCTTCGCGCACGTGACCCTGACCCGCTCCGAGCGCTCGCCGATCGCGGCGCTGGTCACCGAGATGCTGGAGGACGTCACCCTCTGACGAGTGGGCGCGTCCTGACGTCCGGACGAGGTCGAGTCGGCGCGTCCTGACGTCCGGACGAGGTCGAGTCGGCGCAACCTGTCCGCGGTGCCTGGAGGACGCGCCGACTCGACGCGTCTGTGGCCGCAGGATGCGCCCACTCGACGCGTCTGTGGCCGCAGGATGCGCCCACTCGACGCGTCTGTGGCCGCAGGATGCGCCGACTCGACCCGTACGGGGCGGTGTCGGTGGTCACGGCGGTGTGACCTCTGTGGTTCACGACACCAGAAGTGACTCGTGTGACGGAAGGGACGTCACGAGTTGTGCGGTTCGGTTTGCACGTGGTTGAACGATCATGGATGGTGGCTCGTGACCGATTCGTGACCGCGGTCGTCGGCAGGGCGCCGGGATCCCTCGCACCACCACCCCGTCCCGCCGGACCAGGTCCTCGTGGTCGAGCCGCGCCCCCGTGCACGACCGGCGCGACGTCCCCCTGTCGTCAACCCCCGTGAGCCCCTGTGTCGAAGTCAGACAAGTACGTCCCGAAGCACCGCGCGCCCGGCAAGCACAAGGCCGTCCGCGCGCCGCGCCGTGCGCTGCGCACCAGCATCGCCCTGACCGGGCTGGCGGCAGCCGTGACCGGCGTGAGCGTGACCGGCGGCCTCGCCTCGAGCGACGCCGACGTGCTGACCCCCGCCGCGGCCGACGTGGCGCCCACCACCTCGAGCCAGTCCGCCGACGCGACGCCGCAAGCCACTGCCGCGACCCCCCTCGAGCGCTCGTCGCGCCAGGTGGTCTCGCGCTCGGCGCGGCGCACCGACAAGGCGAAGGCGACGACGCTCGCCATGTCGGGCGGCTCGGCGGTGACGCGCTCGGAGAAGCTCTCCGAGGGCGACCCGCGCGACATCGCTCGCGCGCTGCTGCCGGCGTACGGCTTCTCCGCCGACCAGTTCTCGTGCCTCGACTCGCTCTACGTCAGCGAGTCGGACTGGCGCATGGACGCCGACAACCCGACCTCGTCGGCGTACGGCATCCCGCAGGCGCTCACGGAGCTGCACGACCTGCCGGCGGACTACATGACCTCCGCCGAGTCGCAGATCCGGTGGGGCCTGGAGTACATCCAGGACGCGTACGGCACCCCCTGCAGCGCCTGGAGCTTCAAGCAGGGCAACGGCTGGTACTGACCCCTCGCTGGCGTCGGGCCGCTGACCAGTGGCGGCCAGAGCTGGACCGGGTCGCAACAGCCTGTCCGCGGTGATCCACCCCGGTTGGTGCGCAGGCTGCTCCTGCGGGCACAGTGCTCTCCATGGGAGCGGCGACGACGGGTCACGGGACGCCGCGCGATGCAACGCGAGGCAGCCGCGTCGGGCCTTGGCCTGTGCTGGGGTCCGCCTGCGTGACTGCGGGCCTCGCCTGGGGGATCGGCACCTCCGTTCTCAACCACGTCCAGCTCGCCGGGGTCGTCGCGGCGTGGGCCGGCAGCGGCGCGGGATGGCTGGTCGCCGGAGTCCTCGTGGCGCTTCTCCTCAACCGCGCCGGCCCGGGACGGGCCCGGGACTGGTGGGTCCGAACGGGCGGGGTTGCCTGCTTCTACCTGTCGGCATGCTTCGGCTACTACCTCACCGACTGGTTGGCAGCGTTGCCCGGCGCGTGGAGGTTGCGCGACGACGTGCAGGCGGGGAGGGTCCCGGCACCGGCTTCGGGCGTCGGGATGTGGGGCTCGTTCGACTGGGGGGAGTGGCTCCTGTGGTCGGTGGCCAGTGTTCCAGCCGCACTCCTCGCGGTGCTCCTCGCGCATGGACTGCTGACGCTGGCCGGCAGAGTCTCTCGCCGGCGCGCGCGGTCCCTGTAGAACCTGACGACGGCTCAGGCCCTGGGTGGTGCATGTTGTCGGCGTGGGGCCGGTTCAGGGTGACGTCGGTCCGCCGTCCAGGGTTTCGACGCGAGGCTCGACTCCATCAGGACGGGTGACCCGACGATCACGGGACCGACCGGTGGCCTTCCACTCGGACGGGGGCGGAGCCGGTCTCAGCCGGCGCCTCGAGCTCGGCGGCGACCGAGACGACCAGGCCGCCCAGCATGAAGGCGACGATGCTCGCGACCAGGGTCGAGGTGGCGAGGTCCGGGATGTGGCGCCGCGCCCCCTCCGGCTCGATTCCGTGGAACCGGTGTGTCAGCGCGTGGCCCTTGCCGCGCGCGAGCAGGAAGCGGTTGACGGGCCAGGCCGCGAAGAACGCCACGGTCAGCGCGAGCATCATCGAGACCCAGAAGACCGGGTTGACGAGCCCGGCCTCCATGGCGCCCGGGACGACGGCGACGACCAGGTTGTCGACGAGCTCCATGGTCGCGATCGACAGCGTGTCGGCGGCCAGGACGACGGTCAGCGCCGCGCCCACGCCGAGGCCGGCCCGCAGGAGCGGCAGGGTCGAGAGCGTGTAGCCGAAGAGGAACGCCAGGGCCACCGCGAGGGCGATGGTGGCGAGGCTGCCGAGCCCCACGGCCGTGCCGATCATCAGGCCGAGGACCTCGCCGATCGCACAGCCGGTCAGGCAGTGGAGGGTGGCCGAGACGGCCATCGCGTTGGTGCTGCCCATCTCGTGGTGGTGCTGTGAGCGCTGGAGCGTGCTGTGGGCCATGCGACGAATATACCCCCGGGGGGTATCGAGGTCAATGGGGGTGGACGGTGGTCGTCATGACGCAGTTCTTCAGCCCCTTGGGGCGCACGTAGGTGAACCCGAGGCGCTCGTAGAGGCCACGCGTGCCGTTGTAGAGGAACGACGACGACATCTTCTTGGTCTGCGCGGTCAGGTCGTGGGGGTAGGCCTCGACCACCCCGCCACCGGCCTCGGCGATGAGGTCGAGCGCTCCTCGGATGGCGACCTCGCCCAGGCCGTGCCGGCGGTGGCGGCGGTCGACGAACACGCAGGTGATCCGCCAGTCGGGATCGGCCTCCTTCTCGGCGTCGTACTGCTTGCGGTGGTGGATGCTGGGCAGCTCGGCCGGGGTGCCGTACTCCGCCCAGGCCACCGCCTCGTCGCCGTCCATGACGAGTGCCGCGTGGGCCGCGCCCGCCTCCACGTAGGACTTCTTCAGCACGCGGTTGCCCTCCCTGCCCTGGCCGCGCTCGGGACCGTCAGGGTGGAACCAGATGCAGTAGCAGCCGCCGAAGATCCCGTTGTGCCGGATGACGAGGTCGTCGAAGGCCGGCCAGGTCTCCGGCGTCAGGGGCCTGATGTCGTACGACGTCTCACTCATCCGCCGACCGTACGACGATCACCGGACGATCGGCGACCGGTTCACTCCGAGGTCGCGCGCCCCGTCATGGAGTCGACGTCGAGCGCCGCGTCGAGCTGCTCCTCGGTCAGGTCGCCGCGCTCGACGTAGCCCATCGCGAGGACGGTCTCGCGGATGGTCGCGCCGTCGGCGAGCGCCTTCTTGGCGACCTTGGCGGCCTCCTCGTAGCCGATGTGCGCGTTGAGCGGCGTGACCACCGACGGGGAGGACTCGGCATAGCGCCGCATCCGGTCGGCGTCGGCGGTGATCCCGTCCACGCAGCGCTCGGCGAGCAGGACCGAGGAGGTGGCGAGCACGTGGATCGACTCGAGCAGCGCGTGCGCCATGACCGGCATCATCACGTTGAGCTCGAAGCTGCCGGACGCACCCGCCCAGGCGATCGTGGCGTCGTTGCCGACGACCCGGGCGCAGGCCATCAGCGTCGCCTCGGGCAGCACCGGGTTGACCTTGCCCGGCATGATGCTCGACCCGGGCTGCAGGTCGGGGAGGTGGATCTCGGCGAGCCCGGTCGTGGGCCCGGACGACATCCAGCGCAGGTCGTTGCACGCCTTGGTGAGCCCGACGGCGATGGTGCGCAGCACGCCGGACAGCTCGACGAGCGAGTCACGGGTGCCCTGCGCCTCGAAGTGGTTGCGGGCCTCGGTGAAGGACTGCCCGGTCCGCTCGGAGAGCGCGGCGATGGCCCGCTCGGCGAAGGCGGCGGGCGTGTTGATGCCGGTGCCGACGGCGGTGCCTCCCAGTGGCAGCTCGCGCACGCGCGGCAGCACCGACTCGAGCCGCTCGACGCCGATCCGCAACGTGGCGGCGTACGCCCCCATCTCCTGCCCGAGCGTCACGGGGGTGGCGTCCATGAGGTGGGTGCGCCCCGACTTCACCGCGTCGCCGAACTCGTCGGCCTTGCCCTCGAACGACGTCGCGAGACGGTCGAGCGCCGGCAGCAGGTCGTCGACCACCGCGAGCGTCGCCGCGACGTGGATGCTGGTGGGGAAGGTGTCGTTGCTGCTCTGCGAGGCGTTGACGTGGTCGTTGGGGTGCACGTCGACGCCGGCCCGGGCGGCCAGGGTCGCGATGACCTCGTTGGCGTTCATGTTGGAGCTGGTGCCGGACCCCGTCTGGAAGACGTCGATCGGGAACTCCCCGCCGTGGTCGCCGGCGACGATGGCGTCGGCGGCGGCGACGATCGCCTGCGCCTGCTCGGGGCGTACGACGCCCAGCGCCGCGTTGGCGGTCGCCGCAGCGGCCTTGACGTGCGCCAGCGCCTGGACGTGTCGGGGCTGGAGCGTGAGGCCACTGATCGGGAAGTTCTCGATGGCGCGCTGGGTCTGGGCCCGCCAGAGGGCGTCGCGAGGCACCTCGACCTCGCCCATGGAGTCGTGCTCGGTGCGTGTCTCGGTCACCCGACGACCGTACCCACTGCCGGTGCTCCTACGCGCCTGCGTCGGCGTTGCGCCTTGGTCCCGACCCTCCGTCTGGGGAGCATGGGGGCATGCGATCTCTCCGTCTCGGGGTCGCCGCTCTGCTCGTGGGGGTGGGCTCGGCATGCTCCGTGCTCGGCGGTGGTGACACCGACCCGCCGTCCGGAGTGGCCGACGACCTGGCTGCTGCCCTGTCGGACCACTCGCTCGGCGAGGTGCCGCTCGCCGACGAGGCGGCCCGCGCTGCGTTCACCGAGCTGGTCGCGCCGCTGGACGAGGTGCCCGTCGCCGTCCGGGTCGCCTCCGTCGACGAGGTCGAGGGCACGGGCGACGAGCCCGACTCGGCGACGGCGACGCTGGCCTGGCGCTGGCAGCTCACCGACGCCGCGCCGTGGGAGTACGACACGACGGTGGCGCTCGTGCCCGACGGGACGGGCTGGCAGGTCGACTGGGCGCCCGACGCGCTGGTCCCCGACCTCGCCGAGGGCGACACCCTCGGCCTGCAGACACTGCCGCCGGTGCGCGGCGACATCACCGGGGCCGAGGGGGCAGTCCTGGTGACGGAGCGGCCGGTGCTGCGCTACGGCCTCGACAAGACCAAGGTCCGGGGGCCGCAGGTCGCCCGGAGTGCCCGCCGGATCGCGCGGGTCCTCGACGTGGACGCGGCGTCGTACGTCGAGCGCGCGGACGCGATGGGCGACGAGGCGTTCGTCGAGGCGCTCGTGCTGCGCGAGGACGACGCCCTCGACGTGCTGCCCGGCTTCGCGACGATTCGCGGCGCGCTCGCGGTGCGCGACACCCTGCCCCTCGCTCCCACGCGGGAGTTCGCCGCAGCGTTGCTCGGCCGCGTCGGCCCCGCGACGGCCGAGGTCGTCGACGCCTCCGAGGGCCGCATCGTCGCCGGCGACGAGGTCGGCCTCTCCGGCCTGCAGGCCCGCTACGACGAGCAGCTGCGCGGCCAGCCCGGCGTGTCCGTCGTCGCCCGCGACGCCGACGACCAGCTCCGCACCCTCACCGAGGTGCCGGCCACGGACGGGTCCGACCTCGTGACCACCCTCGACCCGGTGCTCCAGCAGAAGGCCGAGGACGTGCTGACCTCCCTCGGCGACGCCGCACCTCCCGCGGCGCTCGTCGCCATCCGGCCGTCGGACGGCGCGGTCCTGGCGAGCGCCAACGGCATCGGGGCAGCGGGCGCCGACCTCGCCATGACCGGGCAGTACGCCCCCGGCTCGACGTTCAAGGTCGTCACGTCGCTCGCGCTGCTGCGCAGCGGGATGGGCGTGGGCGACGTCGTGACGTGCCCCGCGACCACCGTCGTGGACGGCCGGTCGTTCAAGAACTACGACGACTACCCGGCGTCCGCGCTCGGTGACATCACCCTCACCCAGGCCATCGCCCAGTCCTGCAACACGGCGCTGATCGGCAACGCCGACCGGCTCGGCGACGTTGACCTGGCTGCGGCCGCCCAGGCGCTCGGGCTCGGCACCGACCACGACCTCGGCTTCCCGGTCTACTTCGGCCAGGTCCCGCCGCCGGAGACCGAGACGGGCGCCGCCGCGGACATGATCGGCCAGGGCACGGTGCTGGCCAGTCCGTTCGCGATGGCCACGGTCGCCGCGTCGGTGCAGGCCGGCCGCGCCGTGCTCCCGGTGCTGCTGCCGGACCACCAGGTCGAGCAGGTGGCGCCGGAGAAGCCGCTGACCGGCCCGGAGGCGGGAACCCTCCGGGGGCTGATGCGCGCCGTGGTCACCACCGGCTCGGGTCGCTTCCTCCAGGACGTACCGGGGGAGGTCGGCGCCAAGACCGGCACCGCCGAGTACGGCGAGCCCGATGCCTCGGGAGCCCTGCCGACGCACACCTGGATGATCGCGACCAGGGGCGACCTCGCGGTCGCGGTGTTCGTCGAGACCGGTGTGTCCGGGTCGACGACCGCGGGCCCGCTGCTGGAGGCGTTCCTCCGGTGAGGGCCTGCCGCCGTCAACGACGCGCGAGGTAGAGGAAGTACTCCTCGGGGCGGTCCTGCAGCAGCACGTCGTGGGCCTGTTCCTCCGCGGTTCCGAAGACCGTGCGGAGCGAGGCGAGCAGCCCCGGGGCGGCGTTGGCCGACCACACCACGAGCACGCCGCCCGGGCCGAGGACGTCACGGCACCGGTGGAGGAACTCCTCCTCGTAGATCGCCTCGTTGCGCTGGTGCACCAGGTAGCCGGGGCCGTTGTCGACGTCGAGCAGGACCAGGTCGTAGGTCGAGCGAGCCTCGGCGATCGCCATCGCGATGTCGGCGTTGACGACGGTGGCGCGGGTGTCGGCCAGCAGGGCGGGTCCGTGGGGCACCGTGCCGTCCCGCATCCAGTGGACCAGCGCCTCCTCGATCTCGACCACGACCGCCCGCTCGACGCGCGGGTCGGCCAGCACCCGCTGCAGCGTGAAGCCGAGCCCCAGCCCGCCGACGAGCACGGTGGACGGCGCCTCGACCAGCGCCAGGGCCTGGGCGGCGAGCTCGATCTCGCTGGTCGTCTCGAGGGTGTCCATCACGAACACGCCGTTGACCCGCAGCTCGAGCACGTCGGCGCCGGTGCCGTTGGTCTGCCGCCGCAGCACCACCTCGCCACGCGGCGTCTCCGCGCGGGCGATCTCCACGATCCGGGGGCTCTCGGCGCTCTCCATGGCCGTCATCCTGCCAAGCACACCGGGCGCCACCGGCGCCGCCCGTGCCGGTGAGCGCTGACCGTCGTTCGGGACGGGCGACGAACGGTGTCGCGAAATGGCTGCCCAGACGCCTCGTGCGCGACTACCGTGAGGAGGTGTACACCGTGGGCCGCACCGCTG
>Ga0247818_10001239_pt1 | contig 16045 bp, 13 predicted proteins | sample 13C_Glucose_Day1_FD_192424 | JGI IMG/M metagenome (GOLD analysis project Ga0247818, IMG submission 192424) | Soil microbial communities from agricultural site in Penn Yan, New York, United States - 13C_Glucose_Day1 | ecosystem: Environmental > Terrestrial > Soil > Agricultural land | place...
AATACCGTTCAGTCAAGCTCAGCCCACTGTAGGAGCGAGCTTGCTCGCGATGGTCGTTAACGATAACGCGTGATTACTGGTTAAACGCGGCGCTCTTGAGTCCATCGCGAGCGAGCTCGCTCCTACAATTTCCTTGACCGACTGGCATTGGGGCTTGCACGCTCGCCACCAGCGCTCGAACCCTCTACCCTGAGGTGATTGGCAGGCCACGGCCCGCCGCCTCAGGACACTGAGCCTCATGTATAAAGATTTGAAATTCCCGGTCCTGATCGTCCATCGCGACATCAAGGCCGACACCGTCGCCGGTGATCGTGTGCGGGGCATCGCCCGGGAGCTGGAGCAGGAAGGCTTCAGCATCGTTTCGGCGGCCAATTACACCGAGGGGCGCCTCGTCGCCTCGACCCATCACGGTCTCTCGTGCATGTTGATCGCCGCCGAGGACGCCAGCACTGGCTCGCACCTGCTGCACAACATGGCCGAGCTGATCGGCCTGGCGCGGGTGCGTGCGCCGGACCTGCCGATTTTCGCCCTGGGCGAACAGGTGACCCTGGAAAACGCCCCGGCCGACGCCATGGCTGAACTCAATCAACTGCGCGGCATTCTGTACCTGTTCGAAGACACCGTGCCATTCCTCGCCCGCCAAGTGGCCCGCGCCGCGCGCAAATACCTCGACGGTTTGCTGCCACCCTTCTTCAAAGCCCTGGTGCAACACACCGCCGACTCCAATTATTCCTGGCACACCCCCGGACATGGCGGTGGCGTGGCGTACCACAAGAGTCCGGTCGGGCAGGCGTTTCACCAGTTTTTCGGGGAAAACACCCTGCGTTCGGATTTATCAGTATCGGTGCCGGAACTGGGTTCGCTGCTGGATCACACCGGCCCCCTGGCAGAAGCAGAGGCCCGTGCCGCCCGCAACTTCGGCGCCGACCATACCTTCTTCGTCATCAATGGCACCTCGACCGCCAACAAGATCGTCTGGCATTCGATGGTCGCCCGGGATGACCTGGTGCTGGTGGATCGCAACTGTCACAAATCGGTGCTGCATTCGATCATCATGACCGGGGCCATTCCGCTGTACCTGTGCCCGGAGCGTAACGAACTGGGGATCATCGGCCCGATTCCGTTGAGCGAATTCAGTCGCGAATCGATCCAGGCCAAGATCGACGCCAGCCCGCTGACCAAAGGCCGGGCGCCCAAAGTCAAACTCGCGGTGATTACCAACTCCACCTATGACGGCCTCTGTTACAACGCCGAGCTGATCAAGCAGAACCTGGGCAACAGCGTCGATGTCTTGCACTTCGATGAGGCCTGGTACGCTTATGCGGCCTTCCATGAATTTTTCGCCGGGCGTTACGGCATGGGCACTTCCCGCAGTGAAGACAGCCCGCTGGTGTTCACCACCCATTCCACCCACAAACTGTTGGCCGCGTTCAGTCAGGCCTCGATGATTCACGTCCAGGACGGCGGCGCACGGCAGCTGGACCGGGATCGCTTCAACGAAGCGTTCATGATGCACATCTCCACCTCGCCGCAGTACAGCATCATCGCGTCACTGGATGTTGCCTCGGCCATGATGGAGGGCCCGGCCGGACGTTCGCTGTTGCAGGAAATGTTCGACGAGGCCCTGAGTTTTCGGCGGGCCCTGGCCAATCTGCGGCAGCACATTGCCGCGGATGACTGGTGGTTTTCCATCTGGCAGCCACCGTCGGTGGAAGGCATCGACCGTGTCGTCACCGAAGACTGGTTGCTGCAACCCGACGCCGACTGGCACGGTTTTGGCGGCGTGACCGACGACTACGTCCTGCTCGATCCGATCAAGGTCACCCTGGTGATGCCGGGCCTGACTGCAGGCGGCGCACTCAGCGAGCGCGGGATTCCGGCGGCGGTGGTCAGCAAGTTCCTCTGGGAGCGTGGGCTGGTCGTCGAGAAGACCGGGCTGTATTCATTCCTGGTGCTGTTCTCCATGGGCATCACCAAGGGCAAATGGAGCACGCTGCTGACCGAGTTGCTGGAATTCAAGCGCAGCTACGATGCCAATGTCAGCCTCGCCAGCTGCCTGCCGTGCGTGGCGCAAACGAATGTCGCGCGCTATCAAGGCATGGGCCTGCGCGATCTGTGCGATCAGTTGCACGCCTGCTACCGCAGCAACGCCACGGCCAAACATCTCAAGCGCATGTACACCGTGCTGCCGGAAGTCGCCATAAAGCCATCCGACGCCTATGATCAGTTGGTGCGAGGCGACGTGGAAGCGGTGTCGATCGATGACCTGGACGGGCGGATTGCCGCTGTGATGCTGGTGCCGTACCCGCCGGGGATACCGTTGATCATGCCCGGCGAACGTTTTACCGGATCGACGCGCTCGATCATCGATTACCTGGCATTTGCCCGTACGTTTGACAGCAGTTTTCCGGGATTTGTCGTTGATGTGCATGGTTTGCAACACGAAGACGAGGGCAATGGACGGCATTACACCGTCGATTGCATCAAGGAATGAGGACCTTTCCCAGTATGCAACCGGTCATGAATCCGCAATACCCAGGGCTGTCGGTGCGCGTTGCCGACGATGGTTTCGCCGCTTATATCTGGGGCAGTGATTTCAGTTTTGAAGTCGCGGCCTATGGCGCCGCCGAAATCGGCAAGCCGGTTGAGCGCTGGCCGGTGACGCCCATCACGCCTTACCGCAAGTGCTACGGCATCGATCCCGAGGAGTTCAGCAGTTTCCGCGAGGCGACCGACAGCGAGATTTTCATGGCTTATCTCGATGACGAGCCGGTGGGGCATCTGGTGGTGAGCACCAACTGGAACGGCTTTGCCCATATCGATGAGTTGGCGGTGCACGCGCCTGCCCGTCGTCATGGCGTGGCAAAGGCGCTGCTGGATGTGGCGCAGTTCTGGAGTCGCAAGAAAAAACTGCCGGGCATCATGCTCGAAACCCAGAACAATAACCTGGGCGCCTGTCGGCTCTATGAGCGATGCGGTTTCGTGGTGGGCGGGATCGATCATCTGCGTTATCGCGGCATCGACCCGAACACCGCCGAAGTCGCGCTGTTCTGGTATCGATTGTTCGATAATCCGTTGGAAAACCCGTTCAGCTCACTAGCATCGCCGCGGCTTGTTCCGTAACGATGTCGAGCAATGCCTGAATGGCCAGCGAGGGTTCGCCGTTTTTCAGGGTCAGGGCATAGAGGCTGATCGGCACCGCGGGCGCCAGCGGACAAGCGTCGAGTCCGGTCGATCTGGCCCCGAGCGCGGTAAACGGGTCGACGATCGCCAGGCCTTCGCCGGCCTCGACCATGCTGCGCATCATCTGGTGAGTCTGCACCCGGGTATGGACCACCGGGGCCGGGCGTAACGCGTGCAGTTTGTGGTCTAGCGCCGGGCTCAACGGATCATGGCCTTCCAACCCCACCATCGATTGACCCGCCAGGTCTTGCAGCGAGATGTACTTCTGTTTCGGTTGCAGCCAGCCATGGGGGGCGAGCAGCTGGAGTTTACCTTGGGCAATCACCTGACAATGGATATCGGCATGATCGGGGTCGTGCAGGCTCAGGCCCAGATCGCTTTCGCGCAGCAGCAGGCTTCGGACGATCTCGCGGGTGGGTTGGCTCAGCAGGCTGCAAGGCGCGTCGGGCAGGCGTCGGCGCAACGTCGCGATGCTCTGTGGCAACAGTTGCTGCGCCAGGGGCGGGGTGCAGATGATGCGCAGGGGCGGGGCTTGATATTGCTTGAGGCTGCTGGCCAGGCGCTGGACCGGCTCGAGCGCGTCATAGACATGGGCGATTTCCACCTGCAACGCCCGCGCCTCGCGCGTGGCCTGCAGGCGTCCACGCACGCTGGAAAACAGCATGAAGCCCAACTGATCCTCGGCATCGCGCAGAATGCGTTCAACCTCGGCCACCGGCAACTGCAGCCATTCGGCAGCGGTGCCCAGGTGACCGGTCTGCAACAGCGCCTGGATCACTTCGATATGACGTAAACGCATGCGTGAAGTCCATGTTCGGCAGGTGAAGGAGTCAGTGATTGAATCCTAACCCAAGTGCGCGCATATGACTTCTGCTCATAACGGCAGGTTATGAGGCGACGGTGGTTTCCGGCAGCTGGTCGACATAAGTATCAGGTTCGCGCGTGATAGTGACGTCCGATTGAATCAGCTGAAACCGGTTGTCATCGATTTTTCTCATTCGATCGCCAATGGCCAGCTTATAGGTAGTGACAGGCACCGAGCCGGTAAGACCGTCTGCCGACGGGGTGGAGTCCTGGAACTCATGCACTAGATAAACGCGGCCTTCCGCGTCTCTTGCATGGAACTGACCGATGCGTACTGCTGCCATCTGCTTAAAACCTCTGGAGATAAATCACTCAATTTGCGGGTTGGTAGACCGTGGTTGGGCGAAGTAAGTTTTCCTGCTGGAAAAAAATAGTCAGGGGCGGTTTTTTAGTCGCCCGCTGTTTGAATCGTCATCTATAACTACTAGCTCTTTCTATCGGACAGTCGAGAATCTTCCATGAGCAATGTCTACACGATCGCCGTACTGGTCGGCAGCTTGAGAAAGGAATCGATCAATCGCAAGGTGGCTCTGGCCCTGGCCGATCTGGCGCCGGCGAATCTCAAGCTGAACATCATCGAAATCGGCGACCTGCCGCTCTACAACGAAGACATCGATGGCGCTTCACCGCCGGCAGCCTACAGCACTTTCCGACAACAAGTGAGCTCATCCGACGCGTTGCTGTTCGTGACCCCCGAATATAACCGTTCGGTACCGGCGCCGTTGAAGAACGCAATCGATGTCGGTTCGCGCCCCTATGGCCAGAGCGCCTGGGGCGGCAAGCCGGGCGCGGTGATCAGCGTTTCACCGGGTGCGGTGGGTGGATTCGGCGCAAACCATCACCTGCGCCAGTCCATGGTGTTCCTCGATGTACCCTGCATGCAGCAGCCGGAAGCCTACTTGAACGGCGCCGGTTCGGCGTTCGACGAGGCGGGCAAGCTGTCCGAGACGGTCAAGCCGTTCCTGCAGAAATTCATCAATGCCTACGGAAAATGGGTCGAGCAGCACAAGAAAGAGTGAAGAACCCTGTAGGAGCGAGCCTGCTCGCGATGGTGTATCAGTCGACACCTATGTGACTGACACACCTTCGTCGGAACGCCGCCCGGAGCAAGCTCGCTCCTACACCAGCAATGGGTTGCTCCGAGAATCAGTGCTTTACTGTATATTCGAAATTCCATATATTCACGCTTTGTTGCCCCAGAAGCGTATTCCCCATGTCCGACTCCCACACTCCAGTCGATATTTTCAAGGCCCTGGCCGATGACACCCGCAGTCGAATCGCCTTGCTGATCGCTCGCGAAGGCGAGTTGTGCGTGTGCGAATTGACCGCCGGGCTGGACCTCAGCCAGCCGAAGATCTCCCGTCATCTGGCGCTCTTGCGCAGCAATGGCCTGTTGACGGACCGGCGCCAGGGACAATGGGTGTTTTATCGCCTGCACCCGGACTTGTCACCCTGGGTGATCACGCTATTGCAGGGCGCGCTGGCCGATCATCAAGACTGGCTGGCGGCGGATGTCGCGCGACTGCAGGCCATGAGCGACCGACCTGAACGCTGCTGTTGAACCCTGATTTTCGTTTCGCCCCCTTTTTGAAGGCTGCTGTGCATGCTCATTGCGTCGATGATTTTCCTGCTGACCATCACCCTGGTGATCTGGCAACCCAAAGGCCTCGGCGTCGGTTGGAGTGCGGTATTCGGCGCCGTGCTGGCGCTGATTTTCGGCGTGGTGCACCTGGGTGACATCCCTATTGTGTGGCAGATCATCTGGAATGCCACCGGCACCTTTGTCGCACTGATCATTATCAGTCTGCTGCTGGACGAGGCGGGGTTCTTCGCCTGGGCGGCGCTGCATGTGGCGCGCTGGGGGCGGGGCAGTGGACGCAAACTCTTTGCATACATGGTGCTGCTCGGAGCGCTGGTCTCGGCGTTGTTCGCCAATGACGGCGCGGCGTTGATTCTGACACCGATCGTGATTTCCATGCTGCTGGCCCTGCGGTTTTCTCCGGCAGCCACCCTGGCGTTCGTCATGGGCGCCGGTTTCATCGCCGACACCGCGAGTCTGCCGCTGGTGGTGTCTAACCTGGTAAACATTGTTTCCGCAGACTTCTTCAATATCACGTTCAATCGTTACGCGGCCGTCATGATCCCGGTCAATCTGGTGAGCGTCACGGCGACCCTGGCAATGCTGATGTGGTTCTTCCGGCGTGACATTCCGAAAAATTACGACCCCGAGCAGCTGGAGCATCCGGCGTCAGCGATCCATGACAAGGCGACGTTTTTTGCCGGTTGGGCGGTCCTGGCGATACTGTTGCTCGGTTGCTTCGCCCTTGAACCGCTGGGCATTCCGATCAGTGCCATCTCGGCGGTGTGTGCGGCGCTGCTACTGGCCATTGCTGCCCGTGGCCACAAAATTTCCACGCGCAAGGTGATGAAAGAAGCACCGTGGCAGATCGTTATCTTCTCACTGGGCATGTACCTGGTGGTCTACGGCCTGCGCAACGCCGGGCTCACTGGCTATCTGGCCGGCTGGCTGGACGGCTTTGCCCATTACGGCATCTGGGGCGCGGCCATGGGCACCGGCGTGTTGACGGCACTGCTGTCGTCGCTGATGAATAATTTGCCGACAGTGCTGATCGGGTTGCTGTCGATCGAGGCCAGCCAGGCAACGGGGGTGGTGAAGGAGGCGATGATCTACGCCAACGTCATCGGCAGTGATCTGGGGCCGAAGATCACACCGATCGGCAGTCTGGCGACGTTGTTGTGGCTGCATGTGCTGCAGCGCAAGAACATCCGGATTGGCTGGGGGTATTACTTCAAGGTCGGGATTGTGTTGACGGTGCCGGTGTTGTTGGCGACGTTGGCGGCGTTGGCATTGCGGTTGTCCATCTAGACCGAATCGGCCCCTTCGCGAGCAAGCCCGCTCCCACAGGGTTTTGTACCGTTCGCTAAATCTGCGCTCGACGTAAATCCTGTGGGAGCGGGCCCGCGAAGAGGGCAGCCCAGGCGCCACCAATCTTGCGGCGCTCACAAGTCCCCTGTGGGAGCGGGCTTGCCCGCGAAGAGGCCAGCCCAGGCGCTACAAATCTCAGCCATTGCCCGGCACATTCGGCCAAAGATCCGCCACCAGAAACAACCGCTCCACTTCCTCCCAATCCCCATCGCCATTCTCCACCAGTCGCACCAGCAACTGCGCCGGGGCCTGTGGTTCCAGCTCGCTGAGCCACACCTCCAGCTGCTCGGTGCTCCAGGTCTGCTCCACCGGATAATGCGCCGGCGCCAGCCAGGCATGGCGGGGCAGGGGTTGCCAGCGGCCGAAGGGACGCTGCACGACAAAACCCGCCCAGTCCTTTTGATGCAACCAGCTGCCCCGCAGGTGCTGCGGATGTGCGCCTTCAGGTGGCGCGGACTGTCCCGGCCACGGATACAGCAAATAGCCGCCGAGCCACAAATGCGCACTGAACTGCTGGATATCCAGCGCCGCCAGCACCTCACGGCTCTCCGGGCGAGCGGAAATCGGCAATTGGTGCTGGCTGAGGTGGGCGAGTTTGCGGTCCAGCCGATCGTGGCAGCCGGGGCCGAGCCACTGCGCCGCGTCGTGTCCGTCGCCGTTCTGCGGGCCGAGGTAGAGTTTGATCGCCAGTTCCAGGTGGTGCACGCCGTCGCGATCGCGCAGCAACATGTCCAGTTCGCCCAGGGTGTGCCCCTCGCGGCGGATCGGCATGTTGGCGGCAATCAGTTCGATGCCCGGTGCGTGGCGCACCGCGTACTGCCACAGACGTTCGTAATACAAGCCCAGGCGCCGGGTCCTGGCCTGGGCCAGCCAGTGCAGCAAGTCATAACTGTCGCGATCGAGCAGTCGCAGCCACTGCTCCAGCCGCTGCGGCGCCTGCACCCAGTCACTGCCGGCCAGCGGATGGCGTTGCGGCCACGGCGTATCGCTGAGCATGGGCGGCGCGAGGATGACCCAGGCCAGGTCGCGCACTTCGGGGTGGCGCAACTGATGGGGTAACTGCAACAAATCAGGAAATAGGATCATCTTGCGAGCATAGCCTCAATCGTGAGTACACCGTTGTGGCTGAAAGGATTTTGTCTATCCCGCGCTTTCGCCCATAATCGTGTTTTTCGCCGGCCTCGCAGGAACTCCATGGAGCAATTTCGTAATATCGGCATCATCGGTCGCCTGGGCAGTTCCCAGGTGCTGGATACCGTCCGCCGACTGAAACGGTTTCTGCTCGATCGTCACCTGCACGTGATCCTCGAAGACACCATTGCCGAAGTCTTGCCCGGCCATGGCCTGCAAACCTCGTCGCGCAAGATGCTCGGCGAAGTCTGTGACATGGTGATTGTGGTCGGCGGTGACGGCAGCCTGTTGGGCGCCGCTCGTGCGTTGGCCCGACACAATATTCCGGTGCTGGGCATCAACCGCGGCAGCCTGGGTTTCCTGACCGATATCCGCCCCGATGAACTGGAAGTGAAAGTCGCCGAAGTGCTCGACGGCCACTACCTGGTGGAAAACCGCTTCCTGCTGCAGGCCGAAGTCCGGCGCCATGCCGAGGCCATTGGCCAGGGCGATGCGCTGAACGATGTAGTGCTGCACCCTGGCAAATCGACGCGGATGATCGAATTCGAGTTGTACATCGACGGTCAGTTCGTCTGCAGCCAGAAGGCCGACGGCCTGATCGTCGCCACGCCCACCGGCTCGACGGCCTACGCGCTGTCGGCGGGCGGCCCGATCATGCACCCCAAGCTCGACGCCATTGTGATTGTGCCGATGTACCCCCATACCTTGTCAGGCAGGCCGATCGTGGTCGATGGCAACAGTGAGCTGAAAATCGTCGTGTCCAAGGATATGCAGATCTACCCGCAGGTTTCCTGTGACGGGCAGAACCATTTCACCTGCGCGCCCGGCGACACCATTACCATCAACAAGAAAGCGCAGAAGTTGCGGCTGATTCATCCGCTCGACCACAACTACTATGAGGTGTGCCGGACCAAACTCGGCTGGGGCAGCCGGTTGGGTGGTGGAGGCGACTGATGCTCGATCCCGCGCGAAGCTACGACCTGATCGGTGACGTGCACGGTTGCGCCCTGACCCTGGAGCACTTGCTCGACCGACTCGGTTATCGAAAACAAGGCGGCATCTGGCGGCATCCGTCGCGCATGGTGGTGTTCGTCGGCGACATCATCGACCGCGGCCCGCGGATTCGCGAGGCGCTGCACATCGTCCACGACATGGTCGAGGCCGGGCAGGCGCTGTGCATCATGGGCAACCATGAATTCAATGCCCTGGGCTGGAGCACCCCGGCGCTCCCGGGCAGCGGCAAGCAATACGTCCGTGAACACACGCCGCGCCATGCCCGTCTGCTCAACGAAACCCTGACTCAGTTCGAACACCACCCGGCGGACTGGCACGACTTCCTGCAATGGTTCTATGAACTGCCCTTGATCATCGATGCCGGGCGCTTCCGGGTCGTGCATGCCTGCTGGGATGCCGGCCTGATCGAACCGCTGCGGGCGCTGTTCCCCAACGGTTGCGTCGACGAGCATTTCCTCCAGGCCTCGGCGGTGCCCGGCAGCTTTGCCTGCACCGTATTCGATCGCTTGCTGCGCGGCACCGACATGCGATTGCCCCATGGGCTGACCATGACCAGCGGTGATGGCCTGACACGGTCGTTCTTCCGCACCAAGTTCTGGGAAGACGATCCGCAAACCTACGGAGACATTGTGTTCCAGCCTGATGCATTGCCAGAGCCCGTGGCACAGACGCCCTTGTCGTCCACAGAGAAAAACACCTTGTTGCGCTATGGCGTCGATGAACCCCTGCTGTTCGTCGGTCATTACTGGCGCAGCGGCAAACCGGCACCGATCCGGCCGAACCTGGCCTGCCTGGACTACAGCGCGGTGCTCTACGGCAAGCTGGTTGCCTATCGCCTGGATCAGGAAACCCGTCTCGACCCGCATAAGTTCGTCTGGGTCGATGTCGAGCGCCCGGAGGTCTTGCAATGAGTGCCGTTGCGGTATTGCGCCTGCCCCTGGCGGTGGATCTGAGCGGCTTCGTCAAGTTGCTGCAACGCATGCAGGTGCCGCATCGGGTCAGTGAAGAGGCGGGCGAGCAGGTGCTGTGGGTGCCGGCGAACATCAGTGAAGACGTGCGATCGCTATACGAACGTTTTCCGGCGGGCGATCCCGATCAACAACTGGACATCCCCGCAGCGCCGAGCATCAGCCGTCCCGGTTTTGTCGAGCAACTGCGCTACGCCAAGGCGACTGCACTGGTACTGGTGCTGAGCTTGCTGGTCGGCGCGGTGACGCTGCTGGGCGCCAACTTCGACACGATGCGCTGGCTGACCTTTCTCGATTTCCGCATCGTCGGCGACTACATCCATTTCGTGCCGTTGGCCGACAGCCTGGCGGCGGGGCAGTGGTGGCGCCTGGTGACGCCGATGCTGATCCATTTCGGCATCCTGCACCTGGCCATGAACGGCATGTGGTACTGGGAGCTGGGGCGGCGCATCGAATCGCGCCAGGGCAGCATCAACCTCATCGGCCTGACCTTGCTGTTCAGCCTGGTGTCCAACTATACCCAGTTCGTTTTCAGTGGCCCGACGTTGTTTGGCGGGTTGTCCGGAGTGCTGTACGGCCTGCTGGGGCATTGCTGGATTTTCCAGGTTCTGTCGCCGAACCCGGCCTATCGCCTGCCGCGTGGCGTGCTGGTGATGATGCTGGTGTGGTTGCTGCTCTGCCTGTCCGGGCTGGTCTCGATGATCGGCTTCGGTGATATCGCCAACGCCGCGCACGTCAGCGGGTTACTCATCGGATGCCTCACCGGCCTGTTGGGTGGTTTGTACAACCGCCGTAAACTGGCTGCCTAAATTTAGTTGTGTCTTGAAGAGCACGGAGACCTTGATGTCCTCTTTTAACGAAATGATCAGCAATATCACCCCCGAAATCTACCAGAGCCTGAAACTGGCGGTGGAAATCGGCAAATGGTCCGACGGCAACAAACTCACCGCCGAACAACGGGAACTGTCGCTGCAGGCGATGATCGCCTGGGAAATCCAGAACCTGCCCGAAGACCAGCGCACCGGTTACATGGGCCCGCAGGAATGCAGCTCCAAGTCGATCACCGTGCCCAATATCCTGTTCAAGTCGGATGCTGTCCATTGATCGAGATCGGCCGCGGTGCAATCAGCAAAATGTCGGCGCGCCTGGACGGGCCGAACGTGCAATACGCGTTTCGTCTGGACGACCTCGAGGTACCGGTCAATCCCTTGATCGGCACCACAGTGCGCCTGGAATACCTGGGGGCGATCTTCTGCTCCCATTGCGGACGCAAGACCAAAACCAGTTTCAGCCAGGGTTATTGCTACCCGTGCATGACCAAACTGGCGCAGTGCGACCTCTGCATCATGAGCCCGGAGCGTTGCCACTACGACGCCGGCACATGCCGGGAGCCGGCGTGGGGCGAGCAGTTCTGCATGACCGATCACATCGTGTACCTGTCCAACTCGTCGGGGGTGAAAGTCGGCATTACCCGTGCCACCCAGCTGCCGACCCGCTGGATCGATCAGGGCGCCCGTCAGGCACTGCCGATCATGCGCGTCTCGACCCGCCAGCAATCGGGTTTCGTCGAAGACCTGTTTCGCAGCCAGGTGGCGGACAAGACCAATTGGCGTGCTTTACTCAAGGGCGACGCGATGTCGGTGGACCTGGCCCAGGTTCGCGATCAGTTATTTGACAGCTGTGCCGAGGGTTTGCAAGGTTTGCAGGAACGATTCGGCCTGCAAGCGATCCAGACCATTGCCGATGTCGAACCGCTCGAAATCCGTTACCCGATCGAGCAATACCCGGCGAAGATTGTCAGTTTCAACCTGGACAAGAACCCGATCGCCGAAGGCACGCTGTTGGGGATCAAGGGCCAATACCTGATTTTCGACACCGGCGTGATCAATATTCGCAAGTACACGGCCTATCAGCTCGCCGTGCATCAGTAAGGACTCCAGCATGCGCACCGAACAACCGAAGATGATTTACCTGAAGGACTATCAGTCCCCCGAATACCTGATCGACGAGACGCACCTGACCTTCGAGTTGTTCGAGGACCACAGCCTGGTCCATGCGCAACTGGTGATGCGCCGCAATCCCGAGCGTGGCCCTGGCCTGCCGCCGCTGGTGCTGGACGGCCAGCAGCTCGAACTGTTGTCGGTGACCCTGGCCGATCGTGAGCTGGGCATTGCGGACTATCAACTGACCGAGAATCACCTGACCCTGCAGCCGACCAGCACCACCTTCACGGTCGACACCAGCGTCCGGATCCACCCGGAAACCAACACCGCGCTGGAAGGCCTGTACAAATCCGGCACGATGTTCTGCACCCAGTGCGAGGCCGAAGGCTTCCGCAAGATCACCTATTACCTCGACCGCCCGGACGTGATGAGCACGTTCACCACCACGGTCGTTGCCGAACAGCACAGCTATCCGGTGCTGTTGTCCAACGGCAACCCGATTGCCTCCGGTCCCGGCGAAGACGGCCGGCACTGGGCGACCTGGGAGGACCCGTTCAAGAAGCCGGCCTACCTGTTCGCGCTGGTGGCCGGTGACCTGTGGTGCGTCGAAGACACCTTCACCACCATGACCGAGCGCTCCGTGGCGCTGCGCATCTACGTCGAACCCGAAAACATCGACAAGTGCCAGCACGCCATGAACAGCCTGAAGAAGTCCATGCGCTGGGACGAAGAGGTCTATGGTCGCGAGTACGACCTGGACATCTTCATGATCGTTGCGGTCAATGACTTCAACATGGGCGCCATGGAGAACAAGGGCCTCAACATCTTCAACTCCAGCGCCGTGCTGGCGAAGGCCGAAACCGCCACCGACGCCGCGCACCAGCGGGTCGAGGCGATCGTCGCCCACGAATACTTCCACAACTGGTCGGGCAACCGCGTGACCTGCCGCGACTGGTTCCAGCTGTCGCTCAAGGAAGGCTTTACCGTATTCCGCGATTCCGGCTTCTCCGCCGACATGAACTCGGCCACGGTCAAGCGCATTCAGGACGTGGCCTACCTGCGCACCCACCAGTTCGCCGAAGACGCCGGTCCCATGGCCCACGCCGTGCGCCCGGACAGCTTCATCGAGATTTCCAACTTTTACACCCTGACCGTGTACGAAAAGGGTTCGGAAGTGGTCGGCATGATCCACACCTTGCTCGGCGCCGACGGCTTTCGCAAAGGCAGCGACCTGTACTTCGAGCGCCATGACGGCCAGGCCGTGACTTGCGATGACTTCATCAAGGCCATGGAAGACGCCAACGGTGTCGACCTGACCCAGTTCAAGCGCTGGTACAGCCAGGCCGGCACGCCGCGATTGGCGGTGAGCGAGTCCTACGACGCAGCAGCGAAAACCTACAGCCTGACCTTCCGCCAGAGCTGCCCGGCGACCCCGGACAAGGTCGAGAAGCTGCCGTTCGTGATCCCGGTCGAACTGGGCCTGCTGGACAGCAAAGGCGGGGAGATTGCCCTGCGCCTTTCTGGCGAAGCAACTGCTCAAGGTACATCGCGGGTTATTTCGGTGACCGAAGCCGAGCAGACCTTCACCTTCATCGACATCGCTGAAAAACCCCTGCCTTCGTTGCTGCGCGGCTTCTCGGCCCCGGTGAAGCTGAGCTTCCCGTACGACCGCGACCAGCTGATGTTTTTGATGCAGCATGACAGCGACGGCTTCAATCGCTGGGACGCCGGTCAGCAATTGTCGGTTCAGGTCTTGCAGGAACTGATTGCCGATCATCAGAAGGGCGAGAAGCTGGTGCTCGACCAGCGTTTGATTTCCGCCTTGCGTACGGTGCTGTCGGACGAGACCCTGGACCAGGCGATGGTCGCCGAAATGCTCTCGCTGCCGGGCGAAGCGTATTTGACCGAGATCAGCGAGGTGGCTGACGTCGACGCCATCCACATCGCCCGCGAATTTGCCCGTCAACAATTGGCAGAAGGGCTGTTCGAGGCGCTGTGGCTGCGTTATCAGGCGAATCGCGATCTCTCGAAGCAGACCCCCTATGTGGCCGAGGCCGAGCACTTCGCCCGTCGCGCGTTGCAGAACATTGCGCTGTCGTACCTGATGCTCAGCGGCAAGCCGGAAGTGTTGGCGGCGACGCTCGAGCAGTTCGAGACCAGCGACAACATGACCGAGCGCCTGACGGCACTGGCGGTGCTGGTCAATTCGCCGTTCGAGGAACAGAAGGCGACGGCCCTGGCGAGTTTTGCCGAGCACTTCAAGGACAATCCGCTGGTCATGGATCAGTGGTTCAGCGTTCAGGCCGGCAGCACCTTGCCCGGCGGTCTGGAGCGGGTTCGTCAGTTGATGCAGCATCCTGCGTTCAACATCAAGAACCCGAACAAGGTCCGGGCACTGGTCGGTGCATTTGCCGGGCAGAACCTGATCAACTTCCATGCGGCGGACGGTTCCGGGTACCGGTTCCTGACGGATCTGGTGATCGAGCTGGACGGGTTCAACCCGCAGATCGCTTCCCGGCAATTGGCGCCGCTGACTCGCTGGCGCAAATACGATGATGCGCGTCAGGCGTTGATGAAAGGTGAGCTGGAGCGGATTCGTGCTTCGGGTCAGTTGTCCAGCGATGTGTTTGAGGTGGTCAGCAAGAGCCTGGCCTGATTCTGCACTCTTTTCTTGATCTTGGCGGCCTTTGGGCCGACCAAGCTCTCGCTGATTGAGTACATATCCGTTGGTGTGGTAACGGCCGCTTAGGGTTTCGCCCTTACGGCGAGTCCCTTTTGGCAAACGCCCCAAAAGGAACCAAAAGGTCTCGCCCCGGCGTCCGGCCCCTCGCTAAGGCTCGGCGTTCCTTCGCTCCGGTATTCATCCGGGGACACTGCCCTCCGGTCTGCTTCGCTACGACCTACATGCAGCGTGTTCGACTGCGTCGAACGGCGCTACGCGCCACTCCCCGGATGAACACCTCCACTCAGCCTCCCGAAGGGGCGGGTGGATCAAGTTCAAGCGCTGCAGGCGAGCTAACGCTCGGCCTGATGAGTGGTGAAGGGCACGGGTGTACGCCGATCCCTTTGTAGGAGCTAGCTTGCTCGCGATGGTCGTTAACGATAACGCATGTTTACTGGTTAAACGCGGCGCTCTCGAGTCCATCGCGAGCTCGCTCCTACAGGTGTGCGCGTGCGCTTCAAAGGATAGGCCGGCCGGTAGGCCGCCTCGCTTTGGCTTTGGCGGTGCACGCCCCATCGGGAGGCCGAGTGGAGGTTCTGCGCAGTGGGCAACCCGGCATGGATGCCGGGTTAGCCGCGCACGGCCATGGATGGCCGATCGCGGCGGGCCCACGGAGCAGGACCGGAGCGAGGGCATGCCGAGCCTAGGCGAGGCACCGAACGACAGGGGCAAGAGCGCTTGGTTACTTGGCGCTTCTCCAAGTGACCCGCCGTAAGGGCGGAACCCTAAGTGGCCGTTACCGCAGAAATGGATATGTACACCAACCAACAACCAACAGCCAACAACCACCAGCCAATCACGCCACCTGATACCCCATCATTCATCCTCCCCCCATACCCCCCTGGTTAACAAAACATAACGTGGCGTCGATTGTCAGACCTTTCCAAACCCCGATAGGATAAAGCCAGCTTCCGAAGGGGCTCTGGATTGCGGGTTTCAGGACTATGCTCCAGAACAGGCAATCCCGATGCACCCCTTGCGGCGCCCAGAAAGGTTGAACGACCTAACAATAATAATGGGGGAAGGTCTATGAGTGAGCCTGTCATGGGTGTGGGTATCTGCCGCCCGCCGGCACTGCGCAAATTCGCGTTGCTGGCTACAGCGCTCTCGCTGTTGGGCTGTGCCGTGCTGTCGGCACCTGCGCTGGCCGCCGCGGCGCCGGCGTCCGATGTGGTTTATTCGGTTGAATCCGCCAAGGCCAGCAAAAGCCTGATGCTCGACGTCGTGCACGCCGGCAAGCGCCTGGTGGCGGTCGGGGATCGCGGGCATATCC
>Ga0247818_10001241_pt1 | contig 16029 bp, 10 predicted proteins | sample 13C_Glucose_Day1_FD_192424 | JGI IMG/M metagenome (GOLD analysis project Ga0247818, IMG submission 192424) | Soil microbial communities from agricultural site in Penn Yan, New York, United States - 13C_Glucose_Day1 | ecosystem: Environmental > Terrestrial > Soil > Agricultural land | place...
CACGGTCTCGAACACGGGCAACGTGACCCTGAAGACCCCTGGCATCACGAGCAGCCTGCTCCTCGCCCATGGTCTTCGGGCGACCTGTCGCCTCGCCAGCCTTCCCCCGCGCGTGGCCACGACGTGCTTGGCACAGGGTCTGGTCGTCAGCTCCACCGAGGCGGCCCATCACCAGCTGCTCAGCGATGCGCGGGCGGCAGGGGTCTCGCCGCGGGGACTGCGCGTGAGCAGTCCTTCATCGCTTGTCGCCGTGAGCCTGGTGTGGAGCCAGACGCCGGCCGCCGGCACAGGGAAGCCGGCCGCGGGCACGCCGGGGAAGCCAGCGGCACAGAGAGTGTCGGCCCCCCAACCGAAACCGGTGCCCAAACCCCCTCAGCCGCAGCTGAAACCCGGCCTCGCGCTTGCCATGACCGTCGCCTCGGTGGTGGACAACTTCGAGCACAACGGGGTCTCCGATGTGGGCGACGGCATCGTCTACCACTACGTCGTCGCGAACGTGGGACAGCTCTCGCTCTCAGGCATCACGCTCAGCGATGTGCTGGAGAGAAAGACCGGTGGTGTCATCCGGTGTCCCGCGACGAGCCTGCGGCCGGGCGCGGTGATGACCTGTGACGCCACGCGGCCCTACATCGTGAACCGCACGGAGTTCCATGCCGGCGAGCTGCGCAACCGTGCGACCGCGCGGGCCGTGGTGGACCGCAGCGGCCGCTCCATCGGTGCGGCGGCCAGTCTGTCGCGACCACTGGCGGTCCCGCTGGCGCAGACCGTCGGCCCGGTCATCATCGGGAGCGCCCTGCCCTTCACCGGGGTTTCGCCGGCGCCGATGGCCTACACGGGCGTTCTGCTGCTCCAGTCGGGGCTGAGTCTCATGCGACTCAGGAGACGCCTGGACGCAGCGAAACGGCGTTCAAGCGCTGGTCTGGGGCGTCGAGCCCCGGGGCAGCTCTATCGGCGGGACCGGTCAAGCCACGCAGGAGTGCGCCCCAGCAGCTCGACCAGCTGCTCGTTGTGCGGGGCGAAGTGCCGCTCGAGCCGGCTCTGGAGAGCCGAGCTCATCCCCTTGCGCGGCTCGGCGTTGTACCGCTTGAAGCCGATGCGATCTGATGTGGGGAGGCCGAGAAAGTCGGCGAGTGCGCCGAACTCGCGCTCGGGGTCCACGAAGAAGGCCTCGGAGTCCATGACGTGGACCTGGCCGCGCGGGAAGTGCTCGAAGACCGTGACGAGCTGCCCGGCATACTCGCCTCGGCGAAGGTAGGCGTGGTGGCGGTGGGCTGCGCTCTCGTAGGTGGGGTCCCGGCGGAGCCGCTCGACCTCACCCTCGAGCCGCTCGTCCTCCAGGTCCAGGGCGCGCTCGAACGGCTCGGTCTCGAACCCGCGCGAGAACTCGTGCTGGTAGGCCGAGTAGGCACGCTCCACCGGGTCCCGCAGCATGACGACGAGGCGGGTGCGAGGCAGCTCGGCGGCCATGCGCTCGATGGCCAGGGGGTGGAAGATGTAGTACCCGCTGGCCTCGAAGACGACAGGCGCAACTCCCCGTCCCGTCTTGAGCCGCGCCGCTGCCCGGGTGGGGAAGTGGCCGCGGTACCAGGAAGGCCCACGGTGGTAGTTGAGGTCGAAGTAGTTGACGCCCTTGTGGAAGGTGGGGCGGACGATGCTGGGATGGTCCATCAGGGAGCGGAAGAGCGACGTGGTGCCGCACCGCGATGCGCCGATCATCACGAAGTGCGGCTCGACGCGCAGCGCGGCGGTCAGCGCGCCGGCGCCCACGTAGGTTCGGCGGCCCAACCGCTGCAGCGGCGCAGGAACGGCTTTGCGGACCGAGCTCATGCGCCACGCTCCCTCTCGCCGGTGCTCTCACGATCGCCGGCCCAGCCCCAGCGCTCCCGCAGCGGAAGGCCCCAGTCCCGTTCGACGATGAGCACCTCGTTCAGCAGCTGCTCACGAACCCAGTCGCGGTCCTGCGGCTCCATCGACGGGGTCTTCTCACCCATCGGCGTGTACAGGACTCGGTGCACCAGTGGTGAGCGTTTGACCCGGCCGACAGCCCGCGCACCATCATGCACGCGTACCCAGTTGGCCGCGTAGCGCACGAGCCAGGCAAGGAGGGGGACGCGGGCGCGGCTCGCGGACAGCTGCGCCTGACGATCCTCCTCGCTCAGCGCCAGACGGTCGAGGCCCAGCCAGTCGGTCAACCCGTCGAAGAAGACCTGGGGGTCGTCGCGAAGGTCGTCGAAGAGCCCGACGAAGATCTGGTCCCTCGGGAAGTGGGCTGCATACCGCGCCAGCTGGGTTCCGTAGCGTCCGTGGTCCAGCAGGTCGGGAAAGCTGTGCAGCGCTTCACGAAAGGTCGGGGGTCCCTCGCCGTGCTTGCGCATGTAGAGGTACGAGGAGAAGGCGCGGCTCGCCGGGTCGCGCAGCGTCACCACGAGTCGGGCACGCGGGATGACCTCCTGCATGCGCGCCGGAGCCTTCGGGCAGGCGAGGTAGTCGGGGCAGACCTCGCCGATGTAGCGGTGGTGCTCGAGTGCGCCGCCGAACTGCCGGGCGTACCAGTCCTTGCCCCGGTGGTAGAAGCGGTCGAAGAAGTAGAGGTCCTTGGCTTCCGTGACGTAGACCTGCGGGTGGTGGTCCAGCATGGTGTGCAGCCACGAGGAGCCAGCCTTGTCCGGGCCGATGTAGGCGAGGTTCGGCAGACGTCCCACGGCGGGGACGGTCACGACAGGCCCCGGCCGAACCGGCGCGCCAGGGACAGCGCACTTCGCGGGTCGAGGCCGGTGGCCGCCTGGACGATGGCAAGGTGGGCGTGCGCTGCCAGGGGATAGCGCAGCAGGGCCTGCGAGGCTTGGCGGAGCGCTTCCGAGCGCTGGCCCATCGAGGCCTTGGCAAAGGCGATCTGACCCAGGACCCGAGCATGGCCCCTCCGGCTGCGGGTGATCTCAGGGTGGCTCGCCAGGAGGAACTCGAGCGCCTCCGCGGTGTTCTCCGCGCGCTGCAGGAACCATGACTGGTTGTCCCTGCGGATGTCTGCGAGCGGCTCGCGCACCACGCCGATGGAGCCAGCCTGGGCGACGCGCAGGACGAACTCGTAGTCCTCCGCATACCCGTGGGGGAGGTCCTCGGCATACGGTCCCGCCTTGGAGAAGGCATCCCGGCGCATGACGAGCGTCGAGGAGTGCAGCTCCTTGACCCGGTTGCGCAGCAGCAGCGTGTGCGAGATGTGGTCGCTGCGACCGTGCCAGTCCACTCTGCGTCCGGGGAAGAGGAGGCGAATGCCCGAGCCCACGGCGAGCAGGCTGGGCTCGTCGAGGAGCCGGCGCACCTGAGCAGTGAGCTTGCCCGGGTGCCAGACATCGTCGTCATCAGAGGTCGCGATGAAGTCGGCCGCGGCCAGCTCCACTCCGGTGTTGCGCGCACCAGCGAGTCCCGGCGTGTGCTCGGTGTTGAGCACCACCCTCACCGCGCGCCCGGGAACCGACATGGACTCGAGATCGGGGTCAGGCTCTTCCTGGTCGTGCACCACGAGGACCTCGAGGTCGCCCGGATAGTCCTGGGCGACGATCCCGGCCAACGTCTCGCGCACGAGCTCTGGCCGTCCTCGGGTGGTCACGACGACCGACACGAGTGGCCATGAGCGGCTGACGTCGCCGTCCGCGGGAGTGGGCACCGAGCGTTGGGGGGCGGCCTTGGCCCCCACGAGGCGGTCGACCAGAGCGGCCGGGCTCGCGATCGCGGCGACGAGGTGCTGCTTGGTCTTCGGCAGGCCCCGTGCCCAGGCGTCATCGGGAGTGAGGAGCACCGTGCCGTCGTGGAACCGGTTGGGGTTGCCCGAGATACCGTGGCTCGTCGGCAGGACCAGGCCGTCGTCCAGCACATGGCCCAGGTCCGACCACTGGAGCGAGAGCCCCAGCGACGTGAGTGCCTGCGGGATGGCGCGACGCGGCGAGGCCACGAGGTCCTCGTAGTCCATCCTGGCGAGCGGTGTCCCGACGGCAGCCAGCAACGCGGTCTCGGCGTGGCAGACCATCCAGCGGGCGGCTGCCTCCGCCGATCCCCGGCGCTCCATCTCGGTGCCGGCGAGAGCGTGAGGCCGGTTCTGGCGCTTGCCCATCGAGTAGGCGACGCCGCGGGCGTCGCGCACCAGGTTGATCACTCGGAGGTCGAGGGGTGCCGAGCTCAGAGCCAGGGCCTGGGCCGGCCACTTGCTCGCGTCGACGACACAGTCCGCCCCTGAGACGTCGAGGATCGCGCGGTAGAGACGGGAGTAGACCTCGCCGTACCTCACCAAGCGCTGTGACAGCCGACCGGAGCGCACCTGACCAAAGAGGGACGGGATGTGGCGCTGGCGCGCGACGGCTCGCTGCATGGTGCTGATCTCGCTGACCAGGCTCTCGGTCCATCCGCCGAAGGCACGCTCACCCACCTCCCGCCAGAATGGACACGTGCTGAACCGCTCGCCGCAGCCACAGCGCTCGTCCTCGGCGGCAACCCTCCTGAAGAGGTCGATGAGCTCACCCACGTTGACGTACCCGGGCATGGCGCCCAGGGCCCGCTCGAGCAGCGTGCTCCCAGAGCGTCCAGTGCCCGCGATGAACAGCACTGTCGGCTGTGAGCTTCGGCCCTGGGACGCGGTCGGATAGATGTCATAACTGGAGCGATGCACCACTTCTGTTCCCCCCACTACCGGTCCAGGCTTCCGACTGTAACCACGGGAGAAAGGCCGTGGGGGACGATTGGAAGGATGGCTCGGAACCCCCTCAGAAACAGCGTTCGGGCTCGTCCTGCTGTTCGGAGGTGTGGCCATTCTCGTGTGTTTTCAACGGGATACGTCCAGTCGCACGCTCTGCAGCCTGCTCCACGTGGCATGCGTATGGCGGTCGAGCACTGCGACCTCGGTGGGGGAGACATGGGCGCGCCAGCCCGCGGCCACTGACTGCGGCGCCCTGTCGAAGTCGTGCAGTCGCCCGGGCTGCACAGGTGCCGCCGGGCCATGCTTCCGCTCCCACGCTGCGCCGGTCGATGCTGCGACGCGGTGGTTCCAGTGGAGGCCGCAGCGGCGGAACAGGGCCTCGAGGGCGCTGGTCCCTCCCAGGGCGAGGTCCTCGTGGAACACCACGATGGCCCCGGTTCCGCGAAGGTCCAACAGCGCCAGCCTGTGGAGCGTGGACCAGAACACCGCCATGTCGGTCGCGGCGTCTCGGGTGGGCCGGACTTCCTCACCAAGGTGCTCGAGGGCCAGTGGCGCGATCTCGTCGAGGTCAGGCGACCACCCCATTCGACGGTAGCTCGACAGCACGGCCCCCGGGTGCCTGACAAGGAGCACGGGGAGTGCGTGCGTGATGTCGTGGACAGCCGCCAGTGAGGCCATCGCAAACGGGTCCTTGACGACCACCGAAGTGCGCGGGAAGGGGGCCGCCCACTGTCTTTGGCCGTACCGGCTGTAGACGAGGGGGTTCAGGCCCCGGTAGGACGTGACGAGCGCAAGGCGCTGTCGAGGGGTGACTCGGGTCAGGCGGGTCCACCCGGTCAGGGTGCCCGCGAGGGCGAACTGGTGGGCACGAGGGTTCATCGGCTCGCGACCAGCAAGGGCGGTCCGCGGGGCGTGGGCGAGGAGCCTTGCCAGCCAGGTGGTGCCGGAGCGCGGGACGCCCGTGACCAGGATGGGCCGGTGTGCGGACTCGCGCTCGGGGTGCGCGTCAGCTGCTGTCATGTCCCCTCCCCTCGCTGGCACTGACTTTGCCCACTTCGGAGCGAGAGGCACCAACGGGTCGTAGCCTACGGAGAACGAGCCGGCGGGTCTGGGCGTTGCCGAAAGCGAAGGCCTCCTGCCGCTGGCAGGGGGAACTGAGGAGGGGCAATGAGACGCGCGGTCGTGGGGGTAGTGCTGACCACGGCTCTGGTTTCGGCGTGCACGGGAGGGACCCAGCTGGTCTCTCCAGGGCCGAGCGCCGTCGCCAGCGCCTCGAGCGGGACAACGGCGCAGCCGGCGGAACCGAAGTGCACGCTCGACGCCAAGCTCGTGCCGTCGTGCGGCGTGCTCTGGGGGATCTCGACCAACCCGGCGACCGAGGCCACGCTGCAGGCGGCCGAGCAGGATGTGGGCCGCACGTTCGACCTCGTCTACCGCTACCACGACATCGTGTCCGACTTCCCGGACGACGACGAGAGAGCGGTGGTCCGCGGAGGGCGCGCCCTGCACCTGGCGATCGCCGCACGGGAGTACGGCCAGCCTGAGGGCACGGTCTCCTACAAGGACATCGCGCAGGGCAGGTACGACGCCAGCCTCCGGCGCCAGGCTGCGGGTCTCGCGAGTCTGAAGGCGCCGGTCTTCCTGACGTTCGAGCAGGAGGCAAACCAGCGCCGCAAGCTGGGCGTGCGCGGGTCGGCCGAGGAGTTCAAGGCAGCGTGGAGGCATGTGCGCCAGGTCTACTCCGCTGCAGGAGCAACCAACGCGGTGTGGGTCTGGGTGATGACAGGCGCCACGGAGAACCTCAGCCGCGCGGCGCAGCTCTGGCCCGGCAACGACGTCGTGGACTGGATCAGCTGGAACGTCTACAACGGCTCCGGCTGCAACAGCGGCAAGGTCAAGCCGGCCAGCTATGAGACCTTCGAGCAGGCGCTCACGCCGTTCTACGACTGGGTCCGGCGCAGTGGGCCGAAGTTCGGCATCGACCCCGACAAGCCGATGATGATCTCCGAGGCGGGCTCCGTGGTCTACCGCAACGATCTCGCCAGGACGGCTGCCTGGTACTCCCAGATCCCTGAGGTGCTGCCAAAATACCCACAGGTCAAGGCGATTGCGCTGTGGGCTAGTGCCACGAGCGACGCCTGCGACTACCGCTTCCTGCGCTACCCCGAGGTGACGAAGGCGGTCGCGGACATGGCTGACACGCCCCTGCTCCGCCAACGGGTGGGCTCCGCGCCCGGTTCATGATCGTCTGAAAGGACGAGGGCCGGCATCGGTGTATTAGTCCTTCCGGCCATGAATTGCTTGCGGTGAAGCAAACCCCGGACCTATTCTCCGGCGCCGTCAGATTGCCGCCCCCCGCGGGACCTATTGTCCCGTGCTTGGGGCGGACTGATTCCTCCCCATGTCTGCTCACAGGGAGGGCGAGCATGAAACCAAGAGGGGACTGGCGACCGTCACGCAGAGGGGCAATGGCGGTGGCTGTGGGAATGGCCTTGGGGGGCAGCGCGATTGCCGCGGCACCAGCTCAGGGTGCGCCGCCGATGGACATGCCGTCCACCGTGCCGGCGGCGTTCACGCCCGGTGCGAACAACGGCCAGATCCTGTCAACGACCCAGGTCGGCAACACCATGGTGGTCTCCGGGTCGTTCACCTCGGTGAGCCCGGCCAACAGCTCGACAACGATGACCCGCAACCGTGTCTTCGCCTTCGACGCCAGCACCGGGGCGATCAGCTCCGGTTTCGCGCCCGTCGTGAACGGGAATGTCGAGACGGTTCTGCCGGGGCCGGTCGCGAACACGGTCTACATCGGGGGGAACTTCACATCGGTCAACGGCACGGCCGTCAACCGTCTTGCCCTGCTGAGCCTGACCAACGGAGCACGCGTCACCGGCTTCAACGTCGGCACCGGCTTCAACGCCCCTGTCGAAGACCTGGAGATCTCCGGGGGCCGGCTCTTCGTGGGCGGCATGTTCAACAAGGCGCAAGGGCAGACGCGGACCGGGCTGGCCACCCTGAACCCCACCACGGGTGCGCTCGACGGGTACCTGAACATCGCCCTCGCGGGGAATCACAACAACTCCGGCAGCGGACGCGTTGAGCGCACAGGCGTGCTCAACTTCGACATCTCGCCAGACGGCTCTCAGATGGTGGCCATCGGCAACTTCCGCACCGCCGGCGGGCTGCCCCGGGTGCAGATCACCAAGATCTCCCTCGGGGCCGGCGCGGCAAGCGTCGACCCCTCATTCAACACCACCGGCTACGAGCCGCTCTGCTACAGCTTCGCCTACGACACCACGGTGCGGCAGACCTCCTACGACCCCACCGGGACGTACTTCGTCGTCACGGCGACGGGCGGCGGGAACGGCACCCTGTGCGACACGACGACCCGCTGGGAGACGAGCGCCACCGGCAGCGATGTCCAGCCGTCGTGGATCGCCTACGCAGGGGGCGACTCGATCATGGGGCTCGCCGTCACAAACAAGGCGATCTTCATCGGTGGTCACCAGCGCTGGATGAACAACCGGCTGGGGAACGACGCCCCCGGCCCTGGCGCCGTGCCTCGGCCCGGTCTGGCGGCCCTCGACCCGGTGACCGGCGTGCCGCTGGCGTGGAACCCCGGCCGCAACCCGCGTGGCGCGGGGGCCTACTCCCTCTTCGCCACCGACGCCGGCGTCTGGGTCGGCAGCGACACGGAGTGGATCGGCAACCGGCAGTACCGCCGGAAGCGGATCGCGTTCTTCCCGTATGCCGGTGGCAGCAACTTCGCGAGCACGGCGAGGCCCGTGATGCAGGCAGTGCGGGTGGCAGGGGGGCTACCTCAGGGAGCCAGCCCGGTCCTCTACCGCGTCAACGCCGGTGGCCCGGCCCTCCAGAGCCTGGACTCCGGGCCCGACTGGGCCGGCGATGACGGCAACCCCACGTCGCCCCTGCACAATGACGGCAACAACGCCGCTGGATGGGGTCCTGGCGCGACGGTCGACGCCACCGTGCCCTCCACGACGCCGGTGAGCGTCTTCGACGCCGAGCGTTGGGACCCGGGCGACGCGCAGGAGATGGAGTGGCACTTCCCGGTGCCCTCCGGCGAGCCCGTCGAGGTGCGGCTCTACTTCGCCAACCGCTACGGCGGCACCAGCAGTCCTGGGCAGCGCGTGTTCAACGTGGACCTTGAGGGCGCTCGAGTGCTCTCCGACTTCGACATCGTGGTGGCCGCCGGTGGGGACCAGCGGGGGACGATGCGCAGCTTCGACATCCAGAGCGACGGTTCTGTGGACCTGATGTTCGGCCACATCACGGAGAACCCCCTGGTCAACGCGATCGAGATCGTGCGGACCGACGTGGCGCCGCCGCCGCCGACCGCCGAGGACACGGTGTCCGAGACGGCCTTTGACGGCACGACCATCGGTGCGACCACGCCGGTGGCCAACGGCGGGATCGCGTGGAGCCAGACACGGGGTGCTTTCGTCATCGGCGGGACGTTGTACTACGCCAAGATCGACGGCTACCTGTACAAGCGGGCGGTCACCCGCACCGGGTATGGCACCGAGTCGAAGGTCGACCCGTACCACGACCCGGTATGGGCCAACGTGAGCAACGGCAGCGGGGGCACGTACGACGGTGTCAACAGCCCCCTCGGCTCACAGATGTCGAACCTGACCGGCCTGTTCTATGACGGATCACGGCTGTACTACTCGCTGTTCGGGCAGTCGGAGCTCCACTACCGGTCGTTCTCAGCGGACAGCGGCATCGTCGAGCCCCTGGAGGGGACGGCCAGCAGCAGCGTCAGCTTCTCGGACGTCTCGGGCATGTTCCTGGACGGCAACACGCTGTACTTCGTCCGCAAGTCCAGCGGGGCGCTCTACTCCGTCTCCTTCGCCAACGGCGCGGTGACGGGCTCGCCGACCTTGGTCGACGACCCCGCGACCAGTGGTCGCAACTGGGTTGGCCGCTCCCTGTTCGTGGCGCCCAACTGACAACACGCCTGCGGGTGGCGGTTCGCACGTCAGCGGACCGCCACCTGCCGGCATACACGGATCGGCATGCTCTGAGAGACAGGGGAACTGAGGCCATGACGGAGATGACTGTCGATCCGGCGCGGCTCGTCTTCGTCGGCGGGCTGCACCGCAGTGGCACCACGCCCCTGGCGAGAGCGATCGCTGCCCACCCGGAGGTGTCGGGGCTGCACGACACCGGGGTGAAGGAAGATGAGGGGCAGCACCTGCAGTCGGTGTACCCCAAGGCAAAGCTCTACGGCGGGGCGGGGCGGTTCGCCCTCGACCCCCGCAGCCACCTCACCGAGGACTCGAGCCTGGTAACGGACCAGTGCGCCCAGCGACTGGTGGGGGAGTGGTCGCGCTACTGGGACCTCGACCGGCGGCTGCTGCTCGAGAAGTCGCCCCCCAACCTCCTCATGGGCCGGTTCCTGCAGGCGCTCTTCCCCGGTGCCGCCCTCGTCATCGTGGTCCGACACCCCGTCGTGGTGGCGCTGTCAACGCACAAGTGGCGACGCCTCGCCTCTCGCAGCGTGAACATGCACACCACCCACCACCAGCTGGTGGGGCACTGGATGGCTGCACATGACACGTTCCTCCGGGACCTGCCACACCTCACGCGCACGCACGTCGTCCGCTACGAGACGCTCGTGGCGAATCCCGTTGCTGCGCTTGAGCCCGTCGCCGACCTGTTGGGCCTGGCCTCACCGGTCCCGACTGACACGCTGCTGGCGTCGCGCAGCGACCGCTACGCACGGCAGTGGGAGGCCATGAAGACCGGCAGCCCCTTCCAGCGCTGGGTGCGACGCTCCATCGAGCGTGACCACGGCGACCAGATCCGCCGCTGGGGCTACGACACAGATGACCTGTCGGCCGTGACCCACGACTCGGTGCCGGCCTAGTGCGTCACCTGGCCCAGTAGGGGCCATCCGTCCTGTTTGCCCCCGGGCGCGGTCCGGGGAAGCGCGCGAGATTCGGTAAAGGAAGTCCATGACTAGGGCAAGAAGCGTAAAGTCCGGGGCACGTCTCCGCCTTGGCGGACGGACGGCTGGGGGCCGTGGGAAGAGGGGAAATCCCATGAAAACAAAGCACATTGGCGCGCTCGTGACCGGGGTCATGGTGGGGCTCCTCGGGCTGGCGGCCATGCCCGCTGCGGTGGCGGTTCCGAACATTGCGCATCCGGGCATCGTCAACGAGGTGCCGGGGGAGAACACGCCCAACGTGCAGGACGGCACGGTGTTCGCCATTGCCCGCGTGGGCACCAAGGTGGTGATCGGTGGCGACTTCACGTCGGTGATGAACCGCGACTCCACGACCTCCGTCTCGCGTCCGTACATCCTCGCGTTCGACCAGGCGACTGGTGCTGTGGACACGGGGTTCGCGCCCGTCCTCGACGGCATGGTGGAGACGCTCTCGCCCGGTCCTGACAACACCGTCTATGTCGGCGGTGGGTTCTCGAAGGTCAACGGCACCGTCACGAAGCTGGCGCGTCTCGACCTCGCGACGGGCCAGCTCGTCAAGGGGTGGAAGAAGCCCGGCTTCGACGGCCGTGTCCAGGCCCTCGACTTCGCTGCCGGCCGGCTCTTCGTCGGTGGTGCGTTCACCGTGGCCGGCAACGGGAACAAGTCGACCTGGCTGCCGCACGCGGGGATCGCCTCCCTGGACCCGCTCACGGGAACGGTGACCAGCTACGTCAGCTCCCAGCTGGCGGGGCACCACTCCTGGACCACGACCAATGGCTGGAAGTCCGCGCCGGTGGGCGTCAAGGCCCTGGACGTCAGCCCGACCGGCACCGAGATGATGGTGATGGGGAACTTCACCAGCATCGACGGGGTGGCCCGCGACCAGATCGCCAAGTTCCGCCTCGAGCCGGCTAGCGCGGTCCTCGACGCGGACTGGAACTCCCTCGCCTACACCGCGCTCTGTGCCAAGGCCTTCGACAGCTACGTCCGCGAGATCCAGTACAGCCCGGACGGCAGCTACTTCGCCGCGGTCGCCACCGGTGGCGGCGGGTCGACGCCGCAGAACAAGGACGGCACCCGCAGCAACTGCGACACGACAACCCGCTTCGAGTCGGCCGCCTCCGGCGCGAACGTCAAGCCGAGCTGGATCGCCCGCACGGGCAACGACACGTTCTGGTCGGTTGCCGTGACGGGCAAGGCGGTCTACGTCGGCGGGCACATGCGGTGGCTGAACAACAGCAGCGCCCAGGACGCGCCCGGCCAGGGTGCTGTGCCGCGTCCCGGCATTGCGGCCCTCGACCCGCTCAATGGCCTGCCGCTGAAGTGGAACGGCGCCCGGCACCCGCGCGGCGCAGGCGCCTACGCGCTGCTGGCGACGGAGGAGGGGCTCTACGTCGGCAGCGACACCGACTATGTGGGCAACCGCAAGTACTACCGCGGCAGGGTGGCCTTCTTCCCCCTGGACGGGGGCAGCCAGCCGACGAGCACGCAGGCGTCCTCCCTCCCGGGGACCGTCTACCGCGCCGGCGGCTTCGGCAACGCCACCCCGAACGCCCTCTACCGGGTCAATGTGGGTGGCCCGGCGCTGGCCGCGGAGGATGGCTCGATCGGGTGGGCGGCCGACTCCACTGACCCCTCGCCCCACCGGATGACGGGCACCACGGTCACGACGGCGACATTGAATGAGCTCGACGCCACCGTGAACCCCGACGTGCCGAACGCCCTGTTCTCCACCCAGCGCTACGACACGGGGTCGAAGGGCGACGGCAAGGAGATGCACTGGTCCTTCCCGGTGCCCGCGGGCACCGGGCTGCAGGTTCGCCTGTACTTCGACGAGTCCGCGATGAGCGCGGCCGGGCAGCGGTCCTTCTCCGTCAACGTCGACGGGACGACCGTGCTGTCCAAGCTGGATGTCTTTGCGGAGGCGGGCCGACGCGTGGGCACCATGCGCTCGTTCCCGGTCACCAGTGACGGTGTGGTCGACCTCGACTTCATCCACGAGGTCAACAACCCGATGGTCTCCGGCATCGAGATCGTCCAGACCTCGGCGCCGTCGGTCCCGCCTGAGGGCCTTCCGGTCTACCGCCTGAACGCGGGTGGCCCCGTTGTGGCCAGCGCCGATGCTGGGCCGGCCTGGGCGCCGGACGTCACGGGCTCGACAACTCAGGGGAGCCCCTGGCGCGCCGGTGGTACCGCGACGACCTACACGACGCCCATCACCGGCATGGACTCCACCGTCCCCCCGGGCACCCCGAGCTCGCTGTTCCTGACGGAGGTCAGCAGCACCAGCACGCAGCGCTACTCGCTGCCGGTGCCGGCAGGCACGGAGGTGCTGCTGCGGCTCTACTGGGCGAACCAGTCGAAGCAGACGAACCAGGTGGGCAAGCGGATCTTCAACGTCGCGGTGGACGGTGCGACGAGGCTGACCAACGTCGACGTGGTGGCGCGCGCAGGTGGGGACCAGCGGGCGACCATGGCGGAGCTGCCGGTGACCAGCGATGGTCGGATCGACGTCGACTTCGTGAAGGGAACCGCCAACAACCCGTTCATCAACGCCATCGAGGTCATCCAGACCTCGGCGGCGCCGACCATCACAGCGGCACCCGACGCGGATGCGATCTCCGTGGCCTCGTTCGATGGCGCGAGCGTCACGGCGGACGCTGCTGCCGGGTGGGGCGAGGACTGGCACCGGGTTCGCGGGGCGTTCGTCGTGGGCGACACCCTCTTCTACGGGTGGGACAACGGGACCCTGCGCTCGCGCAGCGTTGTGGGCCAGAGCTTCGGGCCACCGGAGGAGGTCAACCCCTACTTCGACCCGGTGTGGAGCACGGTGGCGACCGGCTCGACCTCTGGTGTGCAGTACTACCGGGGCGTGCTTCCGGCCTTCTACATCAGCGAGGTGGAGAGCGTCAGCTCCCTCTTCTACGCCGGCGGGAGGATCTACTTCACCCTCGAGGGCAAGCCGACCATGTACTCCCGGTACTTCAGCCCCGACTCGGGGACGGTGGGATCGGAGGTGTTCACCGTTGCGGACGGCAGGGACTGGTCGAACACCGCAGGGGCCTTCCTGAGCGGGTCGGCGCTCTACTACGCCGACCGCACGGATGGCTCGCTGAGGAGCATCTCCTGGAACGGCTCCATGGCCGAGGGAAGCCCGACCGTGGTTGACACGTCGCGCAACTGGGCATCTCGGGCCATGTTCGTCGTCAGCGCACCCAGCGCGGACGCCAGCATCACCTACCGCGGAGCCGCGTCTGCCCTGGTGAAGTCGAACACGCCCGGAGTCACCATCCCGGCGACCGTTCGGTCCGGGGACACGCTGCTCCTCTTCGTCACCGTCAACAGCACGGCCGCAACCGTCGCCGCACCAGCGGGATGGCAGACAGCCGGAGTGCAGGACAACGGGGTGGGCGGCATCAAGACCATGCTGTTCACCAAGCGCGCGCTGGGAACCGATGCCGGAGCCAAGGTCTCCGTGACCCTGGACTCCTCGATCAAGACGTCCCTGACTGTGGCTGCCTACCAGGGGGCGGACCCCCTGGAGGTGTCGGCGTCCTTCTCGGGAGACGCCAACACGGCCACCCATGTCGCACCTTCGTCGGAGGCCGCGGCGAGGGCGTGGTCGGTCGGCTACTTCGCGGACAAGTCGTCGGTCGACCCCGGGACCCAGGCCTGGACGGCGCCCTCGGGGATGACCGCCCGGACCATGGTCAAGGCCGATGCCGCCCCGTCGGTGTCCTCGATGCTTGCGGACACGGGGGCGGGCATGTCGGCGGGGCCGACCGAGACCTGGACGGCGACGGCTGACAGCGTCAGTGCCCGCGGCAACGCCTGGAACGTCATCCTCGTCCCAGCGGGCTGACCAGACGGGAGCGGGGGAGGCCACCCGGCGTGACCTCCCCCGAGCGGAGTCAGGCCTGAGCGTGCTGCGCGGCCAGTGACCCCAGGCCGTGCCACACCCCGGACATCACGAGGTCGGTGGCGTCCTGCGCGCTCACCTCGGGCCGGCCCAGGCGCCACACCGCGACGCGCTCGCAGGCGCCGACGACCAGCTCGGAGTACCCCCCGAGCAGCACGCTGGGCACGGCCGCGAGCCCCGGCACCTGCAGGAGAGTCTGTGCCACGACCTCGGACTGCTGGGTGCGGATGCTCTCGATGTCGCTGCCGGCGGAGGCGGCCACTGCTCCCTCCTGCTGGATGAGGGCGAAGGCCGAGGCGTGCTCGTCGATGAAGTCGAAGAATGCCCGGATGCCGCTCTCGAAGTAGCTCTCCAGGACGGCACCCTCCTCGAGGCCCTGCCAGGCCGCCACGGTGGCGTCGCGCAGCTGGGTGCGCGCCTTGTCGATGCACGCCGAGAGCAGGCCCTCCTTGGAGCCGAAGTACTCGTAGATGAGCGGTTTCGTGACGCCGACCCGCTCGGCGACCTCCTCCATGGTCGTGGCCTGGTACCCACGGTCGGCGAAGACCGCCTCGGCGACGGCCAGGATCTGCTCCTCGCGCTGCGCGCGGGGCATGCGGGTGCCGCGCGGGCTGGGTGAGGTGCCGGGTCGCTGCGGGGAGCGCGCGGTACCGGGGCTGCTGGCCACGGGGCGAACTCTACCTCTACCCCCGGTAACTTACCGGTGGTAAGTTGCTGCCCCATGAACGTCCCCCACCACCGGGTGGTCATCGTGGGCACCGGCTTCTCGGGGCTGGGCATGGCGATCCGCCTCGCCCAGCGCGGCGAGCGCGACTACGTGGTCCTCGAGAAGGCCGACGACGTGGGTGGCACCTGGCGGGACAACCGCTACCCCGGGTGCGCGTGCGACGTCCCCTCGCGGCTGTACTCCTTCTCCTTCGACCAGAAGCCGGACTGGACCCGCGACTTCGCCACGGCCGACGAGATCTGGGCCTACCTGCGCGACGTCGCCGACCGCCACGGGGTGCGCGAGCGGATCGAGTTCGGCGCGGACCTGACCAGCGCGGCATACAGCGAGCAGCACCGGCGCTGGGTGGTCGTCACCGCGGACGGGCGCCAGTGGACGGCCGATGCGCTCGTCCTCGGGGTCGGGGCCCTGCACGAGCCCAGGCTGCCCGACATCTGGGGACTGGACGACTTCGGCGGTCCCGTCTTCCATTCCGCGCGGTGGCCCGCGCAGGACGGGCTCGACGGCAAGCGGGTCGCGGTTGTCGGCACGGGTGCGAGCTCGGTCCAGATCGTTCCAGCCCTCGCCCCGCGCGCCGAGCGGATCACGGTCTTCCAGCGCACCCCCGCCTGGATCCTGCCCAAGCACGACAGGGTCTGGAGCCAGCGCCGCAAGCGGATGTTCGCCTCCTACCCGGCCCTCCAGCGGGCGGTGCGCTGGCGCACCTACTGGGAGCTCGAGGCCAGGGCGCCGGTCTTCACCCGCTT
>Ga0247818_10001242_pt1 | contig 16018 bp, 13 predicted proteins | sample 13C_Glucose_Day1_FD_192424 | JGI IMG/M metagenome (GOLD analysis project Ga0247818, IMG submission 192424) | Soil microbial communities from agricultural site in Penn Yan, New York, United States - 13C_Glucose_Day1 | ecosystem: Environmental > Terrestrial > Soil > Agricultural land | place...
GTCCAGAGCACCAGCAGTACCGCCGAGGCCACCGCCGAGAAGGCGAACCCGTCCGTGCCCGGTGCCGCCACCGCGTGCAGCGCGACCGCGTCCAGGACGGTCAGCACCAGGGCCAGCGTGGCCACCGCCTCCGCCGTCGAGGGCAGCCGCCGGCCGAGCAGCAAAGCAGGCACCACCAGCGCCCCGGCGGTCACCACCGCGAGCACCGCCGAACGGCCCGCGATCCCCATCTCGCCCCAGCTGAACAGGGTGAACGCGATCGCCGCCACCGTGAGCAGCAGCCCTCCGAGGACCAGCAGCACGTTCTGCGTGCCGTGCGCCGGCGCCGCCGGAGCGAACGGCCTTGCGGCAGGCGCCGGAGCGAACGGCGGGGTGCCGGGCGCCGGAGCGGACGGCGGAGCGCCGGGCGCCTGGGGCCACGGCGGTGAAACCGGCGTACGCAGCACACCGAGCAGCCAGGCACGACGGTTGAGCAACTGGACCCGGCGGGCATCCAGCCAGACCAGTTCACGGTCGAGGAGCGCCAGTTCCTCTGCGGGCGGCGGCACATGTTCCATGAACGGGAGTGTGGCGGCGACCACATGCGCGTACATGCGTTCTCCTACTCAGTTCCGCGTCTGAGTAGGCACCCGGGCGCAGACTGGAGCCATGGACTGGAACCACTACCGCTTCACGAGCGTGTGGGAGATGCCCGCCCCGCCCGACGCCGTGTACGCGGCCCTCGAACGCCCAGAGGACTATCCGCGCTGGTGGCCCCAGGTCCGTGAGGTCAGCCGGATCGACGACGCCACCGCCAGGGCACGCTTCCGCTCCTCGCTGCCCTACGAACTCGTCCTGACGCTGCGGCAGCGCCACAGCGACCCCGTGACGCGGACCCTGGAGGCGGAGATGAGCGGTGATCTCGACGGCTGGGCGCGCTGGACCGTCGCGCCCCACGAGGACGGCAGCCGGATCGTGTACGAGCAGGAGGCCGTCGTGCGCAGGGCGCTGCTGCGCAGGTTCGCCGTCCCCGGACGGCTCTTCTTCCGGGCCAACCACGCGCTGATGATGCGCGCCGGACGCCGCGGACTGAGGGCGTGGCTGGGAACGGTTTGAACGGAGACCGCCGAGCCCTGTATGGTTCAACCCGTTCCCGGGCGATTAGCTCAGTGGGAGAGCGCTTCGTTCACACCGAAGAGGTCACTGGTTCGAAACCAGTATCGCCCACCCGGGAAAAGCCGGTCCGTCGCATGCCGACGGACCGGCTTTCGCGTACCCGGCCCGGATCACGCCGCCGCGGGCAGCTCCGGGCGCAGCGGCCACGCCGGGTCGACCACCTCCGGTGTTCCGCTCTTCTCGAACCAGGCCTGCAGTCCGCGCGCCTGCGCCGCGTGCCACACCGCCTGGAGCGAGTGGACCTCCGCCGGCGACAGCCGCTCCAGCCGGGCGGAGAACCGCCGCCCCACCGCGCGCACCAGCTCCAGCGACGCCGCCGCGTCCGCCGCCGCGTCGTGGGCGCCGTCCAGCGTCACCCCGTACAGCTCGCACAGGTCCGTCAGCGTGCGGCGGCCCTTGCGGTAGCGGTCCAGATGCTTGTCCAGGACCCGCGGATCCAGCACGCACAGCGGCTTGTTCCGCAGGTACCCCGCCAGCGAGGACGCCCGGTGCCGCCTCAGCTCCCGGTCCAGCAGGGTCAGATCGAACGGAGCGTTCATCACGACCAGCGGCCGCCCCGTCGCGCACTGCTCGGCCAGCGCCCGGCCTATCTCCTCGACCACCGGAGCCGGCCACCGGCCGTTGCGCTGCAGATGGTCGTCGGTCAGACCGTGGATCTCGGTGGCGCCGGGCGGCACCGGAATCCCCGGATTGACCAGCCAGCGGGTGACGCGGAGCCGTCCGCCCGCCATGTCCTGGAGGACGAGAGCGGCCGAAACGATCCGGTCCTCCTCGACGTCCACGCCTGTCGTCTCGGTGTCAAAAGCCGCCAGCGGCCCCTCGAACCAATGCATCATCCCCGAACTCCTCGCGCCTGCACGGCAGATGACGGGATTCCTCTGCCCGGTCCGGTGATACCCGCGCCTTATGCCTGATACGCCGTTTACGGGCCCTCTCCTGCGGTGACAACACAATTGACGGGCACGGAAGTTGACCAGCCCGGCAGCGGAGACCGGGCGACCGGTCGGCACAGCCCGGAAGGCACGGAGCCATGGCGCTCGCGCAGCCGAACCCAGGGAGTCCCGCCCGCACCGAGGACCACGGGGGAAAGCCGCCGCCGCAGCGGAACGCACCACCGCTGCGCGGCACACTCGCCACCACCGCCTGCATGGAGACCCTCCAGGTGGGCTACCTCCACGCCGTGGCAGCGGCGGCGGGCTGCTCGCTCTCGCAGCCCTTCCCCGACAACGGCATCGACTGGCACGTCAGCCACGGCGCCCCCGACCACACCGTCGACGACGAAGTGACCGTCAAGGTGCAGCTCAAATGCACCTACCAGATCCCCGCGCACCCGCCCGGCGCCGCGTTCTCCTTCACCCTCGACAACGCCCATCTGGTGAAGCTGGCCCGCACACCGGTCTCGGTGCACAAGATCCTGGTCGTGATGCTCGTGCCGCGCAGCCAGGACGACTGGCTGCGGGCCGGACACGACCGGCTCGACCTGCGGCACTGCTGTTACTGGACGAATCTGGCCGGCCACCCCGTCACGGGCCGGTACCGGACCACCGTGCGGATCCCGACCTCGCGGATCTTCGACGACCGCGCGCTCTGCGACATCATGGCCCGGGTCGGGGCGGGAGGGAGACCCTGATGCACCGCTCGACGGACGAGCCCACCGGAGGAACGGTCCCGGCGGGAACACGCGCACACCCGTACGCCGGGGAACCCGGGCCCGGCCAGGTCCCGGACCCGGCGCGTGTCGACCCAGCCGTCCTGTCCGCGCTGCTGCGCAGGCACGGCTGGAACCGGCGCGGAGGCGCCCAGGGCCGGTACAGCCGCTGGGTCCCGCCCGGCTCCGCCGCCCCCGGCACCAGCCTGCTCGTGCCGGACACCACCGCCTTCCCCGACAGCGAGGACCTGCTCGCCGAGGCCCTCACCGCCCTCGCCCGCAGCGCCGCCCCCTCGGCCCGCGAGATCATCGTGGCGCTCACCGTGCCCAGTGACGAGATCCGCTGGTGGCGGCACGTGCCCGAGGAACCCGTCGGCGCGGCCGACTGGACCGGCACCGACCAGCTGCGCACGGCGGCCCGGCAGATCCTCCTGGCCGGAGCCCTCTCCCTGCGGGGCCGGGCGGGCTACCACGGCGCACGGCACAGCAGGAAGGCCCGCGCGGCACTCGACGGAACCCTGGTGGGGCCGGTGTCATCGGGCCGCGGTCTCACCGCGTTCGTCCCCGTCGCGGAGGGGCGGGCCGTCGCCGTGCAGCTCTACGCGGCGCTCAACGCCACCCGCGAGGCCGTCGACTACCAGCGCGCCACCGGCGGCATGGACGCCTTCGACGCCGCCGTGGCCGCGGGAGTCAGCCGGGAGCTCACCGAGGCGCTCGTCGCCCTGGTCCGGGGCGCGGAGGGCGCCAGGATCACGCTGGCCTGGGCGCCGGCGGCGGGAACCCCCCGAGGGTGCCCGGCGCGCCCCGAGCCCGTGGAGTTCTCACCGGGCGACCTGCCCGCCCTCCGTCTCGCCGGGGTGCGCTATCTCCAGGACGAGCCCTCCGTCCCCGTACGGATCACCGGGGCCGTCGTCCGGCTGCGCCGCTCCGCACCGCGCGGCCCCGGCGTCGTACGCCTGCGGGTGCTGGCCGGGGCGGAGGTCGCGCACGTACGGATCGAGCTCGACGAGGAGGCCTACCGGATAGCGGGCCACGCCCACCTCGTCGGGCTGCCGCTGCGGGTGGAGGGGAGGCTGGAGAACCGGGGCGGCTTCCGGCGGCTCACCGGCGCCTCCCAGGTCGCCCCCGTCCAGGTGGACGAGGCGGAGCGTGACCGGCTGATGAAGTCGCTCCACGAGAACGTCGATTTCTTCGAGGAAGCGTGCACGGGGGACGAGGAGTAGGCGGCCCCGGTATCCCTTTCGCGTCGAGGCCCCCCGGCTCGGTACGATTCCTCTTGCGCGCGCAAGAGGAAAGCGACGCACCCCCTCAGTCAGGAGAGACCGGTGTCAGACGTCCGTGTGATCATCCAACGCGATTCCGAGCGGGAAGAGCACGTGGTGACGACGGGCACGACGGCCGCCGAGCTCTTCCCCGGGCAGCGCACCGTCGTCGCCGCGCGGGTCGAGGGCGAGCTGCGGGACCTCGCGTACGAGCTCAGGGACGGCGAGGTCGTCGAGCCCGTCGAGATCTCGTCCGAGGACGGCCTGAACATCCTGCGGCACTCCACCGCGCACGTCATGGCGCAGGCGGTGCAGGAGCTCTTCCCCGAGGCCAAGCTGGGCATCGGCCCGCCGGTCAAGGACGGTTTCTACTACGACTTCGACGTCGAGAAGCCGTTCACGCCCGAGGATCTCAAGGCCATCGAGAAGAAGATGCAGGAGATCCAGAAGCGGGGCCAGAAGTTCTCCCGCCGCGTCGTCACCGACGAGGCGGCCCGCGAGGAGCTCGCCGACGAGCCGTACAAGCTGGAGCTCATCGGCATCAAGGGCTCCGCCTCCACGGACGACGGCGCGGACGTCGAGGTGGGCGGCGGCGAGCTGACCATCTACGACAACCTCGACGCCAAGACCGGCGACCTGTGCTGGAAGGACCTCTGCCGGGGTCCGCACCTGCCCACGACCCGCTTCATCCCGGCCTTCAAGCTGATGCGCAACGCCGCGGCCTACTGGCGGGGCAGCGAGAAGAACCCGATGCTCCAGCGCATCTACGGCACCGCATGGCCCACCAAGGACGAGCTCAAGGCGCACCTGGAGTTCCTGGAGGAGGCCGCCAAGCGCGACCACCGCCGCCTCGGCAACGAGCTGGACCTCTTCTCCTTCCCCGACGAGATCGGCCCCGGTCTCGCCGTCTTCCACCCCAAGGGCGGCATCATCCGCCGGGCCATGGAGGACTACTCGCGGCGCCGCCACGAGGAGGAGGGCTACGAGTTCGTCTACAGCCCCCACGCGACCAAGGGCAAGCTCTTCGAGAAGTCCGGCCACCTGGACTGGTACGCCGACGGCATGTACCCGCCCATGCAGCTCGACGACGGGGTGGACTACTACCTCAAGCCGATGAACTGCCCCATGCACAACCTGATCTTCGACGCGCGCGGCCGCTCCTACCGCGAACTGCCGCTGCGTCTCTTCGAGTTCGGCACGGTGTACCGGTACGAGAAGTCGGGTGTGGTGCACGGACTGACCCGCTCGCGCGGCTTCACCCAGGACGACGCGCACATCTACTGCACCAAGGAGCAGATGGCGGAGGAGCTCGACCGTACGCTCACCTTCGTCCTGAACCTGCTCCGCGACTACGGTCTGACCGACTTCTACCTGGAGCTCTCCACCAAGGACCCGGAGAAGTTCGTCGGCTCGGACGAGGTCTGGGAGGAGGCCACCGAGACGCTGCGTCAGGTCGCGGAGAAGCAGGGCCTCCCGCTCGTCCCCGACCCGGGCGGCGCCGCCTTCTACGGGCCGAAGATCTCGGTGCAGTGCAAGGACGCCATCGGCCGGACCTGGCAGATGTCGACCGTGCAGCTCGACTTCAACCTGCCCGAGCGCTTCGACCTGGAGTACACCGGCCCGGACGGCACCAAGCAGCGCCCGGTCATGATCCACCGTGCGCTGTTCGGATCCATCGAGCGCTTCTTCGCGGTGCTGCTGGAGCACTACGCGGGCGCCTTCCCGGTCTGGCTGGCCCCGGTCCAGGCGGTCGGCATCCCGATCGGCGACACCCACATCCCGTACCTCCAGGAGTTCGCCGCCGAGGCGCGCAAGAAGGGGCTGCGGGTCGAGGTGGACGCCTCGTCGGACCGGATGCAGAAGAAGATCCGCAACCACCAGAAGGCCAAGGTCCCCTTCATGGTCATCGTCGGCGACGAGGACATGAACGCGGGCACGGTGTCCTTCCGCTACCGCGACGGCTCGCAGGAGAACGGCATCGCCCGTGACGAGGCGATCGCCAAGCTCGCCGACGTGGTGGAGCGCCGCGTCCAGGTGTGATCTCCGCCTGACCCGAAGCCCCCGGAGGAGCTACGCGCCCTCCGGGGGCTTCTTGTCGTCCTCCCGCCTGAACACCTCCACGAGCCACGACGAGAACGACCCCGTCACGGCCCCCAGCAGCGCCAGCCCGCAGGCCATCAGGAACGCGGCGATCACCCGGCCGCCGGCCGTCACGGGCACCGCGTCGCCGTAGCCCACCGTCGTGAGCGTCGCGCACGCCCACCACAACGAGTCCCCGAACGTGCGGATCGTCGAATCCCGCACCCCCTGCTCCTGGTGGTAGACGGCGAGGGAGGCGGAGAAGCCCAGGAGCACGGCGCTGAGGCCCGCGTAACTCATCACCCGGGCGTACAGGCTCAGCCGGGCCTTGCCCGTGCGGTGCCGGACCGCCGTGTAGACCTTGACCAGGCGCAGCGGGCGCAGCAGCGGCAGCAGGAGGACCACCGTGTCCAGCCAGTGCGTGTGGACGAAGCGCCCGCCCAGGCCGCTGAGCCGGAGCCGTACGCCGTAGTCGACGGCGAAGAGCAGCCAGGTCGCGGCCACCAGGGCGAGGGCGATGTCGCGCCACGGCTGGGCGCCGATCGGGGCGAGGACGCGTACCGCGTAACCGACGAGGAAGACCAGGGCCGCGGCGAAGAGGGGCACCTCGGTGCGCTGCTCCCACGCCGCGAGCCGGTCGGGGGCGGGGGCTGGGGTGCGGTCGCTCATGGCGCCAGCATCGCGGTGCGCCCACGGGGACCGCCCCGGCGACACGCGCGCCGGGAGTGACGCAATATGCTGGCCGGCATGACGAGTGAGCCGGAGCAGCAGTTCGGAGTGGGGACGCCCGACGCGTTCCAGCGCCTGTGGACGCCCCACCGGATGGCCTACATCCAGGGTGAGAGCAAGCCGAGCGGCCCGGGAGCCGGGGACGGGTGTCCGTTCTGCGAGATTCCGTCGAAGTCGGACGAGGACGGTCTGGTCATCGCGCGCGGTGAGAAGGTCTACGCGGTGCTGAACCTGTACCCGTACAACGGCGGGCACCTGATGGTGGTGCCCTACCGTCACGTGGCCGACTACACGGAGCTGGAAGGCGCGGAGACGGCCGAGCTGGCCGACTTCACCAAGCGGGCCATGGTCGCGCTGCGGGCCGCCTCGGGGGCGCACGGCTTCAACATCGGGATGAACCAGGGGGCCGAGGCCGGGGCCGGTATCGCCGCGCACCTCCACCAGCACGTGGTGCCCCGCTGGGGCGGGGACACCAACTTCATGCCGGTCGTCGGTCACACGAAGGTGCTCCCGCAGCTGCTGGGCGACACCCGGACGATGCTGGCCGGCGTCTGGCCGGCCGAGCTGCCGTCCGTCTGACCCGGTCGCACCCGCCCCGGGCCGAGGTCACGCGTCGTAGACGTCGGCCTTGCGCGGGGCGGGGTCCTGGACCAGGCCGCTGAGGATCATGGAGCGGTTGTCGAAGCGCTCGGTGTCGACGCCGTGCTCCTTCAGGACCCGCATCGTCGCCGCGTGGACGACGCGCAGGACCGGGGTGGCCGTCCGCATGGCGTCGTCGGCCATGAAGCGGTGGCCCCACGGCTTGGCCGCCCAGGCGTGGCGCAGGCCGAACGGCTCGGGCAGGACGATCTTGCCGCCCAGGTAGTCGAGCAGCGGCGGGTACCAGGTGAAGGGGGCGCGCAGGGCGAGCCTGACGACCTCGCTCGCCGTGACGAGGGGGAGGGAGATCTTGCGGGTCTCCCAGAACCTGACCGCCTTCTTGACCGTCTTGGTCGGTGCCTCGGGCTTGGTGAGGAACAGGCCGTGGACGGGGCCCAGCGCGTGCCCGGTGACCTCGATACGGAGGGTCTCGTGGAGCACGGTGACGCTGATCAGCATCGTGATCACCAGCTGGCCGTCCCAGAGGGTGAACTGGACACCCAGGTAGTGCCGGTCGCCGCTGCCGAACTGCTGGTGGTTGCAGATGCGCTGTATCTCGTGGGGCTTCACCTGGAAGGTGGCGACGTCCTCGCCCTCGGGGCGGGAGACGGAGTCGGCGTTCTCACCGACGGGGGAGACGATCCAGTGCTTCACGGACGGCGTGGGGAACCCGCCGGTGTTCAGCGGACCGCGCTCCAGCATCTTCAGCTGGTCGTGCACGGCGCGTACGACGTCCCAGCTGCGGAACTGGTGGATCTCCCTGGTGGGGTCCTCCGGGGTGAGTTCCTCGGCGAGCTGCCAGCTGCCCCAGCGTGTGCCCATGCCGAGGATGCCCTTGGGGCCCGCGTAGAAGACGGAGTTGGACTGCTGCTCCGCCGACAGCTTCTCCAGGCCCTGGCGCAGCGCCTCGCGAGCGGTCTCGTTGGGGTTCTTCGGCACGGCTTCGGGGATCTTCGCGCTGACCCCCGCGCCGGTGAGGAGCCCTTCCCAGCGGCCTCGCAGGTCCCTGGTCGAGGCCTCCGCGATCCGCTTGGCGAGCAGCCAGCCGATCAGCGGCGCGACGGCGGCGGCGCGCAGGTAGAGCGCCAGGAAGCCGGTGAGCGGCATGGCGATCAGGAAGAACGCGGCGGCGCCGCCGAGGACGACGAGCAGCACACCGCCCAGTGCCTGGAAGAACTTGTCCTTGGACTTGGCGAGGGAGTCCCGCAGCCGGAAGGCGAGGACCCACAGGAGCATGCCGGGCAGGAAGACGAAGCCGCAGACGGCCGTGATCAGGGTCAGCTTGGTGTCACGTGCCTTGCGCAGCCGGGTGGCGGACAGGCAGTGCTCGACGACGGTCTGCGGGTCGGTGCCGAAGGACTGGATGAGCGCGGCGCGACCGCCGCCGAGCATCCGCTCCTGCACGGCCCGGGAGAATGCCTCGCCCAGATTCGGCTTGAAGTAGTCGGACTTGAACAGCGTGGACGAGCCCGGTTTCACCTCGGACTTGTGCCACTCGCTGTTGGCCTTGAGGATCTCCGACACGTCGCTGTCGCGGTACGCGGCGGAGGCGAGGGCGTTGGTCGCCACCGCCTGTCCGCCTGAACCCTGGAGCGGGATCTGCGCTCCGGGAGAGAAATCGAATCCGTCGTTGGCCACTGTCGCCCCCACTCGCCCGCACGGCCTGCTCCTGCGGCTGTTCCCAACTACCGTACGTCGCACACCTTCTGAGCTGGGACCACAGCGTATCGTCCGGGCCCGCCGCCCGCCCGGACGACGCGGCCGGGAGGGACGGGAGGCGCCATATCCGGTCAGCTAGCTGACATTTGCGGTGTTTTCCTGTGTTTTACGGAGGCGCTCAGCCAGGGGCGGCGGCATGGGTTCGTGCCGGGCGTACGCCCGGTCGAACCGTCCTGTGCCGTGCGTCAGGGAGCGGAGGTCCACGGTGTACCTGCCGATCTCGATCTCGGGGACCTCGGCGCGGACAAGAGTGCGGTCCCCGGTCTCCTGTTCCGTGCCGACGAGCCGGCCGCGCCGGCCCGCGAGGTCGCTCATGACGGTTCCCACGTAGTCGTCGGGAACCAGCACGGCCACTTCGTCGACGGGTTCCAGGAGCTGGACCTGGGTGTCGGCGGCTGCTTCCCGCAGCGCCAGGGCGCCCGCGGTCTGGAAGGCGGCGTCGGAGGAGTCCACCGAGTGCGACTTCCCGTCGAGCAGTGTCACGCGCACGTCCACGAGAGGGTGCCCGGCCGCGACCCCACGGGCCGCCTGGGCGCGTACGCCCTTCTCGACGGAGGCGATGAACTGGCGCGGCACCGAGCCGCCGACCACCTTGTCGACGAACTCGACGCCCGCGCCGGGCGGCAGCGGTTCCACCTCGATCTCGCAGACGGCGTACTGGCCGTGCCCACCGGACTGCTTGACGTGCCGGCCGCGCCCCACGGCCCGCGAGGCGAAGGTCTCGCGCAGCGGGACGCGGTGGGGCTCTGCGTCGACCTGGACCCCGTACCTGCTGCGCAGCCTTTCGAGCGCCACGTCCGTGTGGGCCTCGCCCATGCACCACAGGACGACCTGGTGGGTGTCCTGGTTCTGTTCGAGTCGCATGGTGGGGTCCTCGGCGACCAGACGCGCCAGGCCCTGGGAGAGCTTGTCCTCGTCGGCCTTGCTGTGGGCGCGCACCGCCAGCGGCAGCAGCGGGTCGGGCAGGCTCCAGGGTTCGACCAGCAGCGGTTCCCCGGTGCCCGAGAGGGTGTCGCCGGTCTCGGCCCCGCCGAGCTTGGACACACAGGCCAGGTCCCCCGCGATGCAGCTGTCCAGGGGGCGCTGCTGTCTGCCGAACGGTGCCGAGAGCGCCCCGACGCGCACGTCGGACTCGTGGCGGGGGCCCGACCCGCCTTCCGGTGCGGTGAGGCCGTGGCCGCACACGTGCACGGTCTCGTCCGGACGCAGCGTCCCGGAGAAGACGCGGACCAGGGAGACCCTGCCGACGTAGGGGTCCGAAGCGGTCTTCACGACCTCGGCGACCAGCGGCCCCCCGGGGTCGCAGACCGGGGCGGGCCGAGGGGAGCCTTCCGGCGTGGAGACGGCCGGAAGCGTGCGCTCCACGGGGGAGGGGAAGCCGGCGCGGATCAGGTCGAGGAGTTCCACGGTGCCGACGCCATGGCCCGCGCCCTCGGCCGCCGGGGCCGCGGTGAGCACCGGATGGAAGGAGCCGCGTGCCACCGCGCGTTCGAGATCGCGCATGAGGGTCGCGACGTCGATCTCCTCGCCGCCGAGGTAGCGGTCCATCAGTGTCTCGTCCTCGCTCTCGGCGATGATCCCCTCGATGAGCCGGTCGCGGGCCTCCTGGAGCGGCCCCTCCTGGTCGCCCGAGGGCGGCAGCTGACGTCGTTCCCCGGTGGAGTAGTCGAAGACCCGCCGGGTGAGGAGTCCGGTGAGCCCGGTGAGCTGGGCATGCCCGTCGGGGCCCTCAGGGCCTTGTACCGGCAGATGGAGGGGCAGCACGGCGTCCGGGTCGTCGTGCCCGAAGATCCGCCCGCAGACCCGGGTCATCTCCTCGAAGGACGTGCGCGCGGTGTCCAGGTGCGTGACGACGATCGCGCGCGGCATCCCGACGGCCGCGCACTCCTCCCAGACCGCGCGGGTGGTGCCGGCCACGGCGTCGGCCTCCTGGGCGGCCGAGACGACGAAGAGGGCCGCGTCCGCCGCGCGCAGACCGGCCCTGAGCTCCCCGACGAAGTCCGCGTAGCCGGGGGTGTCCAGAAGGTTGATCTTGTGGCCCTCCCATTCGACGGGGACCAGCGAGAGCTGCACGGAGCGCCGGCGGCGCTGTTCGATCTCGTCGTAGTCGGAGACGGTGGCGCCGTCCTCGACCCGGCCCGCCCGGTTGAGTGCCCCGGCCGTCAGCGCGAGTGCCTCGACCAGAGTGGTCTTGCCCGAGCCGCTGTGGCCGACCAGCACCACGTTCCGTACGGAAGCGGGCCCGTCGGCCGTCGTCGCCCTGCCGGCGGCCCCGGTGTGTGTATGAGTCCTGTCGCCCATGATGCGTGCCTCCCGATCGGTGGCAGTGCCGCGAGTACTGGGGGATGGATGCACGGGCGAGGGGAGCCGTGGCGGCGGCCTCGGCGACGCCCGCGGTCTTCCGAGCTTTTCACCCGTACCGTGCGCCGTCCATCCGTCGTGCACGGCGGCACGTGACTTCCGGGACATCCGGCGGGACGGGGTGCCCCGCCGATGCGCGGCGCGGCTCGTGACTACGATGGGCCAGCCGGTGGCCGAAGGGGCCGCGCGGCCCACCGAACCTCGGGAAGGCCATGCTGAACAAGTACGCGCGTGCATTTTTTACGCGTGTCCTCACACCGTTCGCCGCTCTGCTGCTCCGCCTCGGGGTCAGCCCCGACGCGGTCACCCTCGTCGGTACGGCCGGAGTGATGGCAGGTGCGCTGGTCTTCTTCCCCATGGGGGAGTTCTTCTGGGGCACCATCGTGATCACGGTCTTCGTCTTCTCGGACCTGGTCGACGGCAACATGGCCCGGCAGGCCGGGATCTCCAGCCGGTGGGGGGCGTTCCTCGACTCCACGCTCGACCGGGTCGCGGACGGGGCGATCTTCGCCGGTTTCGCCCTCTGGTACGCGGGGGGCGGCGACGACAACGTGCTCTGCGCGGTCGCGATCTTCTGTCTGGCCAGCGGCCAGGTCGTCTCGTACACGAAGGCGCGCGGTGAGTCGATCGGCCTGCCCGTCGCGGTGAACGGCCTGGTGGAGCGCGCCGAGCGACTGGTGATCTCCCTGGTGGCCGCCGGTCTCGCGGGACTGCACGGCTTCGGGGTACCCGGCATCCAGGTCCTGCTGCCGATCGCGCTGTGGATCGTCGCGGTGGGCAGCCTGGTGACGCTGGTCCAGCGCGTGGTGACCGTCCGCAGGGAGTCGGCCGAGGCCGACGCCGCCGCGGCGGCCGTCCAGGGCGGGAGCGAGTCCGCACAGTGAGCGGCACCCGAACCGACCTGAAGGAACGCCTGACGGACGGGCTCTACGGCCTCGGCTGGGGCGCGGTCAAGAAGCTCCCCGAGCCCGCCGCGGCCGCGCTCTTCCGTACCCTCGCCGACCAGGTGTGGAAGCGGCGGGGCAAGTCCGTGCTGCGCCTGGAGTCGAACCTCGCCCGGGTGGTGCCCGACGCGGACGCCGCCCGGCTCGCCGAGCTGTCGAAGGCCGGCATGCGCTCGTACATGCGCTACTGGATGGAGTCCTTCCGGCTCCCGACCTGGAGCCCGGAGCGCATCGCGGCGTCCATCGACGTCCGGGACGTCCACCGGCTCACGGAGGGCCTGGACGCGGGCCAGGGGGTCGTCCTCGCGCTGCCGCACCTCGGCAACTGGGACCTGGCGGGCGCGTGGGTCACCACGGACCTCAAGGTGCCGTTCACCACGGTCGCCGAGCGGCTGAAGCCCGAGACCCTCTACGACCGCTTCGTGGCCTACCGCCAGGGCCTCGGCATGGAGGTCCTGCCGCACAGCGGAGGGGCCGCGTTCGGCACCCTGGCGCGACGGCTGCGCGCGGGCGGGCTGGTCTGCCTCGTCGCCGACCGTGACCTGTCGGCCTCCGGCGTCGAGGTGGACTTCTTCGGGGACACCGCGCGCATGCCCGCCGGTCCGGCCCTGCTGGCCCAGCAGACCGGCGCGCTGCTGCTGCCCGTGACCCTCTGGTACGACGGCACGCCCGTCATGGGGGCGCGGGTCCACCCGCCCGTCCCCGTACCGGAGTCAGGCAGCCGTGCCGAGAAGACGTCCTCCATGACACAGGCGCTGGCCGACGCCTTCGCCACCGGGATCGCCGAGCATCCGGAGGACTGGCACATGCTGCAGCGGCTCTGGGTCTCCGATCTGGACCCCCAGGGGGAAGCGCCGTGAAGATCGGCATCGTCTGCCCGTACTCCTGGGACGTTCCGGGCGGGGTGCAGTTCCACATCCGCGACCTGGCCGAGCACCTGATCCGTCTCGGTCACGAGGTCTCCGTGCTCGCGCCCGCCGACGACGAGACGCCGCTGCCGCCGTACGTCGTGTCCGCGGGCCGGGCCGTGCCCGTGCCCTACAACGGCTCGGTCGCCCGGCTCAACTTCGGCTTCCTGTCCGCCGCGCGCGTCCGGCGCTGGCTGAACGAGGGCACCTTCGACGTCATCCACATCCACGAGCCGACCTCGCCCTCACTGGGCCTGCTCGCCTGCTGGGCGGCCCAGGGGCCGATCGTGGCCACGTTCCACACGTCCAACCCGCGCTCCCGGGCCATGATCGCGGCGTACCCGATCCTCCAGCCCGCGCTGGAGAAGATCAGTGCGCGCATCGCGGTCAGCGAGTACGCGCGGCGGACCCTGGTCGAGCACCTCGGCGGGGACGCCGTGGTCATCCCCAACGGCGTCGACGTGGACTTCTTCGCCCGCGCGGAGCCGAAGGCCGAATGGCAGGGCGGCACGCTCGGCTTCATAGGGCGCATCGACGAGCCCCGCAAGGGGCTGCCCGTCCTGATGAAGGCGCTCCCCGCGATCCTCGCCGCCCGCCCGGACACCAGGCTGCTGGTCGCGGGGCGCGGTGACGAGGAGGAGGCCGTCGCCTCGCTGCCCGAGGAGATGCGCTCGCGCGTCGAGTTCCTCGGGATGGTGAGCGACGAGGACAAGGCGCGGCTGCTGCGCAGCGTGGACGTGTACGTCGCGCCCAACACCGGCGGCGAGAGCTTCGGGATCATCCTGGTCGAGGCGCTGTCGGCGAGCGCCGCGGTGCTCGCCAGCGATCTGGACGCCTTCGCGCAGGTGCTCGACCAGGGCTCCGCCGGCGACCTGTTCGCCAACGAGGACGCGGACGCGCTGGCCGAGGCCGCGATCCGGCTGCTCGGCGACGAGGACCGGCGCGCGGGGCTCCGCGAGCGGGGCAGCGCGCACGTGCGCCGTTTCGACTGGACGACGGTCGGCGCGGACATCCTGGCGGTGTACGAGACGGTGACCGACGGGGCCGCCGCCGTCGACACCGACGAACGCACGGGTCTGCGCGCCCGCTTCGGCCTCGCCAGGGACTGAGCGGGACAGGGCCCCGCCCCGGGGCCGTACCGGCGGAACCGGGCGGGGCGTGCCGACGGTAGCCTTTGCGCCCGTGATCGAAACCCTCATCTGGATCGTCGTCGCGCTCCTCGCGATCGGCCTGTACCTCAGCTGGACCGCCGGGCGGCTCGACCGGCTCCACGCCCGCATCGACGCGGCCCGCGCGGCGCTGGACGCCCAGCTGCTGCGCCGTGCGTCGGTCACCCAGGAACTGGCCACCTCCGGTGTCCTGGACCCCGCGGCGTCCATCGTGCTCTACGAGGCGGCGCACGCGGCGCGGCAGGCCGAGGAGGAGCAGCGCGAGGTCGCCGAGAGCGAGCTGACCACCGCCCTGCGCGCCGTGTTCGGCGAGACCGCGCAGGTCGACGCGGTGAAGGAGGTGCCCGGCGGCGAGGACGCGGCGAGGGAGCTGGCCGCCGCCGTGCGCCGCGTACCGATGGCACGCCGCTTCCACAACGACGCGGTGCGCGCGGCCCGCGCGCTGCGCAGGCACCGGACCGTTCGGCTGTTCCGGCTCGCGGGCCACGCCCCGTTCCCTCTCGCGTTCGAGATGGACGACGAGCCGCCCGTCGCCCTGGCCGACCGTCCCGGCAGCTGAGGGAGGAAACGGCGGGCAAGGGGCCTGGCGGCGGCCGTCGCGGCAGCCGAAACGAAGGGGTGCCGGAGCCGGCGGCGGGAGAACGATCCACAGGGTCCTCATTGGCCCTTGCTGTGGACTGCTTCCGGAGCGTTTGCTCGGGGCTGCAGTATTCAGCTCTTCCACCCCAGTGAGGTCGATCCGTGTCCACGCTTCCCAGCACCCCGCAGTCCACCGAGACCCCGGCCACCGGCACCGCCCGCGTCAAGCGCGGCATGGCCGAGCAGCTCAAGGGCGGCGTGATCATGGACGTCGTCAACGCCGAGCAGGCGAAGATCGCCGAGGACGCGGGCGCCGTGGCGGTCATGGCCCTGGAGCGGGTCCCGGCCGACATCCGCAAGGACGGCGGCGTGGCCCGGATGTCGGACCCCAACATGATCGAGGAGATCATCGAGGCCGTCTCCATCCCCGTGATGGCCAAGTCCCGCATCGGCCACTTCGTCGAGGCCCAGGTGCTGCAGTCCCTCGGCGTCGACTACATCGACGAGTCCGAGGTCCTCACCCCGGCCGACGAGGTCAACCACAGCGACAAGTTCGCCTTCACCACCCCCTTCGTCTGCGGCGCCACCAACCTGGGCGAGGCCCTGCGCCGTATCGCCGAGGGCGCGGCCATGATCCGCTCGAAGGGCGAGGCGGGTACCGGCAACGTCGTCGAGGCGGTCCGTCACCTGCGTCAGATCAAGAACGAGATCGCCCGGCTGCGCGGCTACGACAACAACGAGCTGTACGCCGCCGCCAAGGAGCTGCGCGCCCCGTACGAGCTGGTCAAGGAGGTCTCCGAGCTCGGCCGGCTGCCCGTCGTGCTGT
>Ga0247818_10001244_pt1 | contig 16011 bp, 13 predicted proteins | sample 13C_Glucose_Day1_FD_192424 | JGI IMG/M metagenome (GOLD analysis project Ga0247818, IMG submission 192424) | Soil microbial communities from agricultural site in Penn Yan, New York, United States - 13C_Glucose_Day1 | ecosystem: Environmental > Terrestrial > Soil > Agricultural land | place...
GCACCATGCAGCCGCCGCGATGATGGTCGGATCGGTGATGGACAACGACACCGCCGCCGCCGGAGTGGGGGTGGGAGGCGGAATCGTGCTGGCGGGCCTGGGCGAGCGTGCTGCCGGGTCCGGAAATGGCCACCCGGGGCTGGCCGCTGCCGGCACCGGTCGCGTTGCACAGTCGTGTCCAGACTAGCGTTCCGTGCCGGATTCCGCCGGGACAGGGCACTTGGACCCCTGGCAGCCGGTCAGAGGCGTGCGCGTAACCGCCGCCACACCGCCGGGGCCAGCACGACGGCGATGCCGACGGCGGCTCCGATGAGGGTATCGAAGATCCGGTCCCGCAGCAGGATGACCGGCGCCGTGGGAACCACCAGCAGGGTCGAGATCAGGGCCAGCGGCGCAACGAAGACCTGGGCCAGGAGGTATTGGCGGGCGATGAACATTTCCGCGCCGAACTGGCAGGCGGCGATGATGAGGACGGTCTGCCATGGGTTCGGCTGGAGGAGCAGGATCCCCGCGAGGAGTACGAGCCCGAGAGCCGTGCCCATGATTCTTTGCAGCCCGCGGCTGATCCGGTGCCGGGTGGTGTGGCCCACCAGCGGCACGACGGCGGCCACCATCGCCCAGTAGTTGTGGCCGAAGCCCAGCTGTTGTCCAACGAGCGTTGCCAGGGTTCCGGCCAGGCCTGCAGCCACCAAGTAGCCGATACTTTCGAGCAGGGCCGTCCGCTTTTCGGCCTCTGTGAGTGGTGCTGGGGCAGGACGGACCCACGGTGTCCGGCGGCTCCGGACCAGGCGGGAGGACATGCCGACCAGCAGGGAGAAGACGACAGTCGCCACGGCCACGAGCATGCCCTGCCACAGCGGCGGCTGGTTCGGGACGGACGCGATCGCGGCGAAGGCAAAGATGTGGAACAACGAGCCGGCGGGGCGGAGCCGCCACCAGGCGACGACCAGCGAACAGCCTCCGGCCACCAGGGTTGTCGCCACGACCTGGAGCCAGATGGTCCCCGCGGCCGGGAGCGCGAAAGCGACCCCGGCCCGGGCCGTCAGGGCCGCGAGCAACATCACCGCCACCATCAGCGCCCCTGCGCGGACTTGAAGGCCGAAGCGCCTGGCGTGCGGCTCGTTGCGGCCGTAGATCCCGGTGAAGGCCCCGAAGGAGGCGAAGATGGCCAGGTCCAGGCGGTCCAGCATGACAAGCGTGATCAGCGGGACAAAAACGCTGATGGCGCAACGGAGGGCGACCTGGTGGTCCTTGTTGCCGGGAGCAATGGTGAACATCTCGGCAAGCATCTTCACAGGTGGTGGCGCCCTTCTTTGCGGTCGGAGTATGACGACGGCGGCGCTGGCATCCAGGCCCCGATTTTACGCCGGAAGGGGGCGGACCGGGCATCTCCAACCATTCAGTGGAACCGGACCGGGCCGGGAGGCATCGGCAGAAGTGATAGCGTCTAGCGGTTGATTCCCCGCGCCCGGGGCACGGCACCCAGACTTAGATCAAGGCACACCGGAGGACCCATGCTCAAAGGATTCAAGGACTTCATCCTGCGCGGGAACGTGATCGAACTGTCCATCGCAGTCGTGGTCGGCACGGCCTTCACCGCTCTGGTCAGCGCGTTTACCTCGAACATCGTGAACCCGATCATCGCGGCGGCCGGCGGGGTCGAGACCGACGGGCTGGGCTTCCACATCTGGCCGGGGAACGAGAAGACCTTCCTCAACTTCGGGGCGGTCATCACCGCGTTCGTCACGTTCATGATCACGGCCGCCGTCGTCTACTTCATCTTCGTGGCGCCGATGAACCGGATCAACCATCTGGTCAAGAAGCGCCTCTCCACCGCGGAGCCGGAGGAGAAGCCGCTCCCGGCGGACACCGCGCTGCTGGCCGAAATCCGTGACCTGCTGGCACAGCTCGCCGGCGCGGAAGACAGGACGTCCGGCCACACACTGGCGCGGGACGTGGAAGAGGCTGCCGGGCGCAGCCGCTAGCCTGAGCGGAATCGTCACCGGCCCGCAATGGGCCCGTAACAGCCGCCGGACATCATGGGACCCATGAAGCCCTCAGCCCGTGGCAAAAAACCCGGCGGACCACAGGCCACGGCCGCCTCCGAACTGAGCTGCGAGGTCTGCGGCCAGATGCCCGAACCGACCAAGACCCGGCTGACCCTGGCCAACGTCGCCGTGATGCTGCCGATCGAGCTGGCGGTCCACGCAGCGGTGGTGGGCACGCAACTGTCCTATGTAGCGAAGGTCCTGGTCCTCACGCTGACCGCCACCGTCCTGGTCATTTGGGTGGCGGAACCGTCCGCGGCGCGGGTGCTGCGGCGCTGGCTGCACGCCCCCGCCCTGCGGCACCGCCGGCGGCTCGGCGCGGCTCCGGCCCTGTGGCGGGCCCGCACCGTGCTGAAGGACCGGCCCGGGTCGCTGCAGAAAATCACCCAGTCCCTGGCCGGGCTGGACACCAACATCCTGAGCATCCATGTGCACCCGGTCGACGGCGGTGTGCTGGATGAGTTTGTGCTGTCCGCGCCGGGTGAACTGGGCGAAGCGGAACTGCTGAGGGCCCTGCGCGACGGCGGCGGCCACGACCCGCATGTCTGGCCCACCACGGCGCTGGCCATGGCTGACGGGCAGACCGGGGCGCTGAGCCTCGCGGCGCGGATCGCCGCCAACCCGGCGGAGCTACCGCTGGCGGTGGCGGAACTGCTGCGCGCACGGATCGAGACCAGGCCGGACACGGACACCGCGGCTCCGGCTGCCACCGCGGGCACGGTGCCGGCCCCGGACGGAACGGTGCTGAGGATCCCGACCGCCTGGCACGGTCCCATCACCTTTGTCCGTCCCGGCGAGCCGTTTACCCCGGCGGAATCCGCCCGGGCGCACCGGCTGGCCGAGCTAGCCGAGATCCTCGCGCACAGCCCGGCCTAACCCCTGCGCGGGCGGCTGTCCCGGTCAGGCACCGTCACCAGGGACGTATCCCGATCAGGTTCCATGCCTGCCTGCTCCACGGTTTCCGCGGTGCCCGCCTGCCGCACGGGGCCCGCTCCCCGACCGCGGCTGCCGGGAAGGCCCGCGATTCCATCCGCGTCCCTGTCCACGTGTTTGGCCGGTTTTTCGACGACGGGACGCCGTGCCCTCGCCAATTCCACGGACCGCGCCACGGACACTGAGACGAAGAGCAGCAGAGCACCGGCGACGGCCACGATGATCAGGGTCCGCAGCCTGCTGGAGAAGATCTCACTCGCTTGCCCCGGACCATCGATGGCCAGGGCGGAATAAAGGTAGCTGTCGTCCGCACCGTTGATGGTCTGCACATCGCGCAGGGTCGTGTTGAGCCGCTTACCGAGTTCCGTCGCGGTTTCCACCGCCTGAGCGGGCGAATTTCCCGACGCCGAAATCTCGATCAACATGCCGGATCCAGAGCTCAGGGATTGCCCAACGGTGTACTCGGCCCCCAGCCCGAGACCAGTCAGCTGCTCCGCGGTCTCCTGGGCTCCGAGCTTGGTGATCAGCACCTGGGCCAGCAGGGCGCGGTCGCCGCTCCTCAAGTAAGGATTGTCGCCGTTGATCGCGGCCAGCTCGGGCTGGGCCCGCAATTCTGCCTCGGTGGGCGTCTTGGGGCTCAGCAGTGCGTAGGTCATGGTGGCCTCGTAGGTGCGCTGGGCAAAGAACATCACGTAGACGCAGGCAATGATTGTCAGCAGGGCCATGGGCAAGGCTGCCCATTTGTGCCGCCACAATGTTTTGAGTACCGAAATCGGATCCATGGTCTTTTCCTATCCCCCGGGTTGCCGGGCCGGCTGCGTCCCCGAGGGAACCGCCGGACCGTGTTCAGTTTGACGCTTGACCATCAGCCAGGACGCTCCTGACAGACCTATGAAAAACGGATAAAGCAGTGCAAACACCGGGAACGACATCGAGTCGAAAGTTCCTGATGTCACCATGGCAACGAGTCCGGCGGCTGCTGCTGAGGCTGCCAGCAGTTTCAGCTCCGCCCCCTCAGCATTCCTGGCAGCGGCCAGCGCCGCGAGGGCGGGAACCACCAGGTACGCAATCAGTCCAACCAGACCAACCACACCCATCGTCACGGCCGTGAGCAGATACTCGTTGTCGAAAATGTCCAGCGCGTTCGTCGGGATCCACGTACCGGGACCGGTGCCAAGCCAGGGCCGGTCCGCAACCAGTCGAAGCGCCAGCGGATAGTCTTCCGTCCGGTACGTGATGGACGGATCCGAACTCCCCGCCGTGGCTGCATTGAACAGCGTGGAAATCAGGCCCGGCACGGCGATGAAGAGCCCGGCGGCGCCCAGCGGCACGATGACCGTGGCCCACTGCCGGGCGAGCCGGGGCAGGAAGGGAATGGTGACTGCCAATGCGATGACAAGGGCCAGCAGCGCGGACCGTGAGACGGTCAGGGCGTTCGCGAGCACGAACAGCCCGACGGCAGCCCAGTGCAGCGGCTTCCTGCCCTGCTTGTCGTAGAAGGCCCGCCAAATGGCGAGGGGCAGCAGCATCGCGCTGACCACGCCAAGTTCGATGGGGTGCAGCGTTGTGCCCGCCACGCGCATGAGTGCGCCCCGGGCCTGGAAGGCGTCGAAGTCTCCGTTCTCCGCGAACCCCACCATGAGGGCGCTGATCCATTCCACGGGATTCACGTGGGTGGTGAACTGGATGAGCGCCGCGGCACTGCATACGGCACCGCCGGCGAGAACCCACCGGACCGCAGCCATGGCGTCTTTGACCGTCCGTACGCCATCGGTGGTGACAAACGCTATTCCAGCCGCTGCAATCATGAGCAGCATCCACCGGTCGGCGGCCGCCCTGCCGGCAATGGTGCTGGCCCCGCTGAGTCCGGCAAAGAGATGCGCGTAGCTGAGGCACGAAGCCAACAGCAGGGCCAGGACAGCAGCGCGGCCCGGGTGCCGGAAAGCTACCGGATCGTGCAGCCCCAAAAGGGAGGAGAGGGCCCAAAGTCCGAAAAGACCCAGGGCGAGCAGTTGTGCCAGGCTGCTGCTGGCCCCGATTGGCTCCAGCACCATGTAGGGCGGAAAAGCCAGGGTTGAGAACAGTGTTGCCTTGAGCAGCCAGGGGGGACCTTGGGGCCGTCGACGGGTGAGCGACACTGGACCCGGTGACTTCGTCAGCACGGGTCGCCGCCGTCGACGGGCGGCCGGGTGCTGGCATCACGTTCCCAGGCCCCCGGCCGCGCCTTCCCGCGTCGGCCGGCCAGGGCGAACCCCACGTAAACCAAGGCGTTGCCGGCAGACAACGGGCCGCGAATTGAGCGGGCTACCTCGGACAACGTGTGCCTGCCAGTCCCGTGCCGGCCGTGCTGTTCGGCGTTTCCGCGATAGACCCGATGCAGGACGGCCACTTGGTCCCTGGGCGTCCGAGGCGGGCAGACCACCGCCGGGGGCACGTCCAGGACTGCTTTTTCCTCCGGCTTGAAAAGCCGGTCCACGAACAGGTCATCGGCGATCAGATCGGGAAACTGCTGGAAACGCTGCCGCCCTTCCCTGGACAGGCCGTACACGCCGCCGCCCCAGAGACCGCTGCGGGCCGTCGGGAGCTGCATACGGGTCCGGTAGTACGAGTGGACCAGGGGGTGGGCGCCCTGCAGGTCAAAACGCACAGCCGGACGGGCCGCCAGGACGTGGCCGGAGGCGAGCACACTGAGGACGTCGCCCACGGTGCCGGGGCCGATCTGAACATCCGCGTCCAGGTACAGCCGCGGCCAGTGCGAGGCGGCGGCGTCGCCCGCGTTGAGGGCGGCCGTCTTGGACGGCTGCGGCATTTCCAGGACCGTCACGCCCTCGAACCGCCGCGCGATCGCGGCAGTGTCGTCGGTGCAGCCGTTGCAGGCCACGATGACCTCCAAGTGCCCGGCCGCAGCCAACGGGGCGAGCGGCGCCAGTGTCCGGGCGATCACGGACGCCTCATTGTGCGCCGGAATAATCACCGAACCATGGGGGATCCCTTCAGTGTCCGGGACGTCGGTCATCGCCGCACTCGGACCAGGCAACGCAGCCCAGCGGCCCTCGTCGAGCACCGTCCGCAGCACACCCCTGCGGTCCGGTTTCCAGCACCGCAACAGCTCAGAGAAGGCCACGACCCCGTGGAACACCGCCGAGTAGGCCGCGGAATGGTACTTGCGGATGTAGCGGACCCGGTTGACGGCCATGAGCGCGACCAACTGTGGCGAACTGCCGGACGCTCCGCCCGCATGACTCATGACCGCGGCAGGTTCGTACCAGACGGTTTCCCCCATGGTCCGCAGGCTCCGGAAGAAATCGGTCTCTTCGCCATAGAGGAAGTAGGACTCATCCCACGACACGGAGTCCGCCAGGGGACGCCGGACCATCAGGGCGGCACCCGTCGCCCAATCCACGGTGTGGGGGTGTGCGTAGCTCTCGGGGCTGAGGTCGGTGCCGGACAGCCAGTCTGGCCGGTTGGGCGCCCGCCGTCCCAGCAATGCATCCCCAGCGGCAGTGGGAATCGTGGGTTCCCGGTAAAGTGAAAAACTTGTTTGGCCCCTTGCATTGAGCAGGCGCGGAACGACCGCCCCGGCCTGAGATGCCTGCAGCCGCCGCATCATCGACGTCAGGGAGCCCCGTTCCACAGTGAGGTCGGGGTTCAGCACCACAACGGTCGCGGCAGCACCAGCCCTTCGCATCGCCGCATTGATGCCACCGGAATAACCCAGATTGCCGCCGGTTGCGAACGCCAGAACGTCCCGGTACCGGCTGTGCACAAACTCCAGCGTCCCGTCGCTGGACGAGTTGTCTGCCACCACAACGCGCAGCGTCAGGTCGGCCGTTTCGGCCCGCAGGCTCTCGATCAACGCGCCCAGGCAGTCCGCGCTGTTGTGCGTCACAACAATCACCACGGCGTCCGCCGCTCCGTCGGGCCCCGTGAAGTGGCCGGGTGTTCGGGGGGCCGGGTCTGCCGTCGTCGAGCTGTCCGGTCTGTCCGGCGGGACACAGCAGGACGTTGTCCGCAATTTCAGGTAGGCCGGCGGCCCGTCAACCAGGTAGCGTCCGGCGAGCCGCTTGGGCTCCAGCGCCAGCCGGTACCCCCACTCCAGACCGTGTTCACAGAACCACTGGGGTGCCCGCTGGACCCTGCCTGCCAGGAAATCCACCGCCGCACCGAAGGCCAGCAGCACGGCTGCCCCCGTGAGCCCCGCGTACCGGTCAATCCAGAGTTCCTGGCGCGGTTTGCCGAGTCCCACGTACAGGATCTGTACGCCCGCCCGGGAAATCTCCGCGGCGATCCGTTCGGATTCCGTGGTGGAGGCCAGCTCCTCGCGACCCGGTGCCCACATTCCCACGAGCTGGAGACCGGGATGCTCGGCCGCGATTTTCTGGGCCAGGAGCTGTTGGTTGGTTTCAGAACCGCCCAGGAATCCCACCCTCAGCCCGAGCTGCTCAGCCTGCTCCAGGAGAGGCGAGGCAAGATCGCTCCCGGCCAGTCGCGGCCACCGATGCCCGGTGAGCCGCTGTGACTGGGAAACCAAAGGGGCACCGTCAAGGAGGTAAAGCCAGTCCACGGTGCTGGCAGGGTCTGCGTGCAACGTGCCCGCCCAGCGGCCGCCGGTGCCAAAATGGTGCAGGTGGTCGAGGTTGACCGAGGCGACTCCGAGCGGCCGCAGCCCATGACCGCCGGCCGCCCTGGCGAGGATCCGCTCCAGCGCGGGTCCGGAATCCATCAGGTCCACCGGTGTGCCGCCCAGGATTACCTTGTTGCTGTTCAGCATGTCCACGACGCCCCTCAGCCCATTTCCGCGGGCAGCATTTGCCCGTCGATTTCTTCGTAGCGCGAGCCGGTCTCCGGGCAGAGCCAGCTGCCGCCGGCGTCCTGCTTGAGCCGGTGCCCGGCCTTGCCAATCCAGCCCGTCTGCCGGGCCGGAACGCCGGCCACGACAGCGTAGGCGGGGACGTCCCGGGTAACCACGGCTCCAGCGGCCACTGTGGCCCATTCGCCGATTCGGACAGGGGCGACACATACGGCGCCGGCACCGATCGAGGCGCCCTCGCCGACGGTCACACCGACAGCAGTCCAATCGCTGGCGTCCTTGAGTGTTCCCTCCGGGGTCACGGCCCGGGGGTGAAGATCGTTGGTCAGCACGGCTGCCGGACCGACGAAAACCCCGTCACCCAGACGGGCCGGCTCATAGACCAGCGCGTAATTCTGCAGTTTGCAGTTATCGCCCACAACGACTGCCGGGCCGATGTAGGCGCCGCGACCGATGGTGCAGTTGCTCCCTACGGTGGCGTCCTCCCTGATCTGCGCCAGGTGCCAGACCCGCGTGCCGTCACCGATTCTTGCGGTGTCTGCCACGTCTGATGTTTCGGAGATGGTTATCACGACGATCCTCCCGGAAGCGGTTCCTGTGCCGGGGCCACCGGCCTTGTCATTCGTGGGCGTCCGGGATCTCCGGCAGCTGCCGGAACCGGATCGCCGGAACGGCGGCCGGCAGCGTCAAGAAGCCGCTGAAACTCCACGCCGCGTGCGCCCCACGTGTGGCCCGCGGCAAAATCTTTCCTGCGGCGTTCCTGTTCCGCGTCATTGCGCTGCGCCAGGGCTGTCTGCACCGCCAGTGCGAATCCGTGCGGCTCCGACTGGAGCGAGACCAGGCTGGTGTTGAGCCATCGGGCCGCAGGCATGTCCGTGGAGACCACGCCGAGCCCTGCCGCCAGATACTCCAGGGTCTTCAGCGGAAAACTTGCCCTATTAAAGGGCGACTCCGTGTACGGCGTCATGCCGACCCCCTGAACCCGGAGCTGCTGTTGCAGCTCGCCGGCTGTGAGCGGTCCCACCCAGCGAACGTTGTCCGCTGCCAGGAGCGCGTCCAGCCGGCGGCCGAACGCCGGATTGCGATCGGTCCGCGGCCCGATGATGACCATTTCCACGCCGGAAGCCTGCACCGCGTCCAACAGATCGAGGTCCAGCCGCTCGTTGAGCTGGCCGACGAGGCACGCGGTGGACTCTCGGGCCGGGGACGGCGCCGCCTGGGCCGGCTCGGGGCAGCCGTTCGGGACCACGGCGAAAACCCTCCCGGACGCGGACGGCCGGACGGGCTGGACCTGGGCCAGGAGTGCCTCCGAGACCGCCGCCACGCCGTCGGCCTGAGACAGGTTTGAGTCCAGCACCTGCCGGATTACCGACTGCGACAGTCCCATGAGGCGCGCCCCTTCGAGCCAGTCGTCGGTCAGGTAGAGGATCCTGCTTCCCGGCGTCCTCCGCGGGAAACGGGCCAGCGGCATGGCGACGACGACGGCGTCCGGCTCCCAGCCGGTCCGGGACAGGGCGGAGGTGATTGCCCGCTCCAGCAACAGCGCCGTCAGCCTCCGGACGCCGGGCCGGGTCACTCCCGGCAGCGCGGTCACCCGGAGCCGCAAAATCGAATCGGATACCCGTTCCAGCCCGGCTGTCCCGTCCGCGCCGCGGGGATCCGGGCGCGACCACAAACGGGCCGCCGTTTTCAGCGTCGCGCGGGTGGGCGGATCCACCCACAGCACGGGGCGGAACCTGGCCAGTGACTCCACAATGCGTTTGTCGGTTCCGGCGACGCCGTCCCAGCTGGTGCCGGCGATCCAGACGATCGGCCCAGGGTTGCTCATGCCTCGCCCCCGGCCCCTAGCGGGTGTGGCGACCGCGTTTTTGTGCCCAGGGCTGCCTGCAGCCGGTCCGCCACATACTGCTGCTGCGCCTCGCTGATGTGCGGGAAGAGGGGCAGCGACAGCATCCCGAGGGCGGCCTGCTCCGCGGCCGGGAAGGATCCGGGGCCAAGGCCAAGGCCCCGGTAGGCGCGGCTGAGGTGTACCGGAACCGGATAGTGGATGCCGGCGCCGATACCCGCCTCGGCCAGGGCGGCAAGCACCCGGTCCCGTTCCGCGACCCGGATGACGTACAGATGCCAGACATCGAGGTTTCCCGGGGCCGTGCGGGGAAGTGCGACGCCGGGCAGGCCCGCCAGCATGTCCTGGTAGCGTGCCGCGGCCTGCCGCCGCCGGTCGTTCCACCGGGCCAGCCGGCGCAGCTTGGCGTTGAGGACCACCGCCTGGATGGTGTCGAGGCGCGAGTTCATGCCGATCGCGTCGTGCTGGTACTTCCGTTCGCTGCCGTGGGCGCCCAGCATGCGCACCCGGGCCGCGACGTCGTCGTCGTCCGTCACGACGGCTCCGGCGTCCCCGGCGGCACCGAGGTTCTTGCCCGGGTAGAAGCTCGTTCCGGCAGCCAGTCCCAGCGTGCCGGCAAAGCGTCCGTGGCGGGACGCGCCCTGGGCTTGGGCGGCGTCTTCGACAATCACGGCGCCGCAGGCTGCCGCGACCGGGGCGAGCCGCTCAACGAAGGCGGTCTGACCGAACAGGTGGACGGGCATGATAGCCCGGGTCCGGGGGGTCACCGCCTCCGCGACCCGTTCCGGGTCGATCAGCAGGTACTCCGGGTCGACGTCGACGAGCACCGGCACCGCACCGATCCGGCTGACCGCCTCGGCCGTCGCGATGAAGGTGTTGGCGGGGAGGATGACTTCCGCTCCGGCCGTGACGCCGGAAGCGCGGAGCGCCAGTTCCAGGGCGTCCGTGCCGTTGGCCACGCCGACGCAGTTCCCCGCACCGAGGAACCGGGCGTAGGCCCGTTCAAATTCGGCCACCGCCGGGCCTCCGATGAAGGAGGCCTGTGCGAAGACGTCCTTCAGCCCGATCTCGACTTCGGCGGCGACCTCTTCCTGCTGGGCGCCCAGGTCAACGAAGGGGACGGAAATGCCGACGGTGCTGGTCCGGGTCATCGCACACCACCTGCTGCGGCCGCCGAGGGTTCGAGCACCCGCGCCGGGACCCCGGCCCAGGTCTCCCCGTCGGGAACGTCGCGCAGGACGGCGGCACCCATGCCGACCCTCGTTCCGGCCCCCACCCTGGTGCGTTCCCGGACGCAGGAGTTCATGCCCAGGTAGGCCGTGCGCCCGATTCTGACGCCGCCGCCCAGCGACACGCCGGCCGCCAGGGTGGCGAAGTCCTCCACAACGTCGTCGTGGGTCAGCGTCACTCCGGGCATCATCACCACATGGCTTCCGACCGTGATCCCCGCAGTCAGTGTGACGTTGCCCAGCAGGATGCTCCCGGGACCGATGTCACAGCAGTAGGGAACCCGCACTGAGGGGTCAACCACCGTAGCGAAGCGGTGGCTGGGGAACCCGAGCCCGGCGAGTCTGGCGACGACCCGTTCGCGCCCCTTCCCCGCACCGATGCAGACGACCACACGTGCTTCCGGGTAACGGAGGGCGTGGCTGGCGGGGCCCATGATGGGCGCTCCGTCCAGGGCCGACCCGACCTTGGATTCGTCATCGTCGAGGATTCCGACGACATCGAACTGGCCGCTCTCGCGGACGCAGGCGAGCACCTCGCGGGCAAGGCCGCTGGCGCCGATCAGCAGTAGCTCAGTCATGGGAATTCCCCGCAGCCTTCAGAATGGAATCGATGACCCGGGACTGCTCGTCCGGGGTGAACTGGTGGTAGACCGGCAGAATCACGGTGTGGTCCGTCAGCCGATCGGTCACGGACAGGTCCGCCCTCCCGGTGTTCAGGCCGGCGTAGGCGGGCTGGCGGTGCGCGGCCATGATGCCCCGCCGGGCGGAAATCCCGTCGCTGGCCAGCCGTTCGAGCAGTTCCTCGCGGCCGTGGGGGAAACCCGGCAGGACTTCGAACCAGAAGGACTGGAAATTGCTGGTCCCGTACGGGGGGTCCTGGCTGAAGCGCAGCCCCGCCACCCCGGAGAGCGCCTCCCGGTAGGCGGCGACAATGGCCCGGCGGCGGGTCACCGCCTCATCCAGCCGGCCCAGCTGCACGAGCCCGACGGCGGCCTGCATGTCGGTCATCCGGTAGTTGAACCCGATTTCCCCGTACTCCTCCGCCGGCGCCAGGACAGTGGAGTGCCGGTCGTTCGCGGAGACGCTCATGGCGTGTTCGCGGAGCTTCCGGGCGCGGGCCGCCCACGCCGCGTTCTGGGTCGTCAGCATCCCGCCTTCACCGGTGGTGAGGATTTTGCGGGGGTGGAATGACCAGGCGGCGAGCTCGGCGCCTGCCCCCACCGGCCGGCCCCGGTACGTGGAGCCCGCCCCGCAGGCCGCGTCCTCGATGACGGTGATGCCCAGCCCGTCGCAGAGGGCACGGATCGGCACCAGATCGACCGGCATGCCGCCCTGGTCGACGACGATCACCGCACGGGTGGCCGGGGTCAGGGCGGCGGCGAGTGTCCGCACGGACACGTTCCCGGTGTCCGGTTCGACGTCGGCAAAGACCGGCCTGGCGCCAACATAGGTCACGGCGTTGGCGGTGGCGATGAAGGACAGGGAGGGCACCACGACGTCGTCGCGGGGCCCGATGCCGGCGACCTTCAGGGCCAGGTGCAGGGCCGTGGTGCAGTTGGAGACGGCGACGGCGTGGCCGGCCTGCTGTGTGCCGGCGAAAGCTTCCTCGAAGCGCGCCACGCGGGGTCCCTGCGCCACCCAGCCGGAGGCGATCACTTCGGCCACGGCTTCGGCTTCCTCGGTCCCGAGCCAGGGCTTCATGACGTTGATCCGGCTCAGGGCACGGTCCTGGCTGACGGTCACCGCGCACCTCCGACCCTGGCATCCGCAATCTCGACGCGCAGCGGCCGCCACCAGTCCACCAGTTCCCGCAGCCCGTCTTCGAGCCCGGTTTCGGCACTGAATCCAAGGTCGCGCCGGGCGGCGGCCGTGTCCGCCTGGCGCCGGACGACGCCGTTGACGGCCCGCTCGGGGCCATGCTCCACGTGCAGGTCCGAGTCCATGGCCCGCAACAGCGACTCGGCCAGTTCCAGCAGGCTGGTCTCGGCACCGCTGGCGACGTTGTACACACCTTCGTCCACGCCGCTGCCCGCGGCCAGGATGTTGGCACGGGCCACGTCCCGGGTGTGGACGAAGTCCATGGTCTGCTGTCCGTCGCCGAAGATCAGCGGCGGCAGCCCGTCCTCAATGCGCTCCATCCAGCGGACCAGCACCTCGGTGTAGAGCCCATGGACATCCATCCGGGGCCCATACACGTTGAAGTAGCGCAACAGCACGTAATCCAGTCCGGACATCGAACGGAAGCTGCGCGCCATGGCCTCGTTGAAGGACTTGGCGGCGCCGTAGAAGGTGTCATTGTTGTGGTGGTGATGGCGTTCCGGGGTCGGAAAGGTCTCTGCCATGCCATAGACCGAGGCGCTGGAGGCCGCCACGAGCTTGCCGACCCGCTGGGCGGACGCGGCTTCGAGCACGTTGAAGGTCCCGTCGACCAGCACCTCAAGGGCCAGCCGGGGTTCCTCGGCGCACTGGGTGATCCGGATGGCCGCCTGGTGGAAAACGATGTCCTTGCCCCGGCTCAGGTCGTGGACGAGGTCCCGGTCGCGGAGGTCCCCTTCGATGAGGTGGACCCGGCCGCTGGCAATCGCCGGATCAAGGTTGGCCCGCCGGCCGCGGACCAGGTTGTCCAGCACGTCAATCCTGCCGGCGCCGGCGTCGAGCAGGTGGTCCACGACGGTGGAGCCGATGGTTCCCGCTCCGCCGGTGACGAGGACCTGCGCGCCCTGCAGCGTGCTCATCGGCTGACCTCCAGCTTCGCTTCATTGCCGACGACTATGCTGGCTTTTCCGTCCGCGCTGAGGCTGTCGCTGACTGCCTCCAGCACGGACAGAACCCGCAGGCCGGACGCGCCGCTGGTCCTGGCGGGCCGCTGCTGCCGGATGCTGTTGGCGAATTCGGCCACCATCTGGCCCAGCGCCTCGTGTTCGGGCAGTGCCGGTGACCAGGTGTCACCCAGCCGGTAGGAGATGGCCGAAGCCTTCCGGTCGGCAGAGGAGCGGGACTGGCGCTCGAGGCTGACGCCGCGGTCGTAGACGCTGAGCCGCTGCTGGGGATTCAAGTCATCCCAGACCAGGGTGCGCCGTGAGCCGCCCACCACCAGCTGGCGGATCTTGGTCGGACTCAGCCAGTTCACGTGGACGTGTGCCATGGCGTCGTTGGGCAACGCGAACGTCAGGTGCCCGATGCAGGCATGACCTGTCCCCAGGGGATCCGCGCCGTGCGCCGCGACCTCCACCGGCCGCAGCCCTTCAGGGAGGATGAAGTCGAGGATGGACAGGTCGTGCGGGGCAAGGTCCCAGAAAACATCGACGTCCGGCTGCACCAGCCCCAGGTTGATCCGGACCGAATCGATGAACAGGATATCGCCGAGCGATCCGTCGGCGATCAGTTCCCGGATCTTCAGGACGGCGGGGGTATAGCAGTAGGTGTGGTCCGCCATCAGGACGAGCCCCCGCTGCTCCGCTTCCTCGACCATCTCCAGTCCCTTCAGCCGGCTGTCGGCGAGGGGCTTCTCGACCAGCACGTGCTTCCCGGCCTTCAGCGCCGTCAGTGCAATTCCATGGTGCGTGTGGGCCGGCGTCGCAATCGCAACAGCGTCGACGTCGGCCGTGTCCAGCAACTCGTCAATGGACTGGAAGACGGGAACCCCGCCCTGGGCCGCGGCGAGCTGGGCGGCCCGCGGCTGGTCCAGGTCGACGATGCCTGCCAGCTCCCAGTCGGGGCTGGCGGTGAAGTTCCGCGCCAGATTGGGCCCCCAGTAGCCCGCACCTATGACCGCTGCCCGCATCAGGCCGCGGGAGTACCCCGAACGTGTTTCATTCATTGTGTTTCCTCACTCAGTCAGTACGCGCCGGCAGGCACGCACATAGCCCTGAAGGTGCGCCATATGATGATGACGTCGCCCATAATCGACCAGTTTTCGACGTAGTAGAGATCCAGCCGCACGGCCTCGTCCCACGGCAGGTCCGAACGTCCGTTGACCTGCCACAGCCCGGTAATCCCCGGTTTGATCAGCAGGCGGCGGTGCGTGTGCCGCTCGTAGCCGCCCACCTCACGCTGCAACGGCGGGCGGGGACCGACCAGGCTCATTTCGCCGCACAGGACATTCCAGAACTGCGGCAGCTCGTCCAGCGAGTACCGGCGCATCCATCGTCCGCAGCGGGTCACGCGGGGATCGTTGTGCATTTTGAAGAGGACGCCGGCGCCGTCGTTCTGCGCCCCGAGAGCAGCCAGCGCGGCTTCGGCATCCGTGACCATGGACCGGAACTTGAGCATCCGGAACGGCTTTCCGGCCTTCCCCACCCGCTCCTGCCGGAACAGGACCGGTCCCGGGCTGTCGTGTTTGACGATGAGCGCCAGGACCAGGAAGAGGGGCGAGAGAATGACCAGGGCAGCCGCAGCCACCGCGATGTCCAGCAGGCGCTTGAAGGCATGCTTGGCACCGCTGTACCGGGGCACATCCACGTGCATCAGCGGCAGCCCTTCCACGGGACGCCAGTGGATCCGTGGCCCGGCGACGTTGGTCAGGGACGAGGCCAGCACCAGTTCCGCCTCGTGCTCTTCCAGCCCCCAGCCCAGTTCGCGGATGTACTGGTTGCCGCCGGGGACCGGACCGGCCACGATGACCGCTTCCGCACCGCACCGGCCAACCGTCCGTACGACGTCATCCGTGGAGGAGAGGACCGGAACCCGCCGGCCGTCGACGTCGAGCGACGTCCCCCGCCGCCCGCCGGGCAGCGAGACGCCGAGGATCTCGTAGACGGCTCCGGACTTCCGTGCGATCCGTTTGAGCACGTAGCGCACATCCTCGGCCTGGCCGATGACGATCGCCTTGACGAGGTACTGTCCCTGCGCCTGCCGCGCGTTGTACCAGCGGCGGGCGACCCAGCGGCTGCCCGGCAGCAGCATGAGTCCCAGCGGAAGGGAGACCAGGTAGAACGCCGACGCCGGCTGGACGCGGAACGCCACCAGGCCGACGGCGAGCAGCCCGAAGACCGCGCCGCTGGCGGCAGCAACACGCTTGTACTCGCTGGTCCCCGCTCCCAGAATCTTTGTGTCCCGGGTGCGGTAGAGGCCAAGGGCGGCAACCCACATCACGCCGAGGATTCCGCCGATGAAGGCGGCGTTGAGCTCTGCGGTGGGCGAGCC
>Ga0247818_10001245_pt1 | contig 16005 bp, 15 predicted proteins | sample 13C_Glucose_Day1_FD_192424 | JGI IMG/M metagenome (GOLD analysis project Ga0247818, IMG submission 192424) | Soil microbial communities from agricultural site in Penn Yan, New York, United States - 13C_Glucose_Day1 | ecosystem: Environmental > Terrestrial > Soil > Agricultural land | place...
GCTGGATGCCGGCCCATTGGGCGACTGGATTGCCCTGGCCGGGAGAAATTTCAAATGAGCGAGTTCGATTCCCTGCTGCAAGGCATGAACCTGATCCTGACCCCGGGCCACATCGGCCTGATGGTGATCGGCGTGCTGCTGGGCATTCTGGTCGGCGTGCTGCCTGGCCTCGGCGCCCCCAATGGCGTGGCGTTGCTGCTGCCGCTGACGTTCACCATGTCGCCGGTGTCGGCGATCATTCTGCTGTCGTGCATGTATTGGGGCGCGCTGTTCGGCGGCTCGATCACCTCGATTCTGTTCAACATCCCCGGTGAGCCCTCATCGGTGGCGACGACGTTCGACGGCTACCCGATGGCGCGCGAAGGTCGCGCCGCCGAGGCGCTGACGGCCGCCTTCAGTTCGGCACTGATTGGCGCGCTGGCCGGGGTATTGTTGCTGACGTTTCTGTCGACAAAAATTGCCGCGTTCGCCATGTCATTCAGTTCGCCGGAGTTCTTCGCGGTGTACCTGTTGGCGTTCTGTACCTTCATCGGCATGAGCAAGAACCCACCGCTGAAAACCGTGGTGGCGATGATGATTGGCTTTGCCATGGCGGCGGTCGGCATGGACACGGTCTCGGGCAACCTGCGCCTGACCTTCGACCAGCCGATCTTGATGACCGGTATCAGCTTCGAAGTGGCGGTGATCGGCCTGTTCGGCATCGGCGAAATCCTCTGCACCGTCGAGGAAGGCCTGGTGTTTCGCGGCGAACATGCACGCATCACACCGATGGTGATCCTGCGCACCTGGGCCAAGTTGCCGCGTTACTGGTGGACGATTGTGCGCAGCACGCTGGTCGGTTGCTGGATGGGTATCACCCCCGGCGGCCCGACTGCGGCCTCGTTCATGAGCTACAGCCTGGCGCGGCGTTTCTCGAAGAACCGCGAGAACTTCGGCAAGGGTGAACTGGAAGGCGTGATCGCTCCGGAAACCGCCGACCACGCTGCCGGTACCAGCGCCTTGCTGCCGATGCTGACCCTGGGCATTCCCGGCTCGGCAACGGCGGCGGTGATGCTTGGCGGCCTGATGATCTGGGGTCTGCACCCTGGCCCGACGCTGTTCGTCGAGCAGCATGATTTTGTCTGGGGCCTGATCGCCAGCATGTACTTGGGCAACGTCGTCAGCCTGATCGTGGTGTTGGCCACTGTGCCGCTGTTTGCCTCGATCCTGCGCATTCCGTTCTCGATCATTGCGCCGATCATCATCATGGTCTGCGCCATCGGTGCCTACTCGGTGCACAACTCGTTCTTCGACGTGGTGCTGATGCTGGGCTTCGGCGCGCTGGGTTATCTGTTCAAGAAACTCGGCTACCCGATTGCACCGCTGGTATTGGCGGCGGTGTTGGGCGACAAAGCTGAAGACGCGTTCCGGCAGTCGATGCTGTTCTCCGACGGCCATTTGGGGATCTTCTGGTCGAACCCGCTGGTGGGCAGCCTGACCACGGCGGCGCTGCTGATGTTGTTTTGGCCGCTGATTTCCAAGGCACTGGGAACCCTGATGGGCCTGCGTAAACCCCACGTCGGCAAAACCAAATCGGTGCTGTGACACGGCAACGCTGGCAACGCCTGACATTTGTTGTCAGGCTTGCCGCAGACTTTCTTGCGAGCCACGGCCCATGACCCGAATTCCTGCTGCCAATGTGATCCACAGTCGACTGCGTCTGCGCCAACTGCGGCTGATGCTGGCATTACAGGAATTCGGCTCGTTGCGCCGCGCCGCCGACCACATCGGCATGACCCAACCGGCGGCGACCAAAATGCTCCACGAAGCCGAGGACTTGCTCGGTGTCGAACTCTTCGAACGCCTGCCTCGAGGCATGCGCGCTACCCCGTTCGGGGAAACCGCCATTTACTACGCGCGCATGGTGTTCGCCGAACTCAGCGGCATGCGTGAAGAACTGGTGGCTCTGGAATCCGGCAACCTCGGCCGGGTCGCGGTCGGTGCGATTCCGGCACTGGCTTCGGGGCTGCTGACCCGCACCATCGCAACGTTGAAACAAAGCCATCCCCGGTTGTCCATGAGCATTCAGGTCGACACCAGCGACGTGTTGGTGCAAGCGCTGTTGCAAGATCAACTGGATATCGTGCTGGGGCGGATTCCGGTCGGTGCGCGGGCTGAAGAGTTGCTGTTTGACAGCCTCGGTGAAGAAGCCCTGTGCGTGATCGCCGGTGCGAAAAATCCACTGGCGCAGGAGAAGCAACTGAGCTGGGCGGAACTGCAGCATATGACCTGGGTTTTGCAACAACATCCAAGCCCGATGCGCGCCATCATCAATCAGGTGTTCCACAACGCGCGGGTCGACATCCCAAACAGCATCGTCGAAACCACCTCGATCATGACCCTGCTTTCACTGGTGCAGCAGACCGACATGCTCGGCGTCACCCCGGTGTCGGTGGTGGAAGACTATCCAGGGCGGGATTTGCTGGCCATCTTGCCGATCAAGTTCGAAGCGCGGCTGCCCCCCTATGGACTGATCACCCGGCGCCATCGCATTCAATCGTCGGCGATGCAGGCGTTCATGAATTCGGTGCGATCAGAGCATGCGTTGGCCAAATAACCAGGTCCGGAGCACTGATTCCCGCACGTGATGGGGTAACGCGCCGACTACAGCCAGCGGGTGACATGGATTGCAATGACTTGGACAAAGGGCCAGTAACGACAGCCAGACAAATGCTGCTTACGCTGAGTGAAAGGGAATCACCCGCGTTGGGGGACATGGAATGCAAGAGATCACATGCCAAGGGAACGGACGTGTCTGCGGTATCAGTTGTATCGATCAAGGGCCAGGACGCTGGCAGGCCTCAAAACTGCTCAACTGCAACACGAGCTTGAGCTGGTTGGGCCAACAGATCTCGATTTGTCGAAAGTGCGATTTGAAGCGATCAACGCGCAGGCACTGAAAGCCTGGGAGCTTTGGCAAGATCCACACTTTGCATGGAATGAAGTGGTTGGATGGAAATCGAGTGAGCCTTTGGCTCTGGACCTGGCCATCTGGTTTGATGAACGACTGTGCGGACTGTGTTTCGCAAATCCCAACAACAGTCGGCAAAGAATCCGCATCGTGCGATTGGAGGGATTGCCCAGAGAGGCTCATCCTCTAAAAAAACGAATTGCACCGTTGGCCATTTTGGTCGTTGAACAGTACGCCAAAATTATTGGCAGCAAGTTCATCGAAGTACAGGAGCCGTTGAAAGGTGCAATTTCTATCTACCAACAATTCGGCTTTTACTTCGATGCAGAGCGTCGACTTGTCAAAGCCGTAGGGAGCCTAGTATCTTGAAAATTGTTCAATATGTAACCAATAACGGAGGGAAGATGGGTAAAGTAATTAAGAAATCCCCCACAAGAAAACGCTCATCCACACCTGAAAGAAAACAGGGTGCTGTAGTGCTGACAGCCAGTGAGCGCCGAATTCTGCAGCTAATTGCAACGGGCATCGAAGGCGAAGAACCTAGCCTGCTCGCCGGGAGTCCGTAAAGTCGGCGATAAAAAACCGCTCCAAGGAGCGGTTTGTCATTTCTTGACGAGTTTCACCCAAACAACCAATACCCCAACAACGCCAGCACCACCACCGCCAACACCGGCCGCATCACGCGGTAAGCCTTGGGATGACGACGCTTCCACTGTTTAACCACCCCACTGACCTTGTCGCTGGAGTTCTTGCTCAAGGCATACGCCCGATTAATCCCGCCGACGCGTTCATCATCAAGGTTTTGAGTGGCTGTGGCGCGACCCAGAAAACCGCTGATGCTGCGGTTGATGTGGGTCAAGACGCGGCTGCTCAATGGGCGTTCGATGTCACAAAACAGGATTACCCGGGTCTGTTCGGTTTCGTTCTTGACCCAGTGCACGTAGGTCTCATCGAACATTACGTCTTCACCATCGCGCCAGGCGTATACCTGCCCGTCAACAAAGATGCGGCAATCATCGGAGTTGGGGGTCGACAACCCCAAATGATAACGAAGTGAACCGCCAAACGGATCACGATGCGGATTGAGGTGGCTGCCACCCGGCAGTAACGCGAACATCGCCCCTTTGACATTGGGAATGCTGCTCACCAGCGCCACGGTTTTAGGGCATAGGGCTACTGCCGAAGGCAGTGGCTTGTCGTACCATTTGAGGTAAAAACGCTTCCAGCCTTTTTTGAAAAACGAACCGAATCCGGCGTCGTTGTTCCTCTCGGCAGCGCGGATATATCCCTCGTCGAACAAGTGCATGGCTTCGTCGCGGATGACTTGCCAATTGTCCTTGAGCACGTCCAGTTCCGGAAACTTGCTGCGGTCCAGATAGGGTTTGGACGGCACCCCGGAGAACAGGTACATCAAGGCGTTATAGGGGGCGAACAATGCCGAGTGATTGACGAACTGCCGCAAAACCGGCAATCGCGCCTTGCCACGCAAATGGACAAAGAGTGTGCTGCCGAGAAACAGCAGCAACAACGACGCTTTCGCGGCAATGGTAAAGCTCATCTACGACTCCTTGAGAATAGCTTCATCGCTCAGCACCCTTTATCCGAAGTGGCAGCCGGCGATCACCCACATGCCCGCCCCAGGGAAAATCAGTGCGAAACAACACTCAGCAATAATTACGCAACAAGGCAATTATTAGCACAAGGAACCTGAATGGGGACTGACCTGATCAATCCCGCCAACTCATTTATAGACGCTTAACCTGCGGCGCGCTTATTGCTGATTTTCCTGTTCGGTAAACAGATCGCTGAACAGCATGCTCGACAGGTAGCGTTCGCCGGAGTCCGGCAGGATCACCACGATTGTCTTGCCCTGCATTTCCGGGGTTTCTGCCAAGCGAACAGCAACAGCCATGGCCGCGCCACACGAAATACCGCACAAAATCCCTTCTTCCTGCATCAAGCGCAGGGCCATGGCCTTGGACTCGTCGTCGGTGACCAACTCAACCCGATCAACCATCGACAGATCCAGATTCTCAGGCACAAAACCGGCACCGATGCCTTGAATCTTGTGCGGGCTCGGTTTGATCTCCTCGCCGGCGAGGGCCTGGGTAATCACCGGTGAACCCGCAGGCTCAACGGCCACCGAGATAATCGGTTTACCTTGGGTGTTCTTGATATACCGCGAAACACCGGTAATGGTTCCACCTGTTCCGACCCCTGCCACCAACACATCGACGGCGCCGTCGGTATCGTTCCAGATTTCCGGACCGGTGGTTTTTTCGTGGATGGCCGGGTTGGCCGGGTTGTCGAACTGCGAAGGCATGAAGTACTTGGCCGGGTCGCTGGCAACGATGTCGCCGGCTTTTTCAATCGCGCCTTTCATGCCCTTGGCCGGCTCGGTCAAGACCAGTTCGGCGCCCAGGGCCTTGAGCACCTTGCGTCGTTCGATACTCATGGACGCCGGCATGGTCAGCATCAACGTGTAACCACGGGCTGCGGCGACAAATGCCAGGCCGATTCCGGTATTGCCTGAGGTCGGTTCGACGATGGTCATGCCAGGCTTGAGTTTGCCGCTGCTTTCGGCGTCCCAGATCATGTTCGCGCCGATCCGGCATTTGACTGAATAACCGGGGTTGCGCCCTTCGATCTTGGCCAGGATGGTCACGCCGCGCGGGGCGATGCGGTTGATCTGCACCAACGGCGTATTGCCGATGGAGTGGGCGTTGTCAGCGAAGATACGGCTCATGTCTGGGTCCTTAACTGCAGCATGGAATTAGCGCATCAAGGTAAGCCTCTTGCCCTTGGTCGTCCAGTCAGGTCGAACGTCCGGTTGTCAGCGCAGTCAATCGCTTTACATCGCCAGAGATTTACCACCATGAAACGTCGATACAGTTGGCCCCTGTGGACGCTCGCCGGCCTCGTTGTGCTGCTGATCACCCTGCACTTCGCCCTGCCCTATATGGTGCGCGACTATTTGAACGACAGACTGGCTGACATGGGTGACTACCGTGGCCAGATCACCGATGTGGACCTGGCCCTGTGGCGCGGCGCTTACAAAATCAACGGATTGAAAATCGTCAAGGTCGACGGCAAGGTCCCGGTGCCTTTCGTCAATGCACCGCTCATCGACCTCTCCGTCAGCTGGCATTCACTCTGGCACGACCATGCGGTGGTCGCCCAGGTGCAGTTCTTCAACCCCGAGGTGAACTTCGTTGACGGCGGCGCCAATAAAAAGAACTCACAAACCGGTGAGGGCACCGACTGGCGTGCGCAATTGGGCAAATTATTACCCGTTACCCTGGACGAAGTGCAGATCCACGACGGCAAACTCAGTTTTCGCAACTTCAATTCCAAGCCTCCCGTGAATATGAACGCCACTGAGGTCAATGCCAGCATTTACAACCTGACCAATGTGGTCGACAAACAAGGCAAGCGTGACGCTCGCTTCGAAGGCAAGGCCCTTCTGCTCGGGCACGCACCGCTGGAAACCACGGCGACGTTCGATCCACTGAGCAATTTCGAAGACTTTGAATTTCGTATGCGCGCCAAAGGCATTGAACTCAAGCGCATGAACGACTTCGCCTCGGCCTATGGCAAGTTCGACTTCAACGCAGGCCACGGCGACGTGGTCATTGAAGCGCAAGCCAAAAAAGCCCAATTGACCGGCTACATCAAACCGCTGCTCAAAGACGTCGACGTGTTCAACTGGCGACAGGATGTGGAAAACAAGGACAAAGGGATTTTCCGATCCATTTGGGAGGCCATCGTCGGAGGCTCTGAAACCGTTCTGAAAAACCAGGGTAAAAACCAGTTCGCAACCCGAGTGGAACTCAAAGGTAACGTGCATCGCCAGGATATCAGCGCGTTCCAGGCGTTTTTGCAGATTTTACGCAACGGTTTTATCAAGGCGTTCAACGCCCAGTATGAGCGGCCGAAGCCGGAGGCCGGTTAGGGTTTGCGTGTGACGGTATAGCGACCGGTTTCCTCAGCTGCCCGTGAAGATGTCGATTGCTGTTGCAAAAAATCCCAGCCCAGGCAGGCCAGTGCCAATGATCGCGGCACCACTTCACGACCACTGCTGTAGCGGCTGATACTGCGGGCGCTGACACCAAGCGCCTCAGCCGCCTGATTGAGTGACAAGCCGGTGCGTGCGCGCCATTCAATGAACATACGAGTGTTTTCGTCGGATGCGTTTTGTGCGAGTGCATCCAGATACAGGGTGTCTGCCCCGATTTGAATGTCCAGCTCAGGCCACTCAACGCTCCAGCCATCATCGCCTAGACACACACTGGTGAACGCCTCCGGCGCCAGCAATGGTTGTAATCCTGGATAAGCGTGCAGGTCACGGCTCAAATCGAGCGTTAACTGCTGACCATCGATAAAAGTCAGCGCCAGACGGTTGTCTGGCAACGACTGAACGGCCGACAGCCGTGGTCGTTTCATGGGTAACATCGTTTCCAATCCTCCAACAATTGCACTTGATGGGCCCTGCCCCATTCCCGCGCTTCCTTGATAATCAGCGGCGGCGCCTTGCCGACCATCACTTCGACGGTTTCCAGGCAGAGCATCACATCGAGCCCGCCACCGGTCAGGTGAACATGGGGTGGCGGATGATCCTTCTCGCGCAATTGAATGCGGTACGTATCACGAAATCGATATTTAGTAGACATGCCCCGCACGATATCGCCAAAATGGCGATAGCTCAATACTGGCCAGCAGCCGAGACCGAGTCAAGATGTGACGCCCCATTCAGAGACTGAATAAGCCGTCTGCGTTCACAGTCGACCGGGCAGCGCGGTATAGTCGGGCATCACCACTATTGCGCCCCGCCCTGCCTCGTTCAGGTCGGCGTTACCGTTCGAGGATTAGCAGATGAAGTTCGAAGGCACCCAGGCCTACGTCGCCACCGATGACCTGAAGCTGGCGGTCAACGCCGCCATTACCCTGGAGCGTCCACTGCTGGTCAAGGGCGAGCCGGGCACAGGCAAAACCATGTTGGCCGAGCAACTGGCCGAGTCACTCGGCGCCAAGTTGATCACCTGGCACATCAAGTCCACCACCAAGGCGCATCAGGGCCTGTACGAGTACGACGCGGTCAGCCGCCTGCGCGACTCGCAACTGGGCACGGAAAAGGTCCACGACGTTCGTAACTACCTGAAAAAGGGCAAGCTCTGGGAAGCCTTCGAATCCGAAGAGCGGGTGATTCTGCTGATCGACGAGATCGACAAGGCTGACATCGAATTCCCGAATGACTTGCTGCAAGAACTCGACAAGATGGAGTTCTACGTTTACGAGATCGACGAGACCATCAAGGCCAAGAAGCGACCGATCATCATCATTACCTCCAACAACGAGAAAGAGCTGCCGGACGCCTTCCTGCGTCGCTGCTTCTTCCACTACATCGCCTTCCCGGACCGCACCACGATGCAAAAGATCGTCGACGTGCACTACCCGGACATCAAGAAAGACCTGGTCAGCGAAGCGCTGGACGTGTTCTTTGATGTGCGCAAAGTGCCGGGGCTGAAGAAAAAGCCATCGACGTCCGAACTGGTGGACTGGCTCAAGCTGCTGATGGCCGACAACATTGGCGAAGCGGTACTGCGCGAACGCGATCCGACCAAGGCCATTCCGCCGCTGGCCGGCGCGCTGGTAAAGAACGAACAGGACGTGCAGCTGCTTGAGCGCCTGGCGTTCATGAGCCGTCGCGGCACCCGCTAAGAGGCTGATGCCATGTTGCTCAACCTGTTCAATGAAATGCGCGCCGCCAAGGTGCCAGTCTCGGTGCGTGAGCTGCTGGACCTGATCAACGCGCTGAAACAGCGTGTAACCTTCGCCGACATGGACGAGTTCTATTACTTGTCCCGGGCGATTCTGGTGAAGGACGAAAAGCATTTCGACAAGTTTGACCGGGCGTTCGGGGCTTACTTCAATGGTCTGGAAAAACTCGACGATCACCTTCAGGCACTGATTCCCGAAGACTGGCTGCGCAAGGAGTTCGAGCGCTCGCTGACCGACGAGGAACGGGCCGCGATCCAGTCCCTTGGTGGCTTGGACAAACTGATCGAAGAGTTCAAGAAACGCCTAGAAGAACAGAAAGAACGCCATGCCGGTGGTAACAAATGGATCGGCACCGGCGGCACCAGCCCGTTCGGCTCCGGCGGCTTCAACCCGGAAGGCATTCGGGTCGGCGATGCCGGAAAACGTCAGGGTAAAGCGGTCAAGGTCTGGGATCAGCGCGAGTACAAGAACCTCGACGATTCGGTGGAATTGGGCACGCGCAACATCAAGGTGGCCCTGCGTCGGTTGCGCAAATTTGCCCGTCAGGGCGCCGCGGAAGAGCTGGACATCGATGGCACCATCGACCACACCGCCAAAGACGCCGGGCTGCTGAATATCCAGATGCGACCGGAGCGGCGTAACACCGTCAAGTTGTTGCTGCTGTTCGACATCGGCGGCTCGATGGACGCCCATGTGAAGATTTGCGAGGAGCTGTTTTCGGCCTGCAAGACCGAGTTCAAGCACCTTGAGTACTTCTACTTTCACAACTTCATTTATGAATCGGTGTGGAAGAACAACATGCGTCGCACCTCCGAGCGCACATCGACCCAGGACCTGCTGCACAAGTACGGCGCCGACTACAAAGTGATCTTCATCGGTGACGCCGCCATGGCGCCTTATGAAATCACCCAGGCAGGCGGCAGCGTCGAGCACTGGAACGAAGAAGCAGGGTATGTGTGGATGCAGCGGTTCCGGGAGAAGTACAAGAAGCTCATCTGGATTAACCCGTATCCGAAAGATACGTGGGGCTACACGTCGTCGACCAATATTGTGCGGGACTTGATTGATGATCAGATGTATCCGCTGACCCTTCGGGGGTTGGAGGAAGGGATGCGGTTTCTTTCCAAGTAATCTTTGTTGTCAGTGCCGGCCTCTTCGCGAGCAGGCTCGCTCCCACATGGGGTCTTGTGTACGACATAGATCCATTGTGGGAGCGAGCCTGCTCGCGAAGCTTTTAGCTTTTCAGGAATCGATGTAGATACTCGACTTGCTGCCGATGCGCCACCTCCTGCACCACCGGCCGCAACCGCACCTTCGCCCCCGGCAAGCACTGCGCAAGCCGCGCTAGAGCCAGCGGCGTCAACGCTCCCAATCGCGGGTACCCGCCAATGGTCTGTCGATCATTGAGCAACACAATCGGCTGCCCGTCCGGCGGCACCTGCACCGCGCCGAGGGGGATGCCTTCGGAAATCATCGGTTTTCCCTGGTACTGCAACGCCGTGCCCAGCAGGCGAATGCCCATCCGGTCGGCGCGGCTGTCGAGGGTCCACACACGGTTGAACGCGTCGAACAGACTCTGCCCGCTGAACTCGCCGATCTGTGCGCCCAGCACCAGATCCAGCGGCGAATTGTCGGTGACATCCGGTCGATGCTGCGCCGGTAACTCCCGCAGCAGGAGCAACGCACTACCGGCATAGCTCAGCTGCGCACCTTTGGCCAAAGCCCGCCCCCGGCCATCCAGGCCGCCAAGCTCCTCACGGACCACGGTCGAACGGCTGCCCAACACGCTTGGCGCCTCAAACCCGCCCGGCGCGGCGAGATAAGCCCGAGCCCCTCGCTTGGGCTGGGTAAATTGCAATCGCTGACCTTTTTGCAGCCTGAAACTGCGCCATGGCACCAGTGCCTCGCCCTCCACCGTCGCCCCTAGATCGGCCCCGGCCAGCGCCAGTACGCAATCCTCTTCGGCCATTACCGCGAACCCACCGAGAGTGATTTCGATCACCGGCGCATTCAGGTCATTGCCCAGTAGCCAGTTGGCCCAGGACATTGAACGCCAATCCAGCCCGCCCCCCTGCGTCACGCCCAGATGGCGCACGCCAAAGCGACCGGCGTCCTGCATCAGGCACAGAGGCGTACTCGCCTCTATTGATAAGCGGCTCATGCCTGCGCCTCCAATGGTGTGTCGTCACCGCCCAGATGAATGAACTCGGCATGGCTGACAGCTTCAAAGCGCACCGTGTCGCCCGGTTGCATGAGGCTGTAGCCGTCACGCTCGCGGTCAAACAGTTTGGCCGGCGTGCGGCCGATCAGGTTCCAGCCGCCGGGGGATACCACCGGATAGGCCGCCGTCTGCCGTTCGGCGATGCCGACACTGCCGGCCGCGACTTTTTTGCGCGGGGTGTCCAATCGGGGCGCGGCGAGCACTTCTTCGACCAATCCCATGAAGGCGAAACCCGGTGCGAAACCCAAGGCGAACACCTGATATTCGCGCCCGCTGTGACGGCGGATCACCTCCTCCATCGTCAGCCCGCTGCGCTGCGACAACAAGCTCAGCTCCGGGCCGACACTCACGTCATACCAGACCGGCAGCACATGACATTTGCCGCCAGTGCGGGTGTTAGGTGACAGGTCGATCAGCGCTTGGGCGATCAATTCCCGAGCCTGAGTCGGGCTTAGCGCGGTCAAATCGTAATGCACCATCAACGTCGTGTAAGACGGCACCAGATCGATGAGATGCACGCCGAACGCAGCCCGCAAGTTTTCGCTGGCCGCCAGCATCCACGGCATGTTGGATTCGCTGATCTCATCGAACAGACGCACCATCAGGCAATCCAGCGCCACCACCTCTACCCGCAGCTTCATGATGCGCGCTGCTGATCAAGGGCTTCGCGGATCCGTTGCACAGCGGCAACCGAACTGGCGTTGTCGCCATGCACGCAAAGGGTGTTGGCCTGCAAGTACAATGCGCTGCCGTCGCTGGCAGTGAGGGCGTCGCCACGGGCAATGGTCAGCGCCTGCTCAATGACTTGTTTGGGATCATGATGCACAGCGCCCGGCAATTGTCGCGAAACCAACAGACCCGCGCTGTTGTAAGCGCGGTCGGCGAAGGCTTCGAACCACAAGGTCACGCCATATTCATCGCCCAGAAGCTGCGCGGCGCTGTTGTCGCGAGTCGCCATCAACATCAACGGCAGGCTCCGGTCGTACGCCGCCACGGCCTGAAGCACCGCACGCAATTGCGCCGGGTTGGCCATCATGTCGTTGTACATCGCGCCGTGGGGTTTGACGTAGCTGACGCGGCCGCCCTGAGCGCGGCAAATGCCATCGAGGGCGCCGATCTGGTAATGCAGGATGTCCTGGAGTTCCTGGGCGGTATACGCCATCGAGCGCCGGCCGAAACCGACCAGATCCTGATAGGCCGGGTGCGCGCCGATCTGCACACCGTTGCTCAGCGCCAGGCTGACGGTCTTGCGCATGATGCCCGGGTCGCCGGCGTGGAAGCCGCAGGCGATGTTGGCGCAATCAATATAGGGCATGATTTCGGCGTCCAGACCCATGGTCCAGTTGCCGAAACTCTCGCCGATGTCGCAGTTCAATAGCAGGCGGCTCACGGAGAACACTCCTGTAGGTTCTATTCTTTTCAGAGGCAGGCAGATTACTGCGCATCCAGTTGTTTGCCACGGGTTTCCGGCAGGCTCAGCGCCGCGAGGATCACCACCCCGTAGGACACTGCCGCAAACGCCCCGATGCCGACACTCAATGGCACCTTTTGGCTAAGCAAACCGATCAACAGCGGAAACAGAGCCGCCAGCGCCCGCCCGATGTTGTAGCAAAACCCCTGGCCCGAACCGCGAATCCGTGTCGGAAACAACTCGGTCAAAAACGCGCCCATGCCGCTGAAAATACCCGAGGCGAAGAAGCCCAGCGGGAAACCCAGCCACAGCATCACGCCATTGCTGACCGGCAATTGGGTGTAGAGCAATACGATGGTGAATGAGCCGACCGCGAACAGGATGAAGTTCTTCTTGCGCCCGAGAATGTCAGTCAAATAGGCGCTGATGACGTATCCGACGTAGGAACCGACGATCACCATCGCCAGATAACCACCCGTGCCGAGTACGCTCAACCCCCGCTCGTTCTTCAGAAACGTCGGCAACCAGGAGGTAATCGCGTAGTAACCGCCCAGTGCGCCAGTGGTCAGCACCGATGCGCGAATCGTGGTGAAGAGGATGCCGGGGGCAAAAATCTCGTAGAACTTCGCCGGGTTACTCGGTTCCTGTTTGGCCTTGGCTTCGCGGTAGATTTCCGGGTCCTTCACCAGGCGACGAACGAAGATCACAAAAATTGCCGGCACGATGCCGAGAATGAACAGTGCACGCCAGGCGTCTTCCGGCGGCAAAAACGAAAACAGCAGCGCATACAGAATCGCCGTCAGCCCCCACCCCAGTGCCCAACCCGATTGCACCATGCCCACCGCTTTTCCACGGTCCTTGGCACGAATCACTTCGCCCATCAGCACTGCGCCGGCGGTCCATTCACCGCCGAAACCGAAGCCCATCAAGGTGCGGCTGATCAGCAGCTGCTCGTAGTTTTGCGCGAAACCGCAGAGGAAGGTGAAGAAGGCGAACCACAACACGGTCAGTTGCAAGGTGCGCACGCGACCGATGCGGTCGGAGAGAATCCCCGCCACCCAACCGCCAATGGCCGAGGCGATCAGGGTGCTGGTGTGAATCAGCCCGGCTTCGCCGGTGGTAATGCCCCACATCGCAATCAGGGTCGGCACCACGAAGCTGAGCATCTGGGTGTCCATGCCGTCCAGGCCATAGCCGATCTTGCAGCTCCAGAAGGTGCGGCGCTCCTGCTGATTGATGTTGCGGTACCAATCGAAAGGCCCCGGGCGAGCCGTGGTTTTGGGGATGTCGAGCGTGTCGGGCGCACTCATGGCAAATCTCCGCGCTAGTTTTTATTGGTATTGTTCTGAGCCCCGACGACGCCTATCGTGGGAACCGGATGCGCCGATTTTTGGGTTCCCGGCCCTGCTGCGTCCAACTAATAAAAACCGGGCTTAGGCATAAGAAAAAGTTGATCCCATGAATCTGAAGTTTCTCGAAACCTTTGTCTGGGTCGCGCGACTCAAGAGTTTTCGCCTGACCGCCGACAAACTCTTCACCACCCAAGCCTCGATTTCCAGCCGCATCGCCGTGCTCGAAAGTGAACTGGGGGTGAAGCTGTTTCTGCGCGATTCACGCGGCGTCAGCCTCACGCCCGAAGGCCTGAAAGTGCTCGACTATGCCGAGCAGATGATGGACACCATGCAGGCGCTCAAACAGTCGATCGAGACCCGTTCGAGCAAGGCCGGTCGGGTGCGGATCGGCGTCATGGACACGGTGATCCACACCTGGCTGAGCCCGCTGGTGGCGCAGATGACGGATCTCTATCCGTTGGTGGAAATCGAACTGGTGGCCGATACCTCGCTCAACCTCTGCGATCAGCTGCAAAAAGGCTTTCTCGATCTGATCCTGCAAACTGACCTGATGCGCCAGGAAAGCGTGCGCAGCCTTGAGCTGGCCAGTCATCCCATGGGCTGGATCGCAGCGAGTAATTCGCTCTACAACCGTGAGTATTCGGGCATCGCCGATCTGGCGCGCGAGCGGGTCATTACTTACTCGAAAAACTCCCATCCGCATCAGGAGGTGCTCGCCCTGATGCAGGCCAATGGCGTGATGACGCCACGCTTGAACTGCGTCAATTCGGTGTCGGCGATTACCCGGCTTTTGCGTGATGGTTTCGGCATTGGCGCGCTGCCGCCGGTGCTGGTGGCCGAGGAACTGGCGCGCGGTGAACTGATTCTGCTGGCCATCGACCAACGGCCACCGGATTTGCAAGTGGTGGTGTCGTGGCGCACGGGCGTCGAGTGGGTCGAGGAGATTGTGGCGTTGTGTCAGCACGTCGTGGAGCGCTACGCGCAGAAAGTGGGCGAGCACTACATCGTTTTGAGCAAACCCTTGGCCAGAATCTGAAGGACACTTTCTGCAACGTAAATATAAATTACTATCATTTGCATAATATTTCCCAAAAGGTATTCTCTGCGCGCTTTCAGCTAATCAACTGTCCAGAAGGAGTCGGACTAGATGCGCGCCTACACGCAAAAACAGCAGCTATTGCTCGCTCACTGGAGCGAAGCCCTTGGAACTCAGGCTTTCCAGTCCCACCGAATCACCCTCGACCATTTGAGCAATGCGCTGGAGCCCGCCGCCCAGCGCTGCTTCCAACGCCTGATCCAGGCGCTGTTTCGTGAAGGCCTGATCAACCCCGACGCTTGCGAATACGACGACAATAGCCGTTGCTGGCTGCCGCTTGGCGATGGCGCGCACCTGTGCTTCGAGCACCTGTCGAGTAACAGAATGAACAGCTGGGACGTGCGCGGCAGCATCGTCCTGCACACCCCCGACAGACTGCCTCACAAAATCCAGCTGCCCAGCGAATTGCTCGCTCACCTCAGCACTCAGCTCAACCCGCCAGCCTCTCCTCAAGTACTGGAGCGTCTGGCCCAGGAACTGGATGACAGCTTCAGCAACGACACCCTGTGCCTGGCGTTTCACCATGGATGGACCGAGCGCCTGAGAGAGCAGATCGATACCGAGTACGATGACAACCTGCTCGCCTGGCTCAAAGCCGACGCCAGCCACCAGAACCCTACATCGCTGCTCGAACAGTGGGGCACTCTCGGCCATCCGTGGCACCCGAACTACAAGACCAAACTGGGTTTGAGCGCCGCTCAGGTCATCGCTTTCTCGCCGGAATTCGAAGCGAGTTTTCCGATTGTGCTGTGCGCACTGCACCGCCAGTACGCACACGTCGAAGCGCTGGCGGGGACCGCCAATTACTGGGAGTGGTGGCAAGGTCACTTCCCACTGCCCGCCGAACAATTGCAGCGCCATTTGCAGCAACTGGGCCTGGACGTAAAGGACTACCTCCCGCTCCCGTCGCACCCATGGCAAGCCCATGAAGAACTGCCGGATTCGTTCGCCAACGAGATCGCCGACAACCTGCTGATCGTCACTGACATCGTCGCTTTTACCGGCCACCCGACCATGTCCTTCCGCACGGTCCTGCCGGACGCCAGCCGCGTTGCGCCGATGGTCAAATTACCGGTGGCTTTGCGCCTGACCAGTGTGCAGCGCACCGTGTCGCCGCGCTCGGCCCGGATGGGGCCGCGCATCAGCCAACTGATATTGAAAATCCTCGATCAGGAGCCGCAGATTCAGCGTCTGCTG
>Ga0247818_10001253_pt1 | contig 15968 bp, 10 predicted proteins | sample 13C_Glucose_Day1_FD_192424 | JGI IMG/M metagenome (GOLD analysis project Ga0247818, IMG submission 192424) | Soil microbial communities from agricultural site in Penn Yan, New York, United States - 13C_Glucose_Day1 | ecosystem: Environmental > Terrestrial > Soil > Agricultural land | place...
GTTTTCGACCAGGAGAGTCCATCTCCATGCTTTTCGTAGCCTGAGTTCGACTTGATCCTCAGGTCGCAGGTTTTCGACCAGGAGAGTCCATCTCCATGCTTTTCGTAGCCTGAGTTCGACTTGATCCTCAGGTCGCAGGTTTTCGACCAGGAGAGTCCATCTCCATGCTTTTCGTAGCCTGAGTTCGACTTGATCCTCAGGTCGCAGGTTTTCGACCAGGAGAGTCCATCTCCATGCTTTTCGTAGCCTGAGTTCGACTTGATCCCTCAGGTCGCAGTATATCGACCAGACCACTCGGTCAGTCCCCTCTCCCTCCGGGAGAGGGCTAGGGTGAGGGAGCAGACTCAAGCCGGACGCAAAGTCCGAAGCCCCCGCAGCCAACCCTTCGCCACATTAACGTGCAACTGCCTCAAACCAATTCCCCGCATCGCCCGGTTTTGGTGCTGTACTGCCTTCAGCAACCGGAGAAAGCGCCAGCACCACTGGATGGCATAAGTCTTGCGCGCTTTCCGATACGCTTAAGGCTCGCAGGAGGCACGCCGTGTCGATTCATGTCGCATTGCACCATGTCACGCACTATCGCTACGACCGCTCCGTCGAGCTTGGCCCGCAGATCGTTCGTCTGCGCCCGGCGGCCCACAGTCGCACGCGGATTCTGTCCTATGCGCTGAAAGTCTCGCCCGAGCAACACTTCATCAACTGGCAGCAGGACCCCCAGGGCAACTACCTGGCGCGGCTGGTGTTTCCGGAAAAAACCGATGAACTGCGGATCGAGGTGGATCTGCTGGCGGAAATGGCGATCTTCAACCCGTTCGACTTCTTCCTCGAACCTTATGCCGAAAAAATTCCGTTCACCTACGCCACAGACGAACGCAAGGAATTGGCGCCCTACCTGGAAACCTTGCCACTGACGCCGAAATTCCAGGCCTACCTGGACGGCATCGATCGCACGCCGCTGCCGGCGGTGGATTTCCTCGTGGCGCTCAATCAGCGTTTGAGCGAAGACATCGATTATCTGATCCGCATGGAACCGGGTGTGCAAACGCCTGAGCATACCCTCACTCAGGCTTCCGGCTCTTGCCGCGATTCGGCGTGGTTGCTGGTGCAATTGCTGCGCAATCTCGGGCTGGCGGCGCGCTTCGTCTCCGGTTACCTGATCCAGCTGACGGCCGATGTCAAAAGCCTCGACGGACCGTCCGGTACTGAAGTCGACTTCACCGATTTGCACGCCTGGTGTGAGGTGTATTTACCCGGTGCCGGCTGGATCGGCCTGGACGCGACATCCGGGCTGTTTGCCGGTGAAGGGCATATCCCGTTGGCCTGTAGTCCCGATCCGTCCTCAGCGGCACCGATCAGTGGCCTGGTGGAGCCCTGCGAGTGTGAGTTCAGCCACGAAATGTCGGTGGAGCGGATCTGGGAAGCGCCAAGGGTCACCAAACCCTACAGCGAAGAACAGTGGCTGGCGATCCAGGCTCTGGGCCGGCAGATCGATGCCGATCTCCTGGAAGGTGATGTCCGCCTGACCATGGGCGGTGAACCTACCTTCGTCTCCATCGATGATCCGGACGGCGCCGAGTGGAACACTGCCGCACTGGGCCCGGACAAGCGTCGACTGTCTGCCGAATTGTTCCAGCGCATGCGCCGGCGTTATGCACCCCAGGGTCTGGTGCACTTCGGCCAGGGTAAGTGGTACCCCGGTGAGCAACTGCCGCGCTGGTCGCTCAATTGCTATTGGCGCCGCGATGGTGTGCCGATCTGGACAAACGGCGCACTGATTGCCGATGAGCAACAGGACTACGGTGCCGATGGCGAGCTGGCCGGGCGTTTTCTGGCGAGTGTCGCCGAACGCCTGAAAATTCCGACACGTTTTGTGTTTCCGGCCTACGAAGACAATTTCTATTACCTCTGGCGTGAGGGAGCATTGCCGCAAAACGTCAGCGCCGAAGACTCCCGCCTGGAGGAACCGCTGGAGCGCGCGCGTTTGCGTAAAGTCTTCAGTCAGGGGCTGGACAAGGTCATTGGCCAGGTCCTGCCACTGGCACGCACCGCCAAGGGTGATCAATGGCAAAGCGGTCGCTGGTATCTGCGCGACGAACACTGTCGCCTGGTGCCTGGTGATTCGCCGTTGGGCTATCGCCTGCCACTGGCTTCGCAGCCGTGGGTAAAAGCGGCGGAGTATCCGTTCATCCACCCGCAAGACCCGAATCAGGACTTCCCGCCACTTCCGGATACCACACAATCTCAGAATCAGGGATCGGCAGCCGTTACCGAAGACCGGGTGCCAAAAATCGACGAGTCCGCCGACTGGCTGACCCGAACTGCCTTTTGTGCCGAGGCACGGGAAGGGCGCCTGTACCTGTTCATGCCACCGCTGGAACGGGCTGAGGATTACCTCGAATTGGTCGCTGCGATCGAAGCCACCGCCGAAGAACTGCATTGCCCGGTGTTGCTGGAAGGCTACGAGCCGCCGAGCGACCCGCGCCTGAGCAATTTCCGTATCACCCCCGATCCTGGTGTGATCGAGGTCAACGTACAGCCGTCCGCCACGTGGGACGAGTTGGTCGATCGCACTGAGTTCCTCTATGAACAAGCGCGCCAGACCCGACTGACCACCGAGAAATTCATGATCGACGGGCGTCACACCGGCACCGGCGGCGGTAACCATTTCGTATTGGGTGGTGCGACGCCGGCGGACTCGCCGTTTCTGCGCCGGCCGGACTTGCTGCGCAGCCTGATCAGCTACTGGCACAACCATCCGTCTTTGTCCTACCTGTTCTCCGGCCTGTTCATCGGCCCGACGTCCCAGGCGCCGCGTGTCGATGAGGCGCGTAACGATGCCTTGTACGAACTGGAGATTGCCTTCGCCCAGATGCCTGAGCCGGGGGAGGAATGCCCGCCGTGGCTGGTCGACCGGTTGCTGCGTAACCTGCTGATCGACGTGACGGGCAACACCCATCGCGCCGAGTTCTGTATCGACAAGCTCTATTCACCGGACGGCGCGACCGGGCGCCTCGGTTTGCTTGAGTTGCGTGCCTTTGAGATGCCGCCCCATGCTCGCATGAGCCTGGCTCAGCAGTTGTTGTTGCGGGCGCTGGTCGCACGGTTCTGGCGCGAGCCTTATGCGCCGGCGAAGCTGGCGCGCTGGGGCACGGAGCTGCACGACCGCTTCCTGTTGCCACACTTTATCGAGCAAGATTTCGCCGACGTCATCGTTGATCTCAACGCCGCCGGTTATCCCGTGCGGGCCGAGTGGTTTGCAGCGCACCTGGAATTCCGCTTTCCCAAGGTTGGCGATTACGCCGTCAATGGTATTGCGCTGGAGTTGCGTCAGGCGCTTGAACCCTGGCATGTGCTGGGCGAGGAGGGCGCGGTCGGTGGCACGGTGCGTTATGTGGATTCATCCCTTGAACGTGTGCAGGTAAAGCTCAGCGGCCTGCCGCCCCAGCGTTATCTGCTGACTTGCAACGGCAAACCCGTGCCGCTGCAACCAACCGGGCGGGTCGGCGAATTTGTCGCGGGCGTGCGTTTTCGCGCCTGGCAGCCGGCCAACTGTCTGCAACCGACCATACCGGTCCACGCGCCTTTGGTGTTCGACCTGCTCGATACCTGGATGCAGCGTTCGCTGGGTGGCTGCCAGTACCACGTTGCCCACCCGGGCGGACGCAACTACGACAGCTTGCCGGTGAACGCCAACGAAGCCGAGAGCCGGCGGATGGCACGTTTCTTCCGCATCGGACATACGCCAGGAAAACTGGCGATACCGAACGTTGAAATCAACGACGAGCTACCGCTGACCCTCGATTTACGACGTTTTTAGACCGTACGCGACGTCCGGATTTTTCGTCTATCCGGGCGTCATGAGCCTGCGTTAGTCTGACTGTTCATTGCTGTCTGCCGAGCACTCCATGCCTGACCTGCTAGACCGCTACCCGCTGACAGCGGGCACCTATCACGAACTGCTCGACGACAGTGGCGCCGTGCGTGCGCACTGGCGACGTCTGTTTGAGCAATTGCAGCGCAGCACGCCGGCGCAACTGGTGCAGCGTCAGGCACTGCTGACCCGGCAGATCCAGGAAAACGGCGTGACCTACAACGTCTATGCCGACCCCAAGGGCGCTGACCGGCCGTGGGAACTGGATCTGCTGCCCCATGTGATTGCCGCTGATGAATGGGGGCAGTTGTCCGCCGGTATTGCGCAGCGGGCGCGGCTGCTCAATGCGGTTCTGGCCGATCTGTACGGTCCGCAACGTTTGATCGCTGAAGGCCTGTTGCCGGCCGAGCTGGTCTTCGGCCACAACAACTTCCTCTGGCCCTGTCAGGGTATCAAGCCGCCGGATGGCGCTTTTCTGCACCTGTATGCAGTCGATCTGGCGCGCACCCCCGATGGCCGCTGGTGGGTCACGGCGGACCGGACCCAGGCACCGTCGGGCGCTGGTTATGCGCTGGAAAACCGCACCATCGTGTCCCGAGCCTTCCCCGAGCTCTACCGTGACTTGAAGGTGCAGAATCTGGCCGGATTTTTCCGGACGTTGCAGGAAACCCTGGCACGACAGGCTCCGGGCGATTCTGATGCGCCTTTGGTGGTGCTGCTGACGCCGGGGCGCTTCAACGAGAGCTATTTCGAACATCTCTATCTGGCGCGGCAGCTCGGTTATCCGCTGGTCGAAGGTGGTGACCTGACGGTGCGCGATGCCACGGTCTACCTGAAAACACTGAGCGGGTTGCGCCGGGTCCACGCGATCATGCGCCGGCTCGACGACGACTTCTGCGACCCCCTGGAGTTGCGCACCGACTCGGCACTCGGCGTGCCCGGCCTGCTCGAAGCCGTGCGACAGGGGCGGGTGCTGGTGGCCAATGCCCTCGGCAGCGGTGTGCTGGAGTCGCCGGGACTGCTCGGTTTCCTGCCCAGGATCAACCAGTTCCTGTTCGGCGAAGAATTGATCCTGCCTTCCATCGCCACGTGGTGGTGCGGTGAAGCGCCGGTGCTGGCCCAGGCGCTTGAAAAACTTCCGGAGCTGTTGATCAAACCGGCGTTTGCGTCCCAGAGCTTTTCCCCGGTTTTTGGCCGTGATTTAAGTGAAGAGCAGCGTCAATCCCTCGCCAAGCGCATGCAGGCGCGGCCATACGCTTATGTTGCGCAAGAACTCGCGCAGTTATCCCTGGCGCCGATCTGGCAAGCTGAAGACGGTCAACTGCAACCACGTGCCATTGGCATGCGCGCGTATGCGGTGGCCAGCCGCGAGGGTTATCGAGTCTTGCCCGGTGGCTTGACCCGGGTCGCCGCCCAGGCGGATGCCGAAGTGGTGTCGATGCAACGCGCAGGCGCAAGCAAGGACACTTGGGTGCTCGGTGATCGCCCACCCAGCGGTGAACAGTGGAAAGCCCAGCGCAACATCGGTGTACGCGATCTGGTGCGGCGCGATCCGTACCTGCCCTCGCGGGTGGTGGAAAACCTGTACTGGTTCGGCCGTTATTGCGAACGCTGCGACGACAGCGCGCGGTTGCTGCGCATCATGCTGACGCGCTATGTCGATGGCGATGACCCGCAAGCCCTGCAGTCGGCGGTCGAGCTCAGCGAACGGCTGATGTTGTTACCCGATGAAGGCGAGCTGCCGGAACGCTTGCTGGTGGCGTTACTCGGTGATGACTGGCCGTTCAGCCTGCGCACCAATCTGCAACGTCTGCAGTGGGCCGCCTCTCAGGTGCGCGGCAAGCTCTCGCGGGAAAACTGGCAGGCGCTGGTAGAGTTGCAACGCGACGCCCTGGAGTTGGAAGCTGAAGACCCGGATTTCGGCGAGTTGCTGGATTTTCTCAACCGCCTGGTGATGTCTTTGGCGGCACTGTCCGGTTTTGCCCTGGATGACATGACCCGGGATGAGGGCTGGCGTTTCCTGATGATTGGCCGGCGAATCGAGCGACTGCAATTTCTCTGCGCCAGCCTGGCGGCGTTCCTGCGTGGTGCCGGGGCCTTCGATCAATCCAGTCTGGAGTGGCTGCTGGAACTGGGTAACAGCAGCATTACCTACCGCTCGCGGTACCTGGCAGTGGCGCAATTGATCCCGGTGTTCGACCTGTTGCTGCTGGACGAAGAAAACCCGCACGCGGTGCTGTTCCAGTTGAAACTGGTGACCCGTACGGTCAAGCGCCTGAACGACGACTTTGGCGCTGCGCGCGAAGCGGTGCTGCCAGCCCTGGTGGAGCGGCTGGCGCGCTTCGACCTGGGCTGTCTGGAACACTCATTGTTCGGCGATGCCAGCGTCCGGGCTGCCATAGACGGGCTGGCGGGGTTGCTGCAAGAGATTGCCGACGCCAGTGGACACGTATCGGATCGTCTCGCGTTGCGGCATTTCGCGCATGTCGATGATGTCAGTCAACGTACGGTGTCTGTGTGATGAGTGCCCGCTACCAGATTTTCCACGACACCCATTATCACTATGACAGTCCGGTGTCCCTCGCCCAACAACTGGCCCATTTATGGCCACGGCCTTGTGCCTGGCAGCACTGCGTCAACCAGCAGTTGCAGATCAGCCCGGATCCCACTTCGCGCCGTGATGAACTGGATGTGTTCGGTAATCCAGTGACGAGGCTGGCATTCGAGCGTCCCCATGATGAGTTGCTGGTCAATGCCAGCCTGACGATCGAAGTGCTGCCCCGACAGATAGCGGATTTCCACCTGTCCCCGGCGTGGGAAGAAACGCGCAGAGTGCTGACCTACAGCGGCCAGGCACTTTCCCCCGAACTGCTCGAGGCCTGCCGGTACCGGTTCGAATCACCCTATGTGCATCTAAAGCGGAATTTCGTCGAATTCTCGGAAAGTTGTTTTCCGGCGGGCAGGCCGTTATTGCTGGGTGTGCAGGCCCTCATGGAGAAAATCTTCAGCGAATTCACTTTCGATGCCGAAGCGACCCAGGTGGCAACACCACTGGTGGAAGTGCTGGAGCGCCGCCGCGGAGTCTGTCAGGACTTCGCTCACCTGATGCTGGCCTGCGTACGTTCCCGGGGGCTGGCGGCACGCTATATCAGCGGCTACCTGCTGACCCAGCCACCACCGGGCCAGCCACGATTGATCGGCGCCGACGCGTCCCATGCCTGGGTCTCGGTGTTTTGTCCGGTTCAGGGCTGGGTGGACTTTGATCCGACCAACAACGTGCAACCGGCGCTGGAACACATCACCCTGGCCTGGGGCCGGGACTTTTCCGATGTGTCGCCGTTGCGCGGGGTGATATTGGGCGGTGGCAATCACGACCCGGAGGTGCGGGTCACCGTAATGCCGCTGGAATAACGCAGATCCGCTGTGGGAGCCAGCTTTATGGTGAGGGGGGCTTTTGTGGTCAGGGGCTTTTGTGGCGAGGGGGCTTGCCCCCGCTGGACTGCGCAGCAGGCCCAATACCAAAAAGCTCAATGGGTCAGATAGAACCCGAACCCGGATATGGGGGGGCGCTTCGCGCCCCAACGGGGGCAAGCCCCCTCGCCACAAAGCTGCCAAGCCTGGACGCAGATTGATCAGGTCATCCGGCCCGGAGGTTCTCAGGCGTCGGGCGCCTGATCTTTCGGTGCATCAACATCGTCTTCTGCCGCCACTTCACCCTCAGGGTTCAGTGCGGTTTCTTCAGCTGAAGCTTTCTTGCGCTGAAGCTTTTCCTCTTTCTTCTGCTCCTTGGCCAAGTCTCTCTGACGTTTGGCGAAGGAATAATTAGGTTTAGCCATGGGCGATCCTCTTGGGTCGAAGGTGAGGTTGAGCGGCGCATATTCTGCCCTGTATCGATGCCCAGCCGTTAGCTGGGTTTTTGCTCGATCCACTTTGGCACCACTGTCGGCTGCCAGGCATCCAGTTCATCAAGCAGCGATTGCGGCGATTCGCTCACTTGCAGCATGTCACGGTGCGGTTCGCGAACGAAGCCTTCGCCGACGATATGATCGAGAAAAGACGTCAGTTTGCTGTAGAAACCGTTCACTTCCAGCAGCCCCAGCGGCTTGCCGTGGTAGCCAAGCTGGCCCCAGGTCCAGACCTCGAACAGCTCTTCCAGAGTGCCCAGCCCACCTGGCAGAGCGATAAAGGCATCGCTGAGTTCGGCCATCCGCGCCTTGCGCGCATGCATGCCATCGACCACTTCCAGGCGGGTCAGGCCTTTGTGGCCGATTTCCTTGTCCATCAGGCTTTGCGGGATGATGCCGATTACTTCACCGCCAGCCGCCAGCGCCGCATCAGCGACGATGCCCATCAGGCCCACGGCGCCTCCGCCGTAGACCAGGGTCAGGTTGCGTGCAGCCAGGGCCTGACCAAGGGCCACGGCGGCTTCACGGTAAGCCGGGTTGGTGCCGGTGCTGGCGCCGCAAAATACACAAACGGATGTTAAAGACATGCCTTGCTCCTGGGTCGATCAGGGGCACAGAGTAAAGGCAGGCGCGCGACGCTCCAAGGGCTAAACTTCCCGTTCAGGCGTTTGATGGGTACCACTGGCGCCGCAGGCGTAGGCGGCGAGCAAGCTGCACAACAAGCTGTTGATGGACATGAGCGGTACTCCGGTTCAGAGATGACGCCCTGATGATAGGGCCGGACCAGACGCTTGGCCGGTAGATTGTCTGCATCGGGCTAATAGCTCAAAAGTTGTATACAATTTTTGATTCAAATCATAGGAACTTGCGAAGATTTCAGGCAGTCTTCTGTGCATTCGCGTTTTCGATAACCCTGCCTTGGAGATTCACCATGTTTGCCAAACTTGTTGCGGTATCCCTGTTGACACTGGCGAGCAGCCAACTGATGGCTGCCGAGTGCAAGACCACCATTGACTCCACCGATCAAATGTCCTTCAACACCAAGGCCATCGAAATCGACAAGAGCTGCAAGACGTTCACCGTTGAGCTGACCCATTCCGGCAGCTTGCCGAAAAACGTCATGGGTCATAACTGGGTGCTGAGTAAAGAAGCCGACATGCAGCCGATCGCCACTGACGGCCTGGCGGCCGGTATCGACAAGAACTACCTGAAAGAAGGCGACGCGCGCGTCATCGCTCACACCAAGATCATCGGCGCCAAGGAAACCGACTCGGTGACCTTCGACGTGTCGAAGCTGGATGCGGCTGAAAAATACGGCTTCTTCTGCTCGTTCCCGGGCCACATCTCGATGATGAAAGGCACTGTGACCCTCAAGTAAGTCGGAATATCGCGTTATCGCTCATCGCGGGGCGACGCTCCCACAGGGGTTGTGATCAATACAAATCACTGTGGGAGCGGGCTTGCTCGCGAAGAGGCCGGTAGCATCGACACAGGCTCCGACCAAAGAAAAGCCCGCTGAAGATCAACGCTTCAGCGGGCTTTTTCATACCACTCACAAATCAAGGCGCAAACGGCATTACCCGCTTGTGATGAGTCTTGTTGTACGTATCACAAATGATCTTGAACGCTTCCTCGCGCACCGGCTCACCATGCAGAAACGCGTCGATCTCGGCATAGGTCACGCCATGGGACGCTTCGTCAGGTTTGCCTGGGGACAGGTCTTCAAGGTCGGCCGTCGGGATTTTTTCCACCAGCGACTCCGGTGCGCCGAAGCTGCGAGCAATGGCACGCACCTGGTTTTTCACCAGGCCGCTGAGGGGGGCCAGGTCACAGGCGCCGTCACCGAATTTGGTGAAGAAGCCCATCACCGCTTCAGCCGCGTGGTCAGTTCCGATCACCAGGCCGTGAGCCGCACCGGCGATGGTGTATTGGGCGACCATGCGCATCCGCGCCTTGGTGTTGCCGAGCACGAAGTCCACCGATACCGCATGCTTGCCTTCAAACGCCGCCACTTCATTGGCCAGGGATTTGACCGCCGGGCCGATGTTCACGGTGTGGCGCTCGTCCGGTTTGATGAAGTCCACGGACGCCTGCGCGTCGTGTTCATCGAACTGGGTTTCGTACGGCAGGCGTACGGCGATGAATTTGTAGGCGGCGTCACCGCTGCGCTGGCGCAGTTCGCGGATGGCGCGCTGTGCCAGCAGGCCGGCGGTGAGCGAGTCGACGCCACCACTGATGCCCAGCACCAGGGTTTTCAGTCCGGAATTGAGCAGGCAATCCTGAATGAAAGTAACGCGCCGGGCCACTTCGGCTTCAAGCGCGGCCTCGTCGGCGAACGGCGGCTGGACATTGAGCTGTTCAGCAATCTCACGCTGTACGGCTTGCATGAATTCACTCCTTGCTAGATAGACTGGATGGGGCAGGAACCTGGAACACGTGTCGCAGATAGGCGACGAAATTCGGGTCTTTACAGTGAGTCTTGCCTGGCTCGTCGGAGATCTTCGCCACCGGCTGGCCGTTGCAGGCGGTCATTTTAAGCACGATGCTCGTCGGTTCGACACCGGGAATGTCGCACGTCAGGTTGGTACCGATGCCGAAACTGACATTGATCCGCCCGCGCAGCGCCCGGAATATCTCCAGGCACCGGGGCAGGGTCAGGCTGTCGGAGAAGGTCAGCGTCTTGCTCATCGGGTCGATGCCGAGCTGGTGATAGTGGGTAATGGCTTTCTCCGCCCACAGGATCGGGTCACCGGAGTCATGACGCAGGCCGTCGAACAGCTTGGCAAAAAACAGATCGAAATCGCCAAGGAACGCATCCATGGTGATGCAGTCAGTCAGGGCGATGCCGAGCAGGCCACGGTACTCGCGGACCCAGCAGTCGAGAGCGGCAATCTGGCTGTCGATCAGCCGTGGGCCGAGTTGCTGATGGGCCATGATCCACTCGTGGGCCATGGTGCCCAACGGTTTCATGCCCAGCTCCCGGGACAGGTGCACATTGCTGGTGCCGACGAAGCGTCCGGGGAAATCATGCTTGAGCACGTTCACCACTTCTTCCTGCACGCGGTACGAAAAACGCCGACGGGTGCCGAAATCGGCTACCTGCAATTCGGACAATTCGTCGCTGCCGGCGTTGGCACTCAGCCAGTCGAATTTGCTGTAGAGCTGCTCGCGCGCCTGTTCCAGGACGACTTCCCGGTAGCGATAGCGGTTGCGCACTTCGCTGATCAGCGCCAGAAGCGGCACTTCGAACAGAATCACGTGCAACCAGGGACCGCGCAGGCGGATGAACAGCTCGCCGTTTTCAATTCCCGTGTGGATGTAGCGCAGATTGAAACGGAACAGCCCGAGAAAGCGCAGGAAATCCGGTTTCAGGAAGCTGATGCGCTCCAGGAAACTCAACTGGTCGGCACTCAGGCTCAACTCGGCCAAGCGCTCGATCTGGAAACGGATTTCCGCCAGGTACGGGCGCAGATCCTCGCCATTACGACAACGAAACTCCCATTCGACTTCCACGTTCGGGTAGTTGTGCAGCACCGCCTGCATCATCGTCAGTTTGTAGAAGTCGGTGTCGAGCAGGTTCTGCACGATGCGATCGGCAAACACACTCTCGCTCATAGCGGGGGTCTCCAGGCAGGTCGCGGCCTGTGGTCGCGACGGTTCAGCTGTTTCAACGAATGGGCGTAGTGGCGCATATCAATGGCCAGAATTGCCAGCAATTTCCAGACCGCAGCAGATCCCCTGCGGGAGCGGGCTTGCTCGCGAAGGCGGAGTGTCATTCAACATGGATGTATGACACACCGCCTTCGCGAGCAAGCCCGCCCCCACAGGGGTTGGGTACACCTTTAAATTTGTGAAATGTCCGGGCTATCAATCTGCTCCAGCATCCACTTCACAAATACCCGCACCTTGGGCACTTCCGCCGAATGTTCCGGATAGGCCAGGTAGTAAGCGTCGCTGCTGGGCATTGCATGCTGCCAGGCAATGACCAGCTTGCCGTCAGCCAGTTCCTCTTCCACCAGAAAACGCGGCAACAGCGCCACGCCACAACCGACCTGGGCGGCGCGAATGCACATGTAAAAGGTTTCGAAACGCGGGCCGTGGTAGCTGTGTTCGGTGTGGTAGCCCTGACTGTCGAACCAGTCATGCCAGGCTTGGGGCCGTGAGGCGTTTTGCAACAGGACCAGATCGGCAAGTTGCGTCGGGTCGGTGAACGGCTTGGCGGGCAGGCTGTCGGGGGCGCAGACAGGCACAAGCTCTTCACCGAACAGTTTCAGGCACTCAGTGCCGGGCCGTGCGCCTTGGCCGAAGTAGAACGCCAGGTCACTGCGACCTTGCAGCAGGTCGTCGGCTTCCTGCTCATTGCACAGGTCCAGATGGATTGACGGGTGGCGCAGGCGCCAGCCCTTGAGGCGCGGCACCAGCCAGCGCGCGCCGAAGGTCGAGGGCGTCGAGACACGCAGGACTTCGGTTTCACCGCCGTAGGAACGCAAGTAGTGGGTCGACATCTCTACCTGAGTCAGGATTTTTCGTACTTCCACCAGGTACAGATCGCCGGCGGGCGTCATTTGCAGGCGTCGGCGAACCCGGCGAAACAGCAGGTGCTGCAACAACTCTTCGAGTTGCGCGACCTGTTTGCTCACGGCGCTTTGGGTCAAATTCAGCTCTTCGGCGGCCCGGGTGAAGCTCAAATGCCGGGTCACGGCTTCGAAACACTGCAGCGCAGTGATCGATGGCAAATAGCGTTTGTTCAGCATGGGTGGTCCTTTGTGCTTATTTCTTATTGCCAACAATGCGCAGCATGAATAAACGGAATGATATCTCTCTTAAAGGTCGTTTGTTGAGTAACCTGCGGGAGGCTAAAACTACAGGTCTGATCAGCCGCGATCCATCGGCTGCACGCATTCTGTCTTTTGCTTGAGGAGTGACCCATGGTTGCCGCATTGCTTGATCGTCTAGGTGTGAACCCGGCCCTTTACCAGAACGGCAAAGTGCCGGTTCATTCCCCCATCGACGGCAGTCGCATCGCCGCCGTGAACTGGGAAGGCGCTGCCGAAGTCGAGCAGCACATCAGTCGCGCAGATCATGCGTTCGAGTTGTGGCGCAAGGTGCCGGCACCACGCCGTGGCGAACTGGTGCGGCAACTGGGCGATATCCTGCGTGAATACAAGGCTGACCTCGGCGAGTTGGTGTCCTGGGAAGCCGGCAAGATCACCCAGGAAGGCCTGGGTGAAGTTCAGGAAATGATCGACATCTGCGACTTCGCCGTCGGTCTGTCCCGCCAGCTGTACGGTCTGACCATCGCCTCCGAGCGTCCTGGCCACCACATGCGTGAAACCTGGCATCCGCTGGGCGTCGTCGGCGTGATCAGCGCTTTCAACTTCCCGGTCGCGGTCTGGGCCTGGAACGCCACGCTGGCGCTGGTCTGCGGCAACCCGGTGATCTGGAAACCGTCAGAGAAAACCCCACTGACCGCGCTGGCTTGCCAGGCTCTGTTCGATCGCGTGCTGAAGAACTTCAGCGACGCACCTGCGCACCTGAGCCAGGTAATTATTGGCGGTCGCGATGCCGGTGAAGCTCTGGTCGATGATCCGCGTGTTGCGCTGGTCAGCGCCACCGGCAGCACTCGCATGGGCCGCGAAGTGGCGCCGAAAATCGCCGCGCGCTTCGCCCGCAGCATTCTGGAGCTGGGCGGCAACAACGCGATGATTCTCGGCCCAAGCGCCGACCTGGACATGGCCGTTCGCGCCATTCTGTTCAGCGCCGTCGGCACAGCCGGTCAGCGTTGCACCACGTTGCGTCGTTTGATCGCCCACGAATCGGTCAAGGAAGAAATCGTCACCCGTCTGAAAGCCGCCTATTCCAAAGTGCGCATCGGTCACCCACTGGAAGGCAACCTGATCGGCCCGCTGATCGACAAAAACAGCTTCGAAAATATGCAGGATGCTCTGGAGCAGGCCCTGAGCGAAGGCGGCAAGGTGTTCGGCGGCAAGCGCCAGCTGGAAGAGCAGTTCCCGAATGCCTATTACGTTTCGCCGGCCATCGTCGAAATGCCGGAGCAGAGCGATGTGGTCTGCCACGAGACCTTCGCACCGATTCTTTACGTGGTCGGCTACAGCGATTTCCAGGAAGCCCTGCGTTTGAACAACGCGGTGCCACAAGGCCTGTCGTCCTGCATCTTCACCACTGACGTGCGTGAAGCCGAACAGTTCATGTCCGCGGTGGGCAGCGATTGCGGCATCGCCAACGTCAACATCGGCCCGAGCGGCGCAGAAATCGGCGGCGCGTTTGGCGGGGAGAAAGAAACCGGTGGCGGCCGTGAATCCGGTTCCGATGCATGGCGCGGCTACATGCGCCGGCAGACCAACACCGTGAACTATTCGCTGGAGTTGCCGTTGGCTCAAGGGATCACGTTCGACTGAGTCTCAAGTCGAACAAGATTCCCTGTGGGAGCGGGCTTGCTCGCGAATGCAATCTGTCAGCGATATTAATGGTGACTGACATACCGCTTTCGCGAACAAGCCCGCTCCCACACTGATTTGTGTGGGTGGTTAGGTTTCTGTTGGAGTCTGGCAATGCCGTTACGCGAAGAATGTCTGTGGGAAAAACTGACGCCGCAAAGGCCCGACAACTCGGCGCTCAAGGGTGAAGTAAAAGTCGATGTATGCGTCATCGGCGCCGGCTTCACCGGTTTGTCGGCGGCGGTGCATCTGCTGGAACAAGGCAAAACTGTCTGTGTGCTGGAAGCCCATCGCGCTGGCCACGGCGGTTCCGGGCGCAATGTCGGGTTGGTCAACGCCGGCATGTGGATTCCACCGGACGAGATCGAAGCCGGGTTTGGCGAAGAGGTTGGCAGCCAGCTCAATCGCATGCTCGGTGCGGCTCCATCCCTGGTGTTCAGCCTTGTGGACAAGTACAACATCGATTGCCAGTTGCGCCGCGAAGGCACGCTGCACATGGCGCACAACGCCCGTGGCGAAGCGGACTTGCGCAGTCGCGAAGAACAATGGAAGCGCCGTGGGGCGCCGGTGGAATTGCTCACCGGTCAAGCCTGCGAGCAAGCCACCGGCACTAAAAAGATCGCCGCTGCGTTGCTCGATCGCCGTGCCGGCACCCTCAATCCGATGGCCTACACCACCGGCCTGGCCAAAGCGGCTATCGGCCTTGGTGGACAGCTGTTCGATCATTCCCCGGTCACCCGGCTCGAACGCCAGGGGCAGCGCTGGTCGGTGCAAACCGCCCAGGGTTCGGTACTGGCCGAGCAAGTGGTCATTGCTTCAAACGCTTACACCGAAGGCGACTGGACCGAATTGCGGCGCAATTTCTTCCCCGGTTATTACTATCAAGTGGCGTCGGTGCCGTTGACTGAAGACGCTGCGCAGCAAATCTTGCCTGGTGGCCAAGGGTCCTGGGATACCCGCCAGGTCCTGAGCAGTATCCGTCGAGACAAAGACGGGCGCCTGCTGCTTGGCAGTCTCGGCAACGGCAATCAAAAGCCGGCCTGGTTTCTCAAGGCCTGGGCCGATCGGGTTCAGCAACACTACTTCCCGTACCTCAAGCCGGTGGAATGGGAATGCACCTGGACTGGTTGCATCGCCTTCACCCCCGATCATCTGATGCGCCTGTTCGAACCGGCGCCCGGCCTGGTGGCAGTGACCGGTTACAACGGCCGGGGTGTAACAACGGGTACAGTGGTCGGCAAAGCCTTTGCCGATTACTTGTGTAACGGAAATCCTCAATCCTTGCCGATACCCTTCGCCCCCATGCAACCCTTGGCGGGAGTCGGATTGCGTAGTTGTCTGTACGAGGCGGGTTTCTCGCTGTATCACGCAGGCCAGTGCCTGCGGATCGTGATTTGATTGTTGATATCGATAGCAGAAAGCGGCGCTTTTTCGATCTGCAGCTAGCCTGTAGTGGTGCGGGTTGTAGCAGTCCCGCACCAGCAGTGTGCACTTCGGTGACGCACGATGTTACAGGCTGGTTGCACGTCGTTTGGTGTCGCGGTTGCAATGATGGCGCGCGTGGGTTGCGCCTCAAAAAAACTTAGGTTTTACCTTCCGCGGTTTAGACGGTTGCACGCCCAATGAAAATGGGCTCGAGACAGTCGAAATAATAATAAAGCAGCGACTTTTTTCAGAATAAAAAACCGATGGCACGGCCCTTGCTCTGAGCAGTCAGTGAAGTCGCAGTGCCAA
>Ga0247818_10001255_pt1 | contig 15964 bp, 13 predicted proteins | sample 13C_Glucose_Day1_FD_192424 | JGI IMG/M metagenome (GOLD analysis project Ga0247818, IMG submission 192424) | Soil microbial communities from agricultural site in Penn Yan, New York, United States - 13C_Glucose_Day1 | ecosystem: Environmental > Terrestrial > Soil > Agricultural land | place...
GGTCAGCTGTTGGCGACTTGGCGACGCAGCAGGTCATCAATTGCCCTGATGGCGAGGGGATAACCGTCGGCCCCCATGCCGCAAATCACCGCATTGACCGCGCCAGACATGATTGAGTGGCGATGCAGTTCGTCACGCGCATGGATGTTCGACAGGTGCAGCTCAATCAGCGGTGTACTGAGCAGCTTCAAGGCATCGAGCACCGGAATCGAGTGAAACGAAAAGCCGGCCGGGTTGATGATCAAGGATGCGCCTTGTTCAAAAGCCTCTTGAATCCAGTCGACCATCACGCCCTCGTGGTTGGTCTGGCGAAAGTCGCATACCAGGTCAAGTTCCTCAGCTAGCCTTTCACTGCGTTGACGAATCTGATCGAGCGTGGTGTGGCCATAGATGTGCGGCTCACGACGACCCAGCAGGTTCAAGTTCGGGCCATTAAGGATGAAGACGGTGCGGTTCATGATCGTCCTGCTGCGTTATTTGGAAAGAAGGGCTGAAGCGCGAGTGTCGACCGCATCGTCTTTGGTGACGGCGTTAAGGTCGATACCACGGGTTTCACGACCCATGCGGATCATGGCCAGCGAGATCAGGTTGATCACGACACACAGGGTCACCAGAGGCCATGGCGAGTTATTCGACTGGGCAAACAGATAAACCGCGATCATTGGCATTGGGCCGCCGATCACCAGGTTGGCGCCGGTATAGGCCAGTGCGGAACCCGAATAACGAACCTCGGTCGGGAACGCTTCGGCGAAGGCCACCGGCTGGATGCCGCTTTGAAACTGAACGAAGCCCAGGAACAGCCCCATGATCGCCATGATGGCAGGGACGTTTAGCGTGTTAAGGATCGGGAAGTAGACGAACAGGATCAGCAAGGTCATGCACGAACCAAATGTCAGCGCCTTTTTACGGCCCCAACGGTCGGACAGATAACCACCGGCCAGCGCACCGAAAATCGCGCACATGTTAGCCACCATCAGCGACATGAAGCCGGTCGACTGGCTGAAGCCCAGGTGCTTGGTCAGGTAGCTGAGGGAGAAGATCACGATCAGATAGAACAGCGCAGCGGGCGAGCAGAAGAAGAACATCAAGCGCAGGATGGTTTTGTAGTGGCTGCCCACAGCGGTTTTGAGCGGGCTTTTTTCCTGCTTGACCGGGGTCTTTTTCAAGGCAACGAAGGCTGGGGTTTCATCGACTTTCAGGCGGATGAAGATCCCAACTACCACCAGTACGAAACTCATCAGGAACGGGATCCGCCAGCCGAAGCTTTCAAATTGTTCGCTGGAAAGTGTCGCGGCCAGGCCCATCAATACGCCGTTGGCCAATATCTGGCTGAGCGGTGAGCACAAGCCCAACATCCCCGAGTAGCGCCCACGGCGATCAGGTGAGGCGTGTTCCAATGCCATCAGTTGGGCGCCGGTGGACTCACCGCCCAGCGCGAAGCCTTGAATGATCCGCAGCAGCACCAGAAGGATCGGCGCCCAGATACCTACCTGACCATAGGTGGGCAACAAGCCCATCAATACCGAAGCCAGACCCATCAGGGTCACGGTGGCCAGCATCAGGTTGCGGCGGCCCACTTTGTCACCGAGGTAACCACAGGTAATCGCGCCCAATGGGCGAGCGGCCAGACCCACACCGAAGGTTGCCAGCGAGGCCAGCAGGCCGGCCGTTGGTTCCATCGCCGGGAAAAACAGCTTAGGCAGAATGGTTGCCGAAATCGCGCCATACAGCGTGAAGTCAAACCACTCCAGGGCAGTGCCAATGGTCGCGGCGGTCACCGCTTTGCGAGGCATGCGCGAATCATGAGTCTCGTGACTGGTTGTGCTCATTGATGTGCTCGTCGTTGTTTTTATGGTTACGGAATACCCATACGATTCCACTAGGGCCCAGGCTCTGGCAGGAAACGTCGAAGTGAGTAGACGTTAACGCATCTTGCTTGCAGAATAATTATCGAAATCCAGACAAATAGATAAGCCAGCCTTATGAGTGAGGGTTAATGGAACTGCGTCACCTAAAAGCCTTTGTGGTCGCCGCCGACCTGCAACACTTCAGCCGGGCGGCCGAACAGTTGGGTATTGCGCAACCGGCACTGAGCCAATTGATGCGAACGCTTGAGTCCGAACTGGGGCTGGCTCTGTTCCGGCGGGAAAATCGCGGGGTGGCGTTGACCGCCGCCGGCCTGGCATTCCTGCCGCATGCGCGCCAGTCCATCGAGTCCAGTGAACTGGCAACCGCCGCGGCCCAGCGTGCCCGGCGCGGGGAGGTCGGCGAGATCAACATCGGCTATCACTCAGCCTTGTTCGAGGCCAATCTGCCGCAATTGCTGCGTTACTATTTCAGCACGTTTCCCGAGGTGAACGTATCGCTGGTAGATGCCGGTATTCGTGCGCAGTTTGACATGTTGCTCGACCACAAGCTGGATCTTGCCTTTGCCCGGGTGTTCAAGGATCACCTGCCAGACCGTTTGCGCACCCATCATTTCAGTGAATCCAACCTCGTTCTGCTCATGCCGGACAACCATGAACTGGCAGAGAGCTTTACCGGAGAATTGGCCACTCTTCGACACGAGAAGTTCGTTTTTCTACACGACACCGCGGGTATCGGCTTGACCTCACACACCCTTCAGGCCTGCCGCCAAAACCAGTTGCACCCCAAAAACATCATGTATGTTCCATCGCTGATGAGCATCCCTGGATTGGTTGCCGCGGGCATCGGCTTGAGCATCGTGCCTGAAACGATGACTCGGTTGACCATGCCGGGCATACGGATTGTGCCGTTGGCTCAACCGGAAATGGTCAGTGAACTGTCGCTGATTTCACGGATCGATGAGCGTTCAAGCGCGGTGTTGCACTTCATCGAGGAGGCACACGGGTGGGGATAGCCCCATAACGCGATCTGTAGATACCGTTTTGAACCTCACCAGGCAATCGCGTTTTGTCAGACAAATCCCAGACGCAGCCTCGCGTTGCTCCTCAGCTGCTACGGGGTGGGTGGTGAGTCAGAACTGGTTGAGGGGATTTGTAGCAGCTGTCGAGCAGCGCGAGGCTGCGTCCGGCTGCGAAGCAGTCGTAAAGCCTGGGATTGCGGTCTTCCTGAAACACCATATCGTCTGATATCACGACTGCTGCGCAGCCGAACGCAGGCTTCGCCAGCTGCTACAGGTCGTGTTGCGGCTTAGGGGATCGGCATTAGCGAAACGTGTTGTACACCTGATTCGATAGTAAAGTGTCGAGCATCGTCGCAGCTAAACAGGGATGACCGATGTCTCAACGCCGCTCAACATTGATCGCCCTGTTGGTAGCGGTCACGTTCTTTATGGAGAACCTCGACGCGACGGTGATCGCCACCGCGCTGCCGGACATGGCCAGGACGTTTGGTGTGCCGGCGGTGGATGTGAGCATTGGAATGAGCGTGTACATGCTCGCGGTTGCGGTGTTCATCCCCATCAGTGGCTGGCTGGCGGATCGCTTTGGCTCACGCCTTGTATTCAGCGCGGCGATCGTACTGTTCAGCCTGTCTTCGTTGATGTGTGGGTTGAGTGAGAGCCTGGAAACCTTTGTCGCCGCGCGCGTGCTGCAGGGTATCAGCGGCGCGATGATGGTACCGGTCGGGCGCCTGGCGGTGCTTCGTACGACCGAGAAGAAAGACCTCGTGCGGGCAATTTCTTTTATTACCTGGCCCGGTCTCGTTGCTCCGATACTCGGGCCCCCCTTGGGCGGTTTCATCGTCACCCACGCTTCCTGGCCGTGGATTTTCTACCTCAATCTTCCGCTAGGCGTGCTGGCCTTGATAGCCGCGCTGGTGTTGATTCCCAGGCAGGACCACGTCATTGCCCGGCCATTCGATTTCACTGGCTTTCTGCTCGCGGGCGGCGCCAGCGCTGCATTGTTGTTCGGTGTGGAAATGCTGGGGCAAAGTCATGCCAATGTGTTGCCGGCACTCTCACTCAGTGGTGCAGGCGTAATACTCGGTGTTTTTGCCTGGCGGCATCTGCGTCGGCATGCGCAACCCTTGCTGGCGCTGGGTGTTTTGGAAATTCGTACCTTTAGTGTCTGCCTGTGGGGCGGCTCGATTTTCCGGATCGCCATCAGCACCTTGCCATTTCTCCTGCCGTTGATGTTCCAACTGGCCTTCGGTCTTTCGGCATTGGATGCGGGGCTACTGGTATTGGCCGTCTTTGCCGGCAATCTGGCGATGAAGCCGTTCACCACGCGAGTGATGCATCGTTGGGGATTTCGTCCGGTGCTGATGTTCAACGGCATCCTCGGCGTTCTGGCGATAGCCGCTTGTGCATTGCTCGATGAGCACATGAGTCGGGCGCTGGTTCTGTTGGTTCTGTTTGTCGGTGGCTTGTCGCGATCCATGCAGTTCACCGCGTTCAACACGCTGGGCTTTGCCGATGTCCCTAAAGAGCAGATGAGCGATGCTTCCACCTTGTTCAGCATGTTTTTCCAACTGAGCATGGCGATGGGGATTGCCACGGGTGCGTTGCTGTTACGTTTCTCCATGAGCATCCACGGCAACACCGCGCACGCAGAGACGGCGGACTTTCAGCTGACGTTCCTGTGTGTTGCCGTGCTGGCGGGAATCGCATTGCTGGATAACCTGAGACTGCCACCGAAGGCGGGTGAGTCGGTGTTGCAGCGAGCATAAGTTCGGGTGTTGAGCACTTGCGTCTCAACACCGTGCCTGGGTCGTTAGAAGTCGAAGAACACTGTCTCCGCTTCGCCTTGAATATGGATATCGAAGCGGTAGGCCAGCTTCCCGTCAACCATGCAACGCGTGGCGATCAGGGATTCGCGCCGATGGGGTTGTTCGATCAGATTCAATACGGGATCCACAGCATTCGCCTCTGGTTCGTCGTCGAAATACAGACGGGTCTGCAAGTGGATGTTGATGCCCCGGGCAAACAGCGACACGTTGATATGCGCGGCCATGGGAACGCCCGAGGCATTTTTCAGCACGCCGGGCTTCACGGTTTTGATCGTCCATTCACCGACATCGGTCGTGGCGGTACGCCCAAAACAGTTGAACGGTTTTTCCAGGTCGTAACCGGTGTCGTAGACACCCTCATGATTCGCCTGCCAGAACTCCAGAAACGCGTCACGAATCAAGTGGCCATTGCCGTCATAAACGTGGCCCATCACAAGAATGTGCTCACCTGGCGCGCCAGGTTTGGCCATGTCGCTCCAGATTTCCTGTTCCCTCGGTGGGTTGCCGGCAGCCTCCAGCGCCAAGCCGATATGGACATAGGGGCCGGCGGTTTGCGACGGGGTTTCAGGCAGAAGTTGAACGGGCATACGCAGGCCTCCTCAGCGGTTTTCGAAGTGGGTCTTGCGCTGACCGCGCAGGACGATGTCAAAACGATAAGCCAGGCAATCCATAGGATTGGCCATGCTCATATCCAGTTTGGCGATCAGACTCTGCACCGCCTCCTGATTCGAGATCGACTTGACGATCGGGCACATGGGGATGAGCGGGTCACCTTCGAAATACAGCTGAGTAATCAAACGCGTGGCAATTGACGGGCCACTGATCGAGACATGGATATGGGCCGGGCGCCAATCGTTGGGACCGTTGCGCCATGGGTAGGGGCCAGGTTTGACGGTGCGGAAGCTGTAGTTGCCATCGCGGTCAGTCAACGCACGGCCGACACCGCCGAAATTCGGGTCAAGGGGGGCAAGGTAACTGTCTTTTTTATGCCGGTAACGGCCACCGGCATTGGCCTGCCACATCTCTACCAGGGTATGGGGAATTGGCTTGCCGTACTGATCGCACACTCGACCCGCGACGATGATGCGTTCGCCAATGGGCAGGCCGCCGTGATTGAAGTTCAACAGCAGATCGTTATCGTGCAGACCCATCTTCAGATGGGAAAAATCCGGGCCGCTGGATTCGGATAAGGACTGGGGGATGCTCACCAGTGCCTGGCGGGGCGAGCGCAGGATCGAAGTCTTGTAGTCAGGGGTCAGGGCTTTGGGATGCCAATTACGGTCACGAATGACGAAGCGGCTGTCGTGCGCATCAGACATGTCGTTTTTCCTGTTCTTATGGTTGGACGGAGGCAGTCACTGCGTTGGCAGCGACGTGTAGCCAGTTTCCTCCGGGACGACCCAACCCAAAATTGAAAAAAACGACTTGATCCATATCCAAACGGTTATGGATAGTTTCCCTCACGACATTCTTGCCCGACTTCGCGCAGTGCATCCACGCACCACTGCGCCGCTGGTGTCACCGGCAACGCAGGATTGGTGCACAGCCCCACGGAGCCGCCGGGTTCACGCATTCCCAGATCCAGCTCCACCAAATCACCTTGCCTCAAATCCTGCCGGACCGCGTCAAATGGCGCGACCCAGATGGCCTGGCTGCATTGTACGTAGCGTCGACTCAGCGCTATCGATAACGTTTCCAGGCGTTGGTGTGATGGGGTGATCCCGTGCTGCACAAACAGGCTGTCGGCGAATTTTCGGATCGTCGTCCCCGCCAATGGCAGGACCAGCGGATAGCTTTCGAGGTTTTTATGCCCCACTGGATCGGCGAGAACCGGGTGGCCCGTGCGGACCACCAGGGTCATTGACTCGCTGTAGAGGTGTTCGAACGCCAGCCCCAGGATCAATGGGCTATCGGTCATCCTGCCCACCACAAGGTCCAGTTCACCGAGGCGTAGCTGTGACAGCAAATAGGCACTGGGCCCGGTCACGACACTGACCACCAAGGCCGGATGTCGCTCGTGTAAGCGGCGGACCATTTCAGGCACCAATAAACTTTCGACGGTGGACAGCACCCCGAGCTTCACGGCAATGGGCTCATGTACACCGGAGCGCAAACTGTTGACGCCTTCGCGCAGCGATTGCACGCTCGGCCCTGCATACCGCATAAAAGCCACGCCGGCCTCGGTCAGCGTCGAGCCTTTTTTACCCCGTTCAAACAGTCTGGCGTCCAGCAGCGACTCCAGCTCTTTCAGCGTCTTGGAAAGCGCCGGCTGGCTGATGGCCAACTTGTCGCAAGCGCGGGCCAGACTGCCTTGGCGTGCCACTTCGAGAAAACATACCAGATGACGGAATTTGATTCGGGTATCGATGTTCAATCGGGCGCTCTGCCTTCGTGGTAGGGAATCCATTAATGTTGGATGTGAAGTGTTTTTGTGGCGGTGGTCCAGTGTTGCGCTGCTCATTTTCTGCTTTTGACGTGATTTTTCACAGGGTGAGTAACTGCTTATGGCTGATTCGGTTGAAACAGTCGAATGTTCAACTGGCCTGAACTCAGGCACGGGCTCACTCGTAGAGAACAAAAGACTCGCTCAGCGCCCACTGACGGTATCCACAGCTGTTTGTGTGATGTTGATTGTATTGGCAGGTTGCGCCGATCCAGGCCGGCATGCCGAGACGTTGGCGCGCAGCGGCCAGTTGCAGCGAGGCCAGGTCAATACCGACCGCTTTGTACTGACCAGCTTTTACCGAATAGCCAATCCTGACCGGCCGCTCACTGTTTATATCGAGGGCGATGGATTCGCCTGGCGATCCCGAACGATTCCTTCCGACGATCCCACGCCACATGTTGCGACAGGCCTGGCGCTGGCGGCGGCTGACCCTGAGGCCAACATCGTGTACCTGGCGCGACCCTGCCAATTCACGCCGCAGGCACTTGATCGTCATTGTGATAAGGCCTACTGGACCGACAAGCGCTTTTCCGAGGAAGTGGTCGCCACGATGAACCAGGCCGTCACGCATTATGCGGCGCAGGTACCGGGTCAACCCATCAATTTGATCGGGTATTCGGGAGGCGGTGCGCTGGTGGTGTTGATTGCCGCCCGGCGTCACGATGTCGCCTCGCTGCGCACCGTGGCTGGCAATCTGGATCATGCCGAAGTCAATCGCCTGCATCAGGTGTCGGCAATGCCGGCGTCGCTCAATGCCATTGATGTTGCGCGTCAGGTCGCTGCCATCCCTCAGATTCACTTTAGCGGAACCGATGACAGCGTCGTCCCTCCTTTAATTGCGCAACGATTTGTGAGCGCGACCGCCAGTCGATGCGCGCGCAGCATTTTCGTGGCGGGAATGAACCATGAGAGCGATTGGGCGCGCCGCTGGCCAGACCTGCTCAGGTTCTCGCCATCGTGCGGGGCGAGTCTCCAGAGCCTGCCTTAGCGCGGTTCATAAGTTTTCAACGTTATTCAGCGTTCGGTGGGGCGGGGCTCAGTCCAATTAAGAGCAAGCGTTTGGCTCGCATGCGTTACTGCCGCATGGAATTCGTGGCGCCTGAAACAAAACAAGAGCGCGTGAACGGATAAATTTTTGATCGATTTTCTGCTTTCAAAATCGACGGGGCTGAAGTCTGCCAGAGATACATGGCGACTCAGACCCTCCTTAGGTGACCGTTGTAATGAATCGTATTTTTAGCGTGTGCGCACCGGTGGGGCTCTTGGCGTCAATGGTGCTTGGCGGCGCGATCCTGATGGCGCCGGGCCTGGCATTCGCCGCACCCGCCGGTTACCTAATAGTCACCAATGACCCCGGCTCGTTGAATACGGCGAACCAGCAAAGCGCCCTGGTGCCCTCCAGTGATATCTATTTCTATCCTTCCGCCAATACGCCATTGACCATCAATGGCGCCATGTTCGGCAATAGCGCGACCCACTCCTACATCGCCAATGGCGTTCTTGTTCAGAGCGCAGGTCAGTCCGCGTTTAATTATCTGGCTGTCGGGGAGGGCGCCGCTATCCCTGGGGCCGTCGGTGCACTCACTGTCAGCGGTGGCACGCTCGACATGACTCAATTACAGGTGGGTGATTACGGCGGCAACGGTACGGTGAGTCAGACAGAAGGCACGGTAAACTTCGGTGGCCTCGAAGCCGCGCTCAATATCGGCAATCAAGGCGGCACAGGGCTCTACGAGATTTCCGGCGGTACGTTGTCGCTCAACCATACGCTCGTCGATATCGGACGTAACAGCGACGCGAATCCGGCCAGTAACGGCTCGCTCTCTATCAGTGGTAATTCTGCGGTGAACGCCAGCGCCGGCAGCACGATCATCATTGGTAATTGGGTACAGTCGAACTCGCCAGGCACAGGCATGATCGATCAGACAGGCGGCACGCTCTCCATCGATGGCACATCGAAGCTTTACCTTGCTGCTTTCGGCAACGGTACCTATAACCTGTCCGGCGGCACACTTCAGATTGGCGGCAATTCACTGTCGGGGGTCTTCAACAATAAGGGTGGCAGCTACAGTTTTAATCTCGGTGGGGGTTTGATCCAGGTCATCGGCTCGACCTTGAATACCAGTGTCAATGCCCATCTGAGCGGGAACGCCTCGACCCTCGATACGAATGGTCTTGGGGCAGTATGGTCGGGCATTTTGTCAGGGGATGGCAGTCTTACGAAGGCTGGCGGTGGAACGCTCACGCTGACGGGCCTCAACACCTACACCGGCGGCACGACAGTCACCGGCGGCACTTTGTCGGTGGGCCGCGATGCTAACCTGGGCGGCGCCAGTGGTGGCCTGACGCTGAACAATGGCACGTTGCTGAGCACGGCCAATATCACCAGCGAGCGCGACATCAACCTCAACGGCGGTGGCACACTCGACAACGGTGGTCACAGCGACAGTTTCTCTGGCGTGATCGCTGGTAGCGGTCCGCTGACGCTGGCGGGCGGCGGCAGGACGATGCTTTCTGGTGCGATGAACACCAGCCTGATCAACGCCAGCACCCTGCAGCTCAACAAGACGATCAATGTTGCCGGCAATTACGAGCAGGGCGCCGAGGCTAGCCTGATCCTCGGTGTGGCCAGCAACGCCGTGTCCACCGGCGATATCACCGACAGCGGCTATGGTCGCCTGGTGGTGGCCGGGACTGCCAACATCGCCGCTGGCTCCACGATCGGGTTGCAGAAACTGAGCAGCTATGGCTTTGCCCAAGGCCAGCGTTACCTCGTGGTTCAAGCCAATGCCATCGGCACCCACTACAATGCCGACAACCTCCATTACACCGTTGAAGGCTACAACGCCTCCGGCACCAGTGTGGTCAGCGGTAGCAACTCCAATTTATTGGTTACGGTAGGCAGCTCTACGGCATCGGTTGCAACGCCACCGGATATCACACCCCCTGTGGATGTCACACCACCGGAAGTCACGCCACCGGTAGTGGATGTCACACCACCAGAAGTTACGCCACCGGTAGTGGCTGTCACACCGCCGGAAGTCACACCGCCGGTTGTGGCTGTAACACCGCCGGAAGTCACGCCGCCGGTAGTGGCTGTCACGCCACCGGAAGTCACGCCGCCGATAGTGGCTGTCACACCGCCGGAAGTCACGCCGCCGATAGTGGCTGTCACACCGCCGGAAGTTACGCCGCCAGTTGTGGTTGTCACACCACCTGTCGTCAGCACTCCCGAAGCGCCATCCATTGCTCCGATCAACCAATCGACCACCCTTGGCGGTGCCACAACCCTGGCCGGGCTGTTCAACTACAACGGCTACGATGCCAGACTGATGAACCTGTTCAACGCTGCCGCCGCGCTGCCTTCTTCGGCTGCGGGCAACAAGGCCGGCGCGCAGCTGAGCCCGGCGGCGACCGCGTCAGCCGCCACTCAGGCGTCCACTGCTTCCACCGTACAGGTGCTCAATGTCACGGCGGCGCACCTGGACGGGCTGCGCACCGCCCAGAACAACACGGGCGGCAGCAGTGGTATCGCCACGGGTGAAGGCGCCAGCAACTCCGGGCTCTGGGGCCAGGCGTTCGGCGGCACTTCGCGCCTGAGCGAGAGCAATAATATCGCCGGTTATCACAGCCACTACGGTGGCATGCTGATCGGTGCCGATGGCGCCGTGAACGACAGCTGGCAGGCCGGCGGCCTGTTCAGCTACACCCAGACCACGGTGAACAGCGACGGTGATAACACAGGCAGTTCTGCCGACGTGAAGTCCTACGGTCTGTTCGGCTATGCCAGCTACCAAGGCCAGCCGTGGTACCTGGACCTGTCGTTGGGTGCTGTCCAGCAGCAATACGACACCCGGCGTGAAATCAACTTCCCCGGTTTCAGCGGCGTGGCCAATGGCAACCACGACGGGATGCAGTACATCGCATCTGCACTGGCCGGTTACCCGATTGAGCTGGCTAACCACACGGTGCTGACACCCATTGCCGGCTTGACCTACAGCTCCCTGGACGAGGACAGCTTCACCGAAAGCGGCGGCAACGGCGCGGCACTGCACGTTGATTCCACCAGCACCCACTCGTTGAAAAGCGATCTGGGCACCAGGCTGGAGCGTTCCTTCGCCACCACCTACGGCAACGTCGTGCCGTCGGCGCAGTTGATCTGGCGTCATGAGTACCAGGACACGCGCCTGCAGTCGGTCTCCAATTTTGCCGCCGATACCTCGGGCGCCACCAGCTTCAGCAGTCCGGGCGCCAAGCCAGTGGACGACACCGGGGTGCTGGCGCTGGGCGTGACGTTGCTGCGCAGTAATACGCTGAGCCTCTCGGCGAAGTACACGCTGGAAGCCGCGAGTGGCTACACCGCCAATACGGGTGACATGCAAGTGCGTTGGAATTTCTGACCCGCTAAATTCCGTCCGCCCGGTAACGAGCGGTGGCTTACCTGCTGACTGTTGCCCTAAAGGAATTACCTAGCGCACTAAGGTGAACGCCGTACCCCAAGGGGTTCGTCTCAATATCTCGCCTTTGAGGCTCCGGGTTAGGCTCAAGGCAACGAATGAGTGGAGCCACGTTATGCGATTGTTTGAATTGATTACTTTCACGGTGCGTGTGCGCACCGTTGCAGAGGCACTGGTGCGAATCGAGGCCGCACTGGCCAAGCCTGGGGTGGGGGGAACGCTGATGGGGTGCTGGGCGTCGGAAATCGGCCAGCTGAATCAAATTACCGTTCTGCGCGGTTATGCCGACGAAAGTTTGCGGCAAGCAGAGCGCGAGCGCTTCCTGTTGGAGGGCGAAGCGTTCGGCATCAACGCCTTTATTACCGACCTGAAAATCGAAAACTACAGCTTGTTCCCGTTCCTCAAGCCCTTGAACGCCGGAAAACACGGGCCCTATTACGAAATGCGCGTGTACGACCTGGTCAGTTCCGGGTTGCAACCGACACTCGATGGCTGGATCAAGGCCGTGGAGCCGCGTACCGCCGAGCAGTACTCGCCGGTGTATGCGGCGTTTTATGCGACCGACGGTGCCTTGCCGCGCTACCTGCACATCTGGCCGTGGTCAACCCTGGAGCAGCGTCTGCAAGTGCGGACTCAAGCCGTGGCGGACGGTGTCTGGCCGCCTGAAAACTCCGGTCCGCAACTGTGTGACATGCGCTCGACGATTTACCTGCCAGCGGCTTTTTCGCCCTTGCAATGAAGCGTGTCCGGTTATTGGCTGTTGAGTGACAGGTTCCATTGCGTCGCACCAGGTGCCCATCTCGTTTTTGCCCGCTACAATGCGCACCTACCGTGATAACCAGATAAAAAATATGTCTCTTCCCAAACATCACCTGGAACTGCTAAGTCCCGCCCGTGACGTGCACATTGCTCGCGAGGCCATCCTGCATGGTGCCGACGCCGTGTACATCGGTGGCCCGAGCTTCGGCGCCCGGCACAACGCCTGCAACGAAGTCAGCGATATTGCCCGACTTGTGGAGTTCGCCCGTCGCTACCACGCGCGAGTGTTCACCACGATCAACACGATTCTGCATGACAACGAACTGGAGCCGGCCCGCAAGCTGATCCACCAGTTGTACGATGCCGGCGTCGACGCGTTGATCGTTCAGGATCTGGGCGTGATGGAACTGGATATTCCGCCAATCGAGCTGCACGCGAGCACCCAGACCGACATACGCACCCTGGCGCGGGCAAAGTTCCTTGACCAGGCTGGCTTCTCCCAACTGGTACTGGCCCGCGAGCTGAACCTGCAAGAGATTCGCGCCATCGCCGACGAGACCGATGCGGCGATCGAATTCTTCATCCACGGCGCGTTGTGTGTGGCGTTCTCCGGGCAGTGCAATATTTCCCACGCACAGAACGGTCGTAGCGCCAACCGTGGCGATTGCTCCCAGGCCTGTCGTTTGCCTTATACCCTCAAGGACGACCAGGGTCGGGTAGTCGCCTACGAAAAACACCTGCTGTCGATGAAAGACAACAACCAGAGCGCCAACATCCGGGCGCTGGTCGAAGCCGGCGTTCGCTCGTTCAAGATCGAAGGGCGCTACAAGGACATGGGGTACGTGAAGAACATCACGGCCTATTACCGTCAGCGTCTGGACGATGTGCTTGAAGATCGTCCGGATCTGGCTCGGGCATCCAGCGGCCGCACCGCACACTTCTTCGTACCCGACCCGGACAAGACCTTTCACCGTGGCAGCACCGACTACTTCGTCAGTGATCGCAAGATCGACATCGGCGCCTTCGACTCACCGACCTTCACCGGCTTGTCGGTGGGCGTGGTGGAAAAAGTGGGCAAGCGTGATATGCAGGTGGTCACCTTTGAACCGCTGTCCAATGGCGACGGCCTGAACGTGCAGATCAAGCGCGAGGTGGTGGGTTTTCGCGCGAACATCGCCGAGCCCAAGGGTGAATTTCTCGAAGAGGGCCAGAAGCGCTATCGCTACCGCGTCGAACCCAACGAGATGCCGGACGGGATGTTCAAGTTGCGGCCCAATCATCCACTGAGCCGCAACCTCGACCATAACTGGCAGCAAGCCTTGCAGAAGACCTCCGCCGAGCGTCGTATCGGTCTGAGTTGGGTGGCACGTCTTGACGAGCAGCGCCTGCAATTGACCGCCACGAGCGAGGAGGGCGTCAGCGCCAGCTTGTCTCTGGACGGTCCGTTCGGGCTGGCCAACAAGCCGGAGCAAGCCTTGGAGCAACTGCGCGATCTGCTCGGTCAGCTGGGTACCACGGACTATCACGCCACCGCCATTGAACTGGATGCACCCCAGGCGTTCTTCATTCCAAACTCGCAGCTCAAAGCCTTGCGCCGCGAAGTGATTGAAGCGTTGACCGTGGCCCGTCTGCACGCCCACCCAAGAGGGCATCGCAAGGCCGAAACCACTCCGCCACCGGTGTATCCGGAGTCGCACTTGTCCTTCCTGGCCAACGTCTACAACCAGAAGGCTCGGAATTTCTATCACCGCCACGGCGTCAAGCTGATCGACGCAGCGTTTGAGGCCCATGAAGAAACCGGGGAAGTGCCGGTGATGATCACCAAGCACTGCCTGCGTTTCTCCTTCAATCTTTGCCCCAAGCAAGCCAAAGGCGTCACCGGTGTACGCACCAAGGTCGCGCCGATGCAACTGGTGCACGGTGACGAAGTCCTGACGCTGAAGTTCGACTGTAAACCTTGCGAAATGCATGTCATTGGCAAGATCAAGGGCCACATCCTCGACTTGCCGCTGCCGGGCAGTGTTGCGGAACCGGTCGTGGGTTACATCAGTCCCGAAGACCTGCTCAAGACGATCCCGCGCGCACCGCATTGAGTGATAGGCGAGTACGCAGCATTCCGTGCTACGTACTCGCCTGCGCCGTGCTTACTCCTTCAGCTCAACCTTATCCAGCGCCTGATTCACCGCCAACTCCCCCAACATCACCACTTGCGTAATCCCGAGCAACGTCTTGCGGTGTGAGTTCTCCAACAGCGCCGCGAAATTGCTGAGCATGGTGGTGGCCGAGCCCAGTGATTCGCTGGCGTTGGCCAGCAGGGATTCGTAGGGCGAAGCCGGATCGATGTCCGGTGGGTGAGGTGTTGGTTTGATCATGGATGAAACTCCTACTGCAGATTGAAGGAGCCATCACCCTTGCTACCAAACGAGGGTGGTGGCCATACGCGGGTTGGTAGACCGGCTGCAAGTAGGAAACCCGGCGCTCACAAAGGAGCCCCACGCATGACCACCATATAAAGCGAGCCTCAAAAAAGAGACTGCATAAGGTGTCGCCATACGACTATTTGCAGACGGGCTACCAAACCCGATCACTGTTTTTCAGTGACCGGAAAACGATATAGCCCACCCCGCAGCCGCACAAGCCGGCGGATTCTGTCTTACCCGTAGGTGATGGCGCAAGGCGTTGTAGCCTTTGGGTGGTAACAGGAGGCTACGTTTAAACAGACAACATTCTTGTTGTTTAAGCTTCAGCAAAACCGAGTGGAATTACTCACTGCGTCAGTCAAACAAAATCCATGTGGGAGTGAGCCCTGTGGTGAGGGGGGCTCGCTCCCACTGGATCTGTGTTGTATTTGATGGCTGTGGCTATTCGTCTGGCGCGAGGCCCAGTTGCAGGTTAACCAAGGTGATCAGTTCATCCGGATCGATCGGCTTGAGCAGGAAGTCGACAACACTCAAACGCATGGCCTCGATGGCATCGCGAACATCCGCATCTCCAGAAATGATCACAATCGGCATGTCGGCCCACTCCGACTCGCGGATGTTTGAAATCAACTCCAGGCCATTGAGCGGGCGCATACGCAAATCAGTAATGACCAATCCGATTGAACTGTCGATGTCCAATGAACGCATGGCTTCGTCGGCACTGCTAGCCTCAAGGCACAAGAGGCCATTGACGTGAAGAATGTCGGCCAGCATCTCGCGTGTGCACGGGTCATCTTCGACGATCAAGACTTTTTGGGGCAACAGCCCCGGCTCCTGCATCGCGGCAATGATTGCCTCGCGCTCGGCGGCAGTCAAAAGATCGTGATCGAACATCATTTCCAACCCTTCAAGAGCCAATAAAACCCTGTCTGCCGTGTTCTGCTGAAAACTTCCGAACACGCTTGGGGGCAGGTTGTTTCCTCCAACCCGTGCCCCCAGTAACGCATGGCGTCAACAGAACTGCTCTGAAATGGCCTGATTTGTACCCCGCAAGATGCTGAAAAACGCTGAAAACCGTGATCAGCGCGGGAGGCGCCCCCTAGATGCCGCTGAACAGGCCGATGATCACGGCATTGACCAGGTCAATGAAAAAGCCACAGACCAGCGGC
>Ga0247818_10001257_pt1 | contig 15950 bp, 18 predicted proteins | sample 13C_Glucose_Day1_FD_192424 | JGI IMG/M metagenome (GOLD analysis project Ga0247818, IMG submission 192424) | Soil microbial communities from agricultural site in Penn Yan, New York, United States - 13C_Glucose_Day1 | ecosystem: Environmental > Terrestrial > Soil > Agricultural land | place...
AATCCCTGAAGAACGATGCCGGGCTCAAGAAAGAAATCGAATTCGAAGAAAAGCTCCAGGGGCTGATGAAAACCTACGGCAAGAGCCTGCGCGACATCATCGCCATCCTCGACCCGAACCCGGCAAAGTCCGGCTTGCAGCAAGCCGCAGCGCCTAAAACCCGTCGTGCTCGCGTGGTCAAGGTTTATCAGAACCCGCACACCGGTGAACTGATTGAAACCAAGGGCGGCAACCATCGCGGCCTGAAAGCCTGGAAGGAACAATACGGTGCTTCCACCGTTGATTCCTGGCTGCGCGGTTAAACATTCGCGCTGTAAAAAAAGCCCTGCTAATGCAGGGCTTTTTCATGAACACCATCTAAATGCGACGATGTGTGTCGATCAACTCAGCACTTTAGCGACTAACTTTATGCTTAATCCCATCGGGTATCTAAAAATTTCAGCAACGCGGGCAAAGCCTGCAATCACTTAAATCTTTAGCTAAAGTTTCAAGCCGTTACGCACCGCGTCTATTTCATCCTGACTGGCTTTATAAGCCTCAGCCTGCCCTGCATAGGAAAGAACATAGGCCTTATCGGCATCCACCGCTGCGACCAAAGTTTGAGAAAGCACATGCCGCCCGTTCTGGGTGATGGTGCAGGTAGATTCCAACGCAGATAAACGGCTTAACGTAGTCGGATGGATCCGGTTGCAGACACTTTGATAGCCACTTTGAAAGAAGTCTTTTTGCACCGACTTGCGCATTTCCAGCAACACGCCTTCCAGGTTCACTTGATGCCCGCTTTCCACTTTCGTCATGGTCAACTCCATCACCATGACGGGTGTCCCGCCTTGATCGTTTTTCACCGCACGCTGACGAGAAACACCGGAAGTCGCATCGCTTTGCGCTATCTCTTCAACCTGCCAACCGGCAGGCCAGTTCATCACCGGTGCTTCGGCGCGCGCAGTGGCAACCCCGCACAGCAAGCCAATCAAGATGAGTAACGCTTTACCGATTCGAACCATTGCCATGAACACTCACAGGAAGAGTCTTGAAGTCTGAGCCTCGACCGACTGTCAGGCAATAGCCGACGCTTTGGGTTTGGTGATGTCGCATCCCTTGCGTATCATTATCGCCAATCGTCAGCCCCACTTATTTTCCGGAGGGCCCATGAGCCTGCAAGAATTGAACTCCTTCCCCGGCGTTACCGCACAACCTGACACCGCGACGCAGAAATTCGTCTTCAACCACACCATGCTGCGGGTCAAGGACATCACCAAGTCCCTGGACTTCTACACACGCATCCTGGGTTTCACACTGGTGGAAAAACGCGATTTCCCGGAAGCCGAATTCAGCCTGTACTTCCTCGCGCTGGTCGACAAGGCCCAGATCCCGGCCGACGCCGCGGCCCGTACCGAGTGGATGAAGTCGATCCCGGGCATCCTGGAACTGACCCACAACCACGGTACCGAAAACGACCCGGACTTTGCTTACCACAATGGCAACACCGACCCGCGCGGGTTCGGCCACATCTGCATTTCGGTGCCGGATATCGTTGCCGCCTGCGAGCGTTTTGAGGCGCTGGGTTGCGACTTCCAGAAACGCCTGACTGACGGCCGCATGAAGAGCCTGGCGTTCATCAAAGACCCGGATGCTTACTGGGTTGAGATCATTCAGCCGGCACCGCTGTAAAACAAGATCAAAAGATCGCAGCCTGCGGCAGCTCCTACACCGATCCATGTAGGAGCTGCCGCAGGCTGCGATCTTTTGATCCATAAAAAAAAACCCATGATCACTCATGGGGTTTTGTGTTTTCAGCGTCTTGACTTATGCCGGAGCCGAAGTCCGGATCAGGTGATCGAATGCGCTGAGGGAGGCCTTGGCGCCCTCGCCCACCGCAATCACGATCTGCTTGTACGGCACGGTGGTCACGTCGCCGGCGGCGAACACGCCCGGCAGCGAAGTCTCGCCACGCGCATCGACGATGATCTCGCCACGCGGTGACAGCTCGACGGTGCCTTTGAGCCAGTCAGTGTTCGGCAGCAAACCGATCTGCACGAAGATGCCTTCAAGGTTGATCGTGTTGAACTCTCCTGAATCGCGATCCTTGTACACCAGGCCGTTGACCTTCTGGCCGTCACCTTTCACTTCACTGGTCAGTGCACTGGTGATGACGTCGACGTTGGGCAGGCTGTACAACTTGCGCTGCAACACTGCATCAGCGCGCAGTTTGCTGTCGAACTCCAGCAGCGTGACGTGGCTGACAATGCCCGCCAGGTCGATCGCCGCTTCAACGCCGGAGTTACCGCCGCCGATCACCGCTACGCGCTTGCCTTTGAACAACGGGCCATCGCAGTGCGGGCAGAAACAAACGCCTTTGGCTTTGTATTCCTGCTCACCCGGCACGCCCATTTCGCGCCAGCGAGCGCCGGTCGCGAGGATCAGTGCCTTGGTTTTCAAGGTGGCACCGCTTTCGAAGCGAACTTCATGCAACTCGCCGGGATTTTTCGCCGGGACCAACGCGCTGGCGCGTTGCAGGTTCATGATGTCGACGTCGTACTGCTTAACGTGTTCTTCGAGGGCGCTGGCCAGTTTCGGCCCTTCGGTTTCCTGCACGGAGATGAAGTTTTCGATGGCCATGGTGTCCAGCACCTGCCCACCAAAACGCTCAGCCGCCACACCGGTGCGAATGCCTTTACGAGCCGCGTAGATCGCTGCCGAAGCACCGGCTGGACCACCGCCAACCACCAACACATCAAAGGCTTCCTTGGCGCTGATTTTCTCGGCCTGACGCTCGATACCGCTGGTGTCGATCTTGGCGAGGATTTCTTCAAGGCCCATGCGGCCCTGACCGAAGTTCACTCCGTTGAGGTAGATGCTTGGCACAGCCATGACCTGGCGCTCATCGACTTCCGCCTGGAACAACGCGCCGTCGATAGCGACGTGGCGGATGTTCGGGTTCAGGACCGCCATCAGGTTCAACGCCTGGACCACGTCCGGGCAGTTCTGGCAGGACAGCGAGAAGTAGGTTTCGAAGCTGAATTCACCTTTGAGCGAACGGATCTGTTCGATCACTTCGGCACTGGCTTTTGAAGGGTGGCCGCCGACTTGCAGCAGGGCCAGCACCAGGGACGTGAATTCGTGCCCCATCGGGATGCCGGCGAAGCGCAGGCTGATGTCGGCGCCCGGGCGATTGATCGAGAACGATGGCTTGCGAGCATCATCACCGTTGTCGAGCAAAGTAATCTGGGTGGAAAGACTGGCAACGTCTTTCAACAGTTCGAGCATTTCCTGGGATTTCGCACCGTCGTCGAGGGATGCAACGATCTCGATCGGCTGGGTGACCCGTTCCAGGTACGATTTCAACTGGGCTTTAAGATTGGTGTCCAACATACGGGCGATTTCCTTGAATTCTTGAGACAAAAAAACGCCCGAGCGAATCTCGCCCGGGCGTTTTTATTGGGCGGTGCAGCTTGCTTAGAAGGTGCGGATGTCCGCCCTGATGAAGCGCGTCACAGACTTAGATCTTGCCGACCAGGTCCAGGGACGGCGCCAGAGTGGCCTCGCCTTCTTTCCACTTGGCTGGGCAAACCTGGCCTGGGTGAGCAGCAACGTACTGAGCAGCCTTGATTTTGCGCAGCAGCTCGGAAGCGTCACGACCTACACCGCCATCGTTCAGTTCAACGATTTTGATCTGGCCTTCTGGGTTGATCACGAAGGTGCCACGGTCAGCCAGGCCTGCTTCTTCGATCAGCACGTCGAAGTTGCGGGAGATGGCGTGGGTTGGGTCGCCGATCATGGTGTACTGGATTTTGCCGATGGCTGGCGAAGTGTTGTGCCAGGCAGCGTGGGCGAAGTGAGTGTCGGTGGAAACGCTGTAGATCTCGACGCCCAGTTTCTGGAATGCGTCGTAGTTGTCAGCCAGGTCTTCCAGCTCGGTTGGGCATACGAAGGTGAAGTCTGCTGGGTAGAAGAAAACGACAGACCACTTGCCTTTCAGGTCAGCGTCCGAGACTTTTACGAAGTCGCCGTTTTTGAATGCGTCAGCTTTGAACGGTTTTACTTGGCTGTTGATGATAGGCATCGTTGACTCTCCGTCAGGGGTTAAGAAGTTGATGGGAAGAACTTTACCTATCCAACCGCTCGATAGCTCATTGGCAAACCTGATGCTGCTGATTGGCTTTCGCTATTAGCCAACAGTATTAATAGAAGAAAACGGTATCTACGTTTTTTTGTGGCAGCTGGCGCAGGCTTCGCCAGCTGCTACAGGTCGGAGGTGTTAGGGGTTCAGGGGTTTTTCTTCGAGGAGGGTCATGCCCAGAAATGGACTGGCTTCGATATAGCGCATGGCCGACTTCATGTCCTTCCAGCCCACATAGCTCATCAACGACTTCAAGTCCCAACCGGCCTGATGCGCCCATGATGCAAAGCCGCGGCGCAACGAGTGACTGGTATAGAGCTCGGCATCGATGCCCGCGCGTTCCAAGGCTTGGCGCAACAACGGGATCACACTGTTGGCATGCAGCCCCTCTTCACTCAGGTGTCCCCAGCGATCAATACCGCGGAACACCGGCCCGCGTACCAATGCCGCTTCGGTGATCCAGTCGATGTAGGCCTGAACCGGACACAAGCTTTGCAATGCAGGCGTCTGGTAAGTCTTGCCGAGGTTTTCCCGATCACTCTTGCTGCGCGCAAGGTACAGAGTGATGCCCGATCCGGCGGTGGCCTGCACATGTTCGATCTGCACACGGCACAACTCATCGCTGCGAAACCCGCGCCAGAAGCCCAGCAGAATCAACGCACTGTCGCGCTTTGCCCGCAGCAAAGCGGGCCGATCACCTTCAGCCCTGGCAGTTACCGCTTCCTGGTCGAGCCAGCCAATCACTTTTTCCAGATGCTGCAACTGCAGTGGCTGCGCCTGTTTCTCTTGCGCAGGGTGCAATGCACGAATGCCTTTGAATACCTTGCGCACCACGGGCGCCTTCGTCGGGTCGGCAAATCCCTGGCTGTTGTGCCACTGCGCCAACGCTGACAGACGCAACTTGAGCGTATTGATCGACAGTACGCCCGCATGAGCAACCAGATAGCGCGCCACGCTGTCGCCGGTTGCCGGCAGAAACCCGCCCCAACTGACTTCGAAGTGCTCGATGGCCGCTCGATAGCTGCGACGGGTGTTGTCGCGTGTCGCAGCGTGAAGATAGCGGTCCAGCTCGCTCATCGTTATCAACCTTGCAATGGCCCTGTAGGAGTTGCTGCAGGCTGCGATTTTTTGACTGTGCTTGGGGGAGATCAAAAGATCGCAGCCTTCGGCAGCTCCTACAGGGCGTTTGGTGTACGGATTTAGAGTGATAGAGATGAAAAATTAGCTATCACACTGGGTAATACCAGTATATCCCGTGTTAAAAACATCTTGTATTTAACTTTTATCTTTGAATGGTACAATGTGTATTCAGGTAGTACGTACCACATTACGAAATCGTAGGAGTAGTCATGGCCCGTGGCGGTGTAAACAAAGCAGTCGTGCAAGCGGCGCGTTTGGCGATTCTTGCCCGCGGTGAGAACCCGAGCATCGATGCAGTACGGATCGAGATGGGTAACACCGGCTCAAAAACCACGATTCATCGCTATCTAAAGGAACTGGATGACGGCGCCCAGCGTGTTGAAGCAGAGCCCGCCGAACCGATCGACGATGAGCTTCTGGAGCTGGTTACACGACTGGCGCAGCGCCTGAAAGAACAGGCGCAAGAGCCCATCGACCAGGCTCGCGAGCAGTTCGAGCAGCATCGCAAGACGCTGGAAGCCCAGCTGGCAGAGGCGCAGGAGACCAACAACGAGCTTCATGAGCAGTACGAAATCCAGAGCCTGGCGCTGACCCAGGAACACGAAGCCCTGCAGGAAACCCTCGCCACCCTGCAAACCGAACAAACCCGCAACGCCGGGCTGAATCAGGCACTGGCCGACTTCGAATTGCGCTTGCAAGACAAGGATGAGCAGATCCGCTCTCTGGAAGAAAAACACCTGCATGCCCGCGATGCGCTGGAGCATTACCGCAATGCCGTGAAGGAGCAGCGCGAGCAGGAACACAGCCGCCATGAAGGGCAGGTGCAGCAATTGCAGATGGAGTTGCGTCAGGCGCAGCAAAGCGCGCTGGTGCGTCAGGACGAAATTACGCAGTTGCACCGCGACAACGAACGTTTACTGACCGAAAACCGCGGGACATTGCGCGAGCTGAGCCTGTTGCAGGATCAACTCAAGCACAGCAACAGTCGTCAGGACCAGCTACTGGAACAGGCAAACCGCGTCGATGCCGAGCGCACCCTCCTCCAGGAACGCTTGCGCGTAGCCCTGTTGGAAAGTCAGGCGCAAAAACAGAACATCGATGAACAATCTCAGATCAACAAGTCGCTGGAAATTGAACTGACCAAAACCCAGGCAGAGCTTGAAGAAAGCCTGCGCCTGGCCGCTGCTGTTGCAGCAGCGGCAGACGCGACCAAGGACGATTAACCCGCGACTGGCGTACGCATGGTGACGAACTCTTCGGCGGCCGTCGGGTGCACCCCGATGGTTTCGTCGAAGTGGCGCTTGGTGGCGCCCGCCTTCAAGGCGATCGCCAGGCCCTGGACGATTTCACCGGCATCCGGCCCAACCATGTGGCAGCCCAACACCTTGTCGGTCTTGGCATCCACCACCAGTTTCATCAGCGTGCGCTCCTGGCATTCAGTCAGGGTCAGCTTCATTGGCCGAAAACGGCTTTCGTAAACCTGCACCTCGTGACCGGCCTCGCGCGCTTCTTCTTCGGTTTGGCCAACGGTGCCGATGTTCGGCAGGCTGAACACCGCCGTCGGAATCATCTTGTAATCCACCGGACGATATTGCTCTGGCTTGAACAGGCGTCGCGCTATGGCCATGCCCTCTGCCAGGGCAACCGGTGTGAGTTGCACACGGCCAATCACATCGCCAAGGGCGAGGATTGATGGCTCAGCGGTCTGGTACAACTCGTCCACGTCGACAAAGCCTTTCTTGTCGAGTTTGACCGCGGTGTTTTCCAAGCCAAGGTTGTCCAGCATCGGGCGGCGGCCCGTCGCGTAGAACACGCAATCGGCTTCCAGTTGGCGACCGTCCTTGAGCGTCACTTTCAGGCTGCCATCGGCTTGTTTGTCGATGCGCTCGATGTCGGCGTTGAATTGCAGGTCCATGCCCCGCTTGGTCAGTTCTTCCTGCAAATGCTTGCGCACCGAACCGTCGAAGCCGCGCAGGAATAACTCACCGCGATACAGCAGCGTGGTCTGCGCACCCAGGCCATGGAAGATCCCGGCGAACTCGACTGCGATGTAACCACCACCCACTACCAGCACACGCTTGGGCAGCTCTTTGAGGAAGAACGCCTGATTGGAACTGATCGCGTGCTCATGCCCAGGAATGTCAGGGATCTGCGGCCAACCGCCGGTGGCGATCAGGATATTTTTGGCGGTATGGCGCTCGCCATTGATCTCGACCGTATGCGGATCAACGATTTTGGCGTGGCCTTCATGCAGGGTCACGCCGCTGCTGACCAGCAGGTTGCGGTAGATGCCATTCAGGCGATTGATCTCGCGATCCTTGTTGGCGATCAGCGTTGGCCAATCAAACTGCGCGTCGTCCAGAGTCCAGCCGAAACCTGAAGCCTGCTCGAAATCCTCGGCAAAATGCGCGCCGTAGACCAGCAGTTTTTTCGGCACGCAGCCAACGTTCACACACGTACCGCCCAGATAGCGACTCTCGGCCACAGCCACTTTCGCGCCAAACCCGGCCGAAAACCGCGCAGCCCGCACACCGCCAGAACCGGCACCAATCACATAAAGGTCAAAATCGTAGGCCATTTTCAATCTCCTCGGCAGGCCAACAGCATACCTGCGGACGTCTGTGGGGCAAGCATTGCGAACGTTATTGGGGCGGAAAATGAAAAAGCCACCCGAAGGTGGCTTTTCATTACAAACAAGCTGCGGCTATCAGTAAGCCTTACCCGTCTTGTAGAAGTTCTCGAAGCAGAAGTTGGTCGCGTCGATGTAGCCTTCGGCGCCGCCGCAGTCGAAACGCTTGCCTTTGAACTTGTAAGCCATTACGCAGCCGTTCTGGGCTTGTTTCATCAGGGCATCGGTGATCTGGATTTCGCCGCCCTTGCCTGGCTCGGTTTGTTCGATCAGGTCGAAGATGTCCGGGGTCAGGATGTAGCGACCGATGATGGCCAGGTTCGATGGGGCATCTTCCGGCTTTGGTTTTTCAACCATGCTGTGGACGCGGTAGATGTCGTCGCGGATCATCTCGCCGGCGATCACGCCGTACTTGTTGGTTTCTTGCGGATCGACTTCCTGGATGGCCACGATCGAGCAGCGGAACTGCTTGTACAGTTTGACCATCTGGGTCAGTACGCCGTCGCCTTCGAGGTTGACGCACAAGTCGTCCGCCAGTACCACGGCGAAAGGTTCGTCGCCGATCAGTGGGCGACCGGTCAGGATGGCGTGGCCCAGGCCTTTCATTTCGGTCTGGCGGGTGTAGGAGAACGAGCAGTTGTCGAGCAACTTGCGGATACCGACCAGGTATTTTTCCTTGTCGGTGCCCTTGATCTGGTTTTCCAGCTCGTAGCTGATGTCGAAGTGGTCTTCCAGGGCGCGTTTGCCACGACCGGTGACGATGGAGATTTCGGTCAACCCGGCATCCAGTGCTTCTTCGACGCCGTACTGGATCAGTGGCTTGTTTACCACCGGCAGCATTTCTTTGGGCATGGCTTTAGTCGCTGGCAGGAAGCGAGTACCGTAACCGGCTGCTGGGAACAAGCATTTCTTGATCATATAAGTCCTTGAAAGGGCTGTGTGTACGAGTTTCGGCGCAGTCTAATCAGGCGGCGGGCACCTTACAATGCCCCGCGCTGGCTAACCGATGTCAACATAGAGAAATATTCGCACGGATAGTTCCGCACAGATCCGCGCAGATCGCTGCGCCGCCCCTTATTGATAGCAGAGACCGGCCAACTTGCACGGTTATCATTTGTCGGCAAACGAACCCACCCTACACCCATTGGCACCCGTCAGGTGCGTTTGGCGCTATCATGGCGCACTTGAACCAGCCAACGAGGCAGATAGATGTCGGCAGCAAAAAGCGTCAACGGGTACTTGATCAACAAGGCGAAAGACGGCCAATGGTGGGTAGACAGCGCGAGCGGCGAGAACATTGCCGGGCCTTTCCCTACCGAAGCCATGGCGGTCGAAGTGGCATCGGTGTTGCAGCTTGAACACCCGGAACCCAAGCGTCGCGGCAAGGACAAGAACTGATCGAGGCCTGACACGCCCGCAGCCCTGCCAATGCGCAGGGCTTTTTTTGTGCTGCCGTGCAAGAAGTGGCCTTTGGCTATAACCTTTTGCCAGCCGCGCTGTCACAGCATTTGCCCACCCTCCTGATGACGACTACGACATGACAAAATTTTTGCCGCTGATTGCAGTACTGGCCCTCGGTGGCTGCGCAACATCCGAAACCACCTACCTGAACAACGGCGAGCAAGGCCTGTCGATCGATTGCTCCGGAGAAGCCAACTCCTGGGCCGCATGCTATGAGAAGGCCGACGCCTCTTGCGCCGGCACCGGCTACCGCATCGTCGGCACCGATGGCACGCCGTCCCTCAAGGAAAGTGACAAGACCCTGGGCGTCGATGTCGGCAACTTCAAAAACCGCAGCGTTGTGGTGGTCTGCAAGTAAGGCGCCCTGCTCGCCTTACATGTGGATTTCGGCGAACTTGATCCCGAGGCCGCGCACGGTCTCGATCAGTTCGTCGAGGCTGCTGAAGGATTCGACTTCATCATTTTCATCGACCAGGAAAAAACTGCGCCCGGCGCTTTTCTTGAAAAACACGATCCATTCACCCGGATTGGCCGGATTCTGAATCACATGGGTCGCAGAGATAAGTCCCTCTGCGTGCCGCTCCCGTACTCGCTCTCGCTTCATGCCCGACTCCAGAAATGACAATGCCGCCAAAGCGTTGCTTTGACGGCATCAGTGCTCACGGTCGACAGTTTATCAGCCAGAAATGCAGGCCGTGGCGGCATTGCGAACATCCCAAGGGCGCAGCGGCACATTGGAGATACGCTCATGCAACTTGATGCTACTGCCACCGGAGCGCTCTTCGATATCAAACACGGCAGCCGGACCGGATGAAAGCTTCTGCGGAACGATTACCCGTACACCGTCCTTCTGCGGCTCGACTTGCAAGGCGCCACGACTGCTGGCGAGCTTTTCGCTCAGGCATTGCGCGTACTCATGGGGTTTCTTGCCTGAAATCACACTCATGGTGGGCAACGACTCGTTGATGTCCGAGACGCTTGCACAACCACTCAATGCCAATACCAATGGCAAGACCGACGCACCCCACTTCATACAAAACCTCCGATAAAGACCCTCCGACAGCACCAATGCGGTTTTTCTCCGAGGCGCGGCGCATTTATCTCTCACCGAATGCGAAATAACTGTTTTTAATTGTCAAAGCGCAGCCCGGTGGCCGGATTTTACGACGTCAGGGCTGATAAACTGCGCCCATCGTTTTGATTTTGTAGCAAAAGCCCTTCTGGAGGCGCCCATGAAATTTATCCACCAGCGCGAGCACCTCAACGAAGACGACATCGTCGTCATTCAATGCTCGCAGATGTGCAACATCCGTTTGATGAACGACGCCAACTTCCGCAGCTTCAAAAATGGCGGCCGTCACACTTACCACGGCGGCGCGTTCGACACGTTCCCGGCCCGCATCACCGCGCCGAGCACCGGTTTCTGGAACATCACCATCGACACCGTCAACCGTCGGGCGATCAGCGTGACCCGCAAGCCGACCTTGACCCATTCGATCAAGATTATCCGCCGCTCCAGCACAAAACTGAGCTGAGTGACGCTTCACTACGCACAAAGACAGGTATGACCGTGGCTCAAACGACCAAATACGTCATCAAGTACAAACTCAACGGCGAACGCCGCTTCGAATTTGCCCAGCTCGAAAACGGCACGGCCGAAGAAGCCAAAGCCGCCCTGGATGCCATCCATGGGCAGGACGACGTGATCAGCGAAATCAGTGTCAGCAAAGCGCTGTAATACTGTGTGGGGCGACAACAAGGACGTCGGCTCCCCAAGAAAATTCGACCGCAAGTGTCGGAGTGTTTGCTCCTTCAGCGCACATTAGACTCGCCACCTCAAAAAACGTGAGGCCTGGCAATGAGCGAGCAATTTCTGGACAAGCTGGACTGGCCGCAGCTGGAACAGCAACTCGATGCTGATGGCTGCGCGCTCATCACGTCGATGTTGAGCCACAAGGCCTGTGATGAAATCAGCGCCTTGTATGCCCAATCCGAGCCCTTCCGCTCACAAGTGATCATGGCCCGCCACGGATTTGGCCGTGGCGAGTACAAATACTTCCGCTACCCACTGCCCGATCTCTTGTTGCGCTTACGAAGCGCGCTGTACCCACGACTGGCACCCATCGCCAATCGCTGGCATGAGCAGATGGGGTTGCCCAGCCGATTCCCACCGACGCATGATGTTTTTCTCGAACGCTGCCATGCCGCCGGACAGCAACGGCCAACGCCTTTACTTTTGCAATACGGGCCGCAGGACTACAACTGCTTGCATCAGGACCTGTACGGCGAGCATGTTTTCCCACTGCAAGTGGCGATTCTGCTGTCGGAGCCTGGGGAAGATTTCACCGGTGGCGAATTCGTGATGACCGAGCAGCGTCCGCGCATGCAGTCACGCCCACTGGTGATGGGCTTGAGGAAAGGCGACGCGTTGGTGTTTGCGGTCAATCAGCGTCCGGTCAAAGGCGTTCGCGGTTACTACCGTGTGACCATGCGTCACGGCGTCAGCCGCTTGCACAGTGGAAAGCGACATACTTTAGGAATCATCTTTCACGATGCGTTATGAATGCCATGAAACCGCCTCTTCTTGACTTGTTTGCTGACGCGGAGCCGCAGCAGGAGCCGCGCAGCGAACAGATCGGCGAACAATCCTGCGTGCTGCGAGGTTTTGCCTTGCCTTGGCTGGACCGATTGCTGCCCGCGCTGGAAGCGGTGCTGGCGGCAGCACCGTTTCGGCAAATGATTACCCCCGGTGGCTTTACCATGTCAGTTGCCCTGAGCAGTTGCGGCACGCTGGGCTGGACCACTGACCGAAGCGGTTATCGCTACAGCCGCAACGATCCGCAGACCGGGCAACCTTGGCCGCCCATGCCCGACGTGTTTTTTCAGCTGGCACAAGCCGCGGCGCAGGCCGCCGGGTTTGCGCAGTTCGTCCCGGATTCCTGCCTGATCAACCGTTATGTCCCCGGCGCGAAGATGTCTTTGCATCAGGACAAAAACGAAATCTCCTACGCTGCGCCCATCGTCTCGGTATCCCTGGGTTTACCGGCGATGTTCCTGTTCGGTGGTTTTGAACGGAGCGACAAGAGCCAAAAAGTGCCACTGCTGCATGGCGACATCGTGGTCTGGGGTGGCGTTGACCGCTTGCGTTATCACGGTGTTCTGCCGATCAAGGAAGGCCATCATCCGCGCTTGGGCGAACAACGGATCAACTTCACCTTTCGAACCGCGGGTTGAAGCATTGGAATTTGACCGCAAGCAGCGGAGTGTGACGACACAGTCGCGTGGTTAATCTGCAGGAAACGGGTCAACGGACATATATCGCCATGACAAACCAGACGACAAAAATCGCCACCGAAAACGATCCTCGCTGGGCCGCCGTCGTCGCACGCGACCCTCAGGCCGACGGGCAGTTTGTGTACGCCGTCAAAACGACCGGGATCTACTGCAACCCCAGCAGCCTGGCACGGCTGCCGAAACCACAAAATGTCGAATTTTTCGATAACGCTGAGCTAGCGCAGGCGGCGGGATATCGGCCCAGCAAGCGCGCCGCCAAGGATCAGAGCGACATCGCCGCGCAACACGCCGCCACTGTTGCTGCCGCGTGCCGGCAGATTGAAAACGCCGAGACGTTGCCGGCCCTGAACGAGTTGGCCGAGATCGCTGGGCTTAGCAGCTTTCATTTCCACCGTGTGTTCAAAGCCGTCACTGGCCTGACGCCCAAAGGCTACGCCGCTGCCCACCGTTCCCGTCGGGTGCGCGAGCGCCTGACGGATGGTCAATCAGTAACTGAGGCGTTATACGACGCGGGCTTCAACTCCAACAGTCGCTTTTATGAAGCCGCCGATCAGCTCCTGGGCATGAAACCCGCCGAGTACCGCGCAGCCGGCCACAACAACGACATTCGTTTTGCCGTCGGCCAGTGCTCGCTTGGGGCGATTCTGGTGGCGCAGAGCGAGCGTGGGGTCTGCGCGATTTTGCTCGGCGATGATCCCCATCAACTGGTCTGCGATCTGCAGGACAAGTTTCGCCGGGCCAATCTGATGGGTGCCGATCAAGACTTTGAGCGATTGATTGCGCAGGTTGTCGGCTTCATCGAAGCCCCGGCCATCGGCCTCGACTTGCCGCTGGATGTGCGCGGTACGGCGTTTCAGGAACGCGTCTGGCAAGCTTTGCGGGAAATTCCTGTTGGCAGCACTGCCAGCTACGCCGACATTGCCCTGCGCATCGGCTCGCCGAAAGCGGTTCGCGCCGTGGCCCAAGCCTGCGGCGCGAACAGCCTGGCGGTGGCGATCCCTTGCCATCGCGTGGTGCGCAGCGATGGCAATCTTTCGGGGTATCGCTGGGGTGTTGAGCGCAAACGGCAATTACTGGATCGCGAAGCGCAGTAATCAGCGATTCACGTCCACCACAACCCGCCCGCGCAATTGCCCGGCCAGCAGGCGCGGAGCGGCCTCGATAGCTTCGCTCAGACCGATCTCGTGACTGATCAACGGTAGCAACGCGAAGTCGAGATCCTTGGCCAAACGGCCCCAGGCTTCTTCGCGTCGAGCTTTAGGCTGGGTCACGCTGTTGATCCCGGCCAAGGTTACGCCACGCAGAATGAAAGGTGCGACGGAGGCCGGGAAATCCATGCCTTGGGCCAGACCGCAAGCGGCGACGGTGCCTTCGGACTTGGTACTGGCGCAGGCGTTGGCCAATGTGTGGCTGCCCACAGAGTCGATGACTGCCGCCCAACGTTCCTTGGCCAGGGGCTTGCCAGGCTCCGACAACGTGGCACGGTCGATGATTTCGCCAGCGCCCAGTTGTTTGAGGTATTCGTGCTCCGACAGGCGCCCCGTGGAAGCGACGACCCGATAGCCGAGTTTGCTCAGCAAAGCGATGGCGAAACTGCCGACACCTCCGTTCGCACCGGTCACCAGCACTTCGCCTTGCTCGGGCGTCACCCCGTTGCGTTCCAGGGCCATGATGCACAACATCGCCGTGTAGCCAGCCGTGCCAATGGCCATGGCCTGTGCTTCAGTGAATGCCTTGGGCAGTGCAATCAGCCAATCGCCTTTGAGACGTGCCTTTTGCGCCAGGCCGCCCCAATGCCCTTCGCCAACGCCCCAGCCATTGAGCAGGACTTTATCGCCCGCCTTGTAATCCGGGTGCTCACTGGTTTCGACAGTACCTGCCAGATCGATGCCCGGCACCATTGGGAATTTTCGCACCACCGGGCTGCTGCCGGTAATCGCCAGGCCATCCTTGAAGTTCAGCGTGCTGTACGCGACACACACTGTGACGTCGCCTTCAGGCAGTTGATCTTCGTTGATTTGTCGCAGTGTCGCCCGGTAACCGCTTTCGTCTTTGTCGATCAAAATACCTTGGAACATGACTGCCTCCTGGTGAGATCACCCGTTATGGTGCGATTTAAATACCACATCGCAAAAAATTCACGTACTCGACTTTAAGCCAATTCGCCAAACCTTCGCGCTTTTCCATGGACCGCGGCTATGCTTTTTTCGCGGCCCTATGCTGCGGGGCGCAGTGACGTCGCGGGAGGCGGTGGCGGCGCATTGCATCGAAATGGGTGGGCGAAAACATGACTGGCTTTGGATCAGTCATTGCTGCAAAAATCCGCTACGACCGCCCTGCCCGGTTTCAATGTCGGAGAACACTCAAAATGAGCCCATGGCCAGACACTCGCATTATTGATCTGCTCGGGATCGAATTGCCCATCATCCAGGCCCCGATGGCCGGCGCTACCAACTCATCAATGGTCATCGCGGCCAGCAACGCCGGGGGCCTGGGTTCGATGCCCGCTGCCATGCTGAGCATCGAGCAACTGCGCCAAGAGCTGAAGACCATTCGCCAACACAGCCAGCGGTCTATCAACGTCAACTTTTTCTGCCATCAATCGCCGACCGCCGACGAGCAACGGGCGCAAGACTGGAAAAATCTGCTGGAACCCTATTACCGCGAACTGGGCGTCGATTTCGATGCGCCGACACCAGTATCCAATCGCGCTCCATTCGATCTGACAAGCTGTGAAGTGATCGAAGAGTTGCGCCCTGAAGTCGTGAGCTTTCACTTTGGCCTGCCAGAAAAAACCCTGCTTGATCGGGTAAAAGCCACCGGAGCCAAAGTCCTGTCGTCGGCCACCACAGTCGAAGAAGCCATTTGGCTGGAACAGCATGGCTGCGACGCGATCATCGCTATGGGTTACGAAGCGGGCGGTCATCGCGGGATGTTTCTCAGTGATGACCTGAGCAGCCAGGTCGGGACTTTCGCTTTGGTGCCGCAGGTTGTCGATGCAGTTAAAGTCCCGGTGATTGCAGCGGGTGGCATCGCCGATGCGCGCGGTGTCGCGGCGGCTTTCATGCTGGGGGCTTCGGCGGTGCAAGTGGGCACTGCTTATTTGTTTACGCCGGAAGCCAAGGTCAGTGCCTCACATCACAAGGCGTTGCGTACCGCCAAGGACAGCGAAACGGCGGTAACCAACATTTTCACCGGACGCCCAGCACGGGGCATCCTCAACCGGGTCATGCGTGAGATTGGGCCGATGAGCGCCAAGGCGCCGGCCTTCCCGCTGGCCGGTGGCGCTCTCATGCCGTTGCGCGC
>Ga0247818_10001258_pt1 | contig 15950 bp, 9 predicted proteins | sample 13C_Glucose_Day1_FD_192424 | JGI IMG/M metagenome (GOLD analysis project Ga0247818, IMG submission 192424) | Soil microbial communities from agricultural site in Penn Yan, New York, United States - 13C_Glucose_Day1 | ecosystem: Environmental > Terrestrial > Soil > Agricultural land | place: USA...
GGCGGGGATGGCGGCGTCGTCGTGGACGGCTGCCCACTGTTTGTCGCTGTTGCCGCTGCTGCGGTGGGCTTCGTCGATGATCACGATGGACCAGCGCGGCAGGCGGTGCTTCTTGTGGGCGAGTGTGAGCGCGGGCAGGGAGGAGTAGGTGGCGAAGACGACGGTGGGTCCGCGGTTTTGGGCGATGAGCTCGGCGATGCGGCGGGGCTGGGTGGTCAGGGGGAGGCGGACGGTGCCGGCCTGTGCGGGGGTGAGGGAGCAGACGCCGAGCATGTTGTCGACCGCGCTGTGCCGGGCCCAGTGAGCTGCGGTCTGGCTGATCAGGTTCAGCGAGGGGACGACCACGAGAATGTTGCCGTCGTGCGCGAAGTGTTCGCCTACGCGCATGGCGGTGAGGGTCTTGCCGCTGCCGGTGGCGGAGATGACGGTGACGCGGGGCATGTGGGCGAGGCTGCGGACAGCGGCCCTGAACGCGTCGCGCTGATGGTCCCGCAGCTGGATGGCGCGGTGTTTCATGGGGCTGCGGGCCTTCGGTCGGGACGGTTGCGCGGGGTGTCGCACCAGGGGTGTGGTGCAGAGCACTGCCCTGGGCGCTACATCGACTTTGCGCCAGCTAAGTAGTCTGTTCCAAGTCATCGCGCCTCGTCGTTGCCGAGATCACAGTCCGGCCCGTGGGCGCGAAAGGGTCGGGAGCGCGGGCTTGGAGGGGTGCGGTGCGGGAGCACGTGCGGGCTCTGCCGCTGCGGCCGCGCTTCTTGGCCGGGGAATCGACCGGTTCCTACGTGACCCGGCTCGCCTCGCGCAACGGGCTGACGGTCGGCCGGTTGCTGGACAGTGTCGGCGAAGGACTGTCGGCGGCGGAGGTCGATCCGCGGTACACGGAGCTGTATGTGAACCGGGCGGCCCGGGAGCGTCTGGCCGCGCTGGTCGGCCGTCCCGTCGAGGAGCTGGTCCGGGCGCTTCCCAGCCTCGGCGAGGAGCATCTGCTGCCCGACAGGAAGTCGGGGCAGCCGTTGTGGAGGTGGCCGTGGAAGCCGCGCGGCGGGTATCTGGTGCGGGGGTGTGGGCTGTGCGCTGCCGCGCGGGAGGCCTGTGAATCCGTGTGGCTGATCAGCCCGGACACATGGCATATATGCATTCACCACGGTCGCTTTATGGACAATTCACGCGACGACCGGGAGCTGTTCATCGACCTGTCGCGCGGACCGCACGTGCTGGAGGCGGAGCGCCGCCGCGTGGAGCTCGTCCGGACCCTCGGGCCGGCGGGACGGACTCTGGTGGCGGACGCGTTCGGTGTGCTCGCGCACGAGTCCCAACGAGCACCGCGACTGGGCACGTCCCGTACGACGCCGCTGGAGCTGCTGCCGTCCGTGATGAGGATCGCCTCCGTGATGGTCTCCGCCGAACGCCGGCGGCTGGCGGGGCGGCTGTCGCCCCCGGAGTCTGAGCAGTGGCTGCAGCAGGCGACAGCCGGGCTCGGTCATGGCTTCAATTGGGGCCTGAGGGCTTGGAGGGCGCAGCATCCCGCTCTCGGCGCACCGGTTCCACGTCCTCAGCGTGGCACCTATCTGCCCCTGGCCGCACCGCACGAGCAGGTCGGCGGCATGCAGTCGGTCGACGAGCTCTCCTGCGTGCCCTGGAGGATCCTGGCCCATGCGGACCGTCCCTATGGATAGCCAGAAGGGTCCCGGTGCCCACCGGCCGGGGAAGCACGGCACCCTCACGTCGAACGAGCAGGAAGGCCTGCCCACAGACATCGACGTACGGGTGCACTACCGCAGTGCGGCAGGCCGCACCCTGGTGCACGAGCCCGGTCTGCTGCGCGATGTACCGCTGGAGGAGCGTGCACCGCTGTCCGAGCCACGCGCCTACCGGGGGCGGCGGTCCATCCTGACCGACTGGTTCTGTGCGACGAACGGCGTGACCGTGTGGTGTTCCAGCACGGTCCAGATGGACGCGGCGATGCTTCTCGACTTCGATGCGGACATCGCCTGCTTCCAGTCCGGAGTCGCCGAACTGCACTGGCAGCACGAAGGACGGCAGGGGACGGTACGGCCGGCGTTCTTCGCGCGCACGCACGACGGCCGGCGGTTCGTCATCCCGCACCGCCTGGCGGCCCGGGCGGCCGAACTGGAGGAACGGGTCCTGCGTCATGCGGCGGCCGCGGCCGGATGGCAGATCAGTCCCCTTCAGGTACCCGAAGGAGTGCTGCACTCCTCGCTTCGCAGCATGGCGCACTTCCGCAGTGCCGACTTCGCCCCGGGGACGCAGGCCCGGCAGGTGCTGCTGGACGTCTTCGCCGTGCCGCGCCCGCTGCAGGAGGGTGCCGCCGTCTCGGGCCTGGGGCTGCCGGCAGCCGGTCACATCTGGCATCTGCTGTGGACGGGCACGCTGGACTTCGACCGGACGCTGCCGCTGCTCCCGACCTCACGGATATGGGCAGTCCCCGGAAACGACCCCTCCTGGGAGGACAACGGATGACAACGGTCGGACCACTGGCCGCGGCGGCGCAGCAGAGCGGGCTGCCGCTGGGTGCCCGGCTGCGGTGGCAGGGCGGAACGTACCGCGTGGTGGCACTGCAGGGCGCCGAGGTGCAGCTGGGCTGTCTGGACGAGCAGGGGCATGACGCCCGCGCCCTGGTCGCGGCGGTGGTCGGCGCCGACGACTACGCCCTCCTGGACGAGGACGGCCAGGTGCAGGATGCGGTGAGGGTGGCGGACACCAGCGGCCTGTCGTTGCTGTCGCAGGCCGAGCGAGCGGCGGTGCGGGACTGGGAACGGCATCTGCGGGAGATCGACGAGGGCGTACCGCCGGACGCCGCGGAGGGCACGATGCCGCGCCCCGGCTACGATCCGGCACGGTTCACGGTCCGCCAGCGCATCGCCGCCAAGGCCGCCGAGCTGAAGGCGCTGGGGTTCAAGAGCTCCTCGGTCAGCACGATCGAGCGCCGCCGGCGCGCCTATCAGGCACGGGGGGTGTTCGGCCTGGTCCGCGAGGTCGTGACCGGCTCGCCGTGGGGGCGTACGGACGAGCGGGTGGTGCGGCTGCTGCTGGCGGAGGTGGAGGCGGGGCGGGACGAGTCCGACGGGCACGGCACCCGCCTGTACGAGCGGCTGCAGGCCGCCGTGGAGCGGGAGCATCCCGACGAGTACGACCGGCTGATGATCTCCCGTGCCACCTTCTACCGGCTGCTGGAGCGGCTGGGCATCCCAGTCGACTCGCTTCGGTGGCCGACTCAGCGGCGGATGGACGCCGCCAACGGGGCCACTGCCCCGTACACGCCGACGTGGGCTCTGCGGCTGGGCGAGCAGGTCCAGATCGACTCCACCGGTCTGGACATCATCGCGGTCGGTGACGACGGCCGGCCGGTGCAGGTCGAACTGACCGCGGCGATCGACGTAGCGTCGCGGTCGATCATCGGCGCGATGATCGTGCCGAAGATTCCCGGGCGCGGCCCGCGGGGCCGCCGGCTGGGCGGGCGCGGCACCCGGTCCTTCGACGCGGTGCTGATGCTGGCGCAAGCCCTGGCGCCGATGCCCGGCCGGCCCGGCTGGTCGCCGTCGGCCCTGGCCGAGCGGTCCGAGCTGCCCTATGCGGACCTGGTGGCCTGCGATCCGCGCATGGCCGGCGCCGCCGCCCGGCCGGTGATCCGGCCCCGGATGATCGTCGTCGACCACGGCAAGATCTTCAACAGTGAGCACTTCGACGACGTGTGCCGCATGCTCGGCATCAACGTGCGCCCGGCCCGGACGCGAACCGCCACCGACAAGGCCGTCATCGAGAGCACCTTCGGCGCGGTCAAGAAGCGGTTCTCGCAGTACGTCGCCGGATACACCGGTTCCGATCTCGCCCGGCGCGGCAAGCACGTCGCCGAGGGCCCGCTGTGGAGTCTGAACGAGCTGCAGGACCTGCTCGACGAATGGATCGCCCTGGACTGGCAGCAGAGACCGCACGACGGGCTGCGCAGCCCCTTCCTGCCCGGGATCACGATCAGCCCGAACCGGATGTACGCGACGCTGGTGGCCGCCGAAGGCCACGTACCGCTGCCTCTGACTCCACACGAGAACCGCAAGCTGCTGCCGTTCAAGCGGCTGAAGGTGACCGACAAGGGCGTCACCATCGACAACCGCACCTACAACAGCGAAGACCTGCAGGATTACAGGAACCAGCACAGCCAGATCCCTGGACAGGGCATGCGGTGGCAGATCCGCTACAGCCCCTACGCCCCCAGGTTCGTGTGGCTCTACGACCACACCATCGACGACTGGGTGGAGGCCGAGTTCATCCACCAGCGCCTGATCAGCGAAGCCTGGACCCAGTGGACCTGGGAACAGGCCACACTGCGCGTGCTGGAGGACGGCGGGGGCAGGGACGACCAGCGGCGCATCGCACGCGAGGTGTCCGCGCTGCGCGAGCGCGCCCGGCGCGGCCCCGACCCGCAGGCAAAACGGGTGCCGCAGCTGTTCACCGGTCCCGTCCTGGACCTGGATGTGGACGTCCCCGACCCCTACGAAGGGGTCCCCGACCCGGACCCGGCAACGGTGGTGCGGGCGCCGTCGCTGGCCATGGACGCCGAGCACGTCCTGGCGGCCGGAGACACCACTCCCCCGCCGCCCTCCGCTGCCCGGGAACAGTCGCAGCCGGCCGTACCGGCCGTCCCCGACAGCATCGATGACGACGCCGGTCACGAGGATGAGCCGACCGGCTGGGCCCGTCGGTCCGGTGCGGACTCGCTCAGCCTGCGCGGCAGCGCGGCCGACATCTTCGCCTTCGGCTACAGCCGGCCCGCCGCCCCGCGCATGCCCGACAGCCCGACACCCCACAGCAGCGCGTCCGACGATGACGCAGAGGACGGAGAGGCCCTGTGAGCCGAGAAGAACTGATCCGGACTTTCAGCCCGGAGGTCGCCCATGCCGTGACCCAGCCCATCGAGGCCCCGCTGCTGACCACCCGGGAAGGGTGGAACGCCGCCGCCTCACGCACGCTCCAAGCGCCTGACCTCGCGGACTGCGCTCCCAAGGGCACCCGGGTCGGGCCCCGCGACCCGCGGCTGATGTACCACGGCGAGATGCTCCCGGTCATCACCCCGGCGCTACGCCGCGGCCTGCTCGATGCACGGCGCCAGCTGCGAAAGAACCGATTCAGCAGCGTCGGCCGCAGCACCAACATGATCATCGACGGGGACCGCGGCACCGGCAAGACCACCCTGCTCGTCCAGATCGGCCGCGGCTTCCAGGGACTGATCGAGGCCGACCTCGGCCCGGACGCCAACCGCATCCCGGTCATCTACCTCAGCGTCCCGCCCGAACGGGAGACCAACCTGCACTGGTCGCTGCCCTTCGCCGAGTTCCTCGGCCTCAACCACACCCTCAACCCTGTCGACCGCACCCGCCGGCCGGCCGACATGACCGAGCCCGTCGCCCACGTCATGGCCCACGCCCGGACCCAGCTGGTCCTCGTCGACGGCGTGGACCGCATCCGGGACAACGAGATCACCGGCGCTTTCGACTACTTCGAAGCCCTGCAGGACCGCACCCGCGCCACCTTCGTCTTCTGCGGCACCGGCGCCCGCGAAATCGTGCACGACGCCCGCAATGGCAAGCGGCGCAAGAACCTGCCCCCGGGAATCAAGGGCAAGACCTACTTCAGCGACCTTCCGGTGCTGTGGGCCGGCGCCATCCCCTACGGCGACGACTGGCACAGCTGCGTCCAGGGCTTCGAAGAAGACCTCCGCCTCTACGACCACCAGCCCGGCACCCTGGTCAAGCTCTCCCGCTACCTCCACAAGCGCACCGGCGGCTACATCGACTCCCTCAACGACCTGATCTGCCAGGCCGCCCAGGAAGCCATCGAAACCGCGCACCTCACCGGCACAGAAGCCATCACCCGCGAGCTCCTCGACGACATCCGCATCGGCCGCGGCGACAGCCGCTGACCGCGAGGGATTCGCAAGGGCGAGGCCGCTGACACCGTCGGGGCGAGTGCGGCCAGCCCGAACGGCCTCGAGCAGCACCCCGGCTGGTGGTGATCCGAGCACGAGGTACACCGGCACGGCTCGCTCGGCAGCGTCAGGATGGGTAGAAACCCATCCTTTCCGCCCCTGCGGTGTGGAAGGGGTAGAGCATCGCCTGCCCCCTGAGGTCGTGTGGAGGGTCGACGTTCTCGACGACGATGACCTGGGCGCTGAGGTCGTTCTGGAGTGTGCGGTAGAAGTGGGCGACGACGTCGTAAGGGATCTTGATGTCGTCTTCGTCGGGCTCCCGGTAGGTGAGAAGCGGGGAGTCGAGGACGACGAAGCCGGGATGCGGCAGGCTTCGGCTCGCGGTGTAGCGAGCGAGGGCGACGGTGAAGGCCGCGTGGATGATCGAGCGCATGCCCCGGCCGCGGCTGCTTCGGGGACGATCGCCGACCGAGATCTCGGCAGTCTTCTGGTCGTAGGTGACGCGGTTGTCGCCCGGGACCTTCCATGCTGTCAGGATCTCGTGCACGGTATTTTCGAAGTCGGCGAGCGCGGCCGCCGGGATTCCGTCGAGCGTGGTGGGCGCAGGCGCTGTTGTGACGCTCGACAAGGTGGCCTTCATGTTCTCAAGGCGCTGGATCTGCGCGTGGAGAGCGAGGTCGTTCTGAATCTTGCTGCGGGTGGCGAGCAGGGCTTTGGTGTCTTCCTGCAAGGGTGCCAGCAGCTCGTCGAGGCGGCTGAGTTCGGCGGCGAGCGTTCCGCTCGCTGTGGTGAACTCGGCGTGCTCGTTCTCCAGTTGCGTGAGCTGCTCTTCGAGGTCCTCCATGGTGGTGATCAGGTCGGCATGGAGGTCGGTGGTCTTGCGGATCTCGGCGGCTACAGCGACCTGGAGGTCTTCGGTTTCAGCCAGCTGGTGGTCGGACTGCTGGTGCTCAGGGGCCGCTCCGCAGAAGACGCACGGCCCTTCTCGGAAGAAGTAGCCGAGGAGGCTGCCGGCCTCGGCGACCATCCGCAGCCGGTCGAGGTCGGACTCGTACTGCTGGCGCAGGAGGCCGAAGCGGCCGAGGAGGGTTCGAAGTTCGCCGGCGCGCTCGCGGTTCGCCGTCGTCTGGGACGACAGGGCTCGTCCACGGTCCACGAGACCGAAACGCTGCCTGACCAGTTCCCCGTTGGCTGCCGTCGCGCCAGCGAGGGCTTCCTCCAGACGGCCCAGCTGGGCGTGGAGTTCGAGCTCGTTGACCTGGATCTCCAGGCTGCTCTGGGTTTCGGTGATGAGCTGGTCGAGGAGGTCGATCCTTCCCCTGCCGACCTTCCTCTCGACATCGCTGGCGCCCGCTGGACGCTCAGGCTCGTCCTCTCCGGTGAGGAGGAACTTGAAGACGGATTTCTCCGCCGGTGCGGTCGTGTTCTGTCCCGAGGCCAGGACCGGGGAACGCGGGTCCGCCATCCTGGTGTCGCTGATGACGCAGAGGTGGGCCAAGTCCCGGAAGCTGAGCGTACGAAGCTGTCCTTGCGTGGCGCTCTTCAGGACGCGCCGGCCGTCGACGTCCAGGATCTTCAGCAGGTGACGGGAGAGGTTGTTGTCCGCTTTGGGACTGTGCTTCACGCTCAGCCGGCGGGCGGGAGCAGATGAGGGCAGGGTCCGGATGTCCGTATCGAAGACGTCGACCTTGTTGCCGCCCAGCTCGCGGCAGAGAGTGATCACCTCGTCCTCCTCGGTACGGAGCCCGAGGAGGACGTGGGTGTAGCCCTCGGCCTCGCGGATGGGCTTGAGCTTGGTGGCGCCGAGCATGTAGTCGATGGCTTCGACGATGTAGGACTTACCGCTCTCCGAGGCCCCGTAGATGACGGTCAGGCGAGGTCCGAACTCCACTGTTGCCGGTGGCTTGTCCGGGCCCACCGAGGTGAGGTGCACCAGAGTCAGGGCGCTCACTGGTCTTCGTCCCTTCCGTGGCCGGTGGCTTCGGCACGCAGTTGATCGGCCCATCGCCGGGTGATCTGGTTCATGTCTTCCCTGACGTCCGCGCCGGGGCGCAGATAGTGCTCGGCAAGCCAGGCGGCACGCTCCTTGAGCGCGCCGACGTAGTCGGCCTTGAGGGTGTCGAGGAAGCTGGCGGCCTCCTCGGTCGCACCGTAGAGGAAACCTCGCTCGTCGGGGCTCATCTCGACGAGGCCAGCCCGCATGAGTACGACCAGCCCTTGCTCGACCAGAGCTCGGCGCAGGCCGAGCTCGCCGGGACCAGCCGGCAGGTCTGGCTGAAGACTGGCCGGGCCTCCGTCGAGGTCTCCGCTGTGCAGCATGGCGTGGTCGAGGAAGACGAGCTCCGCGACATCCAGGCGGCCGGGAAATGCCTCAGTCAGAAGGACAAGAGCACGGACGCCGACTTCGACGGGACCGTTGAGGGGGTTCATCGTCCTTCCTCCCCGTTGCACCAGGTCAGCCGATCGTCGTTGGCCAGGTGATGACACAGGCCCTTCCGGTCGAGACCGGTCACGACCGGGGCCAGGATGTTCGCCTGGTTGGGCTGGTGGTTCGACGCTGCGATCAGTACCTGGCGCAGCCGCTCGAATCCGCTGTCGTACGGTCCGTCCGCCACGTCGACGACCGCCTGATAGAGGTCGTCCTCGATCGCTCTGTAAGTGGCCGGCGGCACACTCTCCCGGGCGAACACTCTCAACGCCTCGGCACTGTAGTAGGCCTCGCGCTGACGGACGAGGTGCTCCTTGGTCGCAAAGTGCTCCCGAGCTTCCTGAAGGGTCTGCAGGGTGAGGCCGTGCTTCTGGTTGTAGACGTCGAGCAGTTTCTGGACGAAGACGGACTCGTGGGGCCTCTGCTCGGACGGTGGCTGCTCGACAGCAGGCCGGGGCGGCAGCTGCTGGGGAAAGCGGCGGGCGTGGTGCGGGGTCTTGCTGTGGATCTTCAGAATCCAGTCCATGTCGGCCGGCTGGAACATGGAGAAGCTCGTCTCCCGGGCGAACGCCTCGACCTCAGCTCGTTCCGTCGGGTCGAGATCCGTTCCCAGAGTCGACTTCTCCTTGTTCCACGCCTCGAAGAACTTGTCCTTCATGGCCTCGGGATCAAGGAGAAGCCGCGACAGGGTGGTCCCGATCTTCGGCGCTACGAATACATACCGCGTAGGCAGCTCGTAGATCCCACGGAGCTTGGCCACGAAGATCTTCACGATCTCCGGCCAGGCATCGGAGGGTATGAGCGCGGCCTGGTAATGCTTGCACTGGTAGCAGTGCCACTCGCCCCTCGTGCCGTCGAGGGTGAGACAGGCTGCGACATCCGCCCCACGGTCGCCCGCACCTCCCATGCGCTGCACGCGGGCGTAGGGGTGGCCGAGTGCGCGCACCCACTCGACGGTGAAGTCCTCCCAGTCGTCCTCGGAGTAGTCGTACCGCAGCACCTGCTCGGGCGTAGGCAGCGGGGCGCCTTGCATGCGGGGAGCCAGAACGACCACGTCAGGCGACTTCGGCTCCGGGATCCCCTCGAAGACCGGGACGCTCGAACCGCCTCCCGTCCCTGACATCTCAGCCATGTCCCTCCGCGTCACGCAGTAGCCCAAGATCAGCTCTCCGTAGTCCTATCACTCACATACCTCTGGGCGGAATCCGTCGAGGTTGGGGATGTGGACGGCCGCAGCTCAGGTCTTCGGGAGGTCGTTGGTTCCGATGGGTTCGGTGAGGCTGATGAGGGGCTGGTCCCTAGACGCCACCATGACGTGATCGTTCGTTGGACTGGGCCGGGCCTGCTTGTGATAGAGCGAGGCTGGCGGGGCCCGCCGGATCCGGCGCGGGCCCCTGCGGTGCCGCCCGCTGCCGGCGGGAGGCCACGGGGTCGCAATCGACGAGACAGCGCGCGAGTGGGCGGGTGATCCTTGAGGGCGTGATGCGGGCGGTGATGTGTCGTCGAGGGGGCGCGGGTGGGCAGTAGTACGGCCAAGGAGCATCATCTGGTGCCGCAGTGGTGGCTGCGGGCGTTCGCTGAGAACGGCCACATCCTCGGCCGGCGGCGTAGCGGTGCCGAGCATCGCACTCCTCTTCGGCGGGCAGCGGTGGCTCGGAACTTCAACACCGATCCTCTCGTCGAGGGTGAGCAGCGCGTGGCGCTGGAAACGTATCTGGACCGTCATGTCGACGGTCCGTCCGCTCCAGTCATGCGTGCCTTGCGTACCAGGCTCTCGTCGCTCGAGAACGTGCGGGAGAGCGTGGTGCTGGATTTCGTGGCCTGGCAGGTGGTACGTACCCGTGCGTTCCGTTCGTTTGATGCGCAGGTCTGCAGACATTTGTTCCCAGCGATGTGGGCGCTGGAGGCGGTCGGCCACGCGGAGGAGCGGCTGAAGCGGCCACTTACCGAAGTGGAGCGGATGGAAGTGTTTTGGACGTCGGTACGGGGTGCGCCCGATCCTTCCCTGGTCGATGATCCGCGATCGCCTCTTCGGGCCTCGATCCGAGCATTCGAGCGCACTCGCGAGGTACTCGCCACTCCTGGCCGGCGGTTGGTGCTGCTGCACTCCGCGGAGCCGATGCTGGTCCTCTCCGATAGCGGGGTAGTTTTGCGCCGCAAGGACGGCAGTTTCTCCATCACTCCCCCACTCCTGCCCGAGACGATCGAGGTGTTCGCGCCCCTGTCGCCGACCTGCCTGCTGATCTCCACGCCGCGCGCTCACTACCGTCCACAGGACGGCCTGACTCGAAAGATCGCCGCTAAGGCAAACGCGGGGGCTGCTGCTTGGTTCCAGGACGCCGTGTACCGGCTTGAATCCATGCCCTGGCCCGCCCGTCTGCGGCTTCCTGATGCTCCTCTATCAGTGCAACCACCGCAGCTGTCCGCCCGGCCCGCTCAACGTCCAGCTGAGACCATGCCTGCCCATCGCGAGGTCCGCCGTCGCGAACTACGTGCCATCCTGGATCAGCTCAGCCAGACGCCGAAGAGTGGGTCCTCACGCATCACTGACAGCGCAAGCAGGTAGGGCGGACGCTCGGTCCGCGTCATGAACCAATGCTCTCGCGCAAGGCACACAGCGAACCGTCGTCCCAACCCCGAGCCGTGGCGGATGTGGCATGCCGCAGTCCTCACAGCTGATGTGCGGTGCCCCGCGTTTGTCAGTCCGGGTCGCCACACTGTGTCTATGAGTTCCCCCAGTGCGTCGGCCAGCCAGTCGCCGATTCAGCATCGGAAGCCGACTAACAGCACAGTGAGGGAGCTGTATGCCACCGCGCTGATCTGTGGGATCCCTGACTGCACAGAGCCGCTGTATCGGGAGAATTCCACCACTGGCGAACGAGTACTGAACAGCCGTGTCGCGCACATCCACGCCCGTAGTGAGGGCGGACCTCGGTGGGACCCTGTCATGAGCGAGGAAGACAACCGGGGCTTCGACAATCTCATTCCGTTGTGTGAGCGGCATGCTTACGAGATTGATGCCACTCCGCAGCACTATCCTGCGGACCTCCTGCGGTCCTGGAAGCGGATGCAGATCGAGGCGCACGCACGCGCGGTGGGCCTGGCGCTGAACGATGCCGAGGTTGCCGAGCTTTCGGAGGCGTCCTTCAACACGGATGACCTCATCGGGCGTCTGACCGCCGTGATGCCGTTCTCGGCGCGCTCGCGCTCGCGCGCCGAAGCACTGGCCCTGGCGGCACGAAGCAGCCGGGCCCGCAGCATCGTCCGCCTGCGCAGTACACCGGCTGACCGCGTGGAGGCCGCACTGGCCTGGAATACACAGCAGGTTGACCCGGTGGTCGAGGTGCCGACAGGCGCGCTGCGTGTCCTGGTCGCTCCTATGGGGGCTGGCAAGAGCGAGGAGGCGGAGCGCTGGTGGAACGAGGGTCTGACCCAGGCATGGACGGATCCCCAAGTAGCGATTCCGGTGTGGCTGGAAGCTCGGGATGTTGTCACGAATCTGGCCGGTGCCGTCCAGGATGCGCTGGGAGGTGATCCAGAGAAGGCATGCCGGATCGTGGTCGACAATCTCGACGGGGTGAGCCCCAGGGAGGCCGACCGACTCCTCGACGATGCGCGGCGGCTGGTGGTGACGTGGCCCCTGGCGAGCATCCTGGCGACCACACGTCCCGGGGCAGGCCGTGTAGACACGAAGGAGCGACTGGACGTAGCGGTGTGGCCGGCACAGCGAGGGATGGCGCTACTGGAGACCGTCCTTGGGGACGATCACATCCCCAGGCTGGATTCCCACGAGACTCGGCAGCTGCTGACCACTCCACTGCAGGTGCACGCACTTGCCAGCCACCTCCGCGCTGGCGGCCACGCCAGGGTCTCTACGCGTGAGCTGCTGTCGGGACTGGCCCGAGACATTCTTGAGCTCGAGCGTCCGGATGCTTCTCGTGAGGTATGGGCCAGCTTGCCCCGGCTGGCCACTCGCGTTCTCAGCCAGCAGGGTCCTGTACGGGCAACCGACTTCGCGCGCACACATGTGATCTGGGAATTGGAGGAGACCGGACTTGTCGTCCACGACGACGGCCAGCTGCGCTTCGCCCTCCCTCTGTTCGAGCAGCATTTCGCTGCTCAGGCTCTGCAGGACGAGGAAGCACTGATCGAGACTGCTGCGGGATCCGAACTCTTCCCGCGCTGGCGGTACGCGATCGCTTTCGCCGTGGCGAGCGTGGCGAAGGAGCAGGCGGAGGGGTTCCTCCTCCGCCTGGCTCGCATCAACCCGGCTGCCGCGTCATGGGTCCTGGAAGAAACAGCACGTCGCGATGGGGACTCGGGGGCGGCACAGCGGCCCCTGTCGGATGAGCCGGCCACCAGAACGGCTGAACGGCCTGAATCCGCGCCCGAGCATGCCCTGGCCGTGGGGGGTCGACTTCGTGAGGCCACTCGGTGCTGGCTCGAGGGGCTGGGCGAAGTGGGAGCGCTGCTGGCGTCCCACCATGACGGCGCGCTCTCACCGTGGGCTGTGCTCGTGGGAAAGGACGACGAGTGGATGATCCTGGCTGAGGCACGGGAAAGGGTGCTGGATGCCGAACTCGTAGTGCGGCCAGACCTCATGCCCTGGGGGTCTGTCCCGCGGGGAGACTTTCACAGCATTCACGGCTTCCCTGTCCCGCGCGGAAATTTGGCTCGCTGGGTCTGGGCCCGGAACCGGTTGCGCGAGCAGTTGATCGCCCCCATACGCAACCGAACCCTCCCGGTCGATCCCGCATCGCCTCTGGCGGCCGAGCGAGTGTGGTTCCTGGCCCGGCACATCACGGGCGACGGGCGGAGCAGTCGGAACCCGAGGCAGATCGCACTGACGGATCTCCGGTCAGAAGTGAATGAGCGCATGGCTCACATCGCGACCATCAGGCGATCACAGTGGACGCGGGGCCGGCACACCATCGAATCCTCCGACATCCGCTGGCTCCACGACCAGCTGCAGCACGTGCCCGGAGACCTGCTCACCGACCCGCGTCCATCGGCCGATATCGCCCCTGGCGGCGCCCGCTACACCTGGCAGATGTACTCCCCCGAGCTGACCCTGTCCATCGCCCAGGACGTCCTACGCGACGCCCTGATCGGCTACCGCGATCTGGTTCAGCTCAACTTCCCACGGTTCGGAGCTGCGCTCGGCCTGTACAGCACTTTCCCCCTCCGCGCGGAGGGGTTTGTGATCATGCCGGATCCGGACGATACCGCCGCTGACTGCGCCACCATTGCGTACGCCCTGCTTCCTGACGCCCATTCCCGTACTCAGGATGAGCCCGTGGTGGATCTCCGCCTCGCCCGGAGCCCTGACGATCTCAGCACTCTGTGGGACCGGCGCGAAGGGGACAGCACGCCTGCGTTCCAGCGGCAAGTCGGCCACTACGGGAGACTCCCCACGGGACAAGACCGCCGGGCGACGAACCTCGCCTATCGATGGCTCGCAGAGGACCTGAAGGCCGTCGGCTGGCTCAAGCACGTCCCTGTCTACACCGACTGAACGCCAGCTGCGCCCGCCCTCATCGGCATGGAGGGGGAGGGATACGAAGGTGCGAGGCTGCAAGAGACACGCGGGCGAGCCGCCTCAGCCGGAACAGACCGAGACCGGAGCCGGGACTTGACCCCGAGGGACCTACGGAACCGACTGCGCCACGCATGCTGGCCCCCGTGGGCCGGATCCGGACCAACGGATGCCCTAACCGGATAGGCCGGACCCTTCCTCAATCCTCCTCGATTGCGAAGTCGTCCGGTGAGGCGCCGCCGGCGGGCGGCACAAGGCAGCACCTGCCAGTGGTGCCCTGCGGGCCGGACCGCCGCCCCCCATAGGGGGTGAGCGTCGCGTTGGTTAGTGCAATGCGTCCAGGTCGGCGTCGACGTAGCCGAACGCGCGGCCCATGTGGACCAGGGCCTGGCGCAACAGGTTCCGCCGATCCTCGGCAGCCAAGCAGGGTGCGGCAGTGATCGTGACAGCCATACCCGGCCTGTGATCGTCGCCGTCACCGAACGAGGTCAGGTCCAGTACCTGTGCCAGGGGAGGCAGGACACCGTTCGGCCCGCACCGCTCGCTGCTGAGTCGCAGCTCGATGGTGGGCGCCGAGGACCACCGCAGCTGCGGGGCACCGATTGCTTCGGGGAGCAGTTCGGCGGCTGTTTCCCAGGCGCCGAGGAGTACTGCTTGGGCCTCTTCCAGGGTCAGCTGGGTGGGCCAGTCAGGCTGAAGGAGTGCTGCCCACGCGTCCCTGTCGTCGATGAGGATTTCGGCGCACGCGGTGACGGAGGCTTCCATGGTCCCCGGCAGGGAGAGCATGGCGGCAGCCTGCAGCGCGGGCGCGCCGTCCGGTGTGGTGAGAGTGCACTGGTAGCTGAGCGACCGGGAAGAGTTGTACGACGGTGTCCGCGTCCATCGTGCTGCGGGTAGGTCCGCGGCGCGGCGCTTGGAGAGCATGGTCATCGCACCGGCCAGTTGGCTGTACGGGAGTTTCCGCTCGAGGTCCCGTCGCCGCTGTGTGGTGATCTCCAGTCCATCCGTGCTCGCCCAGGGAAGGTTCAGCACGACACGAAGACGCAGCGCTGGTGTCTGTCCACTCGTCCATGCCGTCGCGGAGCGCCCCTGTTCGAAGCTGAACCTCGGTCGCGGCTCCCACCTCCAATCGCCGTTGCCGCGGCGGGTGAGGCGGCCGGCGCCCCAGTGTCCGCCGGCGAGGTCCAGCGACTCAACGTCGGTCTGGATCAGCCAGGGTGCTCCATCGCCTGCGGGCGGGACAGGGAAGCCGATGGCCGCGAGCGCATCCTGGCCGGGGTCGGCGCGGCCCGCGTCGGTGATCGCCTGCCAGATGGGGGCCGCGACCGCGACCGGCGGGTGGTCGTCCGCCAGACACAGGACCCAGTCGGGCTCGCCAGAGTCGGTGTGGTGAAAGTCCTGCAGGGCTGTGGTCCCGTGCTCCCACGCCTCGTCCGCCGGCTCGCCCAGTCCCTGATGGGCAAGGGCATGGTGGGCCTGGCGCAGCTCCCGGGCCCGCTCGGGCATGCCTTGGCCGATACGCAGAGTACGAGGATGCGGTTCGGCCGTCGTATCCCGCAGGCGTGCCGCATCGCTGCGCGCGGACGGTGTCCTCTCGGGGCCCGCCTGCCTCGGTAGAGCGTCAAAGCTGAGAGAGGCGGGAGGCAACAGGTTCTTGCGGTTGAGGAGGTTAATCATGGCGCGGTAGGCGGGGATGAAGCTGTCTCGGGCCTGGCATGCCTGCCGGTTCAGCTCGTTGCGTTCGGCGCTGGTGCCGGGGTGGCTGATCTCCAAGACGGGTTGTCCCTCGTCGGAGATGTCGTTCATCCCGTTCAGCTCCCAGCACAGGGCTGCCAGGGCGGTGACGAGAGCGCCATGGGCGTCATGCAGCTCAGGGTCAATGTAGTCAGGTAGGTCCTTCTCCAGGGGGCGGTGTGCGTCGCATACCAGGTCGCTCACCGTCAGCGGGACCTTGAACATCGTCTGGGCGTCCTCGAGCCAGCGCAGCCACGGACCGTCAAGCGGGAGAAGGCGGAGCAGCCGTTCGGCCTTGGCCGTGTCACCGG
>Ga0247818_10001260_pt1 | contig 15935 bp, 12 predicted proteins | sample 13C_Glucose_Day1_FD_192424 | JGI IMG/M metagenome (GOLD analysis project Ga0247818, IMG submission 192424) | Soil microbial communities from agricultural site in Penn Yan, New York, United States - 13C_Glucose_Day1 | ecosystem: Environmental > Terrestrial > Soil > Agricultural land | place...
GACCTGCCCGTGCGGCCCGGCGACGCCGCGATCATGGCCGCCCCGATAGATCACCACGACGTCAATTACCACTTCCGGCAGTTCGTCGCAGACGCGCCCCGGCAACCGGCGCCTTCATTCAGGGCACCCGACCGACCGTTCTCATGCGCTCTCCGCAGCGCCCGACGAAGGCGACCCCAGCTGTACGACCTTGGAGATGACCTCAAGTTCACCACCCGCACGGTCAGTGAACTCGTCACCGTCACCGGGCAAGGTGGCTAACTGAGTTGATCGAGCGTTGTTCGAACTCGATGGAGGTTCAGGCGCGTACGTCTCGTTGCTGCACTTCCTTCAGGACCGCCCCCACCGTGGCGAAGTCGTTGTCCACGTGCAGCACCGTGTGACCGTGATGGACCGCCGTCGCACACACCAGGAGGTCGATGGCTCCGGCGGCACGATGCTGCCCCCGCTGGGTGAGCTTGTACTGCGCGGTGTCGACCCAGCGCCACGCACTCTTGGGAACCGGGGCGAGATGACAGAGGTCATCCAGCTCCTCGGCCAACTCGTCCCGATCAGCCGGGCTTGTGGCCGAGAAGAGGAACTCCGCCCTCGTGGGCTCGCAGATATGGAACACACCGGCAGCGATGTGCCCCTCCCAGGGACGCAGTGCCCCCGGCGTACGGAAGAGGTGCCAGAGGGCGGACGTGTCGAGGAGGTATGTGATCACTCGAAGGCTGCCCGCCGGGCCTGCTTGGCCGCTGCATGCGCCGCAGCCGCAGCCTCGAACTCGCCCCGCTCACCCCTCGCGGCCAGCTTCTCGGCAGCCTCCAGCCGCTTGATGCGCGCCACATAGTCCCGTAGGGCCCCGTTCACCGTCTCCTTCTTCGTCGAGACACCCATGAGCCGCATCGCCTCAGCCAGCGCCTCATCATCGAGATCGACCTGGGTCACAGACATAACAGCCGCCCCTCACCTTGAGTCCATGATGTACATAACCACGATACATCACCAACATTCACCGACGGCAAATCATCGAGCACGAGACAGAGAGGATCCGACCCGGTCGCGAGGCCGGCGGCCACGAGCCACCTACCGAGTGGATGATGTCGATGCGGTGAAGACAGGCCGCTGCCTCAGCAACCGTGGGAGCCATCAACGACGCTCTCTCCGGCGGTCGTCACAAAAGGCCAGGTCAGAAGAGTCTGACGGGTTCCGCCGCCACAAAAAGCGGCCCAGTACCGCACCGCGTGCGGCGAGTACCGCACGGAAAACAGCCACAAAACCACGTTTCCGCAGGTCAGAACGTTTCCGCAGGGTAAAACTGGTGGGGCGGGTGGGACTCGAACCCACGGCCGACGGATTATGAGTCCGCTGCTCTAACCGGCTGAGCTACCGCCCCGTATCGGCGTGGCGCGTACACGTGTGCGCGCCGTCTGCCGCAGCATAGCCGGTCATACGATCTCCTGCTGCGGATGCCCGGCTTCGCGTGACCATGAAGACCTCGCTGCGTGCTGCCCGGTTCCCGCCGGTACGGAAACACCCCGAAAGAGTCACGGACACCCCTGTGCGGGCACACGAAAAAGGACCCCGAAGGGTCCTCTTCCGTCTCGCTCCCCCGACTGGACTCGAACCAGTAACCCTCCGGTTAACAGCCGAATGCTCTGCCAATTGAGCTACAGGGGATCGCGCTCCCCCGACTGGACTCGAACCAGTAACCTGCCGGTTAACAGCCGGCTGCTCTGCCAATTGAGCTACAGGGGATTGCTGCGGTGCCTCGAATCGTACCTGCCTGGCTGCTGCCGAGCGGCGCGCGTTCGCTGCGACACATACATTAGCGCAAGCAGGGGGGTGCTCCGCCAATCGGTATCCCCCGGGGTGATCTCGGGTGTCCGCGGGTAGGCGGGCAGGACACGTCGCACGGAGCGAAGGAAGGGTGGCACCCATGCGGTACCGGCTCACGTTCATCGCCGGAGTGGCGCTCGGTTACGTGCTCGGCACGCGAGCCGGGCGCGAGCGTTACGAGCAGCTGAAGAAGGCCGCGCAGCAGCTGGCCGAGAATCCCGCCGTGCGGAACGCGGCGGAGTCCGCCGCGCACGGCGGCCGGGACTTCGCCGGCAAGGCGTACCACTCGGTGAGCGAGAAGGTCGGGGACAGGGTTCCCGTGTCCGTCTCCGAACGGGTGCGCTCGCTGCGGGACCGCAGCGGCCAGAACGGCAGCGACGACTGGGGGACGACGAACACCTGAGGCCCGGTCCCGTGCCGGGCCACTCCCGGTACGGGACCCGCCCGGTACGGGGCCGGCCCGCGGGTGCGGCAGAATCGTGTGCATGGGCATAGTGGCCGGCTTGGACAGTTCATCCGCCTTCACGCACATCGTCGTCTGCGACACGGACACCGGTGAGGTGCTGCGGCAGGGGTACGCCGCGCATCCCGTCGAGGCCAAGGCCTCCGAGGTGGATCCGCAGGCGTGGCTGCTCTCACTCGGTGAGGCGGCCTCCGGAGGGCTGCTCGAAGGCGTACAGGCCATCGGTGTGTCCGCGCAGCAGCACGGGCTGGTGCCGCTGGACCACCAGGGCAATCTCGTACGGCCGGCGATGCTCGGCAACGACCGGCGTGCCCAGGCCGCCGCGGCGGATCTGATCGACGGGCTCGGCGGGCGGCAGCCCTGGGCCGAGGCGGTCGGGGCGGTGCCCCAGGCCTCGCAGCCCGTGGCGAAGCTGCGCTGGCTGGCGCGGAGCGAGCCGGAGAACGCGCAGCGGGTCGCCGCGGTCCTGCAGCCGCACGACTGGCTGGTGTGGCAGCTCCTCGGCCGGCCGGCCCGCCGGACGACGGACCGCGGTGCCGCGTCCGGTACGGGTTACTGGTCGGCGGGTTCCGGTTCCTACCGGCCCGACCTCGTGGAGCTGGCGCTCGGCCACCAGGCCGCGCTGCCCGAGGTCCTCGGCCCGGCCGACGCCGCCGGGACCACACCGGAGGGGCTGCTGATCTCGGCGGGCACCGGTGAGACGATGGCCGCCGCCTTCGGGCTGGGTGTCGCCGTCGGGGACGCCGTCGTGTCGCTCGGCGCCTCGGGCTCGGTGATGGCCGTGCACCACGAGGCCCTGGCCGACCCCACGGGGATGATCACCTCCTTCGCCGACGCGACGGGGATGCACCTGCCGGTGGTCCACACCTCGAACGCGGTGCGCGCCCTGCGCGGCACGGCGGAGATGCTCGGCCTGGAAGGGCTCGACGAACTGTCCGCGCTGGCGCTGAAGTCGACGCCGGGAGCCTCGGGGCTCGTCCTGCTGCCGTATCTGGAGGGCGAGCGGACCCCGCAGCTGCCGCACACCGCCGGAACGCTCAGCGGGCTGCGGCGTGAGTCGATGAAGCCCGAACACCTGGCGCGGGCCGCGTTCGAGGGGATGCTGTGCTCGCTGGCCGACGCACTGGACGTGCTGCGGGACCGCGGCGTGGAGGTACGGCGGGTGTTCCTGCTGGGGGCCGCGGCCGAACTGCCCGCCGTGCAGGCGCTGGCGCCCGCGCTGTTCGGCAGCCAGGTCGTCGTGCCGCAGCCCGCCGAGTACGCGGCACGGGGCGCGGCCCGGCAGGCGGCGTGGGCGCTCGGGGTGTCGCAGGGGACGCTCGATCCGCGCACTCCCCCGGCCTGGCAGGGTGCGTCCGCACAGGTGCTGGAGCCGGGTGAGGAGCTCGCGGTGGGCGGCGCGGTGCGCCAGCAGTACGGGGCCACCCGGGACCAGATCCACCCGGGGGCGTTCGGCGGATCCGTCTGAGAGGGAGCGCCCGCGCGGCCGAAAACCGCGCGGGACCCGTGATTTGACCCGGGCTTGAGCAAAAGCGTTGGCAGTCGGGGACCGGAGTACCGGAGTATGTATCGGCCTCTTCCTTCGCCGACTCCGAGAGACTCGTGTGCTCATAAAACTCCTGCGGACCTATCTGGGCCCGTACAGACGTCCCATCGTGCTGCTGGTGCTGCTCCAGCTCCTGCAGACCTGCGCCAGCCTCTATCTGCCCAGCCTCAACGCGGACATCATCGACAACGGTGTCGTGCGGGGTGACACGGGTTACATCCTGGAGTTCGGCGGCGTGATGATCGCCGTCAGCGTCCTCCAGATCGTCTGCAACATCGGGGCGGTCTACTTCGGGGCCCGGACGGCGTCCGCGCTCGGGCGGGACGTGCGTGCGTCGGTCTTCGGCCGGGTGCAGTCGTTCTCCGCGCGCGAGGTGGGGCGGTTCGGGGCCCCTTCGCTGATCACCCGGACCACCAACGACGTGCAGCAGGTCCAGATGCTCGTCCTGATGGCGTTCACCCTGATGGTCTCGGCGCCCATCATGTGTGTCGGCGGCGTCATCATGGCGCTCGGCCAGGACGTCCCGTTGTCGGCGGTGCTGCTGGCCGTACTGCCCGTCCTCGGTGTCTCGGTGAGCCTGATCGTGCGGCGGATGCGGCCTCTGTTCCGCACGATGCAGGTACGGCTGGACGCGGTCAACCGGGTGCTGCGTGAGCAGATCACCGGTAACCGCGTGATCCGCGCCTTCATCCGTGACGGCTACGAGGAGGAGCGCTTCCGGGGCGCCAACACGGAACTGACCGACGTCGCGCTGTCGACGGGGCGGCTGATGGCCCTCATGTTCCCGACGGTGATGACGGTCGTGAACCTGTCGTCGATCGCGGTGGTCTGGTTCGGGGCGCACCGCATCGACAGCGGCGGGATGCAGATCGGGGCGCTCACCGCGTTCCTCGCGTATCTGATGCAGATCGTGATGTCGGTGATGATGGCCACCTTCATGTTCATCATGGTGCCGCGCGCCGAGGTCTGCGCCGAGCGCATCCAGGAGGTCCTGGAGACCGAGTCGAGTGTGGTGCCGCCCACCGCTCCGGTGACGAAGGTGCTGAAGCACGGGCATCTGGAGATACGGGGCGCGGAGTTCCGCTTCCCGGGCGCCGAGGAGCCGGTGCTGCGCTCGGTCGATCTGGTGGCCCGGCCCGGGGAGACGACCGCGATCATCGGGTCGACGGGCAGCGGGAAGTCGACGCTGCTCGGGCTCGTACCGCGGCTGTTCGACGCGACGGACGGCGACGTCCTGGTCGACGGTGCGGATGTGCGGACGCTGGATCCCGTCCTGCTGGCGAAGACCGTGAGCCTGGTCCCGCAGAAGCCGTACCTGTTCTCGGGGACGGTCGCGACGAATCTGCGGTACGGCAATCCGGACGCGACCGACGAGCAGTTGTGGCACGCGCTGGAGGTGGCGCAGGCGAAGGACTTCGTGGAGCGGCTGGAGCACGGCCTGGACGCGCCGATCGCGCAGGGCGGGACGAACGTCTCCGGCGGTCAGCGGCAGCGTCTCGCGATCGCGCGGACGCTGGTGCAGGAGCCGGAGATCTATCTCTTCGACGACTCGTTCTCGGCTCTGGACTACGCGACGGACGCCGCGCTGCGCGGGGCGCTGTCCCAGGAGACGGCGGGGGCGACCGTGGTGATCGTGGCCCAGCGGGTGTCCACCATCCGTGACGCCGACCGGATCCTGGTGCTGGACGAGGGCCGGGTCGTCGGGACGGGCAGCCATCACGAGCTCATGGAAGGCAACGAAACCTACCGGGAGATCGTGCTCTCCCAGCTGACGGAAGCGGAGGCCGCCTGATGGCAGGACCGGGCGGACGGATGATGATGGGGCCCACCGAGCGCTCCATGGACTTCAAGGGATCCGGGAAGCGGCTGCTGAGGAGGTTCAGCAAGGAGAAGGCGTCGCTGTACCTGATGCTGGGTGCCGTGGCGCTGAGCGTGGCGCTCTCCGTCGTGGGGCCCAAGATCCTCGGTGCGGCGACCGACCTGATCTTCGCGGGTGTCGTCGGACGGCAGATGCCGGACGGCACCACCAAGGAACAGGCCATCGAGAGCCTGCGCGCGAAGGGCGACGACGGGCTCGCCGACATGCTGACCGGGGTGGACTTCACGCCGGGCACCGGCATCGACTTCGGCGCCGTGGGACAGGTCCTGCTCGCGGTGCTGGTGGTCTACGTCGGCGCGGGGCTGCTGATGCTGGTGTCGACCCGGGTGTCGATCCGGGTGATCAACCGGGTCGTCTTCCAGCTGCGCGAGGACCTGCAGACCAAGCTGGCACGGCTCCCGCTCTCGTACTTCGACCGGCAGCAGCGCGGTGAGGTGCTGAGCCGGGCGACGAACGACATCGACAACATCTCCCAGACGATGCAGCAGACGATGGGCCAGCTGATCAACTCCCTGCTGACCATCGTCGGCGTGCTGATCATGATGTTCTGGATCTCGCCCCTGCTGGCCCTGGTCGCGCTGGTGACGATCCCGCTGTCGGTGTTCGTCGCGGCGCGGGTCGGCAAGCGGTCGCAGCCGCACTTCGTGGCGCAGTGGAAGGTGACGGGCAAGCTCAACGCCCACATCGAGGAGATGTACACCGGCCACACCCTGGTGAAGGTCTTCGGTCGGCAGGAGGAGTCCGCCCGGGACTTCGCCGAGCAGAACGAGGCCTTGTACGAGGCGGGCTTCAAAGCCCAGTTCAACAGCGGGATCATGCAGCCGCTGATGATGTTCGTGTCGAACCTGAACTACGTGCTGGTCGCGGTCGTCGGCGGGCTGCGCGTGGCCTCGGGTGCGCTGTCGATCGGTGACGTGCAGGCGTTCATCCAGTACTCGCGGCAGTTCTCGATGCCGCTGACCCAGGTCGCCTCGATGGCGAACCTGGTGCAGTCGGGGATCGCGTCGGCGGAGCGGGTCTTCGCCCTGCTGGACGCCGAGGAGCAGGCGCCCGACCCGGATCCCGCCGAGCGGCCCGAGGAGCTGCGCGGCAGCGTCGCGCTGGAGCACGTGTCCTTCCGGTACGACCCGGACAAGCCGCTCATCGAGGATCTCTCGCTGAGCGTGGAGCCCGGCCACACGGTCGCCATCGTGGGGCCGACCGGTGCCGGCAAGACGACCCTGGTCAATCTGCTGATGCGGTTCTACGAGGTGACGGGCGGCCGGATCACCCTCGACGGGGTCGACGCGGCCCGGATGACGCGCGACGAACTCCGCTCGGGCATAGGGATGGTGCTCCAGGACACCTGGCTGTTCGGCGGCACGATCGCGGAGAACATCGCCTACGGCGCCTCGCGCGAGGTGACCCGGGAGGAGATCGAGGAAGCGGCGCGTGCGGCCCACGCCGACCGTTTCGTCCGTACGCTGCCCGACGGGTACGACACGGTGATCGACGACGAGGGCGCCGGGGTGAGCGCGGGCGAGAAGCAGCTGATCACGATCGCACGGGCATTCCTGTCCGACCCGGTGATCCTGGTGCTCGACGAGGCCACCAGCTCGGTGGACACCCGTACCGAGGTGCTGATCCAGAAGGCGATGGCGCGGCTGGCCCACGGCCGTACGAGCTTCGTGATCGCGCACCGGCTCTCCACCATCCGGGACGCGGACGTGATCCTGGTGATGGAGAACGGCTCGATCGTCGAGCAGGGCACGCACGACGAGCTGCTGGCGGCCGAGGGGGCCTACGCCCGGCTGTACGCGGCCCAGTTCGCCCAGGCGCTGGCCGAGGTCGACTGACGGCGCCGCCCCGCGGCCGTCGTGGGAGAGGGAGGGCGGGGACGGCTCATGGGAGCCGTCCCCGCCCTCCGGCGTTCCGGTCAGTCGAGGTAGCCGCGGAGCTGGTCGGCGAAGGCGTGGCCCCGCAGCTTGTCGAGGGTCTTGGACTCGATCTGGCGGATGCGCTCGCGGGTCACGCCGAAGATCCGGCCGATCTCCTCGAGCGTGCGGGGCCGTCCGTCGTCCAGTCCGTAGCGCAGCTGGACGACCTTCCTCTCGCGCTCCCCGAGCGTGGAGAGGACCACCTCCAGGTGCTCGCGCAGCAGGAGGAAGGCCGCCGTCTCCACCGGTGAGGCGGCGTCGCCGTCCTCGATGAGGTCACCGAAGGCGACGTCGTCCTCCTCGCCGACGGGGGCGTGCAGGGACACGGGTTCCTGGGCGAGGCGCAGGACCTCGGAGACGCGTTCGGGGGTCAGGTCGAGCTGGGCGGCGACCTCCTCGGGAGCGGGCTCGTAGCCGCGTTCCTGGAGCATGCGGCGCTGGACGCGTACGACCCGGTTGATCAGCTCCACGACGTGCACCGGGACCCTTATGGTCCGGGCCTGGTCGGCCAGTGCGCGGGACATCGCCTGGCGGATCCACCAGGTCGCGTACGTGGAGAACTTGTAGCCCCGTGCGTAGTCGAACTTCTCGACCGCCCTGATCAGTCCGAGGTTCCCCTCCTGGACCAGGTCGAGCATGGTCAGACCGCGGCCCACGTACCGCTTGGCCACGGAGACCACGAGGCGGAGGTTGGCCTCGATGAGCCGGCGCTTCGCCATCCGCCCCATCACCACGAGCCGGTCCAGATCGACGGCGAGCCCGGAGTCGGGGTCGGGGGTGCCGGCGAGCCGTTCCTCGGCGAAGAGTCCCGCCTCGACACGGCGGGCGAGCTCCACCTCGTCGGCGGCGCTGAGCAGCGGTATCCGTCCGATCTCGCGTAAGTACTGGCGGAAGAGGTCGGAGGTCGGGCCGCCCGAATCCGGACGGCTCCGGGGCTCCGGGAGCTCCACCGGTTCCTCCAGCACCGGTTCGGGCGTGCCCGCCGTCTCCGGGTGACGTGTGACCCGGTTCTGCGCGGGAATCGCCGGGACATGCTCGGTCGTGGTCGGCACGGTCCGGGTCTGCACGGGGGCGACCTCCAGGTGATCGCTGCCGGACCGCGGGGATGGGGTCCGCCCTGGACGGACCGGCCGCGCTCCGATGACTCAGGCACCGCCACCCAGTGTGGGGTACGACACATCGCCGCCACGAGGGGCGTGCGGTGACTTTTTGCGTCCGGAGCGTGACGGGGTGCTGATGCGCCTCAGAGGGCGGCGGCGCCGTGGCTGCGCAGCGACTGCGCGTACTGCTGGAGGACCCAGACCTCGTTCTGGGCGGCGGCCAGGTGGTCCGGGGCGACGTTGCTGCCGAGCCGGGCGAGGCTGCTCTGCACGTCGTCGATCCTGCGGTCGACGGCGCGCAGGCGGACCTTGACCAGGTGCTCGCCCGCGTAGGTCTCGTCGATGGACTTGCCGTGGAAGACCTCGACCGCGAGCTCGGTGACGAGCTTGCGGACGGTGTCGTCGGGGGTCGCGTCGAGCACCTGGACGAGGTAGTCGCGGGTCTCGGCGACCCCCATCTCGGCGCCGCCCGCCTCCGCGATGCACTGGCGCACCGCCGCGTAGGGCGGGGCGGTGAACTCGTCGATGCCGTACGCGTCGAAGGCGGGCGAGACCAGTGCGGGCTTCTGCAGGGCGAGCTTGAGCAGCTCGCGCTCCGTGCGGTGCGCGGGGCTGCGGAGGTTGAGCGCGGGGCCGGGAGGTGCCGTGGGCGCCTGGATCTGGTGCTGCGGGGCACCGCCCCGGGAGGGCTTGCCCGGCGCGGGTCCGCGCTCGCCCCGGCCGCGGGCCCACTGGGCGAGCTGGTTGACCCGATGGACGACGAACTCCTGGTCGAGGATGCCGACGAAGCCGGCGAGCTGGACGGCCACCTCCCGCTGCACGCTGCTCGTCTTGATCTTCGCCACGACGGCGGCCGCCTCGTCGAGCGCGGCGGCGCGCCCGGCGGGGGTCTCCAGGTCGTACCGGCCGACGATCTGGCGGAGCGCGAACTCGAAGAGCGGGGTGCGGGGCTCGACCAGGTCGCGTACGGCGTCGTCGCCCTTGGCGAGCCGCAGGTCGCACGGGTCCATGTTGTCCGGGGCGATCGCGATGTATGTCTCGGCGGCGAACTTCTGGTCGTCCTCGAAGGCGCGCAGGGCGGCCTTCTGGCCCGCCGCGTCACCGTCGAAGGTGAAGATCACCCGGGCGCTCCCGTTGTCCATCAGGAGGCGCCGGAGGATCTTGATGTGGTCGTTGCCGAACGCTGTGCCGCAGGTGGCGATGGCGGTCGTGACCCCGGCGAGGTGGCAGGCCATGACGTCGGTGTAGCCCTCGACGACGACGGCGCGGCTCGCCTTGGCGATGTCCTTCTTGGCCAGGTCGATGCCGTACAGCACCTGGGACTTCTTGTAGATCGACGTCTCGGGGGTGTTGAGGTACTTCGGGCCGTTGTCGTCGTCCCGGAGCCTGCGGGCGCCGAAGCCGACGATGTCGCCGGAGGTGTCGCTGATCGGCCACATCAGCCGGCCGCGGAAGCGGTCGATGGGGCCGCGGCGGCCGTCCTGGGAGATGCCGGAGCTGATGAGCTCCTTGTCGCTGAAGCCCTTGCCGCGCAGGTAGCGGGTGAGGTGGTCCCAGCCCGCCGGGCTGTAGCCGACGCCGAAGTGGGCGGCGGCGTCCTGGTCGAAGCCGCGCTCCGCGAGGAACCTCCGGCCGATCTCGGCCTCCGGGCCGTTCAGCTGCTCGCGGTAGAAGTCGGCGGCGATCTTGTGCGCCTCGACCAGCCGGATCCGCTCACCGCGCTGGTGGGAGGGGTTGTAGCCGCCCTCCTCGTACCGCAGGGTGATGCCCGCCTTGGCGGCGAGGCGTTCGACCGTCTCGGAGAAGGTGAGGTGATCGATCTTCATCACGAAGGCGATCGTGTCGCCGCCCTCCTGGCAGCCGAAGCAGTGGAACAGGCCCTTGCCCGGGCTCACCTGGAAGGAGGGGGACTTCTCGTCGTGGAAGGGGCAGAGTCCCTTGAGGTTGCCGCCGCCCGCGTTGCGCAGTTGGAGGTACTCGGACACGACGGCGTCGATCGGGACCGCGTCCCGGACCGCCTTCACGTCGTCGTCATTGATCCTGCCTGCCACGTGTGAAGTCTACGGGTGGGGCCGGGCGTCCGGGACCGGCCGGTCGCGGGGAAGCTCCCCGGGCGGCGGACGGGTCCCGGATGCCCGGGCAGCTGTCAGAACAGGGAGTCCAGGGGCACCGACGGGTCTCCCAGGGCGTCCGCGTCGACCGGCCGGGCGGCCTTGATCAGCTTCTGGATGTCCTCGGTGACGTCCCACACATTGACGTTCATCCCGGCCAGGACCCGGTGGTCCTTCAGCCAGAACGCGATGAACTCGCGCTTGCCGGCGTCGCCCCGGATGACGACCTGGTCGTACGAGCCGGGCGGCGCCCAGCCGGAGTACTCCAGGCCGAGGTCGTACTGGTCGGAGAAGAAGTACGGCACGCGGTCGTACGTCACGTCCTGGCCGAGCATGGCCTTCGCCGCGGCGGGTCCGCTGTTCAGGGCGTTCGCCCAGTGCTCCACGCGCAGCCGGCCGCCGAAGAGCGGGTGGTGGACGGACGCGATGTCCCCGGCGGCGTAGATGTCGGGGTCGGAGGTGCGCAGCGAGGCGTCGACGACGACACCGCCGCCCTGGGACCGGTCCGCCATGTCGAGCCCGGCGGCCTCGGCGAGCGAGGTGCGCGGGGCCGCGCCGATCGCGGCGAGCACGTCGTGGGCGGGGTGCTCCTCGCCGTCGTCGGTCCGGACGGCGAGGACCAGGCCGTCCTGCCCGGTGATCTCGGTGAGGCGGGCACCGAAGTGGAAGCGGACGCCGTGTTCGGCGTGCAGGTCGGTGAAGATCTGGCCGACCTCGGGTCCGACGACGTGGTGCAGCGGGGTCGCCGACGGGGCGACGACGGTGACCTCGGCGCCGTATTCGCGTGCGGCGGCGGCGATCTCCAGGCCGATCCAGCCGGCGCCGGCGATCACCAGGTGTCCGTTGTCGCGGCCGAGGGCGGAGAGGACGCCCCTCAGCCGCTCGGAGTGGGCGAGACGGCGCAGGTGGTGGACGCCGGCCAGTTCGGTGCCCGGGATGTCGAGGCGGCGGGGCTCGGCGCCCGTGGCGAGGAGCAGCTTGTCGTAGTGGACGACCGTGTTGTCGCCGAGCTGCACGGACCGGCCGGCCCGGTCGATGGAGGTGACCACCTGGCCGAGGTGCAGCTCGATGTCGGCGCCCGCGTACCAGGCGGTCTCGTGGACGAAGACCGACTCGCGTTCGTCCTTGCCCAGCAGGTAGCCCTTGGACAGGGGAGGCCGCTCGTACGGATGGTCGCGCTCGTCGCCGATGAGGATCACCCGGCCGCTGAAACCCTCCGCCCGCAGTGTCTCGGCCGCCTTCGCTCCGGCGAGTCCTCCGCCGATGATGACGAACGTCCGATGTGCGTCGACCACTTGATGCCTCCTCGGTACTTGGCTGCGCGGCGCCTCCACCTGCGAGCGTCCCGCACGCAGCGTGATGGCGAAAGAGGGTGTGCCCCGATCAGGTCACGGCCTGTGGCATGTGGCCCGGTCACGGTCCAGTGTGCCGGGCGCCCGTGAGTGTTCCGTGAAGGGACCGGGCGGAGGCGTCGGTGAGTGCGGCGATCTGGTCGACGAGGACCCGCTTGCGGGCCCGGTCGTCGGGGGCCGCCGTGTACAGGGCGCGGAACTGCGGCTCCAGTCCTTCGGGCGCGCGTGCGGTGAGGGCGGCGGCGAGTTCGGCGATGACGACGCGCTGTCCCGCGCGGATGACCTCCTGCTCGGCGCGCTGCATGACGTAACGGTCCGCGACGGCCTTGAGCACGGCGCACTCGTTGCGCACCTCGCGCGGGACGATGAGCTCGGCGCCGTGTCTGGCGAGCCGTCCGGGGCCGTACGCGGTCCGGGTCGCGGTCTCGGCCGCGAGGCAGAACCGGCCGATGAGCTGGCTCGTCGCGTCCTTCAGCCGGGCCTGGGCGACCGCGGTTCCGTCGTAGCCGCGCGGCCACCACTCCTGGGCGGTGAGCCGGTCGAGGGCGTCGGCGAGCTCCTGCGGGTCGGTGTCCGCCGGGACGTACCGGCCGACGGCGACGGCCCAGATCTCCGCGCGCTCCGGCCCGGCGAAGAGACAGCCCGGGTCGATGTGGCCGGCGTGCAGCCCGTCCTCGAAGTCGTGCACCGAGTAGGCGACGTCGTCGGACCAGTCCATGACCTGGGCCTCGAAGCACCTGCGGTCCCGTGGCGCGCCCTCACGGACCCAGGCGAAGACGGGCAGGTCGTCCTCGTACACACCGAACTTCGGTGAGCCGGGGTCGGTGGGGTGCGCGCCCCGGGGCCAGGGGTACTTGGTGGCGGCGTCGAGGGCGGCGCGGGTGAGATTGAGCCCGACGCTGACGTGCTCCCCGCTGCGGGGGTCGCGGACGAAGCGCTTGGGTTCGAGGCGGGTCAGCAGGCGCAGCGACTGGGCGTTGCCCTCGAAGCCGCCGCAGTCCGAGGCGAAGTCGTCGAGGGCCTGTTCGCCGTTGTGGCCGAAGGGCGGGTGGCCCATGTCGTGGGAGAGGCAGGCCGCCTCGACGAGGTCGGGGTCGCAGCCGAGGGCGGCGCCGAGCTCCCGGCCGACCTGGGCGCACTCCAGGGAGTGGGTGAGCCGGGTGCGCGGGCTGGCGTCCCAGGCCCCGCTCAGGGTGCCGGGCGTGACGACCTGGGTCTTGCCCGCGAGCCTGCGCAGGGCGGCGGAGTGCAGCACCCGTGCGCGGTCGCGCTGGAAGGCGGTGCGGCCGGGCTGTTTGTCGGACTCGGTGTCCCAGCGCTCGGTGTCGGCTGCGCCGTAGGGCGTGTCCCTGGGGTCGTGCGTACCGTCCATGGTCCCGACATTAGACCGACGGACTGACGGGGCGGGTCAGGCGCCGGCCCGTAGGGGCGGACGCGTCAGGGCTCCGTGGGCGGGCGCGGCGCCGGTCAGGGCCTGGTCGTAGCGGTGCAGCAGGAGGCGTGCCATCGCCGGGTGCGCGCCGAGCGGCGCGGCGGCGACGCCCGGCGCGGCCGCGGCCGAGACCGTCGCGAAGCGGCCGGGGGCCGTGAAGTACGAGGCGAGGGCCACCCGGTGGCGGCCGCGGGCGGCGAGTGCGCGCAGGGCGGTCGGCACGTCGGGCGTGGCGGCGGAGGCGTAGGCGGGGACGACGGGGACGCCGCCGAGGCGGTCGCTGAGCATGGCGGCGCTGCGGCGCGCGTCGACGTCCGAGTCCGGGTCGCGTGACCCCGCGGCGGCGAGGACGACGGCGGCGCTGCGGCTCGTGCCGTCCTCGTCCCGCCAGCCGGCCTCGACGAGACGCCCGTACAGGGCCTCGACGAGCAGCGGGTGCGGTCCGAGCGGGGCCGCGACACGGGCGCGGAGGTGGCACGCGGCCGCCGCGGCGAGGGGCAGGTCGTGCCGGACGTGGTGGCCGCGGCCGAGCAGCAGCGGTACGAGCACGGCGTCGCCCCGTCCGACGCGGTCGAGTGTGTCCGGCAGCAGGGGCTCGTTCAGTTCGATGTGGCCGAGCCGGACGTCGAGGCCGGGCCGCAGCTCCCGCACCCGGTCCAGGAGCTCCAGGACGGTGCACAGGGCCTGCGGGTCCCGGCTGCCGTGCGCGACGGCGACCAGGGTGGGGGCGGATCTGCGGATGCGGTGCATGGGCCTGCGGGTTCCGTTCGGGGAGACGAGGCTGAGCTGGGTTCCGAGCTGGGCGGTGATGCGGGTCAGGAGTTGCGCCGTGCTGTCGAGGGGCAGGGCGTCACGGGGGTGTTCCGGTGCCGGCTCCGTCATGGACCGATGGTGCGGGGCGGACGTTGCGGGGCCGTTTCGCCTCGGTCACGGGTGTTTACCTCCGTCTCACGGGGAGAGCGCTCGCGGTGTCGGTCGCCATGCTCCTCCCCGCCGGCGGCGTGAACCATTCGCCCTCGTCGTTCGTCCCCTTCCACGAGGAATCCGGTACGAGGGCGGGGGCAGGGCATGCGGCTGAGGACACCGTGGGAGCGGGGCCGTGCGGGGGCCGCGGTTCCGGGACGGCTCCCGGGCGCCCGGCTTCGGCTGCGGCCGCCGCGGACCAGGCGGGGGCGGCGGCGGCTGGTGCAGGCGCTGATGGTGGCCTGCGCGGTGGCGCTGGCGCCCGCGACGTGGCTGCACACCACGGCCGACGCCCGGGTGCGGACGACGGCCGGGGCCCCGGCGCAGGAGGTCGCCGTGGTGTTCGGGGCCGGGCTGTGGGAGGGGCGGCCGTCGCCGTATCTCGCGCGCCGGCTGGACGCCGCCGCCGAGCTGTACCGGACCGGGAAGGTCAGGGTCGTGCTGGTCACCGGGGACAACAGCCGCGTGGAGTACGACGAACCGGATGCCATGCGCACGTACCTCACGGCACAGGGGGTGCCGGACGGGCGGATCGTCAGCGACCACGCGGGCTTCGACACCTGGGACTCCTGCGTCCGGGCGAGGAAGGTGTTCGGGGTCGACCGTGCCGTGCTGGTGAGCCAGGGCTTCCACATCCGTCGGGCGATCGCGCTCTGCCGCTCGGCGGGGATCGACGCGTACGGGGTCGGGGTCGACGACGTGCACGACGTGACCTGGTACTACGGCGGGACGCGGGAGGTGTTCGCCGCCGGCAAGGCGCTCCTGGACGTGGTGTTCGAGCCGGATCCGCACTTCCTCGGCCCGCGCGAGCCCGGGGTGGCGGAGGCGCTCGCGGAGGACCTCACCGCGGCCGGCGGGGCGGGCTGAGGTGCGCGTACCGGGGGCGTAACCGGGCGCACCGGCAGCCGTAATACCGGCCTCGCACGCTGGGCGCATGGCCCGCACCGAGACGTCCACCCACTGCCCGTACTGCGCGCTCCAGTGCGGGATGAAGCTGCGACCGGTCACCGACGGCGGGGTGGTCGAGGTCGTGGAGCGTACCGGGTTCCCCGTCAACCGGGGCGCCCTGTGCGGCAAGGGGCGCACCGCGCCCGCCGTGCTCGCCTCCGGGGTGCGGCTCACGGGGCCCCTCGTCCGGGACGCGGGCGGTGAGCTGGCCCCGGCGAGCTGGGACGAGGCGCTGGGCAGGATCGCGGACGGGCTGCGCGGGACACGGGCTGAGCACGGCGCGGACGCCGTGGGAGTCTTCGGCGGGGGCGGACTCACCAACGAGAAGGCGTACGCGCTCGGGAAGTTCGCCCGGGTGGTGCTCGGGACCTCGCAGATCGACTACAACGGCCGCTTCTGCATGT
>Ga0247818_10001261_pt1 | contig 15921 bp, 17 predicted proteins | sample 13C_Glucose_Day1_FD_192424 | JGI IMG/M metagenome (GOLD analysis project Ga0247818, IMG submission 192424) | Soil microbial communities from agricultural site in Penn Yan, New York, United States - 13C_Glucose_Day1 | ecosystem: Environmental > Terrestrial > Soil > Agricultural land | place...
GCGGCCTTGACCTCGCATTGCTCGAGAAACGCGGTGATGGCAGCGCCAACGGTGACAGTATTTTCATTACGCATGGCGGGACAGGCCTCCAGAAACATCGATATGGCTGCCTGTGGTGTAAGCCGACAGAGGCGAGGCCAGGAACAGGATTGCGCGGGCCGCTTCGATCGGCAGGCCCAGGCGCCCCAAGGGAATGTGTTTGCGTTGTGCCAGCTGGGCGGTCCATTGGCTCCAGTCCAGATCCCGTTCTTCGCGGGCTTCGAAACGGCGGCGCCATTGCCCGGACTCGACCAGGCCGATGAGGATGCCGTTGACCCGAATGCCATCGACGGCAAATTCGGTGGCCATCGAGCGCACCAGGTTCATCACCCCGGCGCGCGCGGCCGAGGTGGCGACCATGTGCGGTTCCGGCTGGCTGGCCAGCAGCGAATTGACGCAGACGATGGCGGCGTTCGCCTGACCTTGCAGCTGTGCCTTGAAGGCGCGGACGGGGTTGATCACCGAGAAGAATTTCAGGTTCAGTTCTTCGGTCCAGGCGCTGTCGGTAGTGTCGGCGAAGGTCGATACGCGACCTTGCCCGGCGTTGTTGACCAGCACGCTGGCTGGCCCCAATGCGGCCAGGCTGGCGGCGGCAAAGGCGTTGACCGAGTCGGCGTCCAGGACGTTGCAGGCCTGGGCCAGCAAGCGCGCCTTTGGAAAACGTTCACGCAACTGGTCTTCGGCGCTGCGCAGGCGATCTTCGTCGCGACCGCAGAAGGCCACGGCCGCGCCGGCTTCGAGCAGCAGTTCGACGCAGGCCAGGCCGATGCCCGAAGAGCCACCGGTGACGATCGCGGTGCTGTCTTGCAGTTGATAGAGACTCATCTCAATCCCTCATCAGCGCCGTTACGCGGTTGTGGCCGTCGTGCCCGGTCGCGCTGTTGTAGTCGAGCAACCGCGACAGTTCGTCGGCGCTGCGGCGTACTTGCAGGAGCAATTCGTTGAAGTTGACGTGGGCGATCTGGGTGGTCGGAATCGTCACGCCCAGCGCCGCGACGATCTGCCCGGACTGATCGCGCACCGGTGCGGCCACCGAGGAAATCGCCGACTCGAAGAAGCCTTCACCGCTGACAAACCCGCGTTGGCGGTCGGCCTGGACCATGTCGAACAGTTCCATCACGGTCTTCGGTGTGCACGGCGAGAACTGTTCCAGGTGATCTTCCGGGTAGAGTTCGCGCAACTCCGCCAGCGACAGGTCTTCGAGCAGGATGCGCCCGAGGACGGTGGCGTGGGCGGGCAGGCGCGTGCCGACATTCACCGCGCTGGAGAACACCGACGGCGGCGACACCTTGGCCACGTAGACGATCGAACGGCCGTCGCGCACCACCAGGTTGCTCGGGTAGTTGAGGCGGTCGCACAAGCGGGCCAGCAGCGGCTGGCCGAGCTCGGTCAGCTCCAGTGAGGCGAGGTACTCGAAGCCCAGGCGCAGCACCGACATGCCGAGGCGGTATTCGTTGCCGCTGCGGGTGACGAAGCCCATGGTTTCCAGCGTCGTCAGCAGGCGAAAGATGGTCGAGCGCGGCAGCGACAGGCGTCGGGCCAGTTCCGGTGCGGTCAGCGTGCGATTGCGCCGGCTGAATTCACACAGCAGCAGCAGGCCGCGCTCCAGGCCCGGCACGATGTATTTGTCCTGAGCGTCCTTCAGCAGATCTGAATCGTTCATAGCGATGCACCTGTCAGGGATTCTTTGATGGCGAAGGCCAGGCGGCCCGCCACGACATGAGGTTGTTCGATGGGACTGGCATGTCCGGCATCGTTGATAAGCGCGAACGTGCCGCCCAGGGTCTTGGCCAGGGTCCGGCAGTTGTCGGGGGTGGTGATGCCGTCGGCGTCGCCGCAATGCACTTCGCAAGGCATGGTCAGCGGTGCATGGCGCAACAGGTCTTCGCCGCACAGCAGTTCGATGGCCTGGCGATAACCCTCGGGATTGAGCCGTGCCATGTTCCACCGCACCCAGGCCTGCGCTTGAGGGCTGGCCACCGGGGAGAGCATGTAGGCGCTGCGTTGCTCGGCCATCTGTGCAATGCCCAGCTGTTGCAAGGCGTGCAGGCGTTTGTCGCGCACTTGCTGGCGCTGCACGGCGCGCGATGGATGGCCGTAGCCCTGGGCCGGGCTGATCAGCACCAGGCGGCTGATGCGCTGTTGCTGCACGCCGCTGGCGAAAGCGACGGCGGTAATGGCCCCCAGTGAATGCCCCACCAGCACGCAGCGCTCGATGCCCAGGGCGTCGAGCATCTGCAGCAGCCGCTCGGCATAGTCCGACGCATCCGGCGCCAGGGCTCGCAGGGGCGAGGAGTCGCCGTAGCCGGGCGCGTCCCAGGCGATCACCCGGGCGCTGCGGCCAAGCGCCTGCGCCACCTCCAGCCACGACGCCGAGCCCGAGCCGATCCCGTGCAACAACACAATGGCCGGCCCGCTTCCGCATTCGCGAAAGGCCTGGCGAGCGCCGGCGAGCTCCACTGTGCGCAATGGAAACTGCAGGGCCAGCTGCGCCTGAAGATCGGCGGTGAGCGACGGAGCGCGATGATCGATGGCGTGCGACATGGGCTTATCCGCGCTTGATCGAGGCCAGGGGGTGTTCTGGCGGGTAGGTCGGGGTCAGCGGTTTTTTCGCGCCGAGCATCACGCACATCAGCGCATCTTCATCGCCGATGTTGATCTCTTCGCGGTACACGCCGGGCGGCACGGAAATCACGTCGCGGTCGGTGAGGATGGTTTCGAAACGCTCGCCGTCCTTCTCGATCACCACCTTGAGTTTGCCGCGCAGCACGAAGAACACTTCTTCGACGTCGGTGTGCAGGTGCGGCGGGCCTTCATGGCCGGCCGGGATCACCATGGTCGAGAAGGTGAAGTTCTCCGACGGGATGGTGTTCATGTCCGAGGTCACGCCGGTGCCGCCGGTGCCGATGTAGCGCATTTGCGCGCGGCGGAATTTCGGGTCGTAGTCAGCCTGGAATTTCAGGGCATTCCAGTCGTACTTGCGGGTTTCGTAACGGGCGATGCGGGTGTTCATCCAGCTTTCCAGGTCGCTGCCGGCCGGCTGTTCCCAGCTTTTCGGGGTGGTTTGCTGTGCTGATAAATCGGTCATGGCTGTCTCCAGATCAAAGTCAAGGCATGACGAACCCGCCGTTGACCGGCAAGGTTTGTCCAGTGATGAAACGGGCGAGGTCGGACAGCGCGAACAGCACGGCGCCGCTGACGTCTTCGGGAAGTTGTGGGCGCTGGATGGCCCGTTGATCGTTGTACAAACGGTGGCGCGCCTCGGGTACATAGGCCGTGGCCTCGACCAGCACCAGGCCGGGGGCAATGGCGTTGACCGTGATGTTGTCGGTTCCCAGTTCACGGGCCAGGCTGCGGGTCATGGCGATGATTGCGCCCTTGCTCGCGACATACGCCAGCAGGTTCGGCGCGCCCCACAGCGGGGTGTCGGAGGCCAGGTTGACGATGGCGCCCTGGCCGCTGGCGCGCAGGGCCGGCAGGCAGGCCTTGGTCATCAACCAGGTGCCGCGCACGTTGACCTGCATCACCTGATCCCAGGTGTCCAGGGTCAGCTCTTCGCAGGTCTTGCCGCCGGAATTGGTGATCGAGGCGTTGTTGACCAAACCATCGAGCCCACCCAGCAAACGGGTAGTTTCAGCGATGCAGGCATCGATCGAATCCGGCTGCGCCAGGTCAACCGTGACGCCGTGCACGCTCAGGCCTTCGGCGACCAGTTCGGCGGCCGACTGCTGCACGCGTTCGGCGAGGATGTCGGCGATCACCACCTGGGCACCGGCGCGGCCAATGGCCTGGGCAAAGGCGTAACCCAGCCCGCGGGCGCCGCCGGTGACCAGCACGCGGCGGCCTTCGAGCAAGCGATTGAAGGTCGTCATCATTGGGTACTCAGCATGGCTTTGGGCATGTAGTGCAGGACACGCTTTTCGGCCCAGACCACTGCGCCGTAGGCGAATACGCCAATCAGCGTGAGCATGACGATGGCGACGAACACACCCGCGGTATTGCCCTGGCCTTCGGCATCGACCAGCAGGAAGCCCAGGCCCTGGTTACCGCCGACCAGTTCACCGACGGTGACGCCGATGACGGCCAGGGTCGAAGCAATGCGCAGGCCGGAGAACAGCGCGGCCATGGCCGAGGGAAACTCCACCAGGCGGAAGATCTGCCAGCGGCTGGCGTTCATGGTCCGCACCAGGTTGATCATGTCCGGGTCCACGGTACGGATGGCCGACAGCACGTTGATCATCACCGGGAAGAACACGATCAGGATGGCGATCAGGATCTTCGGGTAGATGGTGTAGCCCAGCCACATGACGAACAGCGGGGCGAAGGCGACTTTGGGCGCAATCTGCAGCGCCAGGATGTACGGCGACAGCATGGCCTCGGCGGCGGGCGAGAGGCCCAGCGACACCCCGATCACCACGCCGAGCAGGGCACCCAGGCCAAAGCCGACGATGATTTCGAAGGCGGTGACCAGGGTGTGCTGCCACAGCCCGCCGCTGTGCCACATCACCAGGCTTTCCTGGGCCACGCGGCTCAGTTGTGGCATGACGAATTCGGGCATGCCGAGCAATCCCGGGCCCCACTGCCAGAGCACCAGGAACAGGACCAGCAGGGCGACGCTGCCGAGCATGGAGTTATTGAGGTTTTTCATCGTGTCGTTACCTTGTTGTCACTGGCCGTCATTGCGCGGCGGTTTGGGTGTCGATGAACTGGTTGGTGTACAGGTCGTCCAGCTTGGGCTCCTGGGTGACGATGCCTTCGCTGACATAGAACTGGCGGACCGCTTCAAGTCGCGCCGGATCGACGCGGCCCAATACGGTCTGGTTGGCATACACATGCTCGACGTAGAGCTTGAAGATCTTCTCCAGCGAATCTTCCTTGCCGGCATAGGTGGGCACCGCCTTGGCAAAGGTCACTGCGGCAGCGCGTGGGTCGGCAATGATGTCGCGCATGCCCTGCAGCGTGGCCTGGACCGCGCCGCGAACGATATCCGGGTGATTCTTGATGGCATCGTCGGAGGCAAGGATCGACTGGGCCATGCTTTCGAAAATCTGTGATTGCGGTATCAGCTTGATCTTCAACCCGGCTTCTTCGGCGTTGACCACCCAATCCGGCACACCCGCCATCGCCTCGGCTTTATTGGCCGAGAACAATTGCCAGACACCGGCCGGGCCGGCGGCCTGGATATTCACGTCGTTCTTGCTCAGGCCGGCTTTGCGCAGGGAGGCGAGCAGGGCGTAGTAGGTGGTGTCCGAGTAGGACATCACCGTCATGGTCTTGCCCTTGAGATCGCTGATGGAATTGATGTTTTGCGCCGCATTGGTGGCAATCATGGTCACGCCGCCGGCGCCCAGCACGGCCACCGCACGCACCGGAATGCCATTGGCGCGCACCACGATCGGGGTATCGCCGAGGGCACCGCCGAGCATGGCGTTACCGGCGCCGATCTGTTTGGCCACGTCCACGCCGCCCTTGGCGGCGATGAAGGTCATGTTCAGGTTTTGTGCGGCGTAGTAGCCCTTCTGCTGCGCGATGATCCACGGAGCGAATGCCGGCAGGTTCGGTGGCGCCGGCAACAGGTAAGTCACGTCGGTCGACTGCGCCTGGGCGGCGCAAGCCATGCCCAGGCCGAGCGCGATGGCGGTGACCTGGCTGAAGCGTTGAAACAGGGACTTGAACATGCGTACTCCTAATCGGTTGCGGGCCTTCAGGCGTGATCAATGCAGTTCGGTGTGTTCGCTGACTTGCAGCAACTCCATCAGGCGACCCACCAGCGGGCCGATCTCCGGCAGCTTGCGGCGCTCCAGCGGGTTGTCGCGAAACGGCAGGTCGATGTTGATTTCTTCGATGATGGTGCCGGGACGGGCGCTCATGACCAGCAAGCGGTCGGACATGGCGATGCCTTCGATCAGGTCATGGGTGATGAACAGTGCGGTCTTCTTTTCGTCGAACAGCATGCGCGCCATGTCCTGTTGCAGGATCATCTTGGTCTGCGCATCCAGCGCCGAGAACGGCTCGTCGAGGAACAGCACTTGCGGGTCGATGGCCAGGGTGCGGGCCAAGGCCGCGCGCTGACGCATACCACCCGACAGCTGGAACGGGTAATGGTCGGCGAAGCCTTGCAGGTGGCAACGACCAATCAGGTCTTCAGCCACGGCCTTTCGTTTGGCGGCCGCCACACCTTGAATCTCCAGGCCCAGTTCAACGTTGCGGCGAATGCTGCGCCACGGCATCAACAGGTCTTTTTGCAGCATGAAGGCGACTTGGCGGACCGGGCCGGTGACCGCTTCCCCGCCGACGAACACTTCGCCTTCGGAGGGACGGTAGAGTCCGGAACCCATATTGAGGATGGTGCTTTTGCCGCAACCGGAAGGGCCGATGATCGACACCACTTCACCACGGCGAATCTTGAAGTTGACCCCGCGAATGGCAAACGGAGCTTCGGGCTTGCCCTTGGCCGGAAAACATTTGCCGACATTGCGGAATTCAATCTCAGTGGGCTCCAGGTCTTCCTTGGGAGCGGGTTTGTTCCATTGCGGGGCGACGGCGTACATCTCTTTCACAGCCATTGGGAAGGGTCTCTGGTCTGTTTTATAGGTGATACGACGTTTAGTGCATGAACAATGCCAGAGATTGGCTGTAGCGTTACTTTGTTTAAAAACCGTTTTAAATTAACGAGTTAAGTAATAAATTGAAATTTATCGGCGTTTCATATATGAAACGTGGTTTCTTGTATGGCACGAAATTGCACATCAGCCGTGCGAGGTTCAGGAATTTGCGACGCAGCGGTGCTTTTTCAGGTAACGCTGAGGGTGGGGGAATGACGAATTTGTTTTATGTGTGAAACAAGATTGACTGGAAGGAAAAACGGGCCCTGTAAGGCGCCCGTTTTTTTTCGAAGCCCTGCGTAGGCCGGGTTCGGCTTCTACATGATCGCTGGGGGCCAGATATCGTGCGCTTTGTCACCTCGTTCGCGACCACCGCCGAGGATGTCGATCATCTGTTGAGTCAGGTCAGGCGAGTGGTCGAAACGCTGCGCGCGTGACCGTCTGCAGCGCCGTCAGTGTGACCCCGTCGCCCTAGCGACGGTAGTAGCGGCGATCGTCCTCGTAGCGGTGCCGCATGGCTCGATCCTGGTGGCGATCCCAATCACGATGGCGCTCAGCTTCCCGGCGGGCTTGCTCTCTACGCCACTGATTCCTGCGCCATTCGTCCCGGCGCCAATCGTCCCTGCGATTGTGCCAACGGCCGTCGTGCCAGTAACGGTCGTCGTGGGCAAGCAACGGCCCTGGCTGCTTGTCGGCCACACTGGCCAAGGTCGGCCAAGGGTTGCCGGCAGCCTGGACAGGCGCCTCAACGGCGGTGACTTCAGGGGCGAAAACAGGGGTTGAGGCCTTCATCTGTGTTGCTGATGCCGAGCCCACTGCCGCGAGCGCGAACAGGCCGAAAAGCACCACCCGTGGGTCATGGAATTTCATGAGCTAAGACAACCTCTGTTTGGCAATTGGACGTGTGGCCATCTGGTAACCGCAAGCCTGCGGGTTCGCGCTTGCTGAGCAAATGTGCCTATCCACATAGACCGATAAACAGGGAAAAGTTCTAGGGGGCGACTGTTTAAATAGCAGCTGGCCCTGCTCTTGGGTATGACAAGAAGGGCGCCGTACAGGCGCCCTGATCGTTTTCAGGCAATCCTGATCAACCGGCGGTGACGGTCATGCCGCCGTCGGCCATGACCACGGAGCCGACGACGAAGCTCGCACGGTCCGACGCGAGAAATGCCACAACTTCAGCGATTTCCTCAGGCTGCGCGGCACGACCAATGGGAGCGGCTTCGCCGTGTCGGGCCAAAAAGCCAGGGCCGTCGTCTACCACGTCGTTGAGGATGTTGGTCACCACGTCGCCGACGCCGATGGCATTGACGCGAATGCCATGCTCGATCGCCTCGAGGGCCAGCGTGCGGGTCAACTGGGCCAATGCGCCTTTGGAAGCGGTATAAGCGGCAATGGTTGGAAAGGCGAAATAGGATGCGTAAGAGGCGATGTTGACAATGGCTCCCGATTTGTTGGGCATCATCGCCTTGACCGCTTCGCGGCAGTGCAGGAAGGCTGCGGTGGCGTTGACCGCCTGGATGCGCTCCCAGTCTTCGCGGGTCATGTCGATGACCAACTTGTTGATGATGATCCCGGCGTTGTTCACCAGAATGTCCAGTCGACCGAACGTCTCGACGGCCAAACCGACCGCGCGCTCGGCGGCGCCGTCTTCGGTGATGTCGGCCACCAGTGGCACTAACCCGGGGCGGGCGAGTTCTTCGACGGCGCAATTGCGATCTTCCGCAATGACCTTGGCGCCACGCGCGTGAAGTAACAGTGCGATAGCCTTGCCGATGCCACTGGCGGCACCTGTGACCAGCGCGACTTTGCCTTCTACTTCGTTGGGAATGCTGTGATTGATCTCAGTCATGGTGCTCTCCTGCCTTGCAAGCCGACGAAGTATTCGGCGGCTCAGCGCCCGTGAGGCGCTGTCGTTATCGACGGGTTCACTGTCTCGCAAAGGGGAGGAGGGGGCTTTCGCAGGCTTGCCGAAGCTGTCGGAGTTTTGCGCCAACGTTAAAATGACTGAGGGAAGCCTGTGCAAATTTCGTTTGCTGTCGCACGGGTCAGCGTTGAAAACGGCCTTGTTCAAGTATGCCGATGCCACGTTACCCTATCGACGCCAACCCCCATCCGAGGGCTTTTCGATGGAGCCTCCTGTGCACCAGCCTGAATTTGAAGACCTGACACCGAGCGATGCTCGGCTCATCACGGCTGAATCGATGCCGCATCACCTGCCGGGATCTGCGCAGGCATTGCCGCTGCTCCCGCAGCTGCAGGATGTGATGGTGCAGTTGTTCAGCCATCACAGCAGCGCCGAGCCGATACTGGTACCTGCCGTGGTGGAGCCTCTGCTGGTATTGGTCCTGGCAGGCACGGCCAGGGTCGAGGAGCGCTCCCTCGGTGGGGCATGGCAAGCCGTCAAGGTGCAGGCTGGCGACTTCTTTCTCACCAACACAAGCAAGCCCTACGAGATGCGCTGGCAGACAATCGGGTGCGACACCTTCGAAGTGATGCATCTGTATCTCGGCCTTCCACTGATCGACCAGGCTGCCCGTGATCTACTGGGCGAGCACACCGCTCCGGTGACCTTCCTCGATATCTCCGGGGCCCAGGATGAGCGGGTGAATTTCATGCTCAATCAGTTGCGCTTCGAGTTGATCGAGGAGCGTAAGCCCAGCCTGTTGTTCGTACACAGCCTGGCCCAGGCGTTGACCGTCCACCTGATACGCCGTTATCTCGATCCGCAAAGCACTACCCGTCGCAGCAACGCACTACAAGCGTACAAGCTGCGACGCGTCATCGATGCGATGAATGAACACCTGGCCGATGAGTTCCGCCTTGCGCATTTGGCTCATGTCGCCGATTTGAGCGAGTATCACTTCAGCCGGATGTTCAAGCGTGCCACGGGGCTGGCGCCATCGCAGTATTTCATCCGCCTGCGCATGAGTCGCGCCCGACATCTACTGCTTGAGACCGAGCGCAGCATTATCGATGTTGGCTTGGAAGTGGGTTATTCCAGCCCCAGCCATTTCTCCCAGGTTTTCCGTCGCGAGGTGGGTGTCACGCCTAGCGCCTACCGCCAAGCGTGACAGTTCCGGCAAGTTCTGCGCCTTGAGGCGCGCACCCGGCGCGAGTACTTCGTCTGCACACGCAAGTGGCGGCGCGTTACCAACCCTGTGCAATTAGTGGATCTTGAGGTTTGCCGCCAGGTAATCCATGAAGGCTCTGACACGCGTGGGCAATTTTCCTCCTTGCCCTACGTAGACCGCATGCACTTCAGTCTTCGCGACAGGCATGAAATCTTCTAGAACCGGAAGCAGGCGGCCTTGCGCCAGATCTTGCTCAACCTGACAAAATCCGACGCGCGCGAGGCCAAGCCCGAGGATTGCAAGTTCTCGTACTCCGTTGCCGTCACTGACCCGTGCGTTACCGGTAACGGATACCGGGGTCAGTTGGCCATCCTCGCTCAGGAAGTTCCACTCCATCATCGGTTGGCCGAAGGTGAACCCCAGGCAGTTGTGGTCTGCAAGATCGGCTGGAATTTTTGGTGTGCCGTGTGCCTCAAGGTAGGCCGGTGACGCCACGATTAGGCCTCTTGTCTCGCCCAAGCGCCTGGCCACGAGATTGGAGCTTTTGAGTGGGCCGCTGCGGATGGCTACGTCAGCTCGTGCGCTGATCAGGTCGACGACTTCGTCACTGAGGAAAACCTCCACCGATACGCCAGGGTGGTGTTGCAGGAACGTCGTCAATAGCGGTAGCAGGTACAAACGCCCGATGTCGACGTTGCAGTTGACCCGCACTGTTCCCTGGGGGGCGGAGCTGGCTGCCGCTTCCAGCTCAGCCTCATCGAGCGCCGCCAGGATAGTCAGGCTGCGCTCATAGAATGCTGCCCCTTCAGGCGTGAGCAACTGTCGCCTTGTCGAGCGATTGAGTAAACGCGTACCCAGGCGGTTTTCCAGTCTTGTGACGAGCTTGCTGACCGCTGATGGGGTCATCGCACAGTTCTTGGCGGCAGCCGTGTAGCCGCCGTCTTCAACGACCCTGACGAACACGTTCATTTCGGCGAAGCAGTTTATGTCCAGTCGTCTCATATGAATTCAGATCACAAGTTGTATGCCCCAGACCCGGCTATATCAGCCGCGTTGCCCACTCGTACTCTAATCCAGAGGCTGAACGGTGCAGGTGAATTTCAGCAAATGACGTGCCACCACTTGGATGCCAAGTCTGGAGGATGAGATGAACAGCGAGATGAAACTGGTCCTGATTCACAGTGGTGAGGATGTAGAAGGATTCCGGCCTGTGCTGATGAAATGGGTGACGGATGTTTTAGCGCAACGAGCCGAGTTCGAGCCTTGGTTAGTAGAACCCGCCAGCCTCCTGGTCAGGCCTGGCAATGCGGCGGTTATACAACGACAGGAAAGCCTTCGCCATTTGGCCGAAGCTGATGCATTCCTGATCATTACATCTGAACAGAGCAATGTTTATCACTGCGAGCTGAAAGCTTTCATTGACCAGGTTTCGCTTCGCTGGCAAGCAAGGCCGGTTGCATTCATCGGCTACGGCGGCGCGTCGGGCGGACTGTGCGCGATCAGTCAGCTGCGCCAGGTACTGGCCGGACAGCACGCGGTACCCATCTGCAACGTCGTGTCTTTCCCTGATCCTTGGGCACTGATCGATGGGGCAGGGGCAATACGTCAGCCTGATCAGGCCAGGCTTCCAATGGCTCGAATGCTGGTCCAGCTGAACTGGTGGGCGAGAGCCCTGAAGGCTGCGCGCGAACAGATGCCCTATGAACGGGTGAGATAAGCCCTGGTGCAAAGGCCTCGCTGCAGAATTGGGCAAAGGTTAAGCAGTATTCGACTAACGGCAACTTGTTGCCCGTCCCTAACCTTGTTTGCAGGCCCGCTCCCCGGGCAAACAGAAGAGGAAACCGATCATGTTGAACATCAAGGACAAAGTCATCGCAATCACCGGCGCCAGCAGTGGTATCGGTGAGGCTACCGCGCGACTGCTGGCTAGCCAAGGGGCGAAAGTCGTGCTCGGCGCTCGTCGTACCGACCGGCTTGAAAGGCTTGCTGGCGATATCAACGCCGCCGGTGGCAGGGCTGAATTCCGGGTTCTGGACGTCACGGACAGAAAGGATGTCCAGGACTTCATCGATTTCGCCGTTACCCGCTTCGATCGGGTCGATGTGCTGGTGAATAACGCTGGTGTGATGCCTCTATCCAAACTCGAGGCACTCAAGGTAGACGAGTGGGACCGCATGATTGACGTGAACATTCGCGGCGTTCTGCACGGTATCGCTGCCACGCTGCCGCTGATGCAGCGTCAACGGGCCGGGCAGATCATCAATATTGCCTCTATTGGTGCCTATGCAGTGAGTCCGACTGCAGCCGTTTACTGCGCCACCAAGTACGCCGTCCGGGCCATTTCAGAAGGTCTTCGGCAAGAGGTTGGAGGCGATATTCGGGTTACCGTGATCGCTCCAGGCGTTACGGAGTCCGAGCTGGCCGAGAGCATCTCTGATGAGGGTGGTCGCGCCGAGATGAAAGAGTTTCGCAAGATCGCGATCTCGGCCGACGCCATAGCAAGGGCAATCGCCTATGCCGTTGAACAACCTGCCGATGTGGATGTAAGCGAGCTGATCGTTCGGCCCACCGCGAGCCCATTCTGACGGAGTGCGTCATTGCGACCCCAAGTTGCCCTTTGACGCACGCAGCCCGGCTGGTTGTTTGCAGAAGTTTTACGCAAAATTTACGCGGCTTTCAGGTTGGGCATCCGATACTGCGCGGTGCAAATCTGGAACGCTACTGTCATGTCCCTCGCAGCAATTCGGCTTATCGGCTTCATCCTGGGCATTTTCCTGATCACGCTGGCCGTCAGCATGGCTTTTCCCATGATCACACTGGTGGCCTATGAGCGTAGTGACGATCTGTCGGCATTTCTCTGGTCGAGTTTGATTACTTTCGTCTGTGGCCTCCTGTTGATCGTGCGGGGGCGTCCGGAGACTGGCCAGCTTCGTCCCAGGGATATGTACCTGCTGACGACGGCAAGCTGGGTAGTTGTGTGCACCTTCGCAGCATTGCCGATGGTGTTCATCAGCGATATCAGCTACACCGACGCATTCTTTGAAACGATGTCGGGCATCACGACCACTGGCTCGACCGTACTCACAGGTCTTGATACCTCGTCTCCCGGCTTGCTGATATGGCGCTCCATGCTGCATTGGTTGGGAGGCATCGGTTTTATCGGCATGGCGGTGGCGATCCTTCCACTGTTGCGAGTAGGCGGCATGCGCCTGTTCCAGACAGAGTCCTCGGATTGGTCGGAGAAAGTGACACCGCGTTCCCATGTCGCCGCCAAGTACATTCTTCTGCTCTACCTGGGCCTTACCGGCATCGGCGCTGTGGCGCTTTGGCTCGCTGGAATGACGCCATTTGAAGCGGTCAACCACGCCATGTCGTTGATCTCCACCGGAGGATTCTCCACGTCGGACGCCTCGCTTGGGCACTGGACGCAGCCAGCGATTCACTGGGTGGCAGTGGCGATCATGATTCTGGGCAGCCTGCCATTCACCTTGTACGTTGCGACATTGCGGGGCAATCGCCGTGCCCTGATCAAGGATCACCAGGTACGCGGGTTCATTGGGTTCTTGCTCGTCACATCGCTGGCTGTGGGTACCTGGCTTTGTTTTCACAGCGATTACGGATGGTGGGATGCGTTTCGTATCGTGGCAGTCAACGTGACCTCGGTCGTCACGACCACCGGCATTGCGGTGGGCGACTACACGTTATGGGGCAGCTTCGCGGTCTTGCTGTTTTTCTATCTGACCTTTGTCGGTGGATGTTCAGGCTCAACGGCAGGCGGTCTCAAGATCTTCCGTTTTCAGGTGGCTGGCGCCCTGCTGGTCAGTAGTTTGAAGCAGTTGATCCATCCTCGAGCCGTGATCCAGAAGAAATACAACGGTCATCCCATCGACGAGGAAATCCTGCGTTCGCTTTTGACCTTCTCGTTTTTCTTCACCATCACTATCGCCGCCATCGCCTTGGGCCTGGCGCTCATTGGACTTGATTGGACAACGGCATTGAGCGGCGCCGCCACTGCGGTGTGTAACGTCGGGCCTGGGCTTGGCACGATCATTGGGCCGGCAGGTAATTTCTCATCATTACCGGATGCCGCCAAATGGCTACTGACCGTTGGAATGCTACTGGGAAGGCTGGAAATCCTGACGGTGTTGGTACTTGTCACGCCGGTTTTCTGGAGATATTGACCCACCTTGTCGGCGTTTGAGTCTGAAAGGTCCTGGGTGGCACGACAATAAATTTGTCGATACCCACCCAAGGGGCAGTGGCATCTGAAGCGAGCCAATCTATCAAGACCTCATTAATATGATCAGGCGATATAGTATGAAAATACTTATGTTGGGGCCTCATCAATGCTCAGGGAAAACGCCAGTGATCTGCTTGCCTTCCTCGCCGTCGCCAAGGACCGGAGCTTCACCAAGGCCGCTGCCAGGCTCGGGGTCTCTCAATCAGCGCTGAGCCACACGATTCGGGGCCTGGAAGCGCGGCTTGGCTTGCGTTTGTTGACGCGAACAACGCGCAGCGTTTCGCCTACCGAGGCCGGTGATCGCCTGATCAGACGGGTAGGGCCCCACTTCGGACTTTGCCAACCGTGAATTACCCATGACGCCTCGGGCACTCACCGATCACCTGTGCAATAACCTGCGGTTGCCCACGAACGGCGGGCTGTATGCCTGGGAGTTCGCCAAGGATGACGAACGTCTCAGGGTCCGAGTGACAGGCCAGGTGACCTACAACGGCGTCTATCAGCTGTTGGAAGCGGCACTGGATGGTTTCGGCTTGAGCTACATTCCCCATGACGTGGTCGCGCCACACCTGCAAGCCGGGCGCCTGATTCAAGTGCTGGAAGACTGGTCGCCATGGTTTTCCGGTTTTCACCTCTACTACCCGAGTCGGCGTCAGGCGTCCCCTGCGTTTGCGTTGTTGGTGGATGCGTTGCGTTACAAAAACGCCTGAGCAAGCCTGGACCGGCCATCTTCCATGGCCGGCCCAAACGACTCAGCGCATGTGCACGTAGGTACCCGGCGCAGCCTCAGCCGCGGGATATGCCCTGTTGCCCAGTTTCCGGGGGGGCTTTTTACTATCGCCGGAGCGTGCCTGCAGCCAGGCCAGCCAGTGTGGCCACCAGGAGCCTGAGTGTTGGCTGGCAGCGTCCATCCACGCCTGAGCCTCGACTGGCAGGTTGCTGCCGGTCATGAAGCGAGCCTTGGGGTTGCCTGGCGGGTTGAGGATGCTCTGGATATGCCCGCTGCTGGACACCACGAACTCGCCCTGGCCGCCAAACAGATGCATGGAGCGGTAGCAGGCCTCCCACGGGGTGATGTGGTCGGTCAGGCCTGCGATGCAGTAGAAGTCACTGGTGACCTGACCAAGGTCTATCGGTGTGCCGCCAACTTCCATGGCGCCGGCGCGGGCGAACGGATTGGTCTGGTACATGTCGATGAATTCGCCGTGCAGCGCGGCGGGCAGGTTGGTGGTGTCGTTGTTCCAGTAGAGGACATCGAATGCTGGCGGCTCGTTGCCCAGCAGGTAGTTGTTGATCCAGTAACTCCAGATCAAGTCATTGGGACGCATCCAGGCGAAGACCTTCGCCAGCTCGCGGCCCTCCAGCACGCCCGCCTGATACGAACGGCGCTTGGCCGCCGTCAGGGTCTTCTCGTCGGCGAACATCCCGACCTGGGTGTCGGGGCGTATGTCCAGCATGCTGACCGCCAGGGTAAAGGCATTGACCTTGTTCTCGTCCAGGGCGGCGTAGTGTCCCAACAGCGAGGACAAGGTACAGCCTCCGGAACAGGCTCCGAAGGTATTCAGGTCGGTACTGCCGGTTATCGACACAATCGCGTCGACCGCCTCCTTCAGGGCATCTACGTAAGTGGACAATCCCCATTCACGCTGGGCCTTGCCGGGATTGCGCCAACTGATGGCAAAGGTCTGGATACCGCTGTCGAGGAGAAAACGGATCAGGCTCTTCTCCGGCGTCAGGTCAAACAGGTAGAACTTGTTGATCTGTGGCGGCACCACCAGCAACGGACGCGCTTGCACCTGCTCGGTACGGGGCTTGTACTGGATCAACTCCAGCACTTCATTGCGAAACACCACCGCACCTTCGGTGATGCCCAGGTTGTGGCCCACCTCGAACGCCGTCTTGTCCACCTGGCTGGGCATGCCGCCGTTTTCGATCAGGTCCCGGGTCAGCTGTGAGAAGCCAT
>Ga0247818_10001262_pt1 | contig 15918 bp, 16 predicted proteins | sample 13C_Glucose_Day1_FD_192424 | JGI IMG/M metagenome (GOLD analysis project Ga0247818, IMG submission 192424) | Soil microbial communities from agricultural site in Penn Yan, New York, United States - 13C_Glucose_Day1 | ecosystem: Environmental > Terrestrial > Soil > Agricultural land | place...
AGTATGGGGAAAGCCTGTGTTGTGGGGTCGGACCGTGGGCGTCGAGGGCGTGGGCAAGGTCGGCTCCGAGTTGATCTCACTTCTTCTCGCAGACGGAGCACGCGTCATCGCCGCCGATGTGCACGATGCCTCCCTCGCCCGCGTCGTCGAACGTTTTCCCGACATCTCCATCACGCACGACATCCTCGGCGAGCGGATCGACGTCTACGCGCCGTGCGCCATGGGCGGCGCGCTCACCACGGGCACAGTGCCACGGCTGACCGCATCCATCGTCTGCGGGGCGGCCAACAACCAACTGTGGACCCCTGAGGTAGGCCGGCAACTTCATGACCGGGACGTGCTGTGGGTCCCCGACTACGTCGCCAACGCCGGAGGCCTTATCCAGGTAGCCGGTGAGCGAGAAGGCGCGACTACCGACTGGATACGCGATCGCGTCGAACGCATCTATGACACTGTCATCGCCATCCTCGACAGGTCGAAAGCGGAGTCGATCACCCCCGGACAGGCAGCCGACAGCATCGCCGAAGCACGTCTGTCCTCCGCCCGGCTCGCGTAGAGCCTGAGACACCGGCTCGGTCGGTGTCCTGTGCCCGCTGCCACCCGATGGCAGCGAGCGTATCCCGTGCGTTCTGGCTCCCGCCCGGGATGCGGGCGGCCCCGTCGTCTACCCGGCAGCGACGGGGCCGCCAATTACCCATTGGGCGTGGAATTTAAACTCCATTCCGGAGATCCAACTCGCCGCGTTGCCTCCCAGCTTTGCCGACGGGGAATCCACCCCAGCCACTCCGGAACCCGATTCGGGCTTGCCCCGCACCCCGTTCGGCCACCGATATTGACCGAAGCCCTCCCTGCTCCACTGCAGCGAGGTCAGCAAGTACCGGTGGAGGGTAATTGGCTCCCCTCGATTCAGCGCCGTCACGACGACCGCCATCTGCAAAGGAGCCGGGATCTATCGGTGAATTATGTTCTCCAATAATCTATTTAGCATTCTTGCCGGTGGTCACGGTACTTCGAGGCCTGCATCCGCGTATGCGGTCCGTGCGTAGTCTGTTGTCAATGCAGTGATCAGGGCCGTTGCATTGCGGTCGCCGACGGCGTGGGTGCCGAGTGCTGCCGAGAATTCGGTGTAATGCTGAATCGATTCGGGGAGGGGTCCGACGATCTGGACCTCGGGGACGAACCTGAGCTCGCTGAGTTGCTGGATGGCCAGATCAGCGCGTCCGTCGACCACCGCAAGAGCGGTGAAGCCCTTTTCGACGATGGTGGCGCGGGAGTTGACCTCGTGGGAAATACCGAGAGCGAGGAGGAGTTCTGCGAAGTAGACGCCGCTTGCTCCGGTACGGGAGTATGCAACTGAGCGTGCCTGTTTGAGCGTCGAGGCGAGTGCTTCCGGGCTGCTGATGTCGGGTGTTGGTGTTTCGGGGGAGACTGCGAGTCCGACGCCGGTTCGAGCGATGGATTTGCGACTCGGCCCGTCGATAATGCCGGCAGTGACGAGTCTGTCGAACGACGATGACACACCGATCATCACGTCCGGTCGAGCACCGCTTTCGATCTTGTCCAGCAGCACGTTCGTGGGATCGAATGTCGATTCGGCGCGCGCGCCCGAGTCCCGTTCGTAACGAGGGAGAATGGTGAAGTCGAGTGCGCCCTTCACTGCGAGAGTGCTGAAGAGGGAGACACGGTTGTCGTGGGGGGTGCTCATGCCTGATTGTCCTATCGGGTGGAGGCGAGTGCATCACGTTGTTGTGTTGTGAGTGGGCGTGTGTTCATTCCCCGTAACAGGAGGAAGAGCTTGGATGTCTCTTCGAGTTCCTCGATCGCGTCGAGTGCTGATCCGACGGTGTCTCCCGCGACGATCGGGCCGTGATTGCTCAGTAGCAATGCGTGGTGGGTGATGGCCGCGTGTTCGGCCGTTTCTTCGAGTCCGTCGTCGCCTGGCGCGTAGTAGGGAAGCAGGGGAAGTTTCCCAATGCGCATCGCGAAGTATGCGGTCAGTGGCGGCAGCACGTCGGCGGGGTCGATATCGACCAGGCACGACACTGCACCCGCATACGTCGAGTGGGTGTGTACGACGGCGTTTGCCTGTGGACGCGCGCGCAGGATCGCAGCGTGCAGGAATGCTTCCTTCGACGGCCGTGTGCCGCCGAGGTGTTTTCCTGCCGCGTCGATGATGGACAACTCATCGGGTTCGACGGTTCCGAGGCTACTGCCGGTGGGAGTGACGAGGATGTTCTCGCCAGCGCGGACCGAGATGTTTCCGGTGCTGCCGTGAGTCAGTGATCGTGTGAAGATCGATCTGGCCGCGGCTATTACCTGGGCGCGCTTGTCGTCGAAGTGTGTCATGCGAGATCCGATCGATGGGCCGACGCGTCGGCGAGCAGTTCGGGGCTTCCGAAGTTCCCTGATTTGAGGAGCAGGGCGATTCGGTGTCCGGATGTTGTCAGAATCCATGGCACGCCCGGTGCGGCCTCGGATCCGATGAGTCCTCCGCTGACGTCGAGTGCGGTCACGATCGCTCCGGAGGTCTCGCCGCCGGCGGCGACGATTCGGGTGACGCCACGTTCGACGAGTCCGATGGCTATTCGGCCCGTGGTGTTTTCGAGGACGGCAGCCGATTCGGCGATCCCGAGAGCGTCTTGGACGCGTTTGAGCTCGACCGGATTGAGTGACGAGTAGATCAACGGAGCGTCGGTGGTGGTGAGAGCGTCGTACCAGGCGAGTGCGTCGGCGGCCAGGGTTTCTGGGTTGTCGTCGACCATCGCGTCGAGCTGGTACGAAGGGCGTCCCTGTCCTTTCATGACGGCGATCTGCTCGAGTGTTCGCGCCGAGCAGCTGCCGGCGAGGACGGCTGCTCGGCCTTCGCGGTCGGCACCTGCCTGAGCAGGGGTCGTGTTGCCGACGAGCGTCGAGTTGGCGGCCGCGACTGCCGCCGCTAGACCTCCCGCCAGGCCTGCTGCGCCGGCTGTCAGCGATGATCCTTGGATGGCACGACCAATCGCCTGAAGGTCCTGTTGGTCGACAGCATCGACGAGAATGTATTTTTCAGCGCGTGTTTCGGCTGCGGCGATGGCTGCCGTAATGGAGTCGGTACCCTCCTTGACCGTCGCATGGGGGATGAGTCCGACTGTTGCGTCCGTCTGAGTACGTAGCAAGCGAGGGAGGTACGAGTCGGTCATCGGCGTGACCGGGTGGTTACGCATGTGTGAATCGGATAGCAGGAGCATGTCGACGAAAAGGTATCCCTGGTACTGCGTTCGCAGGTGTTCAGGAGAGCTAGGTGTCGTTATCACCGTGGCCGCGCCGATGGCGTCGGTGAGAGCGTCCAGTACCGGGCCGATGTTGCCGCGTGGTGTCGAATCGAATGTGGAGCAGTATTTGAAGTAGATTTGGTCGGCACCGTGTTCGCGCAACCACCGTAATGCATCCAGTGACTGCTGCACGGCCTCCGGCGCGGGGGTCATCCTGCTCTTGAGTGCGATGACGACGGCATCGCTGGGCGACCGCTCGACGTCGTCGGGCGGTACACCGAAGAACATGTGCGTTCTCAGTCCTTCGCGACGGAAGGCCACGGCGACGTCGGTGCCCCCGGTGAAGTCGTCTGCGATGGCGCCAATCATGCTGTCTCGCTGGTGTAGTCGAGTCGTGTCCGGAGCAGTTTTGCCGCGGCGCCCGGACCGGATACAACCGGTATGCCCAGCCGTTCGGAGAGTGCGGACGCAACGGGTGCCAGGGAGTACTGAGCAAGCAGTATCGCGTCGATGCGATCGGTGAATGTCACGCAGGTCTCGGTCAGCGCGGTGAGTAGCGAGTGTTGGTCGCCGTCCCGGGTGGCCTCGTGCGCCGCGGGGGCGTAGGCGCCGAGGATCTTGATAGTCCTCGACTGCGTGGCCACGAAATCTGCGAATCGCTTCTCCGTGTCGAGTAGTGCGGCTTCGAAGGACGCGACAACCAGAATGCGGTCGAATCCGCCCTCCACAGCGGCGGCGAACGCGGCATCATCGGGCGCGAGAACGGGCACGAGTGCAGGGTAGGTGCGCGCGATCGGTCCGTACATGGAGCACGTGAGCAGGACTGCGTCGGCGCCTTCGGTGACGGCGTGGTCGATGAGTCGGAGCATTCTCTGCGCCAGCGGACCTACAACGCCGCCGTGTTCATCGGCTTCCGTCAGCAACCGGTCGTCGAGGATGTTCCACACCACTGCTTCGGGAAAATTTTCGGTCAAACCTACTACTGCGGGCGCTATGGCCGCGGGCGTTGCGCTGATCAGAGCTACCAGCGGTCTATCAGTGTGTATTGAAGTCATCTCTGTTCATTCGCATCGAAGTAGATGGGGTCGAAACCTGTTCGGGGGTGAAAGTTTCGAGCGCGTTACGTTTGAAAAATTCTCGATTGCCCCTTGCGCTTACCTGAAATATACGAGAAGTATATGGGATCGGCAAGGGGCTGAACCTGCACGCAGAACGTGCACGACGAGAGGAGACGTCATGGGCGGACAATCGACCGTGTCCAAGACGAACAACGCACGAAGAGTTATGTACAGGGCGTACGCAGCAAGTGCTACCGGTACAGCGCTGGAGTGGTACGACTTCGCCATCTACTCGGTGGCTGCCGCTCTGGTCTTTCCAGAAGTTTTCTTCCCTAACAGTGACCCCACTGCGGGCACCCTTCTCGCGTTCTCGACCTACGCCGTGGGTTACATCTCAAGGCCCGTAGGAGGCTTCGTCTTCGGGCGCCTCGGCGATGTGATCGGGCGAAAGCACTTGCTGGTCGTCACATTGATCATCATCGGTGCCACTACCTTCCTGATCGGATTGCTGCCCGGTTACGCGACTCTCGGCATCGCGGCACCAATCGCGCTCGTCGTGTTGCGGTTCGCCCAGGGTGTCGCAGTGGGTGGTGAGTGGGGTGGAGCGGTATTGCTGTCCAGCGAATACGGCAACCCGAAACGTCGTGGACTTCTAGCCTCGGCCGCGCAGGTCGGAACTCCGATCGGCAACCTCATGGCCAACGGTGTGCTCGCTCTATTGGCGGTTGTCCTGACCGACGAACAATTCACGTCGTGGGGATGGCGAGTTGCGTTCCTGCTGTCGGCCGTCCTCGTCGGCTTCGGTCTCTGGATACGCATGAAGCTGGAAGACACTCCGGTGTTCCAAGCGCTGAGCGAAAGCGGAGAGCGCCCGGAAGCGCCGGTCGCGGAAGTTTTCGGCACGGAGCGACGTGCACTGGTTGCTGGAATACTCACGCGAATCTGCCCAGATATCACGTTCGCGTTGTTCTCGGTCTTTTCGATCACATACGGAGTTCAGAAGCTGGGCTTCAGTCGCAGCGAGGTGCTGGTGGCCGTGATGGTGGGCTCCGCCGCGCAAATCGTGTTCACACCCGCTGCCGGCGCGTTATCCGACCGCGTCAACCGCAGACTGATGTTCGGAGTCGCGACCGTCGGCGCGTTCGTGTGGTCGATCGCGTTCTTCGTGATCGTGCAGGACGGCTCACTGCTCCTCATGATTGTGGGTGTCGTCGGCGGCTTGGCCTTCCATTCACTCATGTACGGCCCGCAGGCTGCGTTCATTTCAGAACAGTTCAGCGTCCGACTTCGCGCCACCGGATCCTCCTTGGTGTTCAGTTTGTCCGGAATCGTGGGCGGCGCGCTGGCGCCTCTCATCTTCACGTATCTGTTCACCCGAACCGGCAGCTGGGACTTGATCCCGGTCTACATCGGCATCGCCGCTGCATGCACTATCACCGGTCTCGCCATCGGCAGAAACCCCGACCGCGAAGAGGAAAGTCATTATCTTCCGCTGGAGAGAGAACCTGAGGGCTTTACTGGGCGAGTCGAGGCATTCGAATGACTTCTGTCGCGCCGGCGTTTCGGTTCGCTGCGAACCTCAAGTGGCTGTTCACGGAACTCCCCTTCGAGCAGCGCTTCACTGCCGCCGCCGACGCCGGGTTCACCGGAGTCGAGTACGCATCTCCGTACGAGTACTCGCTGAAGGAACTCACGAAATACTTGGCCGACTCGGGCCTTGAGCAGGTGCTGATCAATACTCCGGACTCGAACCTGCGGTACGGCACCGCATGCACTCCTGACGCTAGGCGAGTGTTCCGGACAGACTTTTCGACGGCGTTGGACTACGGGGTCGAATTGGGCACCGGCATCATCCATGTCAGGGCCGGCGTTCGTAGGCCTGATGTATCGAAAGATTCCGCGATAGCGACCTATGTCGAGAATCTCGCCTGGGCGGTGGAGCGGTCAGCGTCGACGGGCATCACGCTCGTCATCGAGTTGATCTCTCAGCAAGAATCCCCGGGATTCGTACTCGAATCGCTCGACGAGACAGCGGCGGTAGTGAACGCAGTCGGACACCGCCGAGTGGGTGTTCTCTTCGACGTCTACCACTGTCGAACAGACGGCGGCGACGTCGTCGACGACCTGGCGCGGATGATGCCCTTCGTTGCGCATGTGCAGATCGCCGACAGCCCGGGGAGATCCGAACCCGGAACGGGCTCCATCCCATGGGTCTGCGTGTTCGAGCAACTACGCCGGCTGCAGTATCAAGGGTGGATCGGATGTGAATACGCGCCCAGCCACGACACCGTCGAAGGTCTGGTGTGGCGAGAGGCCTTCACAGTATGACGACGGTGATCGACAGCAGGCGCGTGGGCCTTAGGACTTCGGAACGAGAAGGTCGTCCGTCCGTATGTCGATGTCGAAAGGCTGGACCGTTCCGGTCTTCAGTATCTGAATCAACCGGTCCTGTGTCTTGGTCGCGTGAGCCGGGCACAGCGTGCGAAGCGCGTCGCGATCGCCGCGGCGGACCGCGTCGATGATGGCCTCGTGTTCGCTGAGGTTCTCGTCGAATCGTGCTTCGTGCAGTTCCGAGTCTGCGGCTTCCAGTTGGTAGAGAAGCACGTTGAGACGGCGGACGTGTCGGTGGGTCGAATGCGCGAAGTCGTAGATGAAGCTGTTGTCGATGGTGCGGTGCATTCTCAGGTGGAATCGCTGATTCTGTTCGGTGATCTCCAAGTACTGGCGCTGGTTCACCTTTTCGCGATACTCGGCCTGAATGGCAGTCAGATCGGGCACCAGCGCCGCGTCGTCGAATCGGCACAGGTTTCCCACGACGGTCTCCGCCAACTGGTGGGCGGTGACGATCTCGCGGATCTCTGCGAGGTCGAGTTTGCGAACGAAGGTGCCGCCTCGATTCGGAGCGATCTTGACGAATCCCTCGGCGGCCAGTCGATTGATCGCCTCGCGCGCGGGGGTACGGCCGAAGCCGTAATTGCTCAGGAGCAATCTCTCGTCGATTCGACTCCCCGGTGCAAGTTCCAGGTCGATGATGAGTGATCGGATTCTCTCGACAACGCTGTCGGTCTGAGACGCAGACGAGGACTCGCCATCCGTCAGTTGATTCGTCATTTCGCTCCCCCGTCCGAGGATAGATACTGGGCTACTGGGTCAACCCACGAATATACGTTCTGCATACTTCCTGGTTACAAGGAGCGTAGCGCTTGATCGCGTAAACCCTTGTAACGACGAACACCGATCGCTACAGTAAATATACGTTACATATACAGATGGAGGTTGACGTGGACAGTTCGATCACTCGCATCGAAACCATCGTCGGTCGTACAGTCCGCCGGGACATCACTCGCCTGGTGAAGTTCGCCGAAGGAAACCTGCAACGCGCGGCTGAATCATTGGCCAACACCCCCACGCCGCACGTCGGAATCGTGTGCGGATTCTTCGTCCGTCACGCCGAACCGCCATCACCGGAGACGGACGGTCTCAATGGCATGGGTCAGCTCGCAGCAGGACTGATCGAAGCCGGAATCCCGGTCACCGTGATCACGGATGCCCCATGCGCCAAGGCGGTGTGGGCCGTCGTGGAGGCCTTGCCGGCCAAGGTCGACCTCGAGATCGTGGCAGTCGATCCCGCCGCCGTCCGCGCCCTGCGGGCACGCCTGGAATCGGCAGAACACCCGCTGTCCCACATCGTCGCTATCGAGCGATGCTCACTGGGGTCCGATGGCAAACCGCACCGCGAGCACGGTTGGGACATCTCGCAGGACACCGCCCCACTCGACTATCTCTTCGAAGACGACGGTTGGACCGCTCCCTGGGTGAGCATCGGCATCGGTGACGGTGGGAACGAAATCGGAATGGGTGTTCTACCAAAAGATATCGTCGAAAACGACATCCCCAATGGCTCACTCGTAGCAGCACAAACCAGCGCCGATCATCTGATCGTCTCCGGCGTCGCGAACTGGGGCGCATACGGCCTGCTAGGGGCACTTGCCGTACTACGCACGGACCTTACAGCCAAACTGCTTGCGCATTTCAACGCCGCGAACGAGGAGAAATACCTGAGCGAGGCAGTGCACATCGGCCAAGCAATCGACGATAGCCGAACCGATCGGCTCGGCCAACTTCAGATGACCATCGATCGCCTGCCGCTCGATGATCACATCGCGATCATCGATGCCATCAACGACGTGATCTCCGCCTGATCGACCAAGGCAGAATAACCTTTTGAATCCCGGAGGCAATCCAGAGTGAAACCCGTAGAACCGCAACACCACATGGTGTGGGCAGACGACATCCGATTTCACGTCGTCGAAGCCGGCGAGGGCCCAACGATAGTGCTGGTCGCAGGGTACCCACAGAGTGTGTACGCATGGAGGCGAGTGATTCCCCTACTCGCCCAGAACTATCACGTCATCGCACTCGATCTCCCAGGCCAGGGAGACTCCGACAAGCCGCTAGGTGGATACGACACCAAGACGACGAGCGCGCGGGTGCGAGCCCTGATGAGCGCGATGAATCAGGAACGCTACCTATTCGTCGGACACGACATCGGATCCTGGGTCGGTTACGCCTATGCCCACCAGTTCGCCGACGACCTGCGTGGCCTCGTCCTGCTCGATGGAAACATTCCGGGAGTTACGCTGCAGCCGACTCTAACGCTCGGGCCGGACAATTGGCGCAACTGGCACTTCCTGTTCAACCCGATCGCGGACCTACCCGAGGCGTTGCTCGCCGGACGCGAGCGAATCCTGATCGAATGGTTCTTCAGTCGCAAGACAGCGAACTGGAGGGCGACGTTCAGCCGGGAGGACATCGACGAATACGAGCGTGTCTACCAAGCGCCGGGCGGCACCCGGGGGATGCTCGGGTACTACCGCGCGGTGCTCGAGGACATCGAGCAGAACTCATCGCTGATGACGACGAAGATTGCCGTGCCAGTCTTGGCGCTCGGTGGCGAAGTCGGCTCTGCACCCGATCTCTTCGAACGTATGAAACCACTCGGCACCGATGTGCGAGGCGGGCTCATACCGCGATCGGGCCACTACATCCCAGAAGAGGAACCCGAGGCACTCGTGCGCGAAATCTCCAGCTTTGCCTACACCCTTCCGCAATAGAAAGCCGAACCGATAAATATCATGAGCGCTTCCACTGTCGACTCGACAGTCAAATCAGAGCAGCCCAGTAGCAATATCCGCCCACTGGTGGTCCATCGGGGCGTGGCCTACCTCAGCGGTCAGCTTCCCAGGGAAGACGGCCGACTCGTCCACCGTGGAAAGGTAGGCGATGACATCGATCTGCCAACGGCTCAGGCCGCGGCGCGCCTGTGCGCCCAGCTGAGCCTCGACACGTTGCAACGCGAACTAGGTCCTGCCCACAAGCTCGCCCGCCTCCTGAAGATCACAGGGTACGTCTCGTCCACATCGGACTTCACCGAACAAGGCAAGGTTCTCGATGCCGCATCGGAAATCTTCATCAACGAGTTGGGCGATCGAGGAACCCACGCACGCAGCGCCATCGGTGTCGCGCAACTTCCTCACGGCGCATGCGTGGAAATCGAATTGATTGTGTCGGTGGAAACAGCATAGTCACCCGTGCCGAATGCCTGCCGTGACCTCGTCGTTGTCTGGACGACGTCACGGCCGGCACATCAAATGGGCTATCACGTCAACTGGGCGACCCACCGTCTCACGTCGTCCGCAGTCCGAGAAATCGCACTGAGCGTGTCGCCGGAGTTCTCCACTCGGAATTGTCCACGCCATTGGTGCGGTAGCAACTTGCCCGGCGTGGGGCGTCTCTGATCACATCGCCGCCACGCGCCGCGCTCACGCTGCACCGACCGGGATCTGCACCCTCGACGCCACGACAGTGTGCGCTCCACCTGGGCGGTTCCACCGATCACCGCACACCAGATGCGCTCGCGACGAATATTCCAGCCACGGCATGTCCCCGTCCGTCAACACGATCACCACATGCGGCGCGGGAGGCGCACGGTGTCGTCGGCGAACTCGAGGAGTTCCTGCCCCGCTGAGGCCACCACCGACCTACTCGGCAATCTTCAGACACCCCGGGGACCGGCATCTGAAAGCGCGCAGACCGCACCCGGAGGGGTGGACGCGTGCTCTGTGGCCGTGGCGCCCACCCCCCTCCACCCGAACAAATCTTGTGCGGGTGGCCGGGACGTGCTCACCCAGTGCGTTCTGTGAGGGCATACGTGCCGGCGACTCGCAGCAAATCGAGTCGTTGAGCGTCGACGCTGCCCGCATCAGCGCTGTAGGCGACGATCTTCAGATCTTCCCCAGGAACCAGGAGTACGTCGCAATCGACCGTGACGTTGCCGACTGAGGGATGCTGGATCGTTTTGCGATCAGTGGCGTGCACTGCCGCTGTCCCCCCTGCCCACAGCGTGGCAAAGCGCGGACTTGCCTTTCTCAACTCTGCGATGAGGGAGGCCAGTTGTGTGTCGTCACTGTAGTTGGCCGATGCTAGACGGAGGTCTGCTACAAGGGCCGCCTCCATTTCTTCCGATCCTCGCTCGGAGTGGACAGGCCATGGGGTCGCCCGCGTTTCGGCTTTGCCCTTGCCGAGGAAGGTGGCTCGAACGAGATTGCGTTCGGTTGTCGGCCTGTCGAGCGGGTCTCCGAGAAGCAGCGCCCCGAGGGCAGTCCAGTACAGGAGCGTCCAGTCGGCGGAATAGATCGCGAGAGGAAGTTCCCCGAGCCGTGCGACGAGTCTCTGCACTCCGGGCGGCACGTGGGAGGAGATAGTTCTGCTGGCTGGAGGTAGAAGACCCGCGAGCCGGTAGAGGTGATCGTGCTCGGTTCGGTTGAGCTGTAGGCTCCGGGCGAGCGCGGCAACTACCTGCATTGATGGGTTACGTGCTCGTCCTTGTTCGAGTCGTACCACGTAGTCCACGGACACGCCGGCTAACGCAGCGAGATCCTCGCGCCGTAAACCATGCGAACGGCGTTGTCGACTGTCAGGAAGTCCCACATCGGCGGGCTGAAGCCGGTCTCGCCATGTGCGCAGGATCTGGCCGAGCGAGTTGTCGTTCGTGGTCACCGCTCCATTGTCTTCCTCTTCTTCCGCCCCGTCGTGGTACTGCGAGTCCTACCGCCGAGCAGGGCACTGGTTGTCATCGCGTTGCCGGTCGACGATATAGCCGTTCCCACTTCACATCGCTCGAGGTCGCACAGTCACGAACTCGGCATCTACTGCCCCACTCGGAGGAACGTCCATGGAGAACTCGACTCGGGATTACCCGTCGGCGCGGCCGAGCGGGCCACTGAACGGGAAGGTCGCGATAGTGACCGGAGCACCCCGCAGCATCGGGCGAGCAACCGCACAGGCACTGACCGACGACGGTGCATCCGTTGTCGTGCACTACAGGAGCCGCCGCGACGAGGCCGAGGAAACCGTGGCGTCGCTTCGATCCCGGGGCGCACAGGCACTCGCAGTCCGAGTCGATCTCACTGAAAGCTCCGAGGTTTCAGCACTCTTCGCGGCGACAACGGCTCACTTCGGCGGTGTCGATATCATCGTCGCGAACGCCGGCGTCACTGCACCCCTCACCTCCCTCGCCGAAGTCACGAACGAGGAGTTCGACCGGCTACTGGCGGTCAACACCCGCTCGGTCTTCTTCGTGCTCCGGGAGGCCGCGAGAACAATCCGCGACGGCGGCCGGATCATCAACATCACCTCCAGCACGGTCAAGTTCACGCCAGCCGGGTTCTCCGCATACGCAACCACCAAAGCCGGCGCGAACGCGACAGTCGGCGTGCTCGCAAACGAACTCGGCAACCGAGGTATCACAGTCAACTCGATCATGATCTGCCCAGTGGCTGCCGGATTCCTCGCCCCAGACTCCGAAGTCGTCGCGGGAGCACCGACAGGCATGATGGAATCGCTCGCCGCGGCCGCGCCCATGAGGCGACTCGGGCACCCCTCGGACATCGCGGGCATCGCGGCATTTCTCGCGACCCCCACCGCCGGCTGGGTCAACGGCCAAATTCTCCTGGCCAACAATGGCGGATCGATCTGATGCCGATGCGCATTCATCACGATCTCGCTGCCATCATTCACGCATCCGCAACGGAGGTATGGGCACTGGCCGGCAACTTCGGCAACATGTCCTGGCATCCCACTGTCACCGTCTGCACCATCGTCGACGGTGCCGCGCAAACCCCCGGCGCAATCCGCGAGATTCACCTCCAAGATGGCTCACGCATTCTCGAGCGCCTTGGCGAGCTGGATCACCAGGGCCGGAGTTTCACCTATTCCTTCGTCGGGACTCCTCCGATTCCGGTGAGCGCCTCCCACACCTCAGTCACCGTCACCGCACTCCCGGCCGGGCCGGACGCCCGCACGCTCATTGCCTGGCACGGCGAATTCGAAGTCGCCGATGACGCCGCGCGGACAACCGTCGAACACCGCAACTGCCAGATCGTCTGGCCCTCCACCGTTGATGCTCTCGCATCGACCCTCGGCGTCGAGTACTCACTCGACGTCCCCTCGCAAGGAAACACGAAAGGCAACGCCACGTCATGACCACCACCACTACCGGGATTCTCACCGGCAAAGCAACCCTCATCATCGGCGCCAGCCAGGGCATCGGCGCAGCCGCCGCCCGCCACTTCGCAGCCGAAGGAGCGCGCCTCGTGCTCGGAGCACGAAACCTCGAAGCCACGACAGCTCTACGTGACGAGTTGCGCGCACAGGGCCACCACGTCGAATCCCTCTTCGTCGATGTCACTGACGGTGACACGATCGCGGCCGCGGTCGCTCATTGTGTGGAGACGTACGGCCGGCTCGATGCAGCGTTCAACAACGCCGGCTTCAATACGCTGGAAAACTTCCACGACTACAGCGACGAAGATTATGACCGCGTCCTGGCGGTCAACCTCAAAGGCACGTTCTTGTCGATGCAGCACGAGATCCGAGCGATGCTTGCTTCGGGAGGCGGATCCATCGTCAACACGAGCAGCGTAGGTGGATTCGTTGGTAACTTCGGAATTGCGCCCTACATTGCGGCGAAGCACGGTGTTATCGGTTTGACCAAGGCGACAGCTTTCGAGTACGGCCAGAGCGGGATCCGCATCAACGCCATCGCGCCGGGATCCACCGCCACCGAGATGCTCATCGGCGGGCTCGCGCAGACGCCCCCCGACATCGCCGCAAAGTTCAATACCGCCAGCCCGATGAATCGAATGGGTCGACCTGAGGAGATTCCTCCCGCGGCGGCCTGGCTGCTTTCCGATCAGGCCAGTTTCGTCACCGGCATCACAATGCCCGTCGATGGGGGGTACCTCGTTCCGTAGCTTTCACGTCTTGTGAGGAGGCCGCATCCACGAATGCGGCCTCCTCCCTGAGCGGTTACCCTCGCACGGCTATTCGGCGACCTGGCACTATTGGCGCCGTCCCGGCAGATCGCCGCTGGCACACTCAGCAGGCCCGCTCCCTTGGGTCACCGTCCGGTGTGCATCTCGCAGGGCGGCGCACGCCGCGCTGCTTACCTTGGTTGGCGACACATGGGCAGCATCGCGGAATCGGTTGTGAACAGGTTCAGGTGCTCGCCCGCAGATCCACCTGCAGCACCTGTTCGTCTCCCGGTGCAATAAGCCCCCGGAGAACGTGTTTGAGTATCTTCCCCGTTCCGGACTTGGGCAGTTCGCGAAAGTAGATTTGTTTGGGTGTCTTGAAGCCTGCGAGTTGGGTACGTGTGTAGGAGATGAGGTCTTCGGTGGACACGTCCGCGCCTGGCCGCAGCGCGACGACAGCCACCGGAACTTCGCCCCATTTCGGATCAGCGACGCCGATGACGGCCGCCTCGGCGACCGCGGGATGGGAGGTGAGTACGTGTTCGACTTCGACCGTGGCGATGTTCTCTCCGCCGGAGATCACGATGTCTTTTGCGCGGTCCCGGATTTCCACCGATCCGTCGGGGTGCATGACGCCGAGGTCGCCGGTCTTGAACCATTCGCCGATCCGGGCGGCCTCGGTCGCTGCGTCGTCGTTGTAGTAGCCCAGCATGACGGTGTTCCCTCGGACAGCGATCTCCCCGAGAGTTGTGCCGTCAGCGGTGACGTCGGCGATCGGGGCGCCGTCTTTCTTGCCGACGGTGTCCAGGACCCTGATTCCTGTGCCGACCATGTTGGAGTTGCCCTGGACAGCCATTGCTTTGGAGAGATCGGTATGGCTGAGGGTGTTCCATTCGGGGCGTGGTTCGTTCACCACAGCAGGTCCGAAGGTTTCGGTCAGACCGTAGAGGTGGGTGGTGTGGATGCCGAGTGCGGTCAATTCGGACAACAGTGTGGGGGACGGCGGCGCTCCCCCGATTCCCACCTCGACGATTCTGCCGAGAGGCCCGTTGTCTGCCTCACGATGTTGTGTGAGGTTGGTGAGGACGGTGGGAGCGGCGTTGAAGTGGGTGATGCCCCCGCTGCGCAGATGGGCCCATACTGTGTCGGGGTCGGGGCGATCGAGACAGACCTGTGTTCCTGCCGCGGCGGTGATTGCCCAGGGAAAACACCAGCCATTGCAGTGGAACATCGGCAGGGTCCACAGGTAGACGGTGTCGAGGCCGAGTTTGGCGTGGTGGGTTATGGCAAGCGCCTGCAGGTAGGCGCCGCGGTGGTGGTACATGACGCCCTTGGGCCGGCCGGTCGTGCCGCTGGTGTAGTTCAGCGAGATGAGGCTGCGTTCGTCCTCGACCGTGCGCGCGTGTTCGGGTCCGTCCGCGTCCAGGACCTGTTCGGCAGCGAGGGTCCGGATGCCGAAGGATTCTGCGGCGGCGCTGAATTCGTTATCGACCAGAATGAGTGATGCGCCGGAGTGTTGGACGATGTACTTCAGTTCCGGTGCGGCCAGGCGGTGGTTGAGGGTGACGAGCACGCCGCCGGCCAAGGGAACGGCGAAGTGCGCGAGCAGCATCAGCGGGGTGTTCGAGGCCAGGACGGCGACGCGGTCGCCCGGTTTGACTCCGTGGCCTGCGAGTGTGCCGGCCATGCGGCGGGCGGTGACCGCGAACTCGCCGTACGACCACGACTGGGAGTGGTAGGTCATGGCGGTGCGATCGGCGTGGATGGCCTCCGCGCGTTCGAGAAAGTTCAGGGGTGTCAGGACCTGATCGCCGAGATGAGCGGTCACAGCACGCTTCTTTCAGAGTCGGTGACATCGGGGATGTCGAGTACATGGCCCATACGGTCGCGTTTGGTACGGAGGTAACGGACATTGTCGGTGGTCGCGTTGGTCGAGAGCCCGACGCGGGCAAGGACCTCGAGCCCGTCGGTGGTCAATGCCGCACATTTGGCCGGATTGTTGGTCAACAGGCGCACTCTGACTACTCCGAGTTCCCTGAGGATGTGGGCTCCGACCGCGTACGAGCGGGCGTCGGCGGCGAGGCCTTGGGCGAGGTTGGCGTCCACGGTGTCCATCCCGCGGTCTTGCAGCGCGTAGGCGTGGATCTTGTGCGCCAAACCGATGCCACGGCCTTCGTGCCCCCGCAGGTAGATCACCGCGCCGCATTGCTCCTGACTGACCGCCATCAGTGCCTGCTCGAGTTGGCTGCCGCAGTCACACCGGGTCGAGGCGAGAATGTCCCCGGTCAGGCATTC
>Ga0247818_10001263_pt1 | contig 15915 bp, 16 predicted proteins | sample 13C_Glucose_Day1_FD_192424 | JGI IMG/M metagenome (GOLD analysis project Ga0247818, IMG submission 192424) | Soil microbial communities from agricultural site in Penn Yan, New York, United States - 13C_Glucose_Day1 | ecosystem: Environmental > Terrestrial > Soil > Agricultural land | place...
ACGGTCAAGGAGTCGTGGGAGGGCATCAAGATCTTCGACATCTCCAATGTCGCCGCACCGAAGTACATCAAGTCCGTGGAGACGAACTGCGGCTCGCACACCCACACCCTCGTCCCGGGCGCCGAGAGCGTCTACGTCTACGTCTCGAGCTACTCCCCGCGGGCCGACTTCGCCGACTGCCAGCCGCCGCACGACTCGATCTCGATCATCGATGTGCCGCTGGACGACCCGACCAGCGCCCACGTCGCGGAGATGCCGAACCTCTTCCCCGACGGCGGCTACACCAACACGAGCGGCTGCCACGACATCACGGCCTACCCCGCGAAGAAGATCGCGGCCGGTGCCTGCATGGGCGACGGCATCATCATGGACATCTCCAACCCGCTGGAGCCGCGCGTCGTCGAGCGGGTCACGGACACCGTGAACTTCGCCTTCTGGCACTCCGCCACCTTCAACAGCAAGGGCACCAAGGTCGTCTTCACCGACGAGCTCGGCGGCGGCGGCGCGGCCACCTGCAACGCCAAGATCGGGCCCACCCGCGGCGCCAACGGCATCTACGACCTGAGCTCGGACCTCCAGCTGACGTTCAGGTCGTACTACAAGATCCCGCGGCACCAGAACGACACCGAGAACTGTGTGGCCCACAACGGCTCGCTCATCCCCGTCGAGGGCCGCGACGTGATGGTGCAGTCCTGGTACATGGGCGGCACGAGCTTCTGGGACTTCACCGACTCCGACAACCCGCGCGAGATCGGCTACTTCGAGCGCGGCCCGGCCCCCTCGGGTGGCGGTGGCGGCACCTGGTCCTCGTACTTCTACCGGGGCCACGTGTACTCCTCTGACCTCGGCCAGGGGTTCGACGTCCTCGACATCACGGACAAGAGCCTGAAGAAGGCCGATGACGTGCCGATGGACGAGCTCAACGTCCAGTCCCAGCCGGTGTACCAGCTGCGCTGACCTGCGCCTGTGCGGCATTCAGCCACGCGCCCCTTACTCTGGGGCGCGTGGCTGAAATGCACCATCCGTCCCGCAGGTCCCTGATCGCCTCGCTCCTGGCCGTCCCCTTCGTGGCGGCCGGGTGCTCCGACAACGAGAAGCCGAAGGCGCAGCCCTCGACGTCGACGACCACAACCACCACCACACCGCCGCCACCGAAGCCGAAGGTCGTGGGAAAGGGGCTCCCCGCGGATCTCCTCGCGACCATGACGGCGCTCTACCTCGGCGGGTCCGTGGCGACCTCTTCCGACCAGCGCGCGGCGCTCGCGAAGCGCAAGACGGCCAAGGCCAGCCTGACCGTCGCCGGATCGACGGGGACCTGGAAGGGCTTCCCGATCGCTGTGGTCACGCGGGGCAAGGACGTCACGCTCCTCGTCAAGCCGGCGACGAAGAAGTGGACCGTCGTCGGCGGCTGGTGGCCCTCCCTGGGAGTCGCGCGCGTCCCGAGGAAGTCCGCACGCGTGCTCGCCATCGGCTCCGACGCCCGCAACCACCAGCGGCCGGAGAAGTGCCGGGCCGACGCGCTGCAGCTCATCGGTGTCGACAACAAGGGAGTCGGGGGCATCGTCGGCATCCCCCGCGACTCCTATGTGCCGCTGTCCACGGGCGGGACCAACAAGGTCAACGCCGCCCTCGCGTTCGGTGGGCCGGCCGCCCAGGTCAGGACCGTTGCGCGGGCGACCGGGGTGCCGATCGACGGCTACGTCATGGCCGGCTTCAAGGGCTTCCGTGCCATGGTGACGGCGGTGGGCGGCATCACGTTCGCCTCCAAGACGACGCTGCGCAGCGTCGACGGCTACCAGATCCTGCGCGCGGGCACCAACAAGCTCAACAGCAAGACGGCCCTCGGCCTGGCCCGGGAGCGCAAGCACCTCTCGAACGGTGACTTCGGGCGCTCTGCCAACCAGGGCCGCCTCATCCGGGCGGGAATGGTCATGGCACGGGCCCAGGGCCCGGCTCGGCTGCCGCGGTACCTCACGGCGATGAGCCCGCACCTGACCACCGATCTCGACGTCGTGCAGGTCCTCAACCTCGCGGCGACGGTGTACCTCGGCAACCCCGCGGCCACGAAGACGGCCGTGGCGTCAGGCTCCGTCGGCACGCGCGGTGGGCAGTCCGTCGTGCTCCTCGGTGGGTCCGCCCGGGCGGCCTTCGCCAACATCAAGGATGGCCGGCTTGGCTGACCGGGCGCCGGACGCGGCACCGGACGCGTCCGGCCCGAGCGCAGCGGCACCGGTCATCCGGTGGGCGCGCACTGCTGACGTCAGGGCGATCCGGACGATCGTGGCGCCGATGGCCGAGTCGCGGGTGCTCATCGCCAAGGAGGCGGTGACGTACTACGAGGCGCTCCAGCAGTTCCGCGTCGCGGAGATCGACGGTCAGGTGGTGGGCTGCGGGGCGCTGCACGTGATGTGGGAGGACCTCGCAGAGATCCGCACCCTCGCGGTGCGTCCCGAGGCCAAGGGTGCGGGCGTTGGCTCAGCACTGCTCGAGGCCCTCGTCGACGACGCTCGCCGGCTCGGTGTCGAGCGTCTCTTCTGCCTGACCTTCGAGGTGGACTTCTTCACCCGGCACGGCTTCTCCCCGATCGAGGGGCAGGCCGTCGACCCCGAGGTCTACGCCGAGCTGCTGCGCTCGTACGACGAGGGTGTGGCGGAGTTCCTCGACCTCGAGCGGGTCAAACCCAACACGCTCGGCAACACGAGGATGCTGCGCCAGCTCTGAGCCCAGCGGGGCTAGCCGTAGTGGCCTGGCGCCGTGGTGCGCCCTCTGCTCGGGGCCGGACGGCTCCGGCGGGCCACCCGAACCCCCACGGCCAGGAGCAGCACGAGGACGAGCAGCCCGGCGATCACGCCGAAGCCGAGCTGTGGAACGAGCGGCAGCGCGATCCCGATCGCGCCGCCCACGACCCAGGCCATCTGCAGGCTCGTCTCGACCCAGGCGAACACGCGCGTCCGCACCGACTCCTCGATGTCGCGCTGGACCACGGCATCGGTCCCCACCTTGACCAGCTGTGTCGCCAGACCGGCGACCAGGCCCAGGGCGAGCAGGGTCCACAGGGAGTAGAAGACCGCGGTGGCGATCGCCGTGGCGACGGTGCCGAGCAGCGCGGCGGAGATGATCACCTCAGGCCGGCGGTGGGCGAGGGTGTTGCCGATGACCGTGCCCAGGGCGTTCCCGGCACCGGCGGCACCCACGACGAGGGCGAGCGTCACGGTGCCCGAGACGCCCGGCAGGGGGTGCTCGCGCATGAGGAACGCGACGAAGAGGGTGAGGAACCCGATGAGCATTCGGGTGCCCATCGCGCTCACCAGGGCAGCGAGCACGGAGGTGGGCAGTGCCGCGACTCGGGCGCGGGCGCGGGCCCAGGGGCCGCGCCGTCGGGCTGGCCGACCGGGCACCGGCAGGGGCACCGTGTCCGCGATGTCGCGCTCCCCTGCGGAGGAGTCGACGCGGGAGGGAAGGCGGATGGCCAGGACCGTGCCGACCACGTAGATGGCGAACGCCAGGCGCAGCGACCACTCCGGGCCGATCCTTGCCACGGCGCCGGCCAGGACACCACCGACGGCCATGCCAGCCACACCGGCGAGGGCGGTGCGGGAGTTGGCGTTGACCAGGCTGAAGCCCGGGGGCAGCAGTCGCGGCACGGCGGAGGCGCGGGTGACGCTGTACGCCTTCGACGCCACGAGACAGCCCAGCGCGGCCGCGAAGAGCCACGCCGAGTCCCGGGCGACCGCGTCCGCCAACACCCAGCAGAGGAACGCCCGCAGGGCGAGCGTGGTGCCGATGGCCCAGCGCCGGCCATGCCGAAAGCGGTCCAGCAGCGGCCCGATGAAGGGCGCGAGGATGGCGAAGGGCGCCATCGTCAGCAGCAGGAACTGTGCGACCTGGCCACGCGCCTCGTCGGTCGGGATCGCGAAGATGGTCCCGGCGAGGGACACGGTCAGCGCGGCGTCGCCGGCCAGGTTGACGAAGTGCAGCTCGACGGAGCGGGCGAGCCCGCTCTCCCCAGCACCGGCGGAGTGCGTGTAGGCCCGGGCGCGGCGTGCGCCTGCCCGTCCGCCGCGCCCGGCGAGCCGGACACCGGCCACGGCACCGCGCCCGACGGCACGACCCGCGCGCGACGCGCCGACCCGCAGGGCGCGTGCCGTCCCTCGGCCTCGGCCCACGCCGCCGGGCCCTGCGCCAGGCCCGCGACGAGGCGGGGTCTCACCCGGCATCCCGGCCTGCCTGGTGGTCCACGGCCCGCTCGGAGCTCTCCGGTCCGCCGCGCTCTCCCTGCTCTCCCTGCTCTCCCGGTTCGCCGGGGAGCCGGAAGCGCCCGCGGGCCAGGGGCTCGACCAACCCATCGGCGACCAGGGAGTCGAGGCAGCGCTCGCGCCGGAGGTCATCGGGGACCGCGGACCGCAGCGAGGCCCGCGTGACCGGGGAGGTGCTCTCACGGAGGATGGCCATCAGGGCGCCGCGAGCCTGCCGGTCCGTGCCGTGCCACGTCTGCCCGCGCCGCGGCGGGCCTTCGTATGCCGGCCGGCCGGCCCGCTGCCAGGCGCAGAGCCGCGCGACGGGACACTCTGCGCACACCGGCGTGCGCGCCGTGCACACCAGGGCTCCGAGCTCCATGACGGCGACGCTCCAGCGAGCGGCAGTTGCCGCCTCCTCCGGGACCAGGCCGGCGGCGAGGTCCAGCTCCGCGCGGGTCAGGGACGGCGCGGCGTGCTGGCGGCCCGAGACGGTGCGGGCGAGGACCCGGCGGACATTGGTGTCGACGACAGTGGTGCGGTGGCCGAAGGCGAAGGCCGCAACGGCGGCAGCCGTGTAGGCACCCACGCCGGGCAGCCCGAGCAGCTCGGCCTCCGACGCCGGGACCTGGCCGTCGTGCTCGTCGCGGATGGCGACGGCCGCCGCGTGCAGTCGCAGCGCGCGGCGCGGGTAGCCCAGGCGCCCCCACGCACGCACGGCCTCACCCGTCGCTGCGCCGGCCAGGGCGGAAGGCGTGGGCCAGCGCTGCATCCACGCGTGCCAGACCGGCTCGACGCGGGACACCGGCGTCTGCTGGAGCATGACCTCGGAGACGAGCACCCCCCAGGGTGACGCGTCGCGGCGTCGCCAGGGCAGGTCACGGGCATGCGCGGCATACCAGTCCAGGACGCGCGCGTGCAGCAGCGCGGGAGCGGCCGCAGTGGTCACACGTAGCGTTCGAGGATGCTCGACTCGGCGAGGCGGGACAGCCCCTCACGCACCGCCCGGGCCCGGCCCTCGCCGACCCCCTCGACGTCCATGAGCTCCTCGAGGTTCGCGGCGAGCAGCTTCTGCAGGCTGCCGAAGTGGCCCACGAGGCGGTCCACGATGGCGCCGGGAAGACGCGGGACCTTGCTGAGCAGGCGGTAGCCGCAGGGGCTGATGGCAGAGTCGAGGGCGTCGCCGACGATCGTGAAGCCGATCGCCTTGGCGCCTGCCGACAGGTCGAGCAGCTCTGTGGACGTGAGCTCCTCGAGCGCCGCGAGGGCCTCGTCGACGGTCAGCCCGCCGCGGGCCTCGGTGAGGTAGTCCCGGATGACGAGCTCGCGGTCGTTCCCGAGACCACCGGTGAGCTCTTCGAGCTGCAGCGTCAGCAGCCGGCCGTCGACGCCGAGCTCGACGACGTAGCCGGCGATCTCGTCGCTGATGCGGCGCACCATCTCGAGCCGCTGCAGGACGCTGGCGACATCGCGCACCGTGACGAGGTCCTCGATCTCGAGGGCGGACAGCGTGCCGGTGACCTCGTCGAGACGCGACTTGTAGCGCTCGAGCGTCTGGAGCGCCTGGTTGGCGCGGGAGAGGATCGCGCTGGAGTCCTCGAGCACGTGCCTGCGGCCGTCGACGTAGAGGGCGACGATCCGCATCGACTGGCTCACCGAGACAACGGGGTAGCCGGTCTGCTTCGCCACGCGCTCGGCCGTGCGGTGGCGCGTGCCGGACTCGCTGGTCTCGATGGAGGAGTCGGGGAGCAGCTGCGTGGCGGCGCGCAGGATGCGCGACACCTCGCGGTCCACGACGATGGCGCCGTCCATCTTGGCGAGCTCGCGCAGCCTGGTCGCGGAGAACTCGACGTCGAGGGGGAACCCGCCGGTGGAGATCTGCTCGACGAGGCGGTCGTGTCCGAGGACGATCAGGGCGCCGGTGCGTCCGCGCAGGATGCGCTCGAGTCCGTCACGCAGCTCGGTGCCGGGGGCGACAGCCGCGAGAGTTGCGCGCAGCAACTCGTCGTCGCGTTGTTCCACTGCTCAAACCCCTGTTTCGTTACTGCCTGCTCGGTGTGGCCGCAGTCTAACCGTGGACCGGCTGCAGCGCTGCCACGACGGCGTGGCTGAGATCGGGGCACTCGACCACCCGCATCCCCTCGGGCGTCGGGCCGGACCCGAGCACGCCCGCCGGGACGTACGCGGTGCGGAAACCCAGCCTCGCCGCCTCGGTCAGGCGACGGGGGATGCCGGTGACGGGTCGCAGCTCGCCGGCGAGACCGATCTCACCGAAGGCGATGCTTCCCGGGGCGAGGGACTCGTTGCGGATCGCGCTCGCCACCGCCAGCGCGACGGCGAGGTCGGAGGCCGGCTCCGAGAGGCGAACCCCCCCGACGGTGGAGAGGTAGACGTCGGACCGGCCGATCGGAGCGCCGGCCCGGCGGTCGAGGACGGCGAGAATCATCGAGACCCGCGAGGAGTCGAGGCCGCTGGTCGCGCGCCGGGGTGTCGGGATCTCGGTGGGGGCGACGAGGGCCTGCACTTCGGTCATCAGTGGTCGGCGGCCCTCCAGCGTTGCCGTGACGCAGGTGCCCGGCACCGTCGCGGTGCCGTGCGACAGGAACAGGCCGCTGGGGTCGGGCAGCCCGACGATGCCGACGTCCGAGAGGTCGAAGCAGCCCACCTCGTCCGTCGGGCCGTACCGGTTCTTGACCGCACGCACGAGCCGGAGACGGGAGTGCCGGTCGCCCTCGAACTGCACGACCACGTCCACGAGGTGCTCGAGGACCCGCGGGCCGGCGATGGAGCCGTCCTTGGTCACATGACCGACGAGGAGGGTGGCGATGCCCCGGGACTTGGCGACGGCGATGAGCGAGGCCGCGACCTCTCGCACCTGGGCGACGTTGCCGGCGGCTCCCTCGACCTCGCCGCTGGCGATCGTCTGCACGGAGTCGACGACCAGCAGGTCGGGCGCGATCGAGTCGACCTGGCCGAGCACCGTCGCGAGGTCGGTCTCCGCGGCGAGGTAGAGCGTCTTGGCCATCGCCTCGATGCGCTCGGCGCGCAACCGCACCTGGGCTGCGGACTCCTCGCCGCTGACGTAGAGGACGGTGCGGCCCTCACCGGACCGTGCGGCGCGGGCGGCCACGTCGAGCAGCAGGGTGGACTTGCCGATGCCCGGCTCGCCCGCGACGAGGACGACGGCGCCCGGGACGAGCCCCCCGCCGAGGACCCGGTCGAACTCGCCGACCCCGGTGCTGCGCGCCTCGGCGCGGCGGGCGTCCACCTCGCCGATCGGGATCGCCGGGCGCTCGACGCGCCCCGGTGCGGTCGTGCGGACGGTGACCGCGCCGATCTCGCTGACGCTGCCCCAGGCCTGGCACTCGCCGCAGCGGCCGACCCACTTGACCGTTGCCCAGCCGCACTCCGAGCACCGGTAGCCGCTCGCCTTCGCCGTCCCCTTCGCTGCCATGGCGCCCAACCTACGTGCCGGCGCCGACAGCACCCGGGAGCACACGGCGTACGGGCGCCGGGGGTCAACCCCGCTCGACGACCTGCTTGAGCCCGTCGAGCATGCCCTGCCAGTTCTTCGAGAACTGCGCGGCCTGCTCCTCGCTGCTGTTGTTGTCCTGGGTCAGCGACAGCGAGGTGCCGACACCGGATTCGCTGAGCTCGTACCGGACGGTGTGGTAGTTCTCGGGAACGTCGTCCCCACCCATCAGGGGGCTGAAGTGGGTGAGCACCAGGCGACTGCCGGGCTCGGCCTCCAGCACCGTCCCCTTGTCCTCATAGGGCTTCCCGTCGAACTCCCCGGACCAGGTGATGGCGCTTCCGGGCCGCCAGTCGGTCGAGACCCGCGAGCCGTGCATGTACTGGGCGATCTCCTCCGGGTCGGTGAGCGCCTGCCACACCCGCTCGGGCGGGGCGGCGACGTCGACGTGGGCTGTGGCCTCGTAGCCGGTCATGGGGACCTCCTCGGTGCGTCCGTCCCCCCCATGGTGCTCCGACGGCCCCGGCCCGCAACCGGGTCCACCGAGCGGGCTCAGCCGCCCAGGCCCCACGCGGCGGTGGCTGCGCCGGGCCTGAGTGGACGGGAGACCACCGTGCGCGTCTGGTCCTGGGGGACCTCCGGGCCGTCGAGGTACTCCTCCCACATGGGGATCGACTCGTCGATCTCGCGGCCGTGGCTGGCAGCCCCCTCGCCCAGCGCCTCGTAGGCCTCGCTGAGCCTGTCGTACGGCCCCACGTGCACGGTCCGGGCGACGTCGCACACGGGCAGCTGCTGGTGCTCGACGCCCTGGCCGCCCTCGAACGGACCCTCCACGACGAACCCGGCCGCCACCGCGAACGCTCCGTCCCCGAGGACCTCGTAGCGTGCCACCGCGGGCCCCGTGACCGGCACGCCGGCAGCGCCGAGATAGGCCGCCACCGCGCCGAAGGCCACGCCCATCCGCTCGCCGAACTCGTCCACCCTCGACTCGAACCGGGTCACGGCCAGGTGCCGGCCGGACTCATGCGCGATCTCGATGTCGTACCCCATGGCGACCTCCTCGTCCCGACACCACGCTAGCCAGCACGGCACCGGGCCGACAGGGGGCATGGGCCCGCCTGCTCAGAAGTGGCGCCACCAGAGGCTGATGGCGTAGTCCGTGCCGGTGCCCTCATGCTCGGCGAGGATGCCCTCTGCCGCGGTCTCGGGGAACTCGATGCGCACGACCGACTCGAAGTCCTCGCGCGAGTCGAAGTCCCATCGGATGATGAGCCGCTCGCGTGACCAGCCCTGCCTGGCCCAGAACCGTTCGACCGCGAGCGGGTCGTAGCCGGGATAGGCGCGCTGGAACCACCGGCCGAAGGTGGAGCGGGTGGCGTCGTTGTCGATGACGAACGCCGTGCCGCCGGGCCGCAGGACGCGCTCGAGCTCGGCCAGCCCGGGCTCGCAGCCGGCACCGAAGAAGTACGCCCAGCGGGCGTGGGCGATGTCCATGGACGCGTCAGGGAGGGGCAGCGCCTGCGCAGCGCCGTCCAGGACCTGTATGCCGCCGTCCCCGGCCGTGCGCGCCCGGGCGAGCTCGACGAGGGGCGGGTAGGGCTCGATGCCCACGACGCGGCGGGCGCCGAGGGTGCGCCACAGGGGTAGGTGGAAGCCGCTGCCGCAGCCGATGTCCACGAGGTCCGCGCCCCCGACAGGGTGGAGGCGTCCCATCGCCGCCTCGATGAGGCCCTCCCGGTCCACGCCGAGGTTCTCGAGCTCGTAGATGTCGGGGGCGTCCCAGATGTTCGGGCTGCGGGTCGGCTCGGGCTCCCCGCTCACGCGCGTTTCTTCCCCAGCGGGACGGCGCGGTCCTGGGCCGCCAGCGTCGCGGGGTGCACCATGAGGGGGAGCAGCTTGCGGGAACCGCTGTTGCGCACGGCCTTCACGCTCGCCAGGTGGGCCTCGCAGCGAAGCTCCAGCTCGGCATACGCGGCCTCTCCCATGAGCTCCACGAGCTCGGCCCGGTTGCTGCGGAAGACAGGCTCCCGGCCCACGTGCGCATCGGGGTTCGCCGAGCAGTACCAGTCGAGGTCGTGGCCCCCGGGGCCCCAACCGCGCCGGTCGTACTCGGTGATCGTGGTCTCGAGCCACGACGTCCCGTCCGGCATCTCCACCCGCCGGTAGGTGCGGCGGATCGGCAGCTGCCAGCAGACGTCGGGCTTGACGGTGTGGGGCTCCTTGCCCCAGAGGACGGCGTGCTGGTGCAGGGCGCAGCCGGCACCGGCCGGGAAACCCGGGCGGTTGAGGAAGATGCAGGCGCCGTCGACGACGCGCGTCTTGAGCGCATCGTCCTCGGTGTCGGTCCAGGCGCTCAGCCGGGTCGAGCCGGGGTGGAGCTGCCACTCGTCCTCGCCGAGCTCCTTGACGGCAGCCTTGACGCGCCTGATGTCGTCCTTGTCGGTGAAGTGCGCGCCGAGAGTGCAGCAGCCGTCGTCGGGGCGGTCCTCGTAGATGCCCGGGCAGCCGTTGCCGAAGATGCACGTCCAGCTCGAGGTGAGCCAGGTGAGGTCGCACCTGAACCTCTGGTCGCTGTCGGCGGGGTCGGCGAACTCCACCCAGATGCGGGCGGCGTCCAGCGGGGTCTCTGCCACGGATCCACCCTAGACGCCGCACGCCGTGTGGCGACGAGCCGTGCCGGTCCGCGGACTGCCGCTAGCGTGTGGCCATGCGCCTCGGGGTGATCGACGTCGGTTCCAACACCGTGCACCTGCTCGTCGTCGACGCCCACCGCGGCGCCCAGCCACTGCCGGCCATGTCGCACAAGATCGAGCTGCGCCTCTCCGAGCACGTGACCGAGGACGGCCACATCGACGACGCCGGCGCGGACGACCTCGTGACCTTCATCAGGGAGTGCCTGTCCGTCGCCGAGGACCAGGGGGTGGAGGACCTCCTGGCCTTCGCCACCAGCGCGATCCGCGAGGCACCCAACGGTGACGACGTGCTCGCCCGGGTCCGTGCCGACACCGGCATCGACCTCCAGGTGCTGAGCGGCGAGGACGAGGCTCGGCTCACGTTCCTCGCGGTGCGCCGGTGGTTCGGCTGGTCCAGCGGCACGCTCCTCGTGGTCGACATCGGCGGCGGCTCCCTCGAGCTCGCGGCCGGCATGGACGAGGAGCCCGACGCGGCCGTGAGCCTCCCGCTCGGCGCCGGCCGGCTCACGCGGGACCTGCTGCGTGGCGACCCGCCGGACGCCGAGATGATCCGCGCCGCGCGCCGGGTCATCCGCGCGCGCATCGGCAGTGAGATGAGGCCACTGGCCAAGACCGGCCCGGTCGACCGGGCCGTCGGCACGTCCAAGACGATCCGGTCCCTGGCGCGCATCGCCGGGGCGGCGCCGAGCAGCGAGGGCCCGTATGCCGCGCGGTCGCTCGAGCGGGCCGCGCTGCGGGAGGTGGTGGCGCGGCTCTCGGTGACGAGCGCGGCCGAGCGTGCGGAGCTCCCGGGCGTCTCACCCTCCCGCGCCAGCCAGGTGCTCGCAGGGGCGCTCGTCGTCGAGGCGGCGATGGACCTGCTCGGAGTCGAGCGGCTCGACATCTGCCCGTGGGCGCTGCGCGAGGGGGTCATCCTCCAGCGGCTCGACATCATGGGCTGAGGCTCAGGTCGTGGGCTGAGGCTCGCGCGCGCTCGATAGGCTCCAGCCATGTCCGGTGCCGTCTCCGTCCCCGGCGCGAACGTCGCGCTGTCGACGGCGTCGGTGTACCCCGAGGGATGTGCCTCCGCTTTCGCCACCGCCCGCCGGCTCGGCTACGACGGCGTCGAGGTGATGGTGTGGACGGACCCCGTCTCACAGGAGCCGGGGGCCATTGCCGCCCTGTCCGAGCTCCACGGCATACCGGTGCTGTCGGTGCACGCTCCCACCCTGCTGCTCACGCAGCGGGTGTGGAGCACCGACCCGTGGACCAAGGTCGACAAGTCCATCGAGCTCGCGCAGGAGGTCGGCGCCAGCACCGTCGTGCTCCACCCGCCCTTCCGGTGGCAGCGCGACTACGCCCGGGAGTTCCTGGACGGCGTGGCACTGCGCGAGGACGAGACGGGCATCAGGCTCGCGGTCGAGAACATGTTCCCGTGGCGGGCCCGCAACCGGGAGTACCAGGCCTACCTGCCCGGCTGGGACCCCGTGCCGCTGCCCTACGACAACGTCACGCTGGACCTCTCGCACACCGCGACCGCCGGCTCCGATGCCCTGCAGATGGCGGCCGAGCTCGGGCCACGGCTGGCCCACGTCCACCTGGCCGACGGAACCGGATCGGCCAAGGACGAGCACCTCGTGCCGGGCAGGGGCACCCAGCCGTGTGCCGACTTCTTGGAAACCCTTGCGACCCAAGGGTTTTCCGGGTCCGTTGTCGTGGAGGTGGGGACACGCAAGCTCACCGACGCGCAGCGCGAGCTCGACCTCACGGAGGCGCTGGCCTTCGCGCGGCTGCACCTGGCCGCCGCGCCGTCGATGGGGCTGCGGTGAGCCCGCGCGGCCGCCGACCCGGAGGTGAGGACACCCGCGGGCTGATCCTCGACGCGGCCCGGGCCGAGTTCGCCGAGCAGGGGTACGACGCGACGAGCCTGCGCGGGATCGCGCGCCGGGCCGAGGTCGACCCCGCCCTCGTGCACCACTACTTCGAGGGCAAGCCCGCACTGTTCGCCCAGGTGATGGACCTGCCCGTGGACCCCTCGGCGCTCATCGACCGGGTGCTCGCCCGGCCGCGCGAGGAGGTCGGCGCCGCGCTCGTCCGGACGTTCCTCGACGTCTGGGACTCGCCGGCCGGCCGCGAGCGCTTCCAGGCGGTCGTGCGCTCCGCGGTCTCCCACGACGAGGCGGCCAGGATGCTGCGGCAGTTCCTCACCCGCGAGATCTTCGGGCGCATCGCCACCGAGCTGACGCCTGACCACGCTGCGCCGGGGCAGCCGAGCGCCGAGGTGCGCGCGGGGCTGGCGGCGGGCCAGATGCTGGGGATGGCGATGATGCGCTACATCGTCGACGTCCCCGCGGTCGTCTCGGCCAGCCAGGAGGAGCTCGTCACCCTCGTGGGACCGACGATCCAGCGGTATCTCGCCCCCTGAGTGCCCGAGGCTGAGGCGGTGGCTGCTTGTCGAGGACTCGTGATGCGAGTAGATTTCATCATGTGATGAATCACGTCATCGACATCGAGGGACTACGGGTCGTCAGGGGCGGCCGGGAGGTCCTCCCGAACCTCTCCGTCCGCATTCCCTCGGGCAGTGTCGTGGGCCTGCTCGGCCCGAGCGGGAGCGGCAAGTCGACGCTGATCCGCGCCATCGTCGGCGTCCAGGTCGTCGAGGCCGGCTCGGTCACGGTGCTCGGGCACCCGGCGGGATCTCCCGCGCTGCGTGACCGGATCGGCTACGTCACGCAGAGCCCCAGCATCTACGACGACCTCACCGTGCGCGACAACGTCCGGTTCTTCGCGCGCATGCTCGGGGCGGCCATGGACTCGGCCGAGAGGGCCATCGAGACCGTCGACCTCATGTCCCACGCCGACGTGCTGGCCGGCCGGCTCTCCGGCGGGCAGCGCTCGCGGGTCTCGCTGGCCTCTGCGCTCGTGGGCGAGCCGGAGCTGCTGGTGCTCGACGAGCCCACCGTCGGCCTCGACCCGCTGTTGCGCCGCGACCTGTGGCGGCTCTTCCACCGCCTTGCCGACGGCGGCACGTCCCTGCTCGTCTCGAGCCACGTCATGGACGAGGCCACCCGGTGCGACCGGCTGCTGCTGCTGCGCGAGGGTCACCTGCTCGCCGACGAGCCGCTCCCCGCCCTGCTCGACCGGACCGGCGCGGCGGACGCGGAGCAGGCCTTCCTGGCCCTGGTCGATGTGGCGGAGGAGACTGCGCGATGAACCCCACCCGCACCCTCGTCGTCGCCGGCCGGGTCCTGCGCCAGCTCCGGGTCGACCACCGCACCATCGCCCTCATGCTGGTCGTCCCGTGCGTCCTCCTCGGGCTGCTCGCCTGGATCTTCGACGGCACGCCGGTGTTCGACCGCATCGGCCCGGCGCTGCTCGGCGTGTTCCCGTTCGTCGTGATGTTCATCGTCACGAGCGTGGCCACCCTCCGTGAGCGGACGTCCGGGACACTGGAGCGCCTGCTGACCACGCCGATGGGCAAGGGCGACCTGATGTTCGGCTACGCGCTCGCCTTCGGCCTGATGGCCGTGCTGCAGGCGGTGGTCGCCTCTGCCTTCGCGATCTACGTCTGCGACCTCGACCTGCAGGGGCCGGTGTGGGTGCTGGTCATCGTCGCGGTGGCCGATGCCGTCCTCGGCACCGCGCTCGGCCTGCTCGCCAGCGGCTTCGCCCGCACAGAGTTCCAGGCGGTGCAGTTCATGCCCGCCTTCGTGCTGCCGCAGTTCCTGCTCTGCGGGCTGCTCGTCGTGCGCGACCAGCTGCCGTCGGTCCTCCAGCCGATCTCCGATGTGCTCCCGCTGTCGTATGCCGTGGACGCCATGAACGAGGTCGCCGCCGAGTCCGACCCGCTCGCCGGCATAGCCCCGGAGCTGGCGGTGATCGTGGCGTGGATCGGGGCGTCCCTGCTGCTGGGCTCGCTGACCCTCCGGCGCCGCACCCCCTGACCGGCAGGGATAGCCTTGGCGGCGGTCGCGACGGGCGCGGCCGCTGTCGGAAGGATCCCTGTGGACGCCGGTGACCTGCTGCGCAACTCGCTGCTCCAACTCTCCAAGAGCGGGACGGTCCGCAGGACCATCGAGCGGGCGCCGGTCAGTCGCAGCGTGGTCCGGCGCTTCGTCCCGGGCGAGGCCACCGCGGACGCGGTGCGCGCCACCGCCGAGCTGAGGATGACGAACCGGCTGGCCACCATCGACTACCTCGGCGAGGACACCCTCGACCTCACCCAGGCGATCCGCACCCGGGACGCCTACCTCGACCTCTTGGGCGAGCTCCGCCGGGCGGACCTGAGCCAGATGGGAATGGGCGAGGTCAGCCTCAAGCTCAGTGCGCTCGGTCAGATGCTTCCCGGCGACGGGAAGAAGATCGCCCTCGAGCACGCCCGCGAGATCTGCCAGGCCGCCGCCGACGCGGGCACCACGGTCACCCTGGACATGGAGGACCACACCACGACCGACGCGACCCTGGAGGCCCTGCGGGAACTGCGCCAGGACTTCCCGTGGGTCGGCGCCGTCATCCAGTCCTACCTGCGGCGCAGTGAGGCCGACTGCCGGGACCTCGCCCACGAGGGCAGCCGGGTCAGGCTGTGCAAGGGCGCCTACAAGGAGCCGGAATCCGTTGCCTACCAGTCCTCCGAGGACGTGGACACCGCCTACGTGCGCTGCCTGAAGGTCCTCATGGGCGGCGACGGCTACCCCATGGTGGCCAGCCACGACCCCCGTCTGGTCGAGATCGCCGCGGCACTCGCGGCCCATCACGGGCGCGACCCGCAGACGTACGAGTTCCAGATGCTGTACGGCATCCGCCCGGAGGAGCAGAAGCGCATCGCCGACCGCGGCAGCCAGATGCGTGTCTACATCCCCTACGGCGAGGAGTGGTACGGCTACCTCATGCGCCGCATGGCCGAGCGCCCCGCCAACACCCTGTTCTTCCTGCGTGGCCTGGCCACGAAGGGCTGACCGCACCGACACACTGGAGGCACACATGGGCACGGTCGCGATCTTCGGCGCCGGCGTGATGGGCGAGACCCTGCTCTCCGGCCTGGTCCGCGCCGGCCGCAGCGTCGACGACCTGGTCATCACCGAGCGCCGCCCGGAGCGCGTCGCCGAGCTGCGCGAGAAGTACGGCGTGCGGATCCTCGACAACACCGAGGCCGCTGAGACGGCCGACACCCTCGTCCTCGTGGTCAAGCCCCAGGACATGAGCGGTCTCCTCGAGGAGATCAGCGACCATGTGCGGCCCGGCAACCTCGTCGTCAGCCTCGCGGCCGGCATCACCACGGACTTCCTGGAGAGCCGGCTGCCGCCGCAGAGCTCGGTGGTCCGCGTCATGCCCAACACCCCGGCGCTCGTGGACCAGGGGATGGCTGCCCTCAGCCCCGGCCGGCACTGCGACGAGGCGCACCTCGAGGAAGCCTCGGAGCTGCTGCGCTCGTGCGGCAAGGTGCTGCAGATCGCGGAGAAGCACCAGGACGCCGTGACGGCGATCTCCGGGTCCGGGCCGGCGTACATCTTCTACGTGGTCGAGGCGATGATCGAGG
>Ga0247818_10001264_pt1 | contig 15914 bp, 13 predicted proteins | sample 13C_Glucose_Day1_FD_192424 | JGI IMG/M metagenome (GOLD analysis project Ga0247818, IMG submission 192424) | Soil microbial communities from agricultural site in Penn Yan, New York, United States - 13C_Glucose_Day1 | ecosystem: Environmental > Terrestrial > Soil > Agricultural land | place...
GTCGAATACCGTGCCGTCCGGCATGATGCCCCGTGCCCGAGTGATAGCCACCTTGCCAAGGCTCAGGTATTCCTGGTTCAGCTGCAGTTCGCTGAAACCGTAGAACGCAGCGTTCAGGCTGCTGATGCGTTGCTGGACGGCAGCCTCGCTGGCCCTGACCAGTTGCTGGAAATGCTGAGGCTTGACGAACAGGCCCTCGGGCCAGAGGACTGGGTTGCGTGAGCTCATGGGTGCTCCGAATCAGAGGGGAGAGTGTTGGCGTGCAGGCGGGGCATCAGCTTTCCTCCTGCAGCCGGATCTGTGCTTCATCCACGGTCACTGCGAGCACGACCTGGCGGCCGCGTGGGGAAATGGCTATCACCTGCCGCCAGGTGGCATTGTCGATGTCGCTGAAGTGGGCAATCACGGCGATGAAGCGCGTGTCGGCGGCGATGGGTTCGAAGCGCACGAACTTGAACTGACCCGGTGTCAGCAGGTAGTCGTCGTCGCGGATGTAGGTGCTGCGCAGGGCCTTGGCCGGGTCGCGGTCCAGCTGCGGGTACAGGCTGTTGCGCAGCAGCGAGTCGTCACGCAGTTGCAGGATCTTGATCGCGATCGGGGTGGCGATGGCACGGGCCGCTTCCGGCGCAGGGGGTGGTAGCTCGAGCTGGACACCCTCGGCCTCGTAGCTGCCCGGGCCATACTGCGTCATGGGTGAATAGGCCGCTGTCAGCTCATCCTCCAGTGCGACGGGCGACATGGCCGGGAATTGTTCCTGCAGATGCTCGAGCAGACTGGCGACCTTCTCGGTCAGGGCATGGGGGTCGCCCGCGCGCAGGCTCACAGCGTACGGCGTGGGCTCCGGCAGAGCGCCCGGCGTGGTGGTGTCCAGGCTGTGCGGGTTGCCGTTGACGGTAGGGCTGGCGTGCAGGCTGAATGCGACTTCGGTCGGCTGGTCCGAAAGGGCTCCCACCGGGATGGAGGGGTCCATCACCACCTGGCCGATCTTGCCAAGGGCGGTGCAGCCGGCGGCCAAGCAGAGCGCAAGCAGCAATACGGCTGCTCTCAGGGCCGCAGCTCTCAGGAACAGGGTCGTCATGGCGTCGCCCCCGTCATCAGGCGCTGCAACCCATTCTCCTCGACAGGAACCGGCCGATGTGGCGCATTCAATGCGGTCAATAGGTCCTGGTCTTCGAGTGGGCCAAACACTGTGCAGATGTCGACTGGGGCAGGCGGTGTGCTGTGGGGTTGCCGGGCGCTGGTGGATGGACTTTCGAGCAGCGCATCGAGCGCTTGCCGCCCAGGTGTGAACAGCTCGTCCAGTGCCCTGCGCGTGAACACTTCAGCGTCCGGGCTTACCTGACAGCGCACTAGCAGTTGATAGGTGCCGACTTGCAGGCAATCGCCATCGCGCAAGCGCACGGGCACCTGCTGGCCAGCGGGCAGCGGGCTGTCATTGAGCAGGGTCTGGCCACAATGGTCGATGATGCAGAAGCCGCCTTCCAGCCAACGGATCTCGCAGTGCAGGGGATGAATGCGGTGTTGGCGATCCACCAGCAGCCAATCGGCCTTCAGGCTGCCGATGATGCCACCGTGACGATTGAATCGGTGGCTGGCGACAACACCGTGGTGCAACTGTTCGAGATTGCCGATGCTGAGGACGAGCCCGTTCATGAGCGCCCCCGAATACGCACCACGGGGCTGACTTCCCCTCTGCGGTGTTCGATGAAGCTGGTCCAGCCCAGGTGTGCGCCTTGGTCCCGGTGCAGGCGAAATGACGGCAGCTCGTGGGGCTTCAGGCGCAGTTCGAGGTCGTAGGCCAGACCATCGCGCAACAGGAAGTCGATCAACGCGCGTAGCCGATCAAAGTCGACGCCACCGGGTAGCAGGCTGCGTAGTCGTGCCTGCTCCAGTTCGCCGATCAACAAGGTGAACTTGCTGCTGCGGGTACGCGTGCGGTTACCCACCATGAAACTGTCGCCCAGTTGCCCATTGCAGCGCCCCAGGCTCACCATCTGGCGGTGGGCGGTGACCACCGAGCGTGTCTCGAACTCACGGACTCGCACTGACTGCAGGTCGAAGCAGTGGGCGATGATTCCCGCGACCGCGCCTGGCGCCCGGCTGCGGCTGGCGATGACCCCGACGAAGCTCAGCAAACGGCTCCAGGGCAGTGCCGTGTCGGCGCGTAACCGCTCATCAGCGAGGCCGATCAGGGCGAAGACATGGCGCGAGAACTGGTCGCTGGCCCCCGTCTGAAAACGCACGTAGTAGCGGTACTTGCGCCAGATGCGGTGTAGCAGGCTGAGCAGGTAATGGTTGAAGAAGTCGAAGAGTGCCGGGCGCGGGCCAATGCCTTGGGCGTATTCATAGGCGAGCTCGTCCAGGTAGTAGCTGGGCAGCGGCGAGTCGGTGCCATGCAGCCCGAGGAAAGTGGTGCGCACGTGATAGCGGGGGGGATTTTCGGCGACCTGCCCTGCAGACAGCACATCGGCCACCGGGAAGCTCAGCCGTGGATCGCTGGCGAGCTGCACGCGCTGGCGCGTGGCGGTGTCTGGCCAGCGCGGCTCGAGGTCGTCTCCATGCAGGCCATGCAACCGCTCCAGCAACTGGAAGAAGTTGTGCCGATGGGCTTCGGCGAGCAGCGTTTCGGCTAGATCAGGGGTTGTTTGCCGGTCAGCAGTGGCCATGTGTAGTGCTCGTTGTTGGTGGTGTTGGTCACTTCCAGCTGGTGGAAGGAATTGATGCTCGCGTAGAGGGCGAAGAACTGGGAAAGCACACTGGCGAACAGGTACAGGTCGCCCTCGCAGAGGAAGGCGTGCTGGTCGAGCCGCAAGCGGGTACGCAGGCCACGAATGGGCAGGCCCTTGATCAGCCAGTCCAGCGGTTCGGTATGCGCCTCGCCGATGCCGTCCAGGCGTTTGCGCGTGCTCCTGGCTTGCTGGATGTCGTGCAATGCGGCGAAGTCGTACGCGCCGATCACCGCCTTGAGCGGCGCAGCCGATAGCAGCGACAGGTAGTTGAGCGACAGGTTGGAAATCAGTGTCCATTGCAGCGGCCCATCCAGCACGGGGCGATATGGTCGGGTCGGCAGGCAGATATTGCGGTAGCTGGCCAGTGGTGGCGTCGCCTCGGTGATGACGTCGATATCGCCCAGGCCCAGTGCCAACGGCAGGTCCCGATTGGTGCAGGTCAGCTCGATCGAGGCGGTTTCCATGTGGCCGATGAACTGGCTCTCGTCGCCCCGCACGAATGCGATCCGGTGATCCAGGCCGTCACCCCGCAGCGACTCTTCGACCCTGCAGCGGTAATACAGCGCGGTGCGCCCATGAACATGCTCGATTTCGTGGACGAACGATTCGAAAGGCTGGAATACCCGCAGTTGTTCACCCGGGTTGCCATCGGCGGAAGTCCGTGTGCTTATCACCTTGTCGACACTGAAGATCTCGTAGATATCGGGCTTATTGCCATGGGGAGACAGGCGGTGTTGCCCAGACAGGCCGGACAGGTCGATCGGCTCTGCGCCGTGCTCGAACAGGTTGACGGCGGGAGTGCAGAACAGGCTGAAGTCGTCGGGGCCTACCCGCATCGACGCCGGCAAGGGGCGAGTGAAGTGGAACTCGAAGCGGATCTTGGGACTGCCGTGCGAGGGCCATACCTTGCCCAGGCCGGCCAGGCTGAAGAAGTGGAAGCGCTGGGGAAAGACCAGGTACTCCTGGAGGATTCGGTAGCCATCGAACACATTGCGTGGGTAGGGGAGCAACGCTTCGTCGGGGTTGAAGCCGGAGAAGGTCAGGTGGCTGGCCGGCAGGCGGTGAACCTTGCCATCGATCGATACACTGATGTGCCTGAGGTACTGCGCCAGCCACAGGTACAGGTTCTGTGCGTTGCTGCGTTCACCGCTGAGGTGGAACTCCAGGCGGTCGCACCCCAGGGTGTTCAGCGGCCGCTGCACTTGTGTCTCGAGGTGGACATGGACGACCGAGCTGTCGAGGTTAAGGGTTGCGCCCGCCTCACCGAGCGTGAACGGATAGAGGGTCACCTCGGTGCAGGTGCGGAACTCGCAGGGGACGCCATCGACGGGGCGGGAAAACAGGCGCGACCCCTTGGGGACGCGCTGGGCCTGGCTGAGTGACGCGTCCAAGGGGGTGAACTGGATGATCGTGGCGCTGGGCAGCGGGCGCAGGTAGTTCGGCCACAACAGTTGCAGCATGGCGTGGGTCAGTTCCGGCAGCTCGTCTTCGAGCTTCAAGCGCAGCTTGGCGGTCAGGAATGCGAAGCCTTCGAGCAGGCGCTCGACCCCAGGGTCGCCACTTTCCTTGCCCAGGTAGCGGGTCAACTGTGGGTTGTTCCGCGCGAAATCCGCACCCAGTTCGCGCAGATAACGTAGCTCTTCGCCGAAGCGGTCCTTCAACGACATGGCCTACCTCACCTGGGTGTAACGGTTGTGGCCGTTGACCAGCAGTTCGATCTGCAACTGGTCGGCATGGTTTTCCACCTGCACCTGGCAATCCAGGCGAAAGCGCAGTTCCAGCGGATTGTCCGCATCGGGCATACCTTGCAGGTTGAGCAGATGGATCCGGGGCTCGTAGCGGGCGATGGTGTGCTGGATGTCCGCACTCACCTGGTACAGCAAATCACTGCTACCCAGGTCGTGGCCGTTGAAGTCGCGCAGCCCCAGGTCAGGGCTGCTCTGCGAACAACCCTGGCGGGCGTTGAGCAGCGTCTCGAGGTGACGCTTGATCCGCTCGATGCTGCGTCGCGTGGATTCACGGCGGCCAGCGGGGGCACCGCTGGCCATTCGCTCGAAGAGACTGCTCATTGGGTGTCGAGCCGGCCGACCAGGGAGATCTCGAAATTCGCCCCCATGTACTTGAAGTGCGGGCGCACCGCGAGCGAGACCTGGTACCAACCCGGATCGCCCGCGACATCCAGTACTTCGATTTTTGCCGCACGCAGGGGGCGACGGCTGCGTATGTCGGCGGAAGGGTTTTCCTGGTCGGCGATGTACTGCTTGAGCCAACGGCCCAACTCGGCCTCGAGGTCGTTGCGCTCTTTCCAGCTGCCGATCTGTTCGCGTTGCAGCACCTTGATGTAGTGCGCCAGGCGGTTGACGATGAACAGGTAAGGCAACTGCGTGCCGAGCTTGTAGTTGGTCTGTGCCTGCAAGCCTTCAGGCGTCTTGGGGAAGTGTTTCGGCTTCTGCACCGAGTTGGCGGAAAAGAAGGCGGCATTGTCGCTGTCCTTGCGCATGGTCAGGGCGATGAAGCCTTCCTCGGCCAGCTCGAACTCCTTGCGATCGGAAACCAGCACTTCGGTGGGGATCTTCGCCTGCAACTGGCCCAGGGCCTCATACAGGTGCACGGGCAGGTCGTCCACGGCGCCACCGGATTGTGGGCCGATAATGTTCGGGCACCAGCGGTAGCGGGCAAAGCTGTCGTTGATGCAGCTGGCCATCAGGAAGGCCGCATTGCCCCACAGGTAGTGCTGGTGGCGGCCATCGATGTTTTCGTCGTAGCAGAAGCTGCTGACGGGGTGCTCCTGGCGGTCATAGACCGAGCGCAGCATGAAACGCGGGAGTACCAGGCCGATATGTCGCGCGTCCTCGCTGTCGCGCAACGATCGCCACTTGGCGAAGCGAGGCCCTTCGAAGATGTCCTTGACCTCCTTGAGGTCGGGCAGGTCCTCGAAACTGCTCAGGTTGAAGAACTCGGGGGCGGGGGCGGTGATGAACGGTGCGTGCGACATGGCACCCACGGAGGCAACATAACTCAACAGCTTGATGTCGGGCGAGGAGGGGCCGAAGGTGTAGTTGCCGATCATGGCTGCCACGGGTTCACCGCCGAACTGGCCATAACCTGCGGTATAGACATGTTTGTAAAGCCCGCTGCAGGTGATGTCCGCGGCATTGTCGAAGTCTTCGAGCAAGTCGCTCTTGCTGACATGCAGGAGTTCAAGCTTTATGTTTTCGCGAAAGTCGGTACGGTCTACCAGAAGTTTCAACCCGCGCCATGCAGATTCCAGGGCCTGGAACTCAGGCTGGTGAAGAATGATATCCATCTGCTTGCCAAGTAGCCGATCGACCTCGGCAATCATCTGGTCGACGCGATGCTTGTTTATCAAAGGTTCCGGTTCATCGCTTTTGAGCATTTCAGACAGGAAGGCGGCCACGCCTTGCCTGGCAATCTGGTAACCCTCCTGGCTGGGTACCAGCATTGTTTCGACCATGATCTGGTCGAGCAGTGCGGCGTTGCCGATTGTTTTGGTCGTGGCATCAGCCGTGTTGGTCGTACTAGTCGGTGTGGACATTTGAGACGCTCCGTTGTCTGTGTCTGACTATTTCAGAAATGCGCTTTCATTCTGCTTGCGGGGCTTCGAGCACCAGTTCGAGTTCCTGCGCGAGCTGCTTGCGCGCCTGTTGGTCCGCGAGCAGGTGCTGCAGGCGCTTGCGAAAGGCGGGAACGTTGCCCAGAGGACCTTTCAGGGCAACCAGCGCCTCGCGTAGCTCCAACAGCTTGTTCAGTTCCGGAACCTGGCGGGCGATCTGATCCGGGCCGAAGTCGTTGATCGTCTTGAACTGCAGCGCCAGAGCCAGCTCCGTGTCGGCAACTGGGCTGAGCGCCGAGGGAACCGAGAGGCTCAGGTTTACGTCGGCGTCCTTGAGCACGTTGTTGAAGCTGTGCTTGTCGATGCGCATGGGCTGGCGATCTTCCAGATTGCGGTCGTCGTCCAGGCCGAAGTCACCCAACACCATCATCTTGTGGGGCAGTTCGACCTCTGCCTGCTGGTCACCCGTGGCTGGAACATACTTGATATTGATGCGCTCTTTTGGCGCGACGGAGCTCGAGTTTTTAGCCATGGTGAAAGTCTATTCTCAATGTTGAGGTTGTTGGTTTGTTTGTTTGTGGGAAGTTTTTTATGTTCTTGTAAGAGCGGTCCTACACAGCTGAATATTTTTATACATTGCAAAGGTGCGGTGCAGTAAACTGCACTTAGACGATGCGGATGAGTCGTAGTTAAAGTCGAGATTAAAAATGTAAAAAAATATTTTATTGTTTGTTGTGTTTGGGTTGTTCTACGCTTTGCGTGAATCGTGGCGAGGCGCTTTGATCAATTATTGGATCGTTGTTTTTTGCTGCGCGATTGAAGTTGGGAGCTGCATCAAGATATGAGGTCTATTTCTGGTGTTCAATCAATATAGTTGCGTGCTTGGTCTGGCAGTGTTCGCACTGTTGGAGCCGGCACTGGCGGCACCCATGCGTGATTGCACGCGGATTGTTTCCAATGTCGAACGCCTGGCGTGTTTCGATGAGGCTGCCGGCACGCCGGCGCGATTGCCTGCGATGCGTAGGGGGTGGTCGGCACCCGAGCTGGACGCGCCGAGCATGGCGCGGGTCCTGGCCAATGAGGCGCGGCGGACACCCGACAACCTGGCATTTCACCTGGGGGCCGAGGACGACAGGCGGACCGGGCATCGCCAGGTGGTGATCTCCGCCCCGGCAATAGCGACATCCGAACCACGCCCCTATCTCGCCATCAGCTGTGTGCAGAACATCTCCAGGTTGCAGCTGCTCACTGGCGATCCCGTCCAGGGCAATCGGGTGTCCTTGCAACTGCGTACAGAACACCGGGCGACCAGCCCCCTTGTCTGGCAGGTGATGGAAAACGGTCAGGTTCTGGATGCCGGCCGTGGCTTGCCCGCCATTGAACAGATCAAGGTGCTCCAGGGTGCCCATCGGATCCTGGTCGTCAGTGACCACCCGGCGCTCGACGGCTTGCGTTTCGATGCACAGGGGCTCGACCCGCTGATCGATCAGGCGCGTAAAGCATGTCGCTGGTAACGCAGGCTTCGGCCGAGGAGGTTGACCGCTTGCTGGCCCCAGTCGATCCGCTCGCTCCGGCGGGCCTGTTCGACATCGAGGACGAGACCTACCAGGCGATCGATCAGGAAATGGTCAAGCTGGGCGGTTTGCATGAAGCCGCCATCGATTGGCCCTACATCGAAGAGGCTTCCCGCCAGTACTTGAGCGGCCAGTGCAAGCACCTGCGCATTGTCGGGCATCTCGGTGTAGCCTGGCTGCGTGCGGGCTGCTGGGAACGATGGTGCTGCGCACTCGCCCTGCTGGCGGGCATGGTCGAGCGGTATTGGGAAAGCGCCTATCCAAAGCCGGGTGCGAAAGGCTATCTGGTCAAACGCAAGCTGGTTGGCCTGCTGCTGGGGCGGCTGGCAGACGCGCTGCCCGGGTTGGATCGCTTCAGCTATACCCCGGCCTGCAAGCAGGCCGCTCAGCAGGCGTTGGCGTGCCTGCGCCAGCAAGCGTTGGTTGCGCAGCTCGACCAGGCGATATTGACGGCGCTGGAGCAGGCGCTGCTCAAGCATGCCGATCAGGCAATTGGCGTCGCGCAGCCCAGCCTTGAGCAAACCCGTCCAGCCGCAGTGCCGGTTGCGCCGCTGGCCGATGTGTTTCGCCCTGCCAGTACCGGCATTTCCCTGGGCAATGAACGTGAGACGCGGCGTGCCGTGCTGGGCATGGCCGAGTTCATCAATCAGCAGGATGTCTACGACCCGACGGGCTACCAGTTGCGGCGTTTTGGCCTGTGGGCACATATCCAGGCGGCTCCCTCCATTGGCCAGGGCCATCGCACCGAGCTGATGGCGGTGCCGGCCGATATCGTCGCCGGCTACGAGGATGCGTTGTGTGCCTCGGCGATCGACGCTGCCTTGCTGTTGAGGGTCGAGCGAAGTGTCGCGGCCGCCCCCTACTGGATCCGCGGCAGCTACCTGGCAGCAAGCATCGCCACGCGGTTGGCCATGAACGAAGTGGCCGAGGCGGTCCGTAGTGCCAGTGCACGGTTCGTGCGGCGTCTGCCCGCCCTCGAGCAACTGTGCTTCAGCGATGGCACGGCTTTTGTCGATGACCAGTGCCTGGCCTGGCTCAGGGGCAGTCAGGCAACGATAGCGGGCGATTGCGCCTCACAGGTGTTGCTCGGCCTGCGCGATGAGTTGGCCAGCCAACTGGAGGTCGAGGGCGTGGAGGCCGTGCTGCTGAGGCTGCAGGGTTTACAAGCGGATTACCGGTCGCCACGGGAACGTTGCCACAGCACGGTGATCGCCGCTGACTTGCTGGCCTCCCGGGGCGTTTTGTGGCTGGCCCAGGACTTGTGCGCAAGCGTTGCCCGAACCATGCGCGGCATGACCGCTGAGGCCTGGGAGCCGGAGGTTTACCAGCAGCTGCAGCATTACGCCGTGGCGTCAGGATTGATCGATCAGAACAAGGAGTCTTGAACCTCGATGAGTAAACTCTGGGCGCTTTTCAAACGCTGGGGCCTGCCACAGCTTTCCCGGACCAACCTGGCGATGCCGCTGTTGCTTGGGGCCGGCTTGGTGTTGCTGCTGATGATGATCTGGTGGCTGGGCCCGCAATGGACCTGGCGCGAGCAGCAACCCCTGGCAAGCCTGGCACAGCGCAGCATTGCCACTTTGTTGCTGGTGCTGCTGCCACTGCTGGCCTGGCTGTTTGTGCTGCGCTCGCGCTATCGCCGGCTGCAGGCCGAACGCCAGCAGGATACTGAGGCCTCCGCCGACCCGATATTGCCGTATGTATTGGCGCAAACGCGTGCGCTCGATGCTGTGTTGGCCTGTTACCTGGAACATGCCGGCGGGCATGGGGCGTTGTACCGGCTACCTTGGTATCTGCTGCTGGGCGACGAGGGCGCGGGCAAGAGCAGCCTCATGGGCCAGTCCATCCAGCGCTTCTCGCTGACCAGGATCAACAAGGTCCAGGCGCAGGGGCGGCAGGAAGAAGCGCAGGCCTATCCCGTGGACTGGTGGATCAGTGACGATGCGGTGATCATTGATCCGCCGGGCGCACTCATGACCCGCCAGGCCGGGGCGGGCGACCTGCCGAAGGTGCTGGACAGGGCGAGGCCTGTGTCGCCGGCCGGCACCCAGGCCAGGTTGTGGATGCACCTGCTTGACTGGCTGGCGCAAAAGCGTAGTCGCAATGCGCTCAATGGCATCGTCCTGGTGGTCGATCTACCCGCCTTGCAGCAGGCAAAGCCCGCGCAGCGCCAGGCATTGGCCCAGGTGCTGCGCGCTCGCCTACATGAGGTGAGCAGCCGGTTGGGCGCACGACTGCCAGTTTATGTGGTGCTGAGCAAGTTCGACTTGCTCGATGGATTTGAACAGCTGTTCGCTCGCCTTACCGAGACGGAGCGTGAACGTGTATTCGGTTTCACGTTCAAGCTGGCTGCCGTAAACGCATTTGATGCCTGGCTGGATGAGCTGGCCGAGCAGTACGACTGGCTGGTTGGGCGTACGCAGGCACAGGTGCTCGACGACATGGGCGGGCAAGGCAAGGCTGACCTGCGTGAACGGCTTGTGTCTTTGCTGGGCCAGTTGCGTGGGCTGCGTCCGGTACTGCTGGCTTTCCTGAGGGAGGTGCTGGCAAGTGACCGCTTCACCACCCCGGCGTTGGTGCGTGGCCTGTACCTGTCCTCGATGCTGCAACGGGGGCAGGTGTACAACGCCTTCCTGCACACTGTTGCCCATCCCTTCCAGGCCGATGCTCCGCCTCGGGAAGGCAAGCCTCAGGGCAAGCAGCAGGTATTTTTCACCCAGCGCCTGTTCCAGCAGGTGGTCTATCCGGAGGCAGGCCTGGCCGGTGACAACGTGAGGGTGGCCCGTGACAAGCGACGCTTGTTGTGGGTCGGTTCTGCCGTCGGGGGGCTGGCGCTGGTTGTGGTGGGCAGCGCCTGGCACCGCTACTTCGACGCCAACAGTGTCAAAGCGTTGAGCGTGCTGGGCAAGAGCCGGGCGTTCAGCAGCCATGAGGTGGATCAGCGGCTGGATCCTACGGGGCGCAATCTGCTTGCGCCGATGGATCAGATTCGAGATGCGGTGACCGTGTTCGGTGACTACCGTAGGGCCTGGCCGGTGGTGGCGGATCTGGGGCTCTACCAGGGCCGGGCGGTAGGGCCCCTTGTCGATGACGCTTACCTGGGCCTGTTGGCCAGGCGCTTCCTGCCAGCCATTGCCAGCGGTGTGGTCGACGCCATGAATGCCGCGCCCGCGGGTAGCGAGCAACAGATGGCCGCACTCAGGGTATATCGGATGATCGAGGACCGGCACAACCGCCGCCCTGAATGGGTCGAACAGTGGATGACGCGGCATTGGCAAGCGGCATTTCCTGGTCAGGGGCAACTGCAAGGCGCGCTCATGCGTCATCTGCGCTATGCGCTCGCCTATGCAGATACTGAGCTGCCGCAGTTCCGCCAACGTGTCGGTGCGGTGCAACAAAGCCTGCGCGAGGTACCTCTGGCGCAGCGGGTATATGCCAGCCTCAGGCAGCAGGCGCAAGAGCAGCTGCACACTGGCCTGGACCTGCGCCATGAGGTCGGACCCGCGTTCGACACCGTTTTCCAGGCCACGTCCCGCGATGCCCAGGGATACGCTGATCTGTTAATGGCTCCGCTGTTGACGGCCAAGGGCTTCAATGATTACTACCTGCCGCGCAGTGCCCAGATCACCGAGTTGGCAATGGTCGACCAGTGGGCGCTGGGTGAACGCCGTCAACTGGACTATTCGGCGGCTGATCGCGAGGTACTGCAGGAGCGTATCGGCAACCTGTACAACGCAGACTATATCGATAGCTGGCGGCGAGCCCTGAATGATCTCGAGATTACCGATTTTCGCGACCTTGACCACGGAGTATCGGTACTGGGGCAACTGACGGGCCCGGCCCAGCCATTGCGTCGGTTGCTGGAGAGCGTGCGCGAAAACACGGCGATGGCGGCTGCTCAAAACAGAACCGCAGCCTTGGACGTGGTAGGGGTGGAAGCCGATCAGCAATTGGCAGGTATACGGCGGGCATTCTCCAGCTTGAGCGACCTGCTGCAGGCCAGAGGGGAAAATCCCAGTTATTACGATGAAACCCTGAGCGCCATTGCAGCCGTGCACGATCATGCCAGAGGGGTGCAGGGCAGCCCGGACCGAGGCAACGCAGCCCTGCAGGCAGTGCTGCAACGCTTCTCCATGACCGGACCGGATCCGATTGCCGCCTTGCAGCGGGTCGCCACGGGTTTGCCCGAGCCGATCGGTCAGCAGCTTAGGAAAGTCGCTGATCAGACAGCGCAGGTATTGGTCGTGGAGGCGCTGCGTGAACTCGAGCGACGCTGGGATGCCGATGTCTACAGCTTCTTCCAGCAGCGGCTGGCTGCGCGTTATCCCTTCACCGTTCGAGGGCCTGACGCCTCCCTCGATGATTTCGAGAGTTTCTTCGGTCCCAAGGGGCGACTGCAGGTGTTTCAGGAGCGGTATCTGAACGTATTCCTCAAGGACAACCTTGACGCTTTGTACGCCGATAGCCATGGCGGCTCCCTGGTGCGAAGCGAGGTTATCGAGCAACTGGCGGCGGCAGAGCGTATTCGTGAAACCTTCTTCGACCAGCGCGGCAACCTGGGAGTGCAGTTCAGTGTCGAGCCCCTGGGGCTGAGCGCCAATCAGCGCACCAGCCTGCTGGACCTCGATGGGCAACTGGTGTCATACACCCACGGACCCACTCAGATAACCGGAGTGATCTGGCCCAACACGCTTGGGCAGCAGGTCCGCAGCAATCTCACCCTGCTCAGGCTCAATGGCAACAGCAGCAGCCTGGAGTATCGGGGCCCCTGGTCGATGTTCCGCCTGCTCAGCCGGGGCGCCTTGAATGGCCGTACCGCCACTGCGGTGGACCTGAGTTTCAAGACCGGGGACGGCGTGATGCGCTATCGGTTGAGTTCGGAGAAAGCCTTCAATCCGATCACCCAGCAGCCGTTCAAAGATTTCCGGCTGCCACGCAGCTTGCTGCAACCAGCCATCATCGAGGCACCCCACGCCATATGAGCATGGGCGCCACAGTCCGCAAGAAACGGAGAGCATCCCCCCGCACCGCACCCGATAGTACCCGCGCACCCTGCAAATCACCTTCAGGACGAGGTACAGATCATGCAACTGGCAGGCAAAGTGGCAATCATCACCGGTGCCAGCTCCGGCATCGGCCGTGCGGCGGCGAAACTGTTCGCCCGGCACGGCGCCAATCTGGTGCTCACCGCGCGGCGTCAGGCCGAGCTCGAGCAGTTGGCGGCGGACATCACGGCAGCCGGACACGGCCGGGTCTTTACGGTGGCCGGTGACATCACCGACGCGGCGCTGGCCAGGGAGCTGGTGAACACGGCGGTGTCGCGCTTCGGTGGCCTGGACATCGCCTTCAACAATGCAGGCACCCTCGGTGAGCTGGCTGCCGTTCCCGAGCTGACGCTGGACGCCTGGCAACATACCTTGCGCACCAACCTGACCAGCGCTTTCCTCTGCGCCCAGGCGCAGCTCCCGGCGCTGCTGGCCCGTGGCGGTGGCTCGCTGATCTTCACCTCGACCTTCGTCGGCCACGCGGTGGGCATGCCGGGCATGGCCGCTTATGCGGCCAGCAAGGCGGGCCTGGTCGGCCTGGTCCAGGTCATCGCGGCGGAGCAGGGCGCCCGGGGTATACGCGCCAATGCGTTGCTGCCGGGCGGTACCGACACGCCGATGGGCCGCAGTGTGATGAGCAGCCCCGAGGCCCAGGCCCATGTCGAAGGGTTGCACGCCCTCAAACGCCTGGCCAGGCCGGAGGAAATCGCCGAGGCGGCACTGTTCCTGGCCTCGGACGCATCAAGCTTCATGACCGGGTCGGCGATGGTGGTGGATGGCGGGGTATCGGTGGTGCGCGGCTGAGGCGGACGGTAGCGTGCCATGGCTGGATCATCACGTCACCGCGGCGATCAGGTCGATTTCCACGGGGGCATTCTTCGGCAGCCTGAGCACGCCGACCGAAGTTCGTGTATGAGCGCCGGCTTCGCCAAACACACTGTACAAGACCTGCGAAGCACCGTTGGCCACCTCGCTCTGTCGGGTGAACGCTTCGGCCGACTGCACGAACACGGTCATGCGCAGGATGGCGCGGATGTTATCCAGCGAGCCAACCTGTTCACGCACCAGTGCCAGGCAGCGCAGGGCGCTGACCATGGCCGCGGTGCGTGCATCCTTCAGGCTGACTTCGCTCCCCACCCGGCCGGGGTGGATCACCTCTTCGTCAATGCGCGGGATCTGCCCGCTGACGTACACAACGCCTTCATGGCGCACGGTGGCGGCGTAGTCGCCACCGAGTTTCAACCCTGCTTCGAAGGTGTAACCCAGCTGATCAAGTATCGCGGCAAACTGTGCTTCACGGGACATGGGGCGCTTCTCGGTCTCTTCATGGCCTCGGGGCGGTATGCGCTAGGCGCAAGCCGGATGCCGATGCATAGTAGATAGGCGCTGGCCGCAGGGGCAGGGCAACTTCGGATGGAAACCTCTGAACTTTACTGCCAGGACGACCAGTACAATGCAGCGACAGCGCGCGGTGATCGCCGCCATCGAATTCCAGCCGGGGCAACCGCTGGTGCAGCAGATTGCCGAGGGTTTTACCAAAGCCATCGGGCGTGGGGCTTTGGCCCCAGGGGTGCGGTTACCGCCCATTCGCGAGTTGACCGAGCTGTTGGGGGTGAGCAAGTCCACGGTGGTGGAAGCCCTGGATCGACTGCGCGCCACGGGGCTGGTGGTATCGCGCCAGGGCGCTGGCCACTATGTGGCACGCGATGCCCAGGTCATGGGCACGGAGGCTGTGCGCAATCTGCTGCCCCAGGACCCGGTGAGCGTGCTCCGTCACGCACTGCTGACGGACAACGGCATGTTGCGCCCCGGCTGCGGCTTCCTGCCGCCCTCATGGATGCCCGTGGATACCCTGCTCAAGGCCATGCGCGGGTGCCTGCGGGCCAGCGAGTTGCGCATGGGAGAGTATGGCTCGGCGGCAGGCTACCTGCCGCTGCGCCAATGGCTGCGCCTCAAGCTCGGCACCTTGGGCATCAATGTCCCGGTCGAGCAGATCGTCACCACGGCCAACACCATGCAAGGCGTTGACATGCTGATGCGCCTGATCCTGCGCAGCGGGGACAGCGTTTTGGTCGACGACCCGTGCTATTTCAACTTCCGCGCCAACCTGCCTTACCACGATGCCCACCCAGTTTGCGTGGCGCGATCGGTGGAGGGCATCGATTTCGTGGCCTTCGAGCAACTGCTGATTGCCCATCGCCCGCGGGTCTACCTGACCAACAGTGCCTTGCACAATCCAACGGGGCATTCCTTTTCGGCAGCACAGGTCCACCGCCTGCTGGAGCTGTGCCAGCGCTATGGCGTGCACGTCATCGAAGATGATCTGTACTGCGATATCCAGCATAAACGAACGCCCCGGCTGGCGGGGGTCGGTGGGCTGGACAACGTCAGCTATGTCTGCGGCTACTCGAAGACCCTCACCGCCAATTGCCGCGTCAGTTACCTGGCCGTGGGCGCCGAATTGGCGGGGCAACTGACGCTGCTAAAGATGAAGTGCGGCGGCGTGACGTCCGAGCTGACCGAGCAGGTGATTCATCGCCTGCTGACCGAAGGGAGCTATGAGCGGCATACGCGCAGGGTCGTCGACCGGCTGCATGAGGCCAGTGGGCGGGTGGCTGGCTGGTTGCGCGAGGCGGGGTGCGAGGTGGCGTCGTGCCAAGGGGAGGGGCTGTTCCTGTGGACCCGGCTGCCTGCCGAAGTCGATGGCGAGGCCATCGCCATGAGCGGCTTGCAGCATGGTCTGGTGCTGTCACCCGGCACCTTGCTGAGCGCCCAGGCCGATGCCCGGGCGTTCATGCGTTTCAATGTCGGTCACAGTGACAATGTGAAGGTCCGCGACACCTTTCTGCGCCTGCTCGACAGCCACTGAGCTGTCGAGCAGGCGCGGGCCCCGGGGTTACTTCAATCGGCCTGCTTGGGCGCAAATCGCAGGATCAGGCAGGCAATCACTGCCGATAGCAGCGAGCCCAACAAGATGCCGATCTTGGCAGCA
>Ga0247818_10001269_pt1 | contig 15889 bp, 18 predicted proteins | sample 13C_Glucose_Day1_FD_192424 | JGI IMG/M metagenome (GOLD analysis project Ga0247818, IMG submission 192424) | Soil microbial communities from agricultural site in Penn Yan, New York, United States - 13C_Glucose_Day1 | ecosystem: Environmental > Terrestrial > Soil > Agricultural land | place...
AAGCTCAGCAACCCCCGACGCTGACCCGCGACTTGACGTAGCGAGCGCCCCCACGTTGGCAGCGGTGAGAGTGACCGTCGGGCCCGACTGACCGTTGACCGAAGTCACGGCGTTCGGGTCGGCAAGCGTCGGAAGCTGGGAAGCCTCAACCTTGCCGTCCGTGCCCAGCGTGGCAACACCCGACGCAACACCCTTGTCGGCAATGGCGATTGCCCCGACGTCGGCAGCGGCAAGCGGCACGTTGCCCCCAGCGTCCGGCACAACGCCGTTCACGGCCGTAACCGTGCCCGACCCCGTACCGTCAAGCCCCGGCTCACCCTGAGGCCCCTGAGGCCCCTCAGGACCGGTTGCGCCCGTGTCGCCCTTGTCGCCCTTCGGGCCCGTCGCGCCGGTTGCTCCAACGTCGCCCTGAACGCCCTGAACGCCCTGGGGGCCCTGCACACCCTGGGGGCCCTGCACACCCTGAGGCCCGGTCGGACCTTCAAGGGAGTCGAGCCATTCCGCCTCAGTGCCCGTGAAGCCGTCCGCAACGGCAACTTCGTACGCGCTGGGACCCGGCACGGCCACATAGTTCGGGGTCGACGGATTCGCCGGGGCGACGTCGGCAAGGTCCACCACGTTGTTCAGCGTGTCCGTCGGCAGCACCATCGCATACGTGCGCGCGCCGACAACGCCGGTCAGGTTCTCCTTCACGGCGTACGTCCACCCCGAAGGGTTCATGTTCGGCGCATCCGTCGCGGGCAGGCGAACGCCAATGTTCCCGTCGGCGTCGATGATCTGCCCGGACTCATCGAGCGACGCCACGACGGCACCCGCAATGAACACGTCCGATTCAGCGAAGGTGACAAGGCCCGGACCGGTGAATGTCACCGTTCCCTTCAGCGGCCTTCCATCCCAACCCAGGTAGGTTCCCGTTACCCGAACGGTGGGAATCTCATTCGGAATTGCCACGCGTGCCCCCAATCAAGTTGTCAATGTGCTCACGAAGTTCGATGTTTTCGCGCCGCAGCGACGCAACTTCAATGCGAAGCGCTTCGTTTTCGAGCCGCAGCGAACGCACTTCAGCAATCAGCGTCTTCACCTGGGCGTCGAGTGCTTCAGCGCGCGCCCCCTGAGACTCCGCTAGCGCTGTCTGTGACTCCGCCACTTCCCGCCACGCATCACGCGCGCCGGTCTTCACCTGCCGATAAACCAGGATCAGGAATAGGCAGGCTCCGCCGACAAGTTCAGCGACACCCGCTAGCTCACCCATGTCGGCGCGCCCCCATCGGTCGGCGTCAGACTGCCGTCGATGCGCGGGTTGCCGTCCGTGGTTTCCTCAACGTACGTGCCCTGGGGGACACCCGTAATCAGAAGCGGGTTGCCCATGCCCATAGTCCACGAAACGCCGTCGACTGTGACCCGCTTGTTCACCCGGTAGTCGATGGCAAAGCCCTTCCACTCGTTCGGGTCCTCAAACCCGATCGGCTGGGGGTGCAACCAAGACCACGTAATCGTTCGCGTGCCACCGTTATAGGTGCTCTTGTCGATCGTGATTTCCGCTGACTTGCCCTGGGTCACCATGTCGCGCAACCACAGCGTCACGGACACATCGACGACGACACCGTTCACGACCGGCGCGTGAAACGGAACCGAGCAGAGAAGCACGGGCTGATTCAGCCCCGTCGAGTTAATGACGCCCAGCGTGTGCGTGTACTGCTCACCCTGCACGCCCTCAACCGAAGGCGACTGAAACGACCCGTACGGCATCGGCTGATTCACGCTGCCAAGCTTCGGCTTCCGCTCCAGTGCGGCAAGACGCCGCTTCATTTCGTTCAGCTCCGCCACAAGAGAAGGCGGCAACGCATTAGCCTGAATCGCCACTAACGAACACTTCCTTACTGGCAAGAGACAGCGCGGCCGTCTCCGTGCCGTTGACGTCTACAGAAATTCGGCGCTCCGAAATGACGAACTCTTCCAGCAAGCGCACATATCCGGAATCGACGTTCACCGTGCCGTGCGCCCCAGGAAGGAACGCCGAAGGCTCGTACACACCCGGGTAAAGGTCGAGCGTCGGAATGGCAATCACCTGCCGACCAACGGCACCCAGCGCGGCCGACTTCGGGATCAGTTCAGCCGTGGCCTTCAGGTCCGCGTACGTGACGACCTGAGTCAGCGCCGGTCCCTCAAGCCAATTCGACGTGATCGCGTACGGCTTCACGCCGGTACCCATGTCAGCGCCGAACGCCACTGCCTCGCTCGCTAGCTTGCTGCCGTCGAACGCTACGGCGGACACGTCGGCGTCGAGTCGATGGGTCAGCGTCGGGAACGTGAGCGAAACGCGCGCGTTCTTCAACAGCCGGTTGCCTACCCGGGTGCGCTTCGCGTCCGCCCAAAAGGTTTCGTACCTGAAGTCGAATCCGCCGTCTTCGTCGGCAAGTTCGTTGATCGCGTCGGCGATGTTCTTGAACTCGCTGAAGCCCCACTTGCGCGCCCGAATCCTGCCGGTCGTCGTGAGCCGGGAAGTGTCCGTACCGATGCCGCCGTGTGCGTTCGCGTACTCAATCCAGTCGCCCAGTAGGAGCGCCTGATCCTTGTTGCCGTCGTACCCACCCGCAGCGTCGAGATACCGCGCGGCGTAGTAGCTGTGCCACCCGGACGCGTTCAGGGTCAGCAACCCCCCGGCAAGATCCGCCGAAGCTGTCCACAGAATGCCGCCCCAGTCGGGTTCGTCGTCACGCGTCACCACAAGCGCCGAACGCCCAGGCGCCAACGTGTCCGGGTCGGCAGCGTCGAGCGGCACACCAACCGTGCAAGTACCCGCAGCGTTCAGGGTCTCGCTGTAGTCAATGCCGGTGACCGGCAACGTTGCAATAACGTTGCCGGTCGCGGCCTCAACCTGAAGGACCTTGAAGTCAGTCATGGACGTACCTCCTACCTATATGAAGGGAGTCGGTCACCCGTTCCACGGCGACTTGCTGAACTGCTCGTTCACGTAGACGCTCGACACGGACTCATGCGCGCCGAACTCAACCGTGCCGCTCGCCATAAGGGCAATGCGCCCGACGCCGGAGTTGTTCGACCCGTACGACTGGCCTGAAGCCCCGTACGTGTTCTGAGTCGGACGAGTAATCCCAGCGGGCATGAGCGCCGGAATCACCAGCCTGCCGACGTCCTTGCTGGGGGAGAAGTTGAGCTGTCCCGACAACTCCCACCCATTCGACGACTCGCGAATGTAGAGATCACCGGTAACCGTGATGTTCGTGCCGTCGGAAGCCTGCACATTCTGAGGGGTGCAACGCTTCCACGCGCCCGGGTCCGACGTGAACCAATCGCCTGCCGACCGGCGCACCCATCGCTGATTGGTGCCGAAGTCGTACAGCGTGAAGCCGACCGGGAACGCCGCCGGAGAAGGCAGCACACCCGCCCAATCAATCGCCATGTGCCCGTTCGCCATGGCGCACTGATCGGCGTACGTGCCAGACGTCCGAACCACCTCAAGCGTGAACGTCGTCGTGGCCTTCGGGACGCTCACAATGCACAGTGCGGCAGCGCCTTCGGGACGAGCCGGAACCTGAGGGTTAGCGGCAGGCGTGCCCTGAACAAGCTCGATAGCAAGCCCGTTGCTGCCGTCCGCTGCCGACGTGAGAAGCCGGGCAACGATCAGGTCCTTACGCGGGTTGTCGTTAGATGCCGTCGGTACAGCGACAGTCTCACCCGACGACCATGCCCACGACGCACCCGAAGTCGCCCCGCCGAGAAGGACGTTACCGGCGCCGATCGCCACGGTTCGGTTCGTCTGATTGGAATTGGCCAGGAATTCAGAAGCCGACGCGAAGACGTTCTTGAAGCCGCCGCGCTGAGCCGAAAGACCCTGCCACGTTGCCAGCTCCGAAGCGCCGTATCCAACGCCGTCCTGAAACCATGCAAAGGAACTCATCAAACCCACCTATCCGACCACGTGATATCGGCCGTTGCCGTCGTGTATTCGTCTCGACTCCGGAGCCTCAAACGATGCTCGCCGGGTCCGTACTCCGGCCACGAAGAGCCGACATTGATGAAGCCGGACACGTCGCCACCCTGGGCGTTCGTAACCGTCATGGCAGCGGAGTCAACGACAACCGTGCCGTCGTAATCCAGCGCGAAGAACTCGCCCGTCACGTCGTCCACAAGGATCGGAGAAGCCCCGTCCGTGATCGTGACAACCGGGCGCGCCTCAACGCTGCCGAACTGAGTGAACCGGGTGACCGGGTCAGCGGGTGCAGGACCCTGCCCTTCGATCTGCCACGGCACAACGGCCGGAAGGACAAGCCCAGTTGGTGCCTTCTCGCGCTTGAAGCTCTTCACGGACACATTGCGGGGCGCGTCGCCAACGATGAAAGGCGACGTCGAGAAGAACTCAACCACCATGTTGCACGTGAGATACGCGAAGTTCAGGTCAAGGGGCGCGCTTCGCTTCCGCACACGGGCCATGACGTAAGCCGTCTGATCGGCCGCAGCGCCCGGGAAACGGAACCGGAAGGGCAACTCATCAATACCCGGTCGCAAAGCCGCCTGAAGGGCGTTCAGGGCTTCCGTGAACTCGCCCCGGGTCGAGCCGTAAACCTCAAGCGTCATGGTCACCGTGCGGCCGTTCAGGTAGTCGCGCCCAGCCCAAAGCCCGTCACGCTGAACAAGGGTCAGGTCCGACGACCGAACATCGGGCAGCGACAGAAGCCCGTCAACGCCAACGATCGAGATTGCCGAATCAGGTACGCCCATGACAAGCCCGTTGAACTCACATGTCCAGTCGCTCAGTTGCGCCACTGGGTTACTCCCTTCAGGGGAAACAGGGGCGCCCCCAGCCGTGTTGACTGAGGGCGCCTACCTACTCACGTGAGTAGGCTCGATTAAGCCGGGTTCGTCCGCAGCGCCCAGGCCACTTCACGACCAATGGCAAACGGGTCGGCGTTCGTCTGAACGTTCACCGTGACGCCGCCATTGCCGCTCAGCGCATGGTTCGGGCGAACCGTCGAGCCATTCGGCAAGAACACATCTTCCGGGCCACGCTCGCCAACACGGGTCCACCCGGAAGCCGGGCCACCCATGGCGCGAATCTTCGGAATCGGGTTGTCCGGCAGGTCGATGCTCAGCTTTCCCCAACCCAGTTTGTTCGGGATAGCCCAGTTGAGAAGATCGATCACACCGTTAATCGCGCCCTTCGCCGCACGGCCTACAGCGGAAGCAAGCGACGACGCGAAGCCGCCCAGCTTGGAAAGCCCGTTCTTGATGCCGTCAATGACGTACCCGCCCAGGGACTTTGCCGCGCTGAGAAGTCGAGCACCCGCCGAAAGGATTCGACCGGGCAGCGACTTCACGAAGTTCACGACGGCGTCTAGCGCATCCTTGGCTAGGTTCTTGACCCAGTTGAAGGCGCTCTTCGTCTTGGCAACGATCGTGTCCCAATGCTTAATGATCAGGCCCGGACCGGTGAAGTTCAGGAACAGGTCCTTCAGCCAGTTGAAGATTTTCTTGATCCAGTCCCAAACCCACTGGAACACGGCAACGGTCTTTTCCTTGATCGTGTCCCAGTTGGCAACGATCAGCACCACAAGGCCGACGACAAGGGCAATGATGATCGGAATGGGACCCATGGCGAGAAGCCACGCAGCGGCCATACGCGCACCCTGAAGCATCGCCTGAGCGCCCATAAGGACCCAGCCCGCGACGACCCTTGCCGCATTCACCGCAGCTTGCGCACCCGACGCAATCCACCCGGCAACGACCCGCGCGTGAGCTAGGGCTTGCTTCGTGGATTCGAGCACTGCCGTTGCCGACGACGTCACCCAGGCAGCAACGGCCTTCGCTGCGTTGATCGTTGACTGAACGCCCCAGGCAATCAGCGCCGGAAGGAGAAGCGTCCCGATCACAGCGGCAAGGATGCTGAACGCCGTTTGATGCTGGGACACGAACATTGCCGCCGACTGCACAGCAGTGCCGATGCCCGCAACCAACGGGGCGAAGCGCTCAATGATCGGGATTACCGACCCGCCGATGAAGTCGACGAAGCCTGTCTGAAGGCCGCGCGTGAATTCCTTCATCTTGTTCGCTGCGTTGTCGTGCATCGTTTCGCCTGCCGACTTTGCCGCGCCGTCGACCTTCCCCAGGGCGTCAACGGCCGAAGACGGATCGAGCGCGAAGAGCGCGTCTTGCATGTCCTCAGCCTGAGTGCCGAAGAGCGTGACGGCCGTTGCGCTTCGCTCCGCCGGGTCCTTGATCTGCCGGAGCCCGTCAAGAGTCTGGTCTAGCGCTGCCTTCGCTGCCGGTCCACCCTGGGCAATGGCCTTCGTCATGTCGGCGCCGCTGAGCCCCATGGACTTGTACGCCGCATTGACTTCGTCGCCACCCGCACGAACGATCAGGCCGAATTCTTTCAGCGAGTCAGCGACAAGGTCACCGTCCCGCGCGCCTGCCTGAAGACCCTGGGACAGAAGACCCATGGCCGTTTTCCCGTCAAGGCCAATTCCCTTGAACTGCACGCCGTATTCATTGAACGTGTCAAGCAAGTCTTCCGACTTGTTCGCACCTTCCTGGGCGCCCCGGACGAGAATGTCAAAGGCTTCGTCCGCATTCTTCGCCATGCCGGTCTTGAGCATTTGCCCGACGGCATTCGACGTAGGGCCGACCTCATCGCCCAGGACCGTAGCGACGTCCATAGCCTTCTTCGAGATGTTCGCCATTTCGTCAGCCGTGGCACCCGCCGGAACTAGACCTTGCTGCCACAGTCCCTTTAGCGCTTCGTTCGCGTCGGCCACAGATTCGCCGTAACCGGCTGAGTACACGGCACCGGCCGCTTCACCCAGGCGCTTCGCCTCAGCGGGGGACGCGCCCAACTGTGCCGTCAGAACATCCGTCCCGGCTTCCTTCTCAAGCGCCGACGCGATACCGGCACCCAGGCCCATAGCGATCGCGCCACCCGCGACAAGGGCAAGCCCCTTCGCCGTCTCGCCGAACGAACTAATCTCGTCGGACACTTCGTCAAGTGTCTGCGACAACTGTTCAGCGTCGCCCATGATCGTGACCTGAATCGGTCGAGCCATTCCGCACCCCCTAAGTCATGACCGGCGTGCGTCGCTCATTACCGCTTGCGCTACCGCTGCCGCCGCTTCGTCCGCGACCGGCGCGCTTTACGTCCTTGCGCTCAGCCTCAATGTCTTCAGCCATCTGTTCAACCAACGCGTTGAAGTCCCGAAGTTCCATGCCGCGCACGTCCGACCATGTCAGCCCGCGAAAGTGACCGATCAGACGTGCGCAAGCAATCACGCGTTGGCTTCGGTAGGGTCCGGCTTGCCCTTCCCCTTCAGGTTGATACGAAGGCGCCCAGCGTCCTCAATGGTGAAGTCCGGATACTTCCGCTTCATGGACACGTACGCCATGGCCTTCAGCATCGGAGCGCGACGGGTACCGGCCTTGTTCAGCGCGTCGAGCGGCTGACCGGTAATCTCCTCAATCGCGTCAATCTCGTCGATGGTGAGGCTGTCAAGCTTCAGGTCAACGACGTCGGGCATGTCAGTCGGGACAGCGGGAACGGGCTTCTTAACCGGCACGGTTACTCTCCAAGAATTGGCGAACGACGGCTTCAATGCGGCGTTCGTACGTTGCTGCCACGACGTCCGACTTACGGGCCATGGCACGGAAAAGGAATCGGTTCGGGCGAATGTTTCGCTTCCGGTAACCGAAGTGAATGGCAGCGGCATAGGGGACGCGCGACGCGCTACCCGCCTTGATGACGGCACCCTTCGCGGAAGCCGTGACCTTAATGGACTTGTCGAGCTTGCCCGGACGGTATTTCTTGGATGACTTCGCATCCCGTCGCCCGTCCGGGCTTTCGTGCTTCGCCTGAGGAATCAGGACTTCGCCACTCGCCTTATTGGCAAGCCGCACAGCCTTGTTCAGTTCCCTGTCACGAAGCGTGCGCACGTTCCGCTGAAGCTCACGAAGTCCTTCAACCCGGATCGTGTACGCGGAACGCTGAGCCATTACGGCACGTCCGCCGACCCAGGCTCAACGTAAGTGGCCTTGATCGCTGCCGTACCGTCGCCCGGGTCGAGCACACGGAAGGGCAGGTTGTGAACGGTGACTTCGTCGGTCGCTGCCTCAGGGGACTCGCCCGTGAACTGAATCGCCGGGCACTCGATCCTCAGCGAAGAGCCGACGGCAAGCCCAGCAAAGGTCACCTCAAACGCGCAAACCTCACCAGCAATGAAGGCTTCATACAGCTTCAGCGACTCCGCCGAGAACTCGCCTTCAAGGGTGCCTTCATACGTCGGCACAGCGTTGCGAACCGGCTTCTTCTTCAGCTCATTGCCGCGAAGGAAACGCCGGTCAACCTTCATGCCAAGCTCGCCGGTCAGTTCAACCGAAGTGGCATCGAACGGAACCGACACGCCGCCGCGCTTCAGGACAACGCTAGTGCGCGTCCAGTCGTACGGGAACGCCTCAAGCGGGTACGTCGGCGACACAATGCCCGCGACGTCCGACGTGTGCGTGACGTCCTGAAAGTCGAACGTGACAGTCAGCGTTACCGCCGACTCAACCTCAGCAGTCAGTGACCACTCGGTTGCCACACACCCGACGTGCTTGTAAGCGACCTTGCTGCCGTCGGTCCCAGGGCGAACCATCTGAGCCGAGAACGAAGGGGCGCCCGACACATCCGAAGTCTCAAGAACGGTCGTCTTCACGCCGCCCGTGTCAGTGACGGTCGTCTTGTCGAACGCCGCCGACAGAAGGGACCCGGCTCCGGCGTCGAGTAGATCAATCTCAAGTTCGCCTTCGCCACCCATGTTCACGATGTTGCGGCGGTCGGCGCGCGCTGTCTGCATTCCCGCGCGGAACCCAACCGACTCAATGAACTCGCGGGTCGTCTTCCACGAATCAGCGTGGCCTTCGTATCCCTCAACGACGTCAGACAGCGTGCCGTATCCGGCTTCCTGCCCAATGCCAATACTTGCGTCAAGCGCCACCGTGCGCCCCCTTACTGGTAGACGCGTCCACGAACCCGGACGCGAAGGGTCAGCGCCGCATAGGCGCCGTCAGTTGTCTCAGTGGACTCAACCGTTGCCGACTCAGCCCGTACGTCGAGCAACCCGGGAACGGCCGCTAGGTTGGCGTTCAGCGCAACGCACGCCGTCTTCACCGCGTCCCGAATCTCATACACGGAACGCTCAGCGTTGATCGGGTCGCCGGGCGTCAGCACAACGGCGTGAACTTCTACGTACCCAGTCACGTTCGTCGGCTTCGGCCCGGAGCGCATAGCGGCTGGGGCAAGGTCGTCGTCAGTCGTGGCGCCCAGCCACACAGACTTGCGTCGGGTGTTGTCACCCGTCTCAGCGAAGGTGACCTGAACGCCGCCCGGCATCGCTGCCTTCACCGCGCCGAACAGGGCAACCTTCGCATCAAAGATCAGTGCCACGTACGCCCCCTCACATGAAGATGAACGGGAGTCGCACCCGGTACAGATTCAGCTTCGCGTTCACTTCCGGCAGCGACGTCGGGCGCCAACTTCCCCCAGCCTGGGCAAGCTGAATCGAGCCGAACTCAGACTGAAGCTGAAGCGCCCGATCAGGAATGCGCGACACATGGTCAAGCACGTATTGCCGGGCGAGAGTGCGCACACACCAACGGATCGTTTCCGGAGTCGGGTTATCCACCGTGTCCCACTTCTGACCCGTGTACACCTCAACCGTCTCAACGGCGAAGTCGATAGCGTCCGACAGAAGCTCATCAGTGAACAGGGACGAGTCTTCCAACCCGTCGAGCGCGCGAAGCTCTTCAATGGCTGCGTACGCCACGCTGTGCCCCCTTCCTGGGGACCCGGGGCCGGGCGCCCAACCTACTCACGTGAGTACGCTGAGCGCCCGTACAACCGGGCTAGATCAGACTCCGGCGCCGACAGTCAGAACCTTCGCGGAACGCTGGTCGACGAGAAGGCCGTCCGCACGCTGAAGGAATCGGTACACGATCTGATCGGTGTCAAACTTCGCGTCAACCGAACGGTCGACGCGCAGCGAACCGGCGAAGCGAATGCGGTACTTGCTCAGGTCCGCAAACAGAACCTTGTCGTCGGGAATGCCGTCGTCGGTGAGAACCGGCTTGCCGTTGAACAGGTCCGGGTTACCGGCGGTGAGTGCCGACTGCCACAGGTACTGACCGTTCGCGTCCTTCAGCTTCCGCATCTGAGCGGCAACCTTGTCGCTGACAACGAACTTCGCGTTGCCCCGGTAGGACGAAGGCAGTTCGTAGAACAGGTCAATCAGCGCGTCGGAAACCTTGCCGTCCGTGTCGCTCGCAAGGAATGCGGCAGTGGCCGGAGAAGCGTCGGTGATCAGTCCGCGCGGCTGACCCGTGCCGGTACCGGTCAGGAAGTGGCGCGCCATGACGTCGCCAATCGCCGGACCGGCATCGCCCACCAGGAAGCCGACAAGGTCAAGAACCTGATCGGTCGCGAACTCGTACGACACGACAGACGCGAAGCCGTACTTGAAGCCGCCCATGCTCCGCTGGGTGGTCGACGGGTACGACTCAGGAATCGGCGAAGTCTCACCGACGATTCCGGCAGTCGACCGACCAGTGACAACCGTGAAGTCAATCGGGTTGGCGTCGGAAGTGCTGAAGGTCGTCGCCCCACCGCGCATGACAGCGGAACGCTCGACGGCCTGAGCGATGAGCTGGCCGTAAAGGGTCCGGCTCAGGACGTTCGGGTTGTCGGCCTTGACGCCCGCGCGCTTCTCAGGGGCGAACTCAAAGGATCGAGCCTCACCCATGTTGCCCGCGCGAAGAGTCGCAGCGTCGTCAACGTCGGCGGAACGCTTGCCGGAGCCGGAACCCTGAAGGCCGGACAGAAGCGAAGTGACAGCGTCGGTCGCCTGAATCGCCTCAATGCCGCGCTTGATCCGACCGTCAAAGTCGGCGACAGCAGTGAGTAGACGCGTCTCCTTCTCGCGCGCCTCAGCGGACATGTCCTTACCGGCGAACTCATCGGTCAGTGCCCGAAGCTCCGCCGTGGCCTTCTCGCGCGCCTCAAAGTTCGCGCCCAGAGTAGTCGCGTCCATATGCAACCCCTTACTTGAAAAGAGCGCGGACAAGTGCACGCGCGTTCTTGGTGGAATCCGGCTCTTCGTCGGTGACGTTGTCCGGGTTGTCGTCGTCTTCCGGCTCCGGCTCTTCGCCGTCCGCCGGGTCGTCTTCGTCCGTCTCGGCGCGAAGCTCGATGCCTAGCGCGTCCCCAATGGAGCGAAGGGAAGCCTGAGTTGTCGGGTAGGCAGGGTTCACAACCGGGCCCAACTCGACAACATCCATGGCCGTGATCTCACGAACGGGAAGGCCCGTGTCCGGGTCGTCTTCGTCCGCCCGTCGCTGTCCGCCGTCGAGCACCCGGAAGGTGAAGGACGACCCGCGAAGGTCGCCCCGCTTCAGAAGCTCAGCGACGTCGCGACCAACGGTCGTGTCAGGAAGGTCGACTTCGTACCATGCGCCTTCACGGTCTTCGCCAACTCGCAGCGTGCCGCTCGACGTTCGGCCGAGAAGGCTTGCCGTGTCGTGATTGAACGTGGCGTATACGTCGTTCTGTCGCAGTGACGGCGCCCCAGCCCCAGGAACGATGCGTTCACGGAAGCCGCCCAGGTCGTGACTCAGTTCGTTGAACCGGTACGCGTACCCGCGCATAGAAATGCGCCCGTCCTTAGACGCGCGCTCTTCAAGGGTGCCGACTGCAAACCGACGCTCACGCGTCGCTGTCATCCGTAGGTTCCCCTTCGTCAACCGGCTCTTCGTCCGGCGTGTCGGTCGGCTCTTCGGCCGCTGGTTCGATGGCTGGGGGAGTAGGCGCCGGATCGGGTGTCGGCTCTTCGCCAACTTCGCTCAGGTTCAGCGGCACCCGGTACGACTCGCCCAGGCCGTCAGGAAGGGGCGGCATATCCTCAGCGGCGCGCACTTCGTCAATGCTGTAGATGCCGTTCATAAGGCCCGTCGCCCAAAGTTCCATGCGTTCCTTCGGCGCACCCCGCTTGATCTCATCAAGGTTGAACTTGACGAACTTCATGCGGTCCGCTGTCTCGGCGAAGAGAAGCCGGTTAAACCCAGCCTCAATGCGCTCAAGCCACGGACGAAGGCTGAACATGCTGAACGCAATGTTCTGTTCGGCGAGTCCGCTGCCCCACGAAGTCGAATTCGTCGCGTCGCTGATCAGGTGCGGCGGCACGCCGAATATGCGCGCAATCTCCGGAACCTGAAACTGACGAGTCTGAAGGAACTGAGCTTCGTCGGGCGACATGGCGACCTTGCTGAACTTCGCACCTTCAGTGAGAAGCGCTACCCGGTGCGCATTGTCGACGCCGGAGTTAGCGGCACGCCATGCGTCACGCGCACGCGCAAGCCCGTCTTCGGACATCGACCCAGGCACCTCAACGACGGCACCCGGCATTGCGCCGTTCGCAAAGAACTTGCTGCCGTACTTCTGCGCACTCAGCGCAAGCCCGATCGACTCGCGCGCGTACGTGATCGGCGAGCAACCAACGAACTCACCCGGAAGCATCATCCCGGGAATGTGAAGAACGTCGCGCGGCGTGAACCAGCCAAGCAACACTTCGTTGCCGTCGTCGTCAATGTCGAAAGCCTCGAACACCTTCCGGCGTAGGCCGTCAACCATGATCATGTGGACGTTGATCTTCGTCGGGTCGAGAACATCAAGCCCGGCAATGTTCGGTCCCGCCCAGCGCACAGCAAGAAATGCGTTGCCCTGAAGGAGAAGCGAAAGCACCGTCTGAGACAGGATGTCAATGCGACCCATGCCGCCCGGCTCGGCGTTCGGGTACTCAAGCCATTCAGGCGAAGTAATTTCCCGACGCACACCGCCCCGCTTGCTGAACGACGACACGGGAAGCGTGGCGATCGTTTCCGACAGAAGCCGGACGCAACCAAAGACAGCGGACACCTGAAGCGCCTCATGCGGAGTGACCCGCTCGCCGGAAGCCGACGTCATGCCCAGGTTGTACAGGTCCGGGTCGTACGGTTCCCATGCGCGTTCAAGCGCCACGGATTCGCCCCGCCCGAAGAGCGCAGACCAGAAACCCACAGTGCCCCCTTCGGGTCGGTTGGCTACTCACGTGAGTAGGTTGGTCAGTAGTCGGAAAGCCACTCGTCCGTACCGGGAAGACCGGCGTTGAACACGGCTCCGTCGGCGCCTTCCCACGTGGCGAGAATCGCCGTGTTCGTGTGGACGCCGTTGTCTTCGCGCCACATGATCGCGCCGTGAACGGCCAGAATCATGGCAATAGCAAGGTCGATCTTCCGGCGGGAAGCGGCGTATTCCTTCGTCACCCGGGCGCCGTTCTTGTCTTCCTTCAGGACGGCGTTACCGATGTGCCGGGCAAGGGACGGGTTGCCGTCGTGGCTCAACCGTCCGTCGCGGCACGCGTCGTACACGGCCTGAGTCGCCGGAATCATTCGCTTCAGTGAGTTGGTCGGGAACGCCTCAACCGGGAAGCCGTCGGCTTCAAGGTTGTCTAGCGTCTCCTCCCAGCGGTACGGGTCGGCAACAAGGTTGCGCACCCGGTACACGTCCAGCGCTTCGCCCAGGGCGTCACGAACGTCAGCCATCGGCACGCGCCAATGAATGTCGTCGGCAGGGGCTTCCCAGTGACCCAGGACGAACACCTTCAGGTCGCGAAGGCGGCAGCACACAAGCGCCGTACTGTCGCCCTTCCATGACCCGTCGAATCCAAGAACGACTTCGTCACCCGGCTCAAGCGGGTCGTCGTCCTGGGCGAGCGAATCCCAAAGCCCGTGCGGCAACCATGTAGACGCGCCGCGCACGAACTGCGAAAGCCGGTAGATCCGGAAGCTCGCTTCGGTGCTCCGCTGTGCCGCTGCCTTGAAGTCGTCGGGATTCAGAATCTCGAACGACGGATTGCAGCGCGCCCAGACTTCGGGGTCAAGGTGGTCGACAGTCTCACCGGACTTCGGCCCCCAGGATCGGTAGAACAGGGTCGGGTCGTCAGCCTCACCGGAGTTGACCCGCTCGCCCTGTTCGCACAGTTGCGCAAAGGGTCCGTCCGGATCAGGTCCAGCCGTCGAGATGATCAAGAACATAGGCTGATTACGTGCCGCACTGCCCAGCGTGAGCGCGTCGAAAAGATCGCTGTGCTTGCTGAACGCGTACTCATCGAGCGAGACAGCGGCAGGGTTCAAACCCTGTTGCCTTCCGGCGTCCGCCGACACGACCCGGTAAGTGTTGTCCTTGTACCGGATCACGTCGCGCTGAACGTCACACACGGCGCTCAGCTTCGGCGAAGCGTTAACCATTTGCTTCGCGGAGTCGAAGACCATTCGCGCCTGATTACGGTCGTTGGCAGCGGCGATGATCTGACGCTGTGAATCCGCCCGGTCGGCGATCAGGTGGTACAGCATGATCGCGGCGGCAATCGTGCTCTTCCCGTTCTTGCGCGCGACGCACACACAAACGGTCCGATGCTTCCGGCGCCACCTGCCGAAGGTGTCCTGAGTCAGTTCGTACGCGTCGACCAGAAGGGTTCGCTGCCACGGGAGAAGCCGAAACTTCTGACCGGCGAACGATCCTGTCAGGTAGCAAAACTCTTCAATCCACTTCGCCACGCGGTAACCCTCACTGGGGAACGGGGCGTCGTCGGGTATATGCCGGGCAATGACCGGGTCGAGCGTCACCGGTCACCCCCAGAAAGTTCAGTGAAAGTGCCTACTCACGTGAGTAGGTATGCTAGGCTTCGTTCTGTAAGAACGAAGCAAGCGAAACGGAGCCCCGGAAATGACTGAGCGACTCGCCCCCCGCACCACGAACCGGTTCTTCTCCCAGGTCGCGGACGGTCGTTGGATAGTCAAGGTCACCCTTGCCGACGGCACGAAGTACACGACCCCGGCTTACTACACGCTGGAGATGGCAGCGGCAGACGCTCAGTGCTGGGAAGCCTTCCTTGTCGCGGCCCCCGTCGAGACCCCCGGCGAGAAGTACGACCGAATGAAGCGGGACGAAGCCGCCGGAGTCGACACCCCGGTTGAAGAGCTTCGCGAAGGTGACTACGTCTGGCACACGTACACCATGCGTGCCGGGTACAGCGTGCGCACTGGCAAGCTTCTGAGCCCGTCGCGACAGGTGAGCGAGTGGGTTGAGGTTTCCGGCGCCTGGGCGCGCGACTGGGAGCGGGGCGTGTACGGCTTCCGGCTCGTCGGATTCGACTTCGGAGAGATGCGCAACAAGGGCGAGACCGTGAAGACGCACCGCGACCCGAAGGCGCTGAAGCGCGCGAACCACGAAGCCACCCGCGCCGTATACGCCCCGTTCAGCAAGCGCTAGGCATCGGGCAGGGGAGAAGCCCCGGGGGAAACCCTGGGGCCCCTCAGAAGTCTTCAGGACCCGCCGACACCTTCCGCGCCTCAGCGGCCACAATGCCCAGGCGCAAGCGCGACTCAGGCGTGAAGCCGATCGCCGTTTCAATCGAGCGGAGTTCCTTCTCCGTCGACTCGACGTAGCGAAGCATCGGGTGCGCCACGGGCTGACCGTTGTAGCCCTCAGACATGAAGCCGTCCTGAGCGACAAGGGCAAGCAAGTCAGCGCGCCGGTCGTGAAGCTCGCAGTAACGCAAGATCACGTTCCGGTCAGTGTCGGGGGAGTAGGCGCCCATGCCCGCTGACCACACGTTTCGCCACACGTCCTTGCCGGTCGCCCTCAAGTGGGCAGGCACACGGGGCGCACGGCCTTCGTACACAACGGGGGCAGGCTCAGCCGTGGCGGCGTTGTTGGCGTTCCCGGTTCGCATGTCCGGGGCCTTCGCTCGACTCACTTAGCACCCCCTTCACGGGCCGTTAACTGCCCCGTTCTCAGCGTGCCGAATAGCCGCTT
>Ga0247818_10001270_pt1 | contig 15886 bp, 9 predicted proteins | sample 13C_Glucose_Day1_FD_192424 | JGI IMG/M metagenome (GOLD analysis project Ga0247818, IMG submission 192424) | Soil microbial communities from agricultural site in Penn Yan, New York, United States - 13C_Glucose_Day1 | ecosystem: Environmental > Terrestrial > Soil > Agricultural land | place: USA...
CGGCGCTATCAGCATCCCGCGCATCGGCATGGAAGTCCTCGTCACCTTCCTCGAAGGTGACCCCGACCAACCGCTGGTGACCGGCTGCCTGTACCACAAGGAAAACCCGGTGCAGTACGCCCTCCCGGCGAACAAGACCCGCAGCGTGTTCAAAACCCTTAGCTCACCGGGTGGCGGTGGCTACAACGAACTGCGCATCGAAGACAAGAAAGGTGCGGAGCAGATCTACATCCACGCCCAGCGTGACTGGGATGAAAACGTTGAGCACGACCAGAAGATTCGGGTCGGCAATGAACGCCACGACACGGTGGTGAAGAACACCTATACCGAGCTGAAGGCCGAAGAACACCGCACCACGATTTCCGACCGCAAGGTTGAGGTCAAAGCCAACGATCACCTGACCGTCGGCCAGAACCAGCACGTCAAACTCGGCACCGCCCAACTGACCAGCGCTGGCCAGGAAATCCATCTCAGGGCTGGCGATAAAATGGTGATTGAGGCCGGTACGGAGCTGACGATCAAGGCCGGTGGCAGCTTCATCAAACTCGATGGCGGCGGCATCACCGTGATCGGACCAGTGGTGAAAATCAATGCCGGGGGTGCGGCGGGAAGTGGTTCGGGGATTGCGATACTGACACCCACCCTGCCGATTCCTGTGGATAAGGACAAGGCAGGCCACCTGATGGATCGCGCTCAGGGCAATGCGCAATCACCCGTCGCACCTGTCGAACAGAAAAACCTTCGTTTCGATATTCGTCTAGCGGACAGGCCAGGCGAGGGATCCTTCGCGCTGGCCAATACTGCGTGGCGAATCATCAAAATGAGTGAGCCCACTTGGAAGAAACTGGGCCGTGTACCCGAAAGTGATGTCATTGCCAAAGGCGAAACCGATGACGACGGCAGGGTCATTCTTTCCGAGGAGGCGCAGAAAAAACTCTCCCTCGAATACTCGCAGAATCCGGAACTGTTCTGGTTGGTGTACCCAGGCCAGTGTGTCGCCCTGAAAGCGCATACCGACACGGGATGGTCAGAGGTTCAGCGTGAAATGCTGGCATTGGCCAGCATGGACTTCAGCAGCGAGCCCCACGCGAATCCAGATCATGCGCAAGCCAGCACCGACAAGCGCAGTGCCCTGGAGAACCTGACCATGGCTGACGGCATCGCACTGTTCGACAAGTTAAAGGAATTCAAGGCATGAGCCATTTGAACGGCATTCAGTCCAAACAACTGAACCAGCTGAACTCGAAAGACGGAGAAGCCTTCACTGCCACTTCTGCACCAGGTTGGTTCATCAAGGGTAACTCAACGTATGGCGAAGCCTTTTCACCAGAGCGCCCGGGCAACCTGGTCAAATTTTTCACTACCGGTAGCGATTACTTCAAAGACGTCGCCAGTGCGATTAAAAACGCCAAAAAGTCGATTTTCATTTCCGGTTGGCAAATCAACTACGAAGTCCGCCTCGAGGGTGACACCCGTCTTTGGGACTGCCTGAATCACGCTCTGCGAAAAAAAGGTGAGACGCCGGATATCTACCTCATGCCGTGGTTGTCCCCCAAGGCTGCCGTCGATACTGGCGACCTGGAAACCATGGTGGCTGCATTTATTCTGAACGCAGGTCTCAAGAAGAAAAAAGTCTGGTGTCTGCCAGCGATCCAGCAAAGTGATATGGGTAGTCTCGGCCTGTTCTTTTCTCACCATCAGAAAATGGTAGTGATCGACAACGAAGTTGCTTACGTCGGCGGAATCGACCTCGCCTATGGCCGTCGTGATGACAACAACTTTCGGCTTGCCGCCGATGGAAGAACTGCGAACGAGTTTTACAACCCTTGCATCCCTGCGCTCAAGGAAATCGATCCACACCAACAATACCCCTACATGACGACCGTCGAGTTGATCAGCGCAGCGTTGATGGAAGGCGATGTGCTGAGCAAAGCCCAGCGCAAGCTGGCCTGGGCCATGGACAACAAAATGTTCAACGTACTCCGTCAGGCAAAAAAAGAGGTGGGTGAGTGGTTCTCGGACAAGGGCAAGGATGGCATGCGCTTGCTTGGCGCAGGCGCTGCGTACTCCACCGGAAGCGTCCTTTATATTGCCGAGTTTGTTAAAAGACAGATGACCGGTGACAACCTGGAAGCCTGGAAAAACACCCTGCGTCAATGGAAGGTCTCACTGGACGGCGCGGTTAACACTATCGATCAAGAAGCTCAGACCCTGAAAAAAACCGACAGTACCCTGACTGAATTGCGTCAGGAGGCAAAATCCATAAGTCTGGCGATCGGTGTGTGGCTGGAAAAACCGCAAGAAGCTTCAGCCATTCAGCAACGAGTCGAAGACTGGTTGGTACGCGCGCAACAGAAAGTTCCGATGCTGACGTCCATGACTCAATCGGGCCGCGCCAGACTGCATAATCAGGTCGGCCAGCTCAAGAGTGAAGTCCAGATGTGGGTGCAAAGAGTCACTCCGCAGTTGGATCAACTGCAACAGGACCTGTCGACTTGGGCCACGCAAATCATAAAGTCTGGAGGGCAGCTCACGGACAAGTTGTTGAACGAGGGCAGCGAACTGACCAGTCTATGGATCCAGCAGACTGGACTGGGGGCTTTTTACGCCTGGATCAACAACACACCTTCTCCGATTCTTACGGCCAAAGCCCTGCAGGAACTTGAGCAGATCTCCACGCCATTCATCCTCTATCTGCATTCGGTACTTGATCGTTTGAGTGAGACTCAAAAGGACGAGCCCTATTCGTACCTGGCCGATCCAGCGACTCGCTTGCTGCCGCGTGGTGGGATGATGCTCGACGACAAAACGCAGCCGCGAATGCCTTGGCATGACGTCCACATGCGCCTGGAGGGCAGCTCTGTTTATGACTTGTCGCGCAACTTTATTGACCGATGGAACAGTTTGCAGGCTCGCTTTGATGGCAAGGTGCAAAAAATGCCAAGCGCGCTGATCGGTCTGCTGAAATTTGCGACGAAAAACCTCGAGCCTGTCCCTTTCAAGGCTCACTATCTTGCGCAACCCGAACGTGTCGCGCCCACGGGCGAAATGAACGTACAGGTTCTTCGCAGCGCCCCGATGCGCATGCGCAACGAAGAGCGACAAGGCGCTGCCAAGGCAGGGCATAACCTGACGTCTGCTGCCCCCAACGGCGTGCAAGCCAACTGCTTGCAGGCGATGCTTCAGGCTATCTCTGGCGCGCAGCACTTCATCTACATTGAAAACCAGTTTTTCCAGAGTGAATATGGTGCAGACAGTGCTGATACTGCTGCTGTCACTGCGGGGCCCATGCAAAGCCTGATGAAGATTGAAGGCCTTCCCGGCTACGAGATATACAAGGACAGGCTGCGGTTGGGGAATCTAAAAGACAATCCCAAAAGCCTGGCCAATGTGGATTACTTCGAACTTGCCAGAATGATTCGCAACAAAGAGGCGGAGACGTTCACACAGGGAGTGATGCAGGTACTGAGCAACCAGTCCACCGTCGAAATACTCAAAGGCATGCAAACACCCCAAAATGTGATCAAGAACCCTCTCTGCGAGGCGCTCGCTGAGCGTATCGAACGGGCAATCGAAATGGGCGAGAACTTTCACGTTTACATGGTGCTTCCCGTTCATCCAGAAGGTCCATTGAACGCCCTGAACCTGATGACTCAAGTGCACTTGACCATGCAAAGTCTCTCTCTGGGAGAGCAGAGTCTGATCAAGCGTATCCAACGAGCGATGGCCATAAAAGCTCAAATGGACAGGGGCAAAACAGAGACTCAAGCCATAGAGTCCATCAAGTTTTTCAAAGACCGCACCGAAACGAAGAGAGTGTTTGAAGACGAAGACTGGAGCCGCTACCTGACCCTTTTGAATTTGCGCTCTTGGGAGGAAATCAATCAGCAACCGGTCACAGAACAGATCTACATTCACAGCAAATTGCTGATCGCTGATGATCGGATCGCCATTCTTGGCAGCGCCAACATAAATGATCGTAGTCAGATGGGAGATCGAGACTCGGAATTGGCTGTTGTCGTGGCTGGATCAACCTCACTTCCCACTTCGATCAATGGCCGCATGCAATATCCGGTATGCCCTCAAGTCAAACAATTGCGCACAGATTTATGGCGAAAAATTTTTGCCTTGAATGCACAACCACGAAAAAACTCGGTACAACCCGCCAGTGATCTGGAGAAAGTCATCGCAACCCCCGCAGCGGCCGCGACATGGCAAGCGATCCAGCGTCAGGCCTTCAGCAATGCAGAGGCCTATGAGCAGGCTTTTCGCCACGTCCCTCGCAACGACGCATCCATCTGGCCACTGTGGGGACAGGTATCGGTCGCACCGCCCTCTTCTAGCGCCGCGGTCAAAGGTGCAAGCAACGCCATGCCCTTTGAAAAAGAATTCTGGCTCAGCACCATGGCCGGCAAGCACCCGACCACAGTATGTGGATTCATCACCGCACTTCCGATCCATTGGACGAAATACGAAAACAATAACTCAGGGTTCAACCTTACGATCCTGGCGAAAATCGAACCCACGCGTGACAGAGCTGCAACATCTCAGCACTATGCCGTTTTAGCGCAAGACACTCAGAGCAAGGAAAGAACCTGATGCGCCATCTCCCCCTGATGCTGGCACTTTTGACGCCAGCTGAGGCTTGGGCAAATGCAGCCCCTGCAGATAACCCGAAATGGCGTACCGAGTGCCTCGGCCGGACGCTGTTCGATGTACCGGGAGACATTGAATGGCACGTCGCCGGCGGGCACTGGAACTATCCGGACTTTGGAATCTATTCGCCTAATATTGACCCCAGCGAAAAGCAACTGAGCTATGGCGACAGCCCTTTCCGGAAGAATGGCTATCTCTTCGATATCGAGGTCAGTCCACCGACAACACTGGCGGTTTTTCAGCAGTTGAAAGATCGCCACGGCCCTGACATGGAAGGCGCGCAAACACGCGCCATAGAAAAAAAAATAGACGCCATCAAACAAGCGCTGACATGGGAGCTGGAGCAAAGTAACCCAGAACAATTCAACGCCTTGAAAGCTGAACGGTATGCATTGGAAGACAAACGCGTACGCTTGAGCAAACTCTATTCAGAGACCGTCATGCTCAGAGGCACCATCGCAGCGTTTACCGAAAGTGGGCGGCCCACCGAGAAACTCCAGTCAGAGCTTGAACGTTATCAAAAAGAGCTCGCCACCTATCCGTCTGATGCCCAATTTGAGCAAGAGCGTTATGTTGACTGGGACATAGTCGATGCACAGATTTCCTGGGCCCCCGGAAAACTGGTCGCATTGCTTTGGCGTGGCGGCCATGTCTACCGTTTCACCGTCACTGACAGTACGCCAGGTAACCAAACTGACCAAGCGCTGGAAACACTGAAACCCAAAGTCCAGACAGTACTGGCAAATTTCCGCCCGCGAGCCCCATTCGAAATACCGCAAGAGCCGGGGTTTTGCTTGCCTTTCGGCTTTATTGCCGACAATGGCCGCGAGAATTACGCTGTTACGCTGGCATGGCATCCCACCAAAAATCCGCGCCTTCTTTACAGCCTGAACTTGAGCAATGACAGTGATAAAGCGCTGAAGCTTTTACCCTTGTTAACCTCCACAATGTTTGCCAATCCGTTCGCGAACGCCGTTGAACGCAACAGGTTTGGCCCTGAACCTGCCAAAATCGGCGCTATTGACGGTGTTATAGGCGGTGCCCGCTATAGAGGTATTGATCCGGATAACGGCGAAAGAGAAACCGCGGAACGCTTCACTCTTACTGCCGGGCATACAAACTCCGAGAGCAGTCCTGCGCTGGTGCTGAAAGTCGAAAGCTTCGCGAATCATCAACCTTTGGGTTTTGAACAGGTAAAAACGCTGCTGTTGCATACGCTGCAAAGCGTGCGCCCTCTTCCTGAATCCACCCAGAAATAACCCCGTGCACGGCGTTCAGTGCGCAATCCGTCGCGCGGTGCCAAACAGTCTGACGCCGCGCAATTGCCCGTGTTCTGCGTCAAGCAGGATCGGTGCTGTGCCACCGGGCATCACCACCTGCACTTCACCGGCCGCCACCCAACCCACACGCCAGGCCGCGCAGGCCACCGCACTCGCGCTGGTGCCGGATGAGGCCGTCGGCCCTTCGCCGCGCTCGAACACCCGGGCGAGGATTTTCTGTGGTGATTCCAGCACTGCCCATTGCAGATTGACGCCTGCCGGGCATGGATCTCCGGCGCCGGTCGGCATGGCGTAGGCGATTTCGGTCAGGCCTTTGTTCAGAGGTGATTCACGCATTTGCTCGTTGCTCGGCAAAGCAGCCGCATCGCTGAGCAGCGTTACGCAATGCGGGTTGCCGATACGCACGAATTGGCTGTGTCCCCAAGCAGGATCAAGTTGTGCCAACGGTTGGACGTGGCTCACTTGCTGACCGTTGAACGCAATGCCTTCAACAGTCTGTGCACCGACGGCATCCGGCCCGAAACCGGGTTGGCCAAGGTCGAGCCAGTAACCTTGAACACCTTCGACTTCAGCCGGTTTCGCCGAGGTTTCCACCGCGTCACCCTTGTCATGATGCACGCGCAACAACGCGCCCTCCTCCGGCATCAAGCCTTGTTCGGTCAGCGCCTGCGAGAAAATCGTCAGGCCATTGCCACTGCGCTCGGCGAGCGTACCGTCGGTGTTGACGATCAATACGTCGAACGGCGCCGACGTCTGGAACGGGCCGATCAGCAGGCCGTCGCTGCGATGGGATTTGCTGGTCGCCGGGCGTTGGCCTTCGGGCCAGTCGCAGCACAGCGTGATGGCGGCGCGGCTCCAGGCCTGTTTCGACGCAGCACACTGCGCGGCACTGGCCGGTAAATCAATGCCCGCCTCGCGCAATGCCTGCGGCGAAATCACCCCGTAAATATTGCCCCGTGCATCGTAGAACTGCGTCATCACCGGCCCTTGCTGTTAGATTCCCTCAAGCCTCCACTGTAAAACGCAATCCCTTGTGGGAGCGAGCCTGCTCGCGAATGCAGTGTGTCAGCCGATATTTTCTTTATCCGATATACCGCCTTCGCGAGCAAGCTCGCTCCCACAGGAATCGGCGCATGACCGCTGATTAGTGAGCCCGCTCCATTCAATGTGGGAGCGAGCCTGCTCGCGAAAGCGGTGGGTCAACCGATATTTTTTTAACTGACACTCCGCCTTCGCGAGCAGGCTTGCTCCCACAGGGTAGGATGTTGCCTGTACTTCCCCGAATGGCCGGCGATCGAACCTCATCGCTGAATCACTGTCCTTCGGGGACGCGATGTTTTTTGCCAAGGATCGATATGACCAGCCTCAACCCTCAAGACACCTTCGTCCCCGGACGCCTGCAACAGATGTCCACGCGCATCGCCTTTTTCATCGCCGGGCTCGGTATTGCCGCGTGGGCGCCTTTGGTGCCGTACGCCAAGGCCCGCGCCGGACTCGATGAAGGCACGTTGGGGTTGCTGCTGTTGTGCCTCGGCGTCGGTTCGATTCTGGCGATGCCACTGGCGGGGATTCTGGCCACGCGCTTCGGCTGCCGGCGTGTTGCCACTGGCGGCACGTTGTTGATCTGCGCGGCGCTGCCGTCACTGGCGACGGTGTCGTCGATACCGGCATTGATCGCCACGCTGTTCATGTTCGGTGCGGGCCTGGGCACGGTGGATTCAACGGTGAACCTGCAAGCGGTGATCGTCGAACGCGCCAGCGGCAAGAACATGATGTCGGGCTTTCACGGCTTGTTCAGTCTCGGCGGAATTGTCGGCGCGGCGGGGGTCAGTGCCTTGCTCGGCCTGGGTTTGACGCCACTCGCGGCCATGCTGGTGGTGGTCGTGGTGCTGATCGCGGCGCTGTTCAAGTGCGTGCCGCACATGTTGCCTTACGGCAGTGAAAGCTCGGGCCCGGCGTTCGCCATCCCCCATGGCATCGTGCTGTTTATCGGCGGAATGTGCTTCATCGTCTTTCTCACCGAAGGCGCGGCGCTGGACTGGAGTGCGGTGTTTCTGGCGCAGGAACGCGGGATCGACACGGCGTACGCGGGGATGGGTTATGCGGCGTTTGCATTGACCATGACGGCTGGGCGTTTGATGGGTGACCGGATTGTGCGGATTGTCGGTGCCACGCGGATCATTTTGTTTGGCGGTCTATTGGCAGCGGCCGGTTTGTTTCTGGCGACGTTTGCTCCGAGCTGGCAAGCGGCGCTGGTCGGTTATGCGCTGGTCGGCGCTGGCTGTTCGAACATTGTGCCGGTGCTGTACACAGCGGTGGGTAAGCAGACGGTGATGCCGGAAAGCATCGCCGTGCCGGCGATTACCACGCTCGGTTATGCAGGGATTCTGGCCGGGCCGGCGGTGATCGGCTTTGTCGCCCATGCCAGCAGTCTGAGTTTCGCCTTTGGCTTGATGGCGGTGCTGTTGGTCGCGGTGGCCATTGGCGGCAAAGTCCTGAAGGTATGAGATCGTTCCCACGCTCTGCGTGGGAACGCATCCCGGGACGCTCCGCGTCCCTCGCGAGGCGGACGCAGAGCGTCCATTGAGGCATCCCCACGCAGAGCGTGGGAACGATCAGTTAAAACCCGACGCTGGCCTGCACAAAGAACGTGCGCGGCGCGCCGACATACATCCCCGAGTTGTTGTCGCTGGAGCGGGTGAAGTACTGCTTGTCGAAGACGTTCTTCACCCCGGCGCCCAGCTTCAGGTTCGACACCTGTGGCCCGAAGTCATAACCCCCACGCACGTTCCAGGTCACGTAACCCGGAATGTCGCCGTACTGCCCGTCCGCCGTGCCGTCGGTGATGTAGTTGCCGTTGAAACTGCCATCGGCATTCACACCGGTACCCGGCGAACGCTGTTTCGATTGAGCGAAACCGTCAAGGTTGTAGGTCCAGCGATTGATGTCGTAACGCAAACCGACGGTCGCCACCTGCCGCGAATAGAACGGCAGATCACGGCCCTTGAAGCCCGGAATCTCACCTTCATAAGTAGCGCGGGTGTAGGTGAAACCCGCGTTGGCGGTCAAGCCGTCGAGACGCGGATCCAGCGCCGCCATGTCGTAGTGCACCGACGCTTCAAGGCCTTGGTGCTTGGTCGCGCCGAGATTCGTCCAGCCGACATCGTTGCTGATGTATTGCAGCTCGTCGTCGAAGTCGATGTAGAACAGCGTCACTTCACCGCCCCACACATCATCGTTGTAGCGTGTGCCGATCTCGTAGGTCTTGGCCTTTTCCGGCTCCAGGCCATTGGCGGTCTGGTCACCCGAGCCGCCCTGGCCGAGCTGGAAATACTGCAGGCTGCCAAACGAGGTTTCATAGTTGGCGAACAGTTTCCACGCGTCCGAGAGGTGATACATCACGCTCAACGCCGGCAGCGGTTCGTTGCTTTCGATGCTGCGGTTTTTCGCCTGCACCGGTTTGCCCGCCGTATCGAGCACCGCGCGGTCATGCCAGTCGGTGCTGATGTGTTCGAAGCGAATGCCGGGAGTAATGGTCCAGTTGCCGACGTCGATTTTGTTGTCGATGTAGACCGAGTTGGCCTCGGTGCCGCCCGTGCGGTCCTGGAACACATGGCCGTCGGAGGTCGGCGTGAGCACCGGCTGGTTGTTGACCAGCGCCACACGGCTCGACGATTCGTGCATCGCCTCTTTCAGATAGCGATAACCGACGCTGACTTCCTGGGTGGTCGGGCCGACATCGAAAACCCGCGAGACCCTTGGCTCGATGCCCAGCGTGTAATACGAGCGCGGGTAGGAGCTGAGGGTTTTCTGGTCGCGGGCGGCGATGGTGCTGCCACGGAAGCTGTCGGTGTAATAGGTGAGGATTTCCGCTTGGGTGCGCTCGTCGATCTGGCGGATCCATTTGAAAGACACGTCTTTGCGCCGCCCGGTGAATTGGTCGTAGTCCCGCACCGAGTCGTACGGTTTGGCGTCGTACTGCTTCTGTGTCAGACCGCCGGGCATGTCGGCCGTAGCGTCGTAGTAGTGGAAGTTGAGACTGAAATCATCCTGATCGGTCGGCGCCCAATGAGTCTTGAGCAACACGTCATCGATGTCATTGCCGTTGTTGCGTTCGCGGTAGCCGTTACCGTTGACACCGGAATACAGCAACGCCACGCCCATGCCGTTGTCGGCAGTGCCGCCGAGGAACGCGGTGTCGATGTGTTTCCAGCCACCGTACTGAGTGGTTTCCAGGGTGGTGCCGATTTCACCGGTGGCTTTTTCCGGAATCGCGCGGGTGACGAAGTTGATCACCCCGCCGACGTTCTGCGGCCCATAACGCACCGAACCGGCGCCGCGCACCACGTCGATGCTGTCGAGGTTGCCCGAGGAAATCGGCGCCATCGACAGTTGCGGCTGACCGTACGGGGCGAACGCTGCCGGTACACCATCGATCAACACCGTGGAGCGCGGCGACAGACGCGAGGTCAGACCGCGTACGCCGACGTTGAGGGAAATATCGCTGCCGCCGGTGCCGTTGGAATCCTGCACCTGCACACCCGGCACACGCTTGAGCACGTCGCTGACGTTCATCGCGCCCTGCTCGACCATCGCTTCGCGGCGAATCACCGTGCGCGCGCCGGGGTGGTTCTGCACCACGGCGGCATTGGCATCGCCGAGCCAGTCACCCACCACTTTGATGTCGGTCACACCCAACTCCAGCGGGCCGTTGCCGGCGGCGGAAGTTGCGGCCGGCGACAGCGTTACCGAACCTTCGTTGATCTGATAATCCAGACCACTGCCTTGCAGCAATTGGCGCAAGGCCTGCTCCGGGGAGATATCACCGTCGACCGCCGGGGCCTGTTTGCCGGCGACCAGGTCCGGGCTGAAAAACACTTGCAGCGCAGTTTGCTGGCCCAGTTCACTCAGGGCCTGACCCAACGGCTGCGCACGGATATGAATGGCTTCACCGGCAAACGCCAGCGGCACGGCAGCATTGACCGCCAACGCGAGAGCCAGCGGCAACCAAGGGGATTTTTTGTTGTTGGCAGGGGTGTTTTTCACGTCGTACGTATTCCTGTGGATCGCAAGAGTGTGCGGCTGTTAATGCAAACCAGTTGCAGTTGAACAGGAAGACGATGAACTCGAAAAAAACCTGAATTTTATTTTGCGATTATTTCCTGACTGCCATCGGCGAGGCTGCGAACGGCCACCGGCAGGATGCTCGGCAAGGCTTTGAGCAAGGCGTCGGTGTTGTCCGATTTGAACACGCTGGTCAGGCGCAGACTGGCCACGGCAGGGTTGGCAACGGTCAGCGGTTTATCGCGATAGCGCGACACTTCGGCTGCTACTTCACTGAGGCTGGCATTATTGAAGACCAGTTTGCCGCTGCGCCACGCCGTCAGTTCCGTCGGGTTGACTGCATAGGCTGCGGCGACTTTGCCTTGCGCATCGACATGAGTGCCGAGGCCCGCGGTCAGGCTGATGAACTGATTATCCGCTGCACCACGCCCCTGCACTTTCACTGTGCCCTGCTCAACTGCCACACGGGTTTGCATGACATCGCGGCGCACATCGAAACGCGTGCCGGTGACTGTGACTTTGCCGCTGCCCGCCTCGACCACGAACGGTCGCGCGGCATCGTGCGCGACGCTGAACATCGCCTCGCCTTCGCTCAAATCGATGAGCCGACGATCCTTGTCATAGCGCACCTGCAAACGGCTGCGGCTGTTCAGATCGATCACCGAACCGTCCGGCAGCGCCACATGTTTACGCTCGCCCAACGCTGTGGCGAATTCGGCACGGTAACCGCCCGGATGATTCAAACCGCTGAACAGTCCCAGCCCGAGCGCCACCGCCAGCACACTGGCGGCCACGGTATAACGCAACATCGGACGGCGCTCGCGGCGGGTTGGCGGTGTTTCAACGAGGGCTTTGAGACGTGGCGTCGGGAGCAGATCGGCCGCCGACCACAAGCCTTGCAGCAACTGAAATTCGTCACGATGCTGCGGATGTTGATTCAGCCAGGCATCGAAGCGCTGCTGTTCGTCGGCATCAATGGCCGGCTCCTGCAAACGCACAAACCAGCGAGCCGCGTCATCGCGCACCGTTGTTTGCCCGCACGCGCAATCACGCGTATCCATCATGGAATGTCCTGTTTGGCTGGGGATGAAAAGCTGCAGCGGCTCATGACTGCAACCCGTCGAGGCGATCACGCAGATGCCGCAGGGTGCGGATCATATACTTTTCGACCATGTTCTTGGACAGCCCCAGGCGTTCGGCGATTTCCGCTTGAGTCAGGCCTTCGATCTTCTGCCAGACAAAGATCTTGCGGCAATTGACCGGCAGCTCGCTGAGCGCCCGCTCGATGGAGTCGGCCAGCTGGATCGCCTGCATGTAATGCTCCGGGTCGCCGGATGACGACTCACTGTGATCGAGGGCCTGCGACTCCATGGCGCCGCGCCGATCCTCACGCCGATAACCGTCGACCGCAATATTGCGCGCGGTCTGGTGCAAATACGCCCGTGGCTGCTGCACCGCCGCCGAATCGGACTCAAGCACCCGCACAAAGGTGTCGTGCGCCAGATCCTCGGCCTGCGCGCGATTGCGCAGGCGACGAGTCCAGGTGCCGATCAACTCTTCGTAATGCTCGAAAAAGCCGGGTCTGCGGGGACGCATGGGGGTATGGGCGGCGTGCTGAGGAAAGGGGCGTGAATAGTAATGGTTACCATTAAGCCGAAGCAATGGATTCCTCGACCGACTGTCCGCGCAGCAACTGAAGATCAGCGTTTTAGCGCAATCACGCCGCTCATGTATTCATGCAGATCGCGCAGATCCTTAATGCTCCAGGCGTGTGGCGGTATCTTTACCCCGTTCTCCTGCAACGTTTTCGGAATCAGATTGCCGTTCGGGCGAAGGATGATCGACGACACAATCACGCCCGGATATTCATTCAGGCGTATTTTGAACGCAGGCGTTGTCAGGTCAGGTGTAGGCGGGTTGCTTTTATGCGCCAGCGGCCCTGTGCCTTTTATATCGGCGCCGTGGCACACAGCGCAGCGCTGCGAATAGAGATTTTTGCCGTTGCTGGTGTCCGCGAAGGACACGGATGGTTGGGCGATCAACAGAGCCCCGATTACAGCGACGAATGCTGTTTTCATTGTTTGCCTCCCTGGCGTCTTTAAGGTCGCGCATGATGCGCGAGATTTAACGCCTGACGCAAAACAAAGTGGGAGCGAGCCTGCTCGCGAAGGCGGTACATCAGTCACTTAATGCATTGACTGATCGGACGCTTTCGCGAGCAAGCTCGCGAAAGCGGTAAACCAGTCACCCATAACATTGACTGAATGGGCGCTTCCAGACATCTGAACTACTAGTGATTCTCATCGCAGGTCGTACCATCAGGATAACTCAGAAAAACTCTAATACGGGCTGACTGTTCAGGGCCTCCATTAATCGTATAGCTCGCGCGACCATATCCATTGAGGATCGGTTTGATATGTAAGAAATAATCACCAATTAACTCCTCAAACCCTTTTACCTGATCATTTTCAGTTACAAAGTGATTGAGTGATATCTCAGTATCTGGAATAGGTTTATTACTCATATCCTCACCCTGCCAAGTCAACTTCAATACCGCTCCGACTTGCGCGTTACCCAGAGGGCCGATTTTTACTCTGATTCCGTCCATCGGCTTGGAGTTACAGTTGATGAGGGGCGGATCGAAACTGAAGTCCGCACCTGGAAAAGTAATTTCACTCATATCAATTTCCTTTAATCAGCGTAAGAGAACTTAATGAAGTGTCAGCAGTTGTGGCTAACCATCCACCGAGCTAATTAAAAAACAACGTTCTCGATTCGGTAACTGTCAGAAATAACAGGTTTACAGATCAATTCGAAATAAAAAATATAAACTAGTCACTTATTTCATTGACTGGATGGACGCTTTCGCGAGCAGGCTCGCTCCCACAGGGTTTGGTGGTGGATGCGGGTTCAAGTGCATCCACCACTGGCCATTGGATCAGCCTTTTTCGTCGATCCCGGCTTGCAGGGGCTGGGTATCCAGATGCCCGCGGAGGGTGACCGGACCGACTTTCAGGTTGCCGTTTTCCAGGGAAACCTTTGGTGCGTTTTCCTCGGCTTTATGCGGCAGATCAAGGCCCGCTTTCACACCGTAGTCACGGTTACTCAGATCAGTGCTGCTGACCTTCGAACCACCGAGATCCACCTTCCCTTGCGCCGCCGAAATCCGCGCGCCGGTCAGTTGTGTCGCGCCGTCAACAGCAAGGTTTACACCTTGGCCGGCACTGATCGCGGACGCCTGCGCAACGCTGTCCTTGTGCGCGTACTCACCCTGCGCTTTCAGCGTCGGCTTGTAGTCGGTGCCGGCAAGTTTTTCCTTGTCGCTCGGTGGATTCTTCTTCGCGGTCAGGCCCAGATCAACATCGACCTTGGCGTGGTTGCTCGAGTCCTGACGGCTTTCGATAGTCAGATCACCCGCTACCTTGCCGCTGACATCTTTAGCGTCGATCCGCGCACCCGCCAGCTGTGCATTACCGGCGCTGTTCAACACCACGCTGTCAGCCTTGATCTGGCTGTTCTGCTGCGTGCTGCGTTGCAGATAATCCACACCGACTTTGGCTCCGGCGTTGAAGCCGTGATCGCCGCTGGCCTTCTCATCAGCGGCGGTCGGGGTTTTGCTGCTCAGGTTGCCGCCAGCATTCAGCGCCACGTTCCAGTTGTTGCGGTTGTCGGTGGACTGCGCCGACTCCTGCACATAACCGCCCTTCTGCGCGTCGATGTTGACGTTCGGTGCGCTGACTTGCGTGCCCTGCAGATGAATCGAATCACCGCTCAACGCGATGCCGTTCTGGCTGCTGAGCTGGCCACCAGTAAGGGTTTTCGAATCCTCGTTAACCCGACCGATATTGAAGTTGCCACTAAGATTGCCGCCCTGATCACGGCTCTTCTCGCTGCTGGTTTTGCTGCCGCCGCCCTTCAAGCCGCCGCCGAGATTACTACCGGTCGCGGTGTGAGTGTCGGTTGCGGCTTGCAGATCGAGCTTGCCGTCGGCGTGCAGATTTATGGCGCCAGCGCTGTCGATCTTGCTGCCTTGCTGGACTTGATTGCCGCCGCTGCTGAGTTGCACCGGACCGTTGCCGCTGATGCTCGCCACATGGGCCTGCGTGTCAGTGGTTTGCTTGCCTGTGTGATCGAGCTGGAACCCGGCGCCGACGTCGACGTTGGTGCCATCGGTTCCCGGCAAGGTGCCGACCGCCAGCGAGCCATTGCCGCGCAGGCTGCTGTCATTGCTGGTCTGGCGGTCGGTGGCCTGATTCAGCGCCAGATCACCGCCAGTCTTGATATTCACACCGCCCTGCCCGCCATCGAAACGGCTGCCTTCAAACTGCGCATCGCCGCCGACCTTGATGTTCACACCCTGGCTGCCGGCGTAACCACCGACCACGGCGCTGGAACTGTCCTTGCTCGACGCACTGCTGCCACCCGCACCGCTGCCGGCGACGTTCACGTCTTCACCGGTCTTGGTGTAGACGCGCACATCGACCTTGGCATCCACCGCGTTGGCACTGCTGTTTTGCGTGTTGCTGGCGGCATCGGCAAGCAGTTGGTCAGCGCTGATGTTCACTTGGCCGGCGCTGGCGTTGTATTGCGTGCCTTGGTCGTGCAGCGTGCCCGTGGTTTTCACATCGACAGTGCCGCCGTCAAAACGGCTGACCACGGCGTTGTTGTTTTGCTCGGTTTTGCTGGCGCTGCCATGACCGACTGCAACGTCGATTCCGACATTCGGCTGACCGAGATTGGCCAGCGAGTCCTTGTCCGGCACCTTGCCGTTGAGCACGTCTTTGACTGCGCCCGCGATCGGCCGGGCGATGTCCTTGTACTCGACGTTGGCGCCGATGTCCGCCGACCAATTGCTGTCGTTGTGCGTGCTGCTTTCGCTGTTGCTG